>Ga0070739_10002749_pt1 | contig 22888 bp, 25 predicted proteins | sample Coa_R1_7_FD_66445 | JGI IMG/M metagenome (GOLD analysis project Ga0070739, IMG submission 66445) | Surface soil microbial communities from Centralia Pennsylvania, which are recovering from an underground coalmine fire - Coalmine... | ecosystem: Environmental > Terrestrial > Soil > Unclassified ... | reverse complement strand
GATCTACTTCGACATGGAGGGGTACTCGACGAAGAACGTCGTCTGCTCCCGCGCGGTGCAGTCGTTCGTGAGCGGCTGGGTGACGGAGCTGCACGCGCAGGGCTGGACCGCGGGCGTGTACGGCAGCGCCGCCTCGACGATCCGAGACGTCGCTAGCCTCGGCGTCGCCACGCCCGACGACGTATGGATCGCCGACTGGAACGGCGTCGCCGCCGCGTTCGGCGATCCATACGTCAGCGACGCGCTGTGGCCGAACCATCAGCGCATCCACCAGTTCAAGGGCGGGCACCGCGAGACGTGGGGCGGCGTCGGCATCGACATCGACAGCGACTTCGTCGACGGCGCGGTCGTGGGCGGCTCGGCGCCGCCGCCGCCACCGCCGCCCCCGCCGGCAGGCTCGGTCGGCTCGGGTGACGGCAACGCGACCGCGAGCTGGCCCAGCGGAGCGTTCACCGCGCCCGTCGTCGTGACGCTGACCCCGGTCGCGCCGCCGCCGGCTCCGGCGACGTACGCGGTCCGGCTGTCGGTGACGGCGTCCGACGGAGTCACGCCCGTGACGAGCTTCGCGCAACCCGTGACCGTGAGCTTCCTCTCGCCCGGAACCGGCGTCGTCCCCGCCGTCTCGGCCGACGGAACGACGTGGACGCCGCTGCCGCCTGCCGCGAACGGCGCGCCACCCGCCGGGACGACCGCTGCCTACACGGTCGAGCCGGGCGGGGCGATGGACGTGGTCACGACCGCACCCGGTCTGTTCGGGTTGATCCCCGACACGCGGCCGCCGTCCCAGCCGTCCGGCTTCGCGGGCCGCTTCGCGAACGGCGCGCTCACGCTCAGCTGGCGGCCGTCGACCGACAACAGCGGCATCGTCTCGTCGTACCGCGTGCTGATGGACGGCGCGCCGCTCGAGTCCGTCGCCGGGACGGCACGGCGCGCGGTCGTGCGCGCGTTCCACCCGAGCGGCCAGACCGTCTACCGCGTGCAGGCGGTGGACGCGGCGGGCAACGCCGGCAAGCCGAGCAGGCCGCTCGTGGTCGTGCCGACCGTCCGTCCGACCGGGCTCCCGCGCGCGCTCCCGCGCTGGGCCTGGGGGCTCTTCGGCTGGCAGCACGGCACCGCGTCCGGACGGCCGGCCGCCGCGCCCCGCCGCCCGCCCGCGTGGTACTGGCGCTGGTCGGCCTGGCGCCTCCGGCCGTTCCGTCTGAAGCAGCTGTAGGAACCTGGTTCGTGGCGGAGCCACGAACCAGGTTCCGGTGTTTCCCTACGACGAGATCTCCTCGACGACCTCGCCCGTGCGCTCCGCGTCGCCGTGCCGGGCGACGTCGGCCTGCGCGACGATGCCCACCAGGCGTCCGTCCTCCTCGCACACCGGCAGCCGCCGGACCTGGTGCTGCGCCATCAGTCGCAGCGCCTCGTCCAGGCTCTGCTGCGGGTCGACGGTGACGAGCTCGCGCGAGGCGATCTCCTCGACGCTTGTCGACTGCGGGTCGCGTCCATCGGCGACCAGCCGTACTGCGATGTCGCGGTCGGTGACGACGCCGACGAGCCGGTCGCCGTCGACGATCGGGACGACGCCCGCGTCCTCCTCGCGCATCAGCCGCGCCGCGTCCACGACCTTGTCGCCCTTCGAGATCGTGCGCGGCCGCTCGGTCATCACGTCACGGATGCTCTTGGCCATGGATCCTCCTCTGAGTCATCGGATACGTGGTGTCTGACACCGACGTGGTGTCAGACACCTGAAGGTGCTCCGCCGTTTCTCCTCAGCTCTTCCGGGCCGAGGCGCGGCCGCCCTTGCGTCCCGCCGCCACCTTCTGCGCGTGCGTCCCACCCTGCGACGAGCTCGAGCGGGACGACGACGAATGCGACGCCTTGCCGCCGCGCGACGACGCGCCCGGCGAGTTGGCGATCCGCGCCGCCCGCTCCTTCGACATCCCCTTTTCCTTCAGCTTCTCGTACTGCTTCTCGTTCTTCACGCTGGGTCGTTTCCCGGGCATCACCGCCTCCTTTCACGGCTCCCGCTTCCCGCCCGGGTCGCTTCGAAACGGCGTGCGCTAATCCGCCTCCGGGTCGTCCTCGGCCGACGTGTCGTCGGCCTCCGGGTCGGGGACGGGCGAGGCGTCGATCTCCTCGTTCAGATCGTCCTCACGGGGGTGACTAACCTTGTCGTCTTCGTCCATGAAGGTCGTTTTGCCCGACAACTCGGAGCTCGAACTCGCCGACGGCGCGACCGGCCTCGACGCCGCGCGCGCGATCGGGTCGAGGCTCGCCGAGCAGGCGGTCCTCGTCCGCTCGAACGGCTCCGTGCAGGACTTGCGCCTGCCGCTCCGGGACGGGCAGCGGATCCAGATCCTGACCGTCCGCGACGCCGTGGATCCCGACGCGCTCGCGGTCCTGCGGCATTCGTCGGCGCACCTGCTCGCCGAGGCGGTGCGGCGTCTCTATCCGGGCGTGAAGATCGCGATCGGGCCGCCGATCGAGAACGGCTTCTACTACGACTTCGAGTTTCCCGAGCCCATCTCGGAGGCCGACCTCGAGCGCATCGAAGCCGAGGTCCGCCGCGAGCTCGCCGAGGGGCGCGTATGGAGTCGCGAGGAGATCTCGCGCGACGCCGCCCGCGAGCGCTTCCTCGCCGAGCAGGAGCCGTACAAGGTCGAGCTCGTCGACAGCGCCGAGGGCGACATCTCTCTCTACACGCAGGGTGATTTCACCGACCTGTGCCGCGGTCCGCACCTGCAGGACTCGAAGCCGATCAAGGCGTTCAAGCTGACCGGCCTCGCCGGCGCGTACTGGCGCGGCGACGAGCAAAACACCCAGCTCACGCGGATCTACGGCACCGCGTTCTTCTCGCAGGCGGATCTCGACGACTACCTCGAGCGCGTGGAGGAGGCGAAGCGGCGCGACCACCGGCGCCTCGGCGTGCAGCTCGACCTCTTCCACTTCGACGAGCACTCGCCCGGCTCGCCGCTCTGGCATCCGAACGGGATGGCGATCTGGAACGAGCTGGAGAAGGTGCGGCAGCGCGAGAACCGCAAGCGCGGCTACCTCGAGGTGCGCACGCCGATCATCTACGACGCCGACACCTTCTACACGTCGGGTCACTTCCCGAAGTACGAGGACCTGATGTTCAAGCTCGAGGTCGACGAGCAGCCGTGGGCGATGAAGGCGATGAACTGCCCTGGGCACATGCTGCTCTTCGGCAGCCGCATCCGCAGCTACCGCGAGCTGCCGGTGCGCTTCGCGGAGCCGGCGCCGCTGCACCGCAACGAGCTGACAGGAACGCTGCACGGCCTGCTGCGCGTGCGGATGATCACCCAGGACGACGCGCACATCTTCTGCACGGAGGAGCAGATCCAGGACGAGATCGCCGACGTCGTCGACTACGCGCGCACGCTCTACGGCCTGTTCGACATGCGGGCGAGCGCGGAGCTCTCGACGCGGCCGGAGAACAAGCTCGGCATCGACGAGCAGTGGGACCGCAACGAGGCGGCGCTCGAGGAGGCGCTGAAGCTGAACGAGATCCCCTACGAGATCGCCCCCGGCGAAGGCGCGTTCTACGGACCGAAGATCGACCTGCACATGGAGGACGCGCTCGGCCGCAAGTGGCAGATCGGCACGATCCAGCTCGACTCGCAGATGCCGTCGCGCTTCGGCCTCAGCTACGTCGGAGCCGACAATAGGGAGCATCCGCTGTACGTCGTGCACCGCGCGCTCTACGGGTCGTTCGAGCGCTTCATCGGCATCCTGATCGAGCACTACGGCGGGGCGTTCCCGTTCTGGCTCGCGCCGGTGCAGGTGCGGGTGCTGCCCGTGGGCGAGGCGCACCGCGCGGCGGCGGCCGAGCTGGCGGCCCTGCTCGAGCCCTACCGGGTCGAGGTGGACGACTCCAACGAGACCGTCGGCAAGCGGATTCGGAACGCCGAGGTGCAGAAGGTGCCGTTCGTGGTCGTCTACGGCGACCGGGAGTCCGAGGAGGCGCTCGCGGTGCGGGAGCACGGCGGCGGCCAGGAGACCTTGTCGCTCTCTGAGCTGCGCGCGAAGCTTGCTACGCTTGTTCCCTGGCAAGCAGGGGCGGAACCGTCTCTCACCTCCTAGCGTGAGCTACGCGAGGTTCAAGCGATGGCAGGTACAGACCTGACGACGCCGCTGCATGCCAGCGGTTTTTTCGTTTGGTGAATCGGATGAGGAGGACAGGGCGAGCTTGGTGAACAGGATTTGAGGCCGCGGCGAGGCTCGATCGAGCCGCCGCGCCGTCCGGAGCCGCAGGCGCGCATCAACGACGCGATCCGCGTCCCGCGCGTCCGGCTGATCGACCAGGACGGCACGCAGCTCGGGATCAAGGCCACGGACGAGGCGCGCGACTACGCGTACGGCAAGAACCTCGATCTGGTGGAGGTCGCGGCCCAGGCGGATCCGCCGGTGGTGCGGGTGATGGACTACGGCAAGTACCGCTACGAGCTGGAGCAGAAGGCGAAGCTCGCGCGGAAGCACCAGACGCAGGTTCACGTCAAGGAGATCAAGCTCAGGCCGAAGATCGGACAGCACGACTACGACACCAAGAAGGGCCACGTCGAGCGCTTCCTCAACCAGCGCGCGAAGGTCAAGGTGACGATCATGTTCCGGGGCCGCGAGCGCGAGCATCCGGAGCGCGGACGCGACCTGCTGATGCGCCTGGCCGAGGACGTGAAGGAGATCGGCGCGATCGAGATCCAGCCGCTCCTCGAGGGACGCAACATGACGATGGTGCTCGCACCGACGAAGAACGCAGGAGTCAAACGGGATGCCAAGACAGAAGACGAGCTCGGGGGCGAAGAAGCGGTTCAAGGTGACGGGCAGCGGGAAGCTGCTGCGCCGGTCGGCGAACCAGAGCCACAACCTGGAGCACAAGTCGCCGAAGCAAAAGCGAACGTTCGGTAAGGACCACGCGGTCGCGGCCGACAACGCCGCGAAGGTCCGCCGGATGCTGGGAGGTCGTTAGGGTGCTCCTTCCAGCAACAGTCAGGGGGCCCGTGGCGGCATCTGAGGCCGTCATGCGGCGTCCTCAGTCGCGTCGACATGCCTGCATGTCGACGCTCCCTGCGTCCTTGCCTGACGACCTCAGCTGCTCGCCCCGGACCCGAGACCGTCACTGGAAGGAGCACCAATGCCCCGCGTGAAGCGATCCGTCCACGCGCGCAAGAAGCGGCGCAAGGTCCTCGAGGAGGCGAAGGGCTACTTCGGGATCAAGAAGAGCTCGTATACCTACGCGAAGGAGCAGGTCGACCGCTCGCTCGTCTACGCGTATCGCGACCGCAAGACGAAGAAGCGCGAGTTCCGGCGCCTGTGGATCATGCGCATCAACGCCGGCGCGCGCGCGAACGGCCTCTCGTACAACCAGTTCATGGCCGGCCTCAAGGCGGCCGAGGTGGGGCTCGACCGCAAGGTGCTCGCCGACCTCGCGGTCAGCGACCCGGCGAAGTTCGGCGAGCTCGCCGCCCAGGCCAAGTCCGCGCTCGCGAAGTAGCCGGAGGCGCGAAACTGTTTCGTGGACATGTCCACGAAACAGTTTCGGAGGTCCGTTCACGAGCACTTCCTGCGCCAGGCGGGGTGGTGCGACGGGCGCTCGCCGCTCTACGCCTCGCTCTGCCGGCGGCTCGCGGCCGACCCGCGGGTCGAGGCGCTCGCGCCGCCGGGCGCGCGCTGGGACTTTCCGCTGCGGCTGCTGGCCGGGCTGCACTACCTGGCGCTCGACGGGCGGGCGACGTGGGACGACGTCGACGCCGCGCTCGACGGCCACGCATCCTTCCTCTCCCGCTTTGCCGCCGAGCACGAGGTGCAGACGAACGAGGTGCGGCGCTCGTGGGCGCTCCTTCCCGCCTTCCTGGTGGTCGCCGACGGGCGTCCGCTCGACCTGCTCGAGCTGGGGCCGTCGGCCGGGCTCAACCTCGTCTGGGATCGCTACCGCTACGCGTACTCGACGGGGCGGTGGGGAAGCGGCCGGCTCGAGCTGACGGGAGACGACCGCGTGCCGCCGCCGCCCGAGCTGCTCGCGCGCTCCGTCTCGGTCGCGCGCCGTCGCGGCGTCGACCGAAGCCCGATCGACGTGACGAGCGCCGAGGGGTCGCTCCTCCTGCAGTCGTTCGTGTGGGCCGACCAGACCGAGCGGCTCGCGCGGCTGCGTGCCGCGATCGACGTCGTCCGCGACGAGCCGCCGCAGCTGATCCGCGGCGACTACGTGGAGAACCTGCCGTCGCTGCTCGCCGACCGTGTCGAGGGCGCGCAGCAGGTCGTCTACGAGACCGCGTCGACGCAGTACCTCGACCGCGACCAGCGCGCGGCCCTGGACGATGCGATGCGGCAGGCGGGGCGCGACGCGCCGCTGACGTTCCTCACCACCCGCTCGAACCGGGGGAAGGACTACTACACGCTCGAGGCCGTCTCCTGGCCGGACGGGGAGCGGCGCGAGCTGCTCGACTTCGACTTCCACGGCGCCTGGCTCGAATGGCGCCGCGCCGGGCGCTGATCACCTCCCGCGACAACGAGCGGCTGAAGCTCGTGCGCAAGCTGCAGGAGCGGAGCTGGCGCGACAAGCTCGGCCTGTTCGTCGTCGAGGGCGAGGACGCGGTCGAGGCGTCGACGGCGGAGCCGGTCGACGTGCTGCGCGCGGGGGAGGACGTCGAGCCGTCGCTGCTCGCCGCCGTCGCGACGGCGCCGCACCCTCCGCGCGTCGTCGCCGTCTACCGGCGCCGCGACCTGCCGGCATGGGAGGAGCGCAAGGCAACCCTCGCGCTCTGGCGGGTTGCCGACCCGGGCAACGTCGGGACGTTGATCCGCACCGCGGCCGCGTTCGGCGCGGCCGTCGCGCTGTCGGACGGGTGCGCCGACCCGACCTCGCCGAAGGCGCTGCGCGCGGGCTCCGGTGCGATCTGGCACGCGCCGCTCGGCGGCTGGGACGAGATCGGCGGCAGCCGCATCGCTCTCGTCGCCCACGGCGGACAGCCGCTCGCCTCGCTCGACCTCTCCGGCCGGGTCGCGTTCCTGCTCGGCGCCGAGCGGGCGGGATTGCCAACGGGCGTGCCGCGCGACGCGGAGGCGACCATTCCACTCAGCGGCGCGGAGTCGCTGAACGTCGCCGCGGCCGGCGCGATCGCGCTCTACGAGCTGGGGCGGTGCGCGTCGGCGTAGGCCCGCCACGCGCGGCGGTCGCGCCGCTTGATCCGCACGAAGATGCCGAGTAGCAGCGCGGCCACGCCCGCGCCCACCGCCGCGAGGACGATCCAGAGCCACTGCGAGCCGATCTTGGCCTGGCTGTTGCCGAGCGCGCTGCCGCCGCCGGCGGGACCGTAGTCGTTCGTGCCGCTGATCGCGCAGTTGGCGGTGCCGCAGCTGCCGTGCTTGTTCTTGCCGGTGCGGAAGACGGCGGCGCTGTAGAAGATGTCGACGAGCCACCGTCCGCCGACCTTGCGCACGTCGACGTTGTAGGCCGTCTGGTCGTAGTCGCTGCCGGGCTTCGGGTGCAGGATCACCGTCAACTGCGCCTCGGTGGGGGAGAAGAGATGGCCGGTCCACGCGTTGCGGAAGTCGGCGCCGCGCGCGGGATACGACTCGACGGTCACGCCGGTGCCGGCGATCCACGCCTTGCGGGTCGTGCCGCCGCGGAGGTCGGGGCCTGCGATCGTCCAACCGTCGGCGAGGTTGCGCCGCAGGAGGACGTCCTTCACGAAGCGGTCGATCAGGTTCGAGATCGCGGTGCGGTCGGCGGCGCTCATCCGCGGCGCCGCGCTCGCGCCCGCGGTCACCGTCAGGGCGAGCGCGAGCACCAGCACGACGGGCACGAGCGTGCGGACGACGAGCCGCATTCGGCTCACATTAGCTGCGGGCGACAGACGAAGACGGAGTCCTCGCCGCCGTCGTAGGGCTGTCGGTCGAACCAGCCGTAGACGGCCTCCACCTCGAAGCCGCAGTCGCCGAGCAGCGACTCCCACTCCGGCACCGAGAGCCACGCGAGCGACATCTCGGTCTCGGTGCCCTCGCCGCGGACGCGCAGCACCAGCGTGCGCGTGCGCTGGTTCCAGTCGGCTCGCTCCCAGATCCCCGGCTCGCGCTCGAGCCAGCGGCGGTGCGTGTCGGCGATGTCCTCGTCGCCCGGCTCGAAGACGTCGAAGACGAAGCGTCCGCCGTCCGCGACCAGCTTCCGGGCAGCGTCGAGGGCGGCGCGACGGTCGTCGTCGGTCTCCATGTGCAGCAGCGCGCGGAACGGGCTGGTGACGAGCGGGTAGCGCCCTTCGACGGGCGGCGTCCGCAGGTCGCCGAGCCTGAGGTCGACGAGCTCGGCGACGCCCGCCGCGGCGGCGCGCTCGCGCGCCACGTCGAGCATGCCGGCGGAGGAGTCGACCCCGATCACCCGCACGCCGGCCAGCGCCGTCGGCACGGCGATCCGCCCGGTGCCGACGCCGAGCTCGACCACCGGACCGCCGCACTCGAGCGCCTCCTCGACATAGAAGGAGACGTCCTCCACGACGCTCTGCGACCACGGGTCGTAGAGGCGCGCGATGCGGTCGTAGGCGGACATGCCGGTATGCTCACATCATGCGTCGGCTCGCGACGTCCCGCTTTACCCGGCCCCGGTGCGCACACCGGGGCGGTCGCTAGCCGCCTCCTCGACGCGCCGGGGCCTGACGCTCCCGCCCCGCTCGAACGAAGGAGGACTCCTTGGATAGTGTCGCCGCCGTGGACTGGGCGGCCTACGAGTCGGACGCGTCGCACGCGATCGCCGCCGCCGCGGTCGACGACGAGCTCGACGCCGCGCGAGTCCGCTACCTGGGTCGCAAGTCCGAGCTCGCGCAGGCGCTGCGGGCCGTCCGCGACCGCGAGACCGGGATGCTGCTGAACGGCGTGCGCTCGCGGCTCGAGGAGGAGGTCGCGTCGCGCGAGCGCGCGCTCGCCGACGAGGAGCTCGAGCGGCGGCTTCGCGACGAGCGCGTCGACGTGACGCTGCCGGGCGAGTCGCTGCCGCTCGGCCACCTGCACCCGATCACGCAGGTGCGCCGCATCGTCGAGGACGCGTTCCTCGGCCTCGGCTACGAGATCCGCGACGACCGCGAGGTCGAGACGGTCGAATACAACTTCGACAAGCTGGCGTTCGCGCCGACGCACTCGGCACGCTCGCACCGCGACACGTTCTTCTTCGACGACGGCCGCCTGCTGCGGACCGAGACGTCGCCGAGCCAGATCCACGCGCTCGAGGAGCGCCCGCCGCCGATCTACATGGTGTCGATCGGGCGGGTCTACCGCCGCGACGCGATCACCGCGACGCGCTACCCGATCTTCCACCAGTTCGAGGGGCTCGCCGTCGACCGCGGCATCACGCTCGCCGACCTGAAGGGGACGCTGCTGCACGTGATGCGCGCGCTGTACGGCACCGACCGGCGCGTCCGCTTCCGCACGCACTTCTTCCCCTTCACCGAGCCGTCGATCGAGCCGGACGTGTCGTGCGGCATCTGCGGCGGCTCGGGCTGCCGTACGTGCAAGTACTCGGGCTGGATCGAGATGGGCGGGGCCGGCCTCGTCGACCCGCGCGTGTTCGAGAACCTCGGCCTCGACCCGGAGGAGTGGAGCGGCTTCGCGTTCGGCTGCGGGCTCGAGCGCGCCGCGCAGCTCCGCCACGACATCCCCGACATCCGCGCGCTCTGGGACGGCGACCTGCGCGTGCTGAGGCAGTTTTAGTCATGCGCGTCCCTGTCTCGTGGTTGCGGGAGTACGTGCCGCTGGCGATGCCGTTGCCGGAGCTGGCGACGAGGTTGTCGATCTCGTCGGCGGAGGTCGAGGGGATCGAGCAGGTCGGGGTCGCGGACCGCGACGGCAACCTCGGGCTCTTCCGCGTCGGCCGCGTGCTCGAGGCGGTCAAGCATCCGAACGCCGACCGCCTGCAGCTGACGAAGGTCGACGTCGGTGACGGCGACGCCCGCTCGATCGTCTGCGGCGCCTGGAACTTCGGCGCGGGCGCGACGGTCGCGGTCGCGCTGCCCGGAGCGGTGCTGCCGCCGCGGGCGGGCGTGCCGGAAGGGCTGACGCTCGAGCGGCGGAAGGTGCGCGGCGAGGTGTCCGACGGCATGATCCTGGCCGAGGACGAGGTCGGCCTCGGGGACGACCACAGCGGCATCATGCTGCTCCCCGACGGCCTCGAGCCGGGCACGCCGCTCACGGACGTGCTCCCGATCTCGGAGCAGGTACTGCTCGTCGAGTCGACCGGGAACCGGCCCGACCTGCTCTCCGTCTACGGCGTGGCGCGCGAGGTGGCGGCGCTCTACGACCTGCCGCTCGCGGCCATGCCGGGCGTCTCGCAGCCTTCCGGTCCGGAGCAGACGGTCGACGTGCGGATCGAGGACCTCGAAGGCTGCCCGCGCTACATCGGGCGGCTGTTCGAGGACGTGACCGTGGCGCCGTCGCCTGTGTGGCTCCGCGCGCGGCTGGTCGCGGCCGGCGTGCGGGCGATCTCGAACGTCGTCGACGTGACGAACTACGTGATGCTCGCGCTCGGGAATCCACTGCACGCGTTCGACCACGCGCGCCTGCGCGAGGGGCGCATCGTCGTGCGGCGCGCGCGCGACGGCGAAGCGCTGCGCACGCTCGACGGCGTCGAGCGCGAGCTGACCGCCGACGACCTCGTGATCGCCGACGCGGAGCGCGCGGTCGCGCTGGCCGGGATCATGGGCGGCGAGGAGAGCGAGATCGGCCCGCAGACGACGAGCGTGCTGCTCGAGGCCGCGAACTTCGAGCCGTACGGGATCTTCCGCACCGGCGAGCGCCTGCGCCACCGCACCGAGGGGTCGAACCGCTGGGAGAAGGGCGTCGACCCGTACCTCGCGGAGGCGGCGGCGAACCTCGCCACCGACCTCCTGCTCGAGCTGACCGGTGCGCGTTGGACCGCGGACTCGGACGTGCAGGGCAAGCTGCCCGAGCGGCCCGTCGTCCGCTTCCGGCCGGAGCGCGCCGACGAGGTGATCGGCGTCGCGACGCCGCCTGCCGAGCAGGAGGCGCTGCTCTCGCGGCTCGGCTTCGAGCGGCGCGACGGCGAGGTCGTGGTGCCGACGTGGCGCGCACGCGACGTGACGCGTGAGATCGACGTCGTCGAGGAGGTCGCGCGGTTCCGGCTCGAGGACGTGCCGTTCACGCTGCCCGAGCGTCGCGCGATGTTCGGCACGCTCACCCCGGCGCAGCGGCTGCGACGCCGGCTCGAGGACACGCTCGTCGGGCTCGGCTTCGTCGAGGTGTACACGCCGAGCCTGCGGCCGGAACAGGGCGGATGGTCGCTGCCGGAGCCGATCACCGTCGAGCTGACGTCGCTGCGTACCCGGGTGCTGCCGAGCCTGGTCGAGGCGGCCGCGCGCAACGTCGACGCCGGCGCCGAGGAGGTAGCGCTGTTCGAGATCGCGCGCGTCTACCTGCGAGGCGGCGAGCTGCCCGACGAGCGCGTGCGGGTCGCGGCCGTCGCGCAGGGAGGCTTCGCGCGCGCCAAGGGGGTCGTGGAGACGCTGTACGCGTCGCTGAAGGCCGAGCCGTCGTTCGAGCGGGCACAGGACGAGCTCTTCCATCCGGGCAAGGCCGCGCGCACGCCGGCGGGCATCCTGGGCGAGCTGCATCCGCGCGTGCTCGACGGCACGTGGTGCGCGTTCGAGCTCGAGCTCGCGTCGCTGGTGGCGGCGAGCACGGAGCCGGTGCGCTACCGCGACGTGATCTCGTTCCCCGCGGTGCACCAGGACGTCGCGGTGGTCGTGCCGGAGGACGTCGAAGCCGCCGCGATCGTCGCGGCGGCGCACGCGGCGGCGGGCCCGGAGCTGCGCGAGGCGCGCGTCTTCGACGTCTACCGCGGCGAACCGGTGCCGGCCGGGAAGAAGTCGGTGGCGTTCTCGGTCGTGTTCCAGTCGCCCGAGCGGACGCTCTCCGACGGCGACGCGGCGCGCCTTCGCGGGGCGATCGTCGCCGCGCTCGCCGAGCGGTTCGGGGCGGAGCTGCGTGGTTGAAACTGTTTCGTGGACATGTCCACGAAACAGTTTCGGGTGTCTACTTCTCGCGCCCGCGCCTGGCGAGGTAGCGCATCGTCGCGCCGACGCCGCCGGCGAGCACGAAGCCGGCCGCTGCTGCCCCGCCCGCCAGCATCGGCAGCTTCGCGCGCAGGTTCGTCGCCGCGCCGAGCTCGCCGCGCAGGTGGTCGACCGCGCCGGCGAGCTGCTCGCGCTCGGCCTCGATCTGGCCGCGGATCTCCTCGATGCTGGGCGGCGTCATCGCTTGATCGCCTCCGTGGTCAGCTTCGCCTCGTGGATCGCCTGCTCCGGAACGGGCGGCGACCCCTTGGCGAGCCGGCCGACGGCGAGCCCGCCGAGCAAGCCCGCGAGGCCGAGCAGGAGGCCCATCATGATCAGCAGGGCCAGCCACACCGGCAGCACGATCGCCAGCGCCGCTGCCGACGTCGCCAGCGCGAACGCCAGTCCGAAGAGCCCGAACAGCGCCGCGCCGACCCCGAGCCCGATTCCGAGGCCGAGGGCCATCGCCTTGCGCTTCACCTCGGCCGTCGCGAGCTGAAGCTCGAGCCGCGCGATCGCGCTCGCGTGCTCCGCGACCTGCTTCGCGGCGGCGCCGACGCCGCCGTTCAGCGTCTCACCAGCGCGGGTGGGCATGGCCTCGCCAGTCGATGATCTTCGCGGTCAGGAGGCCGACCGCGAACGCGGCGCCGATCACGAGCCAGGGGCTCGGTCCGCCGCTGCGCGGCCGACTCGAGGCGGGCTCGGGCTCAGGCGCGTTGCCGTTGCTCGCGCTCGGCGGCGGCGAGGCGGTCGGGTGCGCGCTTCCGGCCGGCGGTGCGGCGCGCCCGCGCGCGCGGGCCGCGACGAGGCGCGGCTTGATCCGGCGCAGGAACTCGGGATCCTCGGCGAACGCCGCACCGACCTTCGCCTTCAGGCCGCCCTGCCGCTCGGCGTCGCGCACGAACGCCTCCAGCCGGTCGGCGGCGGCGTCGAGCGCCGCGTCGACCCGGCTCATTTCCTGGCCGGCGGATCCTCGCCGGTCGCCACGCGCCACACCTTCGACGCGAGCCGGCGGGACGCCATGGTCGCTGCCGCTCCGAGGCCCGCGTACAGGCCGTTCCACATCACCTTGCGGAGCATAGTGCCGAGTTTGCCACGACTCGATCCGCTCAAACGTTGCCTCCCGCGTGCACCCCCCCGAACGGACAGTAACCTGCCGGCCGATGGGGGTCGCGCACCGGGACGAGGTCGAGGCACATCGGCTCGAGAAGGGCGAGATGGCCGCGCAGTGGCAGCGGCTCGGGGACGCCGCCGGCACCGTCGGCGTCGGCGTCAACCGTGTTCGGATCGACCCCGGCCGGCTGTCGACGCCGCCGCACTCGCACAGCGTCTCGGAGGAGATCGTCTTCGTGCTCGACGGCGGCGGGCTCTCGTGGCAGGACGGCGCGGTCTACGAGATCCGGGCCGGCGACTGCATCGTCCACGTCGCGGACCACGAGGAGCACACCCTGCGCGCGGGGCCGGACGGGCTCGACGTGCTGATCTTCGGCACCCGCCACAAGGCGGAGCTCGCCTGGCTGCCGCGCTCGCGCGCGATCCGCATCGGCTGGCCGTGGGTCGAGGGCCGCGACGACGACCCCTGGGACGTCGAGGCGACCGTCCCGCCGCTCGAGCTCGGCGAGCCGGAACCGCGGCCGGAGACGATCGTCAACGTCGACGAGTGCCCCGACCACGCGGACAGCCCGGGGGAGAAGGCGCTCGCCGACGCGGCCGGATCGGTGCTGACCGGGCTGCACTGGTCGCGGATCCCGGCCGGCGAGGAGCTCGCGGTGCCGCACTGCCACTCCGAAGAGGAGGAGGTGTTCGTCGTCCTCGAGGGTGAGGCGACGCTGGAGCTGTGGCCGTCGCCGCTCTCGGTCGAGCGCGGCACCGTGCGCGAGGACGTGCCGCTGCGGGCGGGGCATGTCGTCGCGCGGCCGCCGGGAACGCGCGTCGCGCACTGCCTGCGCGCGGGTCCGTCGGGGATGACGGTGCTGACGTACGGCACGCGCGAGCCGAACGACATCGTCTACTACCCGCGCTCGAACAAGATCTCGTGGCGCGGCGTCGGCGTGATCGGCCGCATCGAGCACGTCGACTACTGGGACGGCGAGCGGCGCCGCCAGGGGTGAGCAGCCTCGAGCTGCGCGGCGAGGCGGAGCAGGAGCGCCTCGCCCGCGGGCGGCCCGATCAGCTGCACGCCGACGGGTAGCCCGTCGACGAGAGCGAACGGCACCGTCGCCGCCGGCTGTCCGGTGACGTTGACGAGCGGCGTGAACGGGGTGAGCTCGCCGCCGCGGCGGAACTGCTCGCGCGGCTCGTCCGGCTCGAGCACCCAGCCGATCGGCGGCGGCAGCTTCGCCAGCCCCGGTGTCAGCACGACGTCGACCTCTTGCCAGAACGCGACGACGCGCCGCGCGAGCCGCTGCAACTCCGCGACCGCGCGTGCGTGCTCGACGCTCGAGGTCGCACGCGCCCGTTCGAGCAGGTAGCGGTTGAGCGGCATCAGCACCGACTCGTCGCGCACCGGGTACAGCGCCGGCGTCAGCTGCCACAGGTAGCGGAACAGCTCGAGCAGCCGCTCGTCGCGCCACGGCGGCGTCTGCTCGACGACGTCGTGCCCGAGCGCGGCGAGCGCGTCGGCGGCCGAGCGGGCAACGGCCGCCACCTCCGGCTCGACCGGGTACGGCATCGGCGGCTCGACCGTGAGCGCGATCCGCAACCGGCCCGGTTCGAGCTCGCATTCCTCGAGGAACGGGCGCTCGGGCGGCGGCGGCCAGTGCGCGTCGCCCGGCTCGTAGCCCGCGACGACGTCGAGGAACGCCGCCGCGTCGCGTACCGACGACGCAAGCGGACCGCTCTGCGAGAGCTCGAGCGAACCGCTCGTGAACGGGGCGGGCGAGACGCGGCCGCGCGCCGGCTTGACCGCGAACAGCCCGCAGCACGACGCCGGGATCCGCAGCGAGCCACCGCCGTCCGAGCCGTGCGCCAGCGGCAGCACGCCGGCAGCCACCGCCGCGGCCGCGCCGCCCGACGACCCGCCGGGCGTCCGCTCCGGGTCCCAGGGGTTGCGGCAGGCGCCGTTGAGGTCCGACTCGGTGACGGCGGTGATGCCGAACTCGGGCGTGTTCGTCTTGCCGAGCACGACGAAGCCTGCTTGCTTCAGCCGTCGCACGACCGCGGCGTCCTGCGCAGGCACGTGGTCCGCGAACGCGCGCGAGGAGAAGGTCGTGCGCACACCCGCGGTCTCGGTCAGGTCCTTGACGAGCATCGGCACGCCGGTGAACGGCCCGTCGGGCAGCGGTCCGCGCGCGGCTTCGAGCGCTTGCTCGAAGCAGTCGGTGACGAGGAAGTTGAGCCGCGGGTTCGCCTCCTCGCTGCGGGCGATCGCAGCTTCGACGAGCTCGACCGGCGACACCTCGCCGGCACGAACCTGCGCCGCGAGGTCGAGCGCGCTCTCCGTCGTCAGCGCCTGCCCGCGAGCCCGAGCCACTCGAGCACGCGCCGCAGCAGCGGCACGGGGTGCGCCTGCGGCTTCGGCCGCAGCACCTCGCGCTCCTCGACTCGTGCGCGCAGCGACGCCTTCTCCGGCTCGACCTCGATCTCCTCGGCGGGCTCGTCGAACTGCGGGAGACGCTCGATCGAGGCGCCGTCGAGCTTCAATCGGACGACACCCTGCGTGATCTCGCCGACCTGCTCGGCCGGGACGTAGTGCTGGCGGCCGAGCAGCGAGAACGAGATGGCGAGCCCGTCGAAGATGTCGGCGTTCGAGTCCCCCGTCACCTCTTCGACGCGCCCGACGTCGGACCCGTCCGCGGACACGACGCGCCAGCCGGGCTCGATCAGCAGCCAGGAGACGGGGTCCGCCATCAGATGGTCAACCCGGACTGCACCCAGACCGGCCCCTGTGTCGCGACCGGCCGCGAGTCGGAGAGCGTCTGCAGGACGACCACGCGCCCGCGAATGCCCGCCTCGTCGCAGCGCTCGAGGCAGCGCTGGACCATCTCCGGCGAGGCGCCGTAGCCGAAGCGCGACGCCGCGCGGAAGCGCAGCGCGGAGCGGCGTCCGTCGCGGCGCAGGTTCATCGGCACGCAGAGCAGCGACGCCCGCTCGACGTAGTCGGACGACTCGAGCTCGAGCTCGGCGACGAGGTCGCTCCAGTCGGCGGGAAGCTGCGCGAGCTCGCGTCGCCACGCGCCGGCGAGCGAGCTGTCGGCGGCGGGCGGCGCCGCGGGCGCCGCGGTCGAGTCGACGAGCGTGAGCGTGCCGAGCAGGGGCTGCACGTCGAGCCGGCGCAGCAGCCGCTGGATCCCAGCGGGGCTCGGCGCGCTGCCGTCACGCGCGACCGCGAAGCGAAGCGAGGTCGGATCGACGCGGAACGGCTGCGCTGGACCGAGCAGCCGAGCGGCCGCGTCGGCATCCTCACGGCTCCGAAGCACGAGTCGCAGCTCGGCCGTTCGCCATCGCTCCGGCAGCTCGGATCCAAGCTCCAGCCACGTATCGACCAGCACGTCGGAAACCGTACACTGGCGGCGCCGTGGCCAAGGTCGAGAAGAAGCGCGCGGTCGGCGAAGACCTGCTGCGCGAGTTCCTGCGCGAGATGCTGCTCATCCGCCACTTCGAGGAGCGGGTCGAGGAGCGGTTCCGCGCCGGCGAGCTGCCCGGCTTCCTGCACGTCGCGATCGGCCAGGAGGCGGTCGCGGTCGGCGTCTGCCAGGCGATGGAGGACGGCGACGTGTTCGGCTCGACGCACCGCGCGCACGGACACACGCTCGCGCGCGGCACGCACCCGAACGCGGTGATGGCGGAGCTGTACGGGAAGATCGAGGGCTGCTCGCACGGCTACGGCGGCTCCATGCACCTCTACGACGTCGAGCGCGGGAACCTCGGCGCGAACGCCGTCGTGGGCGGCGGGCTGCCGGCGATCGTCGGCGCGGGGCTCGCGTTCAAGCTGCGCGACGAGCCGCGCGTCGCCGTCGCGTTCTTCGGCGACGGCGCGACGAACACCGGGACGTTCCACGAGTCGCTCAACCTCGCGCAGCTGTGGCGGACGAAGACGTTGTTCGTCTGCGAGAACAACCACTGGGCGGAGTCGACGCCGGGCTGGCAGCACTCGCCCGTGTGGGACGACATGTCGAAGCGCGCGCTCGCGTACGACATGCGGTCGATGAAGGTCGACGGCCAGGACGTCGGCGCCGTCTACGAGGCTGCGCTGGAGGCGCTCGAGCACGTCCGCTCCGGCGAAGGGCCGGTGTTCCTCGACGTCGAGACGGCGCGCATGCGCGGCCACTACATCGGCGACCCGCAGGTGTACCGCTCGAAGGAGGATCGCGAGCAGGCCGCCGAGGCCGACCCGATCGAGCATCTGCGCGACCGGCTGGGCATTCCCGACGAGGACTTCGAGTCGTTCGACCGCGAGGCGCAGGAGATCGTCGACGCCGCAGTGGAGTTCGCGAAGAACGGAACGGATCCCCAGCCAGAAGACGCCCTCAAGAACATCTATGCCTGAGGGTCCTGGCCGCACTCCGCTCCCGGGCGGCGGAGCCGCCCTCCGCGGAGCGCTCTCGTCGCGGGCGGCGCGATACCGTGCTCGCTCGGCTCGGCCGTACCACTCGTACTGTCCTCGCCTCGCTCGCTTGTCTCGCTTGCCCGCAACGAGCCAGGAGCCTCAGGATGCCTGAGGTCACGTATCGCGAGGCGGTCCGCGACGCGCTCGCCTCGGCGATGCGCGCAGACGACGACGTCTTCCTGATGGGCGAGGACATCGCCGAGATGGGCGGGTCGATGGGCGTCACGCAGGGCCTGCTCGACGAGTTCGGCCCGGAGCGGGTGCGCAACACGCCGATCTCCGAGATGGCGATCGTCGGTGCCGGGATCGGCGCGGCGATGGCCGGCATGCGTCCCGTCGTCGAGATCATGTACGAGGACTTCCTGACGCTTTCGCTCGAGCAGATCGTCAACCAGGCGGCGAAGCACCGCTACATGTCTGGCGGTCAGCTCAAGGTGCCGCTGACCATCCGCACGCAGGGCGGTGCCGGCTGGTCGCCGGGCGCGCAGCACGCGCAGCAGCTCGAGGCGTGGCTCGTGCACATCCCCGGGCTGAAGGTGGCGTTTCCGTCGACGCCGGAGGACGTCCGCGGGATCCTGTGGACCGCGATCCACGACGACAACCCCGTGATCGTGTTCGAGCACCGCCTGCTCTACCCGGTGAAGGGCGAGGTGCCCGAGAAGCTCGAGCCGATCCCGCTCGGCTCCGCTCGTGTGCTGCGCGAAGGGACCGACGTGACGGTGATCGCGACCGGCCCGCTCGTCCATCGCTCGCTCGAGGCGGCCGAGCGCGCCGCCGAGGAAGGGATCTCCGTCGAGGTCGTCGACCCGCGGTCGCTGCAGCCGCTCGACGAGGCGACGCTTGTCGCAAGCGTGAAGAAGACGAATCGCGTCGTCGTCGCGCACGAGGCCGTGACGCGCATGGGCTTCGGCGCGGAGGTGGCGGCGGTGCTTCAGCACGCTGCGTTCGACTGGCTCGACGCGCCGATCGAGCGTGTCGGTGCGAAGTTTGCGCCGCTCGCGTTCGCGCCGGTGATGGAGCAGTTCGTCGTCCCGAACGCCGACGACGTGCTCGCAGCGATCCGCCGCACGCTCGGGAGGTGACGGTTGGCGAGTGAGGTGAAGCTGCCGCGGCTCGGCCAGGGGATGGAGGCCGGGACGATCGTCAAGTGGCTGAAGGACGAGGGCGACCGCGTCGAGAAGGGCGAGCCTCTCTACGAGCTCGACACCGACAAGGTCACGCAGGAGGTGGAGGCGGACGTCGGGGGCGTGCTGCTGAAGATCGCGCTGCGCGAAGGCGAGGCGCCCGTCGGCCGCATCGTCGCCTGGATCGGCGAGGAGGGCGAGGAGGTCGCGGAGGAGCCGGAGTCGCCGGCGGCTGAAACGTGCGAACGAAGTTCGGCAGAGCCGAACTTCGTTCGGGAGTCTCGCGCGGCGGCGCCCGCCCCGACGTTCGACGCCGGCGACCGGGTGAAGGCGTCGCCGCTCGCGCGCCGCATCGCACGCGAACGCGGCATCGACCTCCACTCGCTGACGGGCACGGGACCGGACGGGCGGATCGTCGCCGAGGACGTCGAGCGCGCCGCGGCCGGAGGTCCGCGTCCGGCCGCGCCGGTCGCCGCGGCTCCGACCGGCGAGGTGGAGTCGGTGCCGCTGTCGTCGGTGCGGAAGACGATCGCGCGCCGCCTGACGGCGGCGTGGCAGGCACCGGTGTTCCAGCTCACGATGCGGGCCGACACGACGCGCACGAACGAGCTCGTCGCGCGCGCCCGCGAGCTGTACCCGGAGGTTCGCATCACCGTCACCGACGTGCTCGCGAAGGTGTGCGCGCAGGCGCTGATGCTGCACCGCGACGTGAACGTGCAGTTCGCGGAGGATGCGCTGCTGCGCTTCCCGAGCGCCGACGTGGGAATCGCCGTCGCCGCGCCGCAGGGTCTCGTCGTCCCGGTCGTGCACGGCGTCGAGCGGCTGTCGCTCGCGGAGGTGGCGGCGGCGCGCGCGGACGTGGTCGAGCGGGCCCGTGGCGGCAAGCTCACGTCGCAGGACCTCGACGGCGGGACGTTCACGATCTCGAACCTCGGCATGTTCGGCGTGGAGGAGTTCGTCGCGGTGCTGAACCCGCCGCAGGCGACGATCCTCGCGGTCGGAGCGGCGGTCGAGACGCCGGTGGTGCGCGACGGCGAGGTGGTCGTCCGGCCGCTGCTCGCGTTGACGCTCACGGTCGACCATCGCGCGGTCGACGGCGCCGAGGGTGCTGCGTTCCTGCGCACCGTGAAGCAGTTCGTCGAGGATCCCGCGCTCGCGTTGTGACGGCGCCGGAGCCGCGCGTGTGGTACTTCGTCCGCGAGCTCGACCGAGGACGGGATTTCTACAAGCGGCTGCTGGGCTTCGAGGAGACCTTCGTCGACTGGGACGACCGCTGGGCGAAGCTGCAGCGGGGGAGCATGCGAATCGCGCTGTCCGAGGGCGAGCCCGGCGAGGGCGGCGTCGCGATGATCGACGTCGACGACGTGAAGGCGACGGCCGCGCGGCTGCGCGCCGAGGGCGTGCGCGTCGGGACGGTCGTCGACCTCGCAGGACAGATGCGGCTGGTCGACGTCTTCGATCCGGACGGAAACCGCGTGCAGCTCGCCGAGAACGCGGCCGAATGATCCGACGCGGCTCGCAGGCCGACGTCCCCTTCATGCGGTCGATGCTGGCCCACGCCTACCACTGGCGGGTGGCGGGCCTCGAGACGTCGATCCCGCTCTCCCGCTACGTGGAAGGCTGGGGACGCGCCGGCGATCTCGCGGTGATCGCGGCGGAGGGCGCGAACCGGGTCGGCGCAGCGTGGTGTCGGCGCTTCGCCGCCGCGGCGCCCGGCTACGGGTTCGTCGACGAGCAGACGCCCGAGCTGACGATCGCGGTCGTGCCGTCGAAGCGGCGGCACGGGGTGGGGCAGGAGCTCCTCGACGCGCTGCTCGAACGAGCGCGCGGCGAGGGCGTCGGGGCGGTGTCGCTGTCGGTGCAGCAGGGCTCGCCCGCGGTCGACTTCTACGCGCGCAACGGCTTCGAGCACACACGCGACGAGGGCGGCGCGCTCACGATGCTGCGGCGGCTCTGACCCGAAACTGTTTCGGGGACATGTCCCCGAAACAGTTTCAAGTCCGCGTTCGTTCTGCCCGCGGGTTCGGGAGCGGCGCGAGGATCTTCTCCACCTGCTCGCGGTAGCGCTCGTAGTCGGGCGGCAGCGAGAGCGACTCGCCGAGCGTCTCGAAGGGCTCGTCGGCGGTGAAGCCGGGGCCGATCGTCGCGATCTCGAACAGGACCCCGCTCGGCTCGCGGAAGTAGATCGACTTGAAGTAGAAGCGGTCGATCACCGGCGTCGGCTGGCCGCCCGCCGCGAGCACCCGCTCGCGCCACGCCGCGTGCTCGTCGGGGAGCGATGCCCACGCGACGTGGTGCACGGTTCCCGCCGCCTGCAGCCCACGCTCCTCTGGCGGCGGGTCGTAGCGGTAGAAGCCGCCGCGCCGGTCACCGCGCGCCTCCCAGCCGGGCTCGAAGCCAAGCGCCTCCAGCAGCCCCTCGCTCCGCCCGGGCTCCGACGCGTACGCGCGCACGCCGGCGAAGCCGCGGATCCGATGCTCGGCCGGAACGTCCGGCGCGTCGGCCGTCAGCGGGTCGTCGCCCGAGTCGTCCACGAGCAGCTCGAGCGTGAGGCCCTCGGGATCCTCGAAGACGAGCGAGCCGTCGTCGATCCTCCCGCCGACGCGCTCGCGCCACCAGTCGAGCGACTCGTGCGACGCGACGCGGAAGCAGATCGTGTGCACCATCCCGTCGCCCGCGCGCCCGCGGGACACGCCTGGGTACTCGAAGAAGGTGATGTCGGCGCCGGCCGAACCGCGCTCGTCGGCATAGAAGAGGTGGTAGACGGTCGGATCGTCCTGGTTGACGGTCTTCTTCACCATCCGCAGGCCGAGCTCGCCCGCGTAGAACTCGACGTTGCCGGGCGCGTCGGCGGTGATGCACGTCACGTGGTGGACGCCCTCGAGCTTCATCGGGTCCATCATGACGCAATGCGCGCGGTGGTAATCCACGAAGGCGGGCTTCGGATCGAGGAGCGCGCGGATCCCGAGCCCGCCGAGGGGCGGCTGCTCGTGCGCGTGCGCGCGGCGGGCGTCAACAACGCCGACCTCGCGCAGCGCGCGGGGCGTTATCCGGCGCCGCCGGGCGCGCCGCAGGACGTTCCCGGTCTGGAGTGCGCGGGCGAGACCGACGACGGTCGCCGCGTGATGGTGCTGCTGCCTGGCGGCGGTCAGGCTGAAGCCGTCGCGGTGGACGCGCGGCACGTGCTCGACGTGCCGGCCGACATGACGTGGGAGCAGGCGGGCGGCTTCATGGAGGCGTTCGCCACCGCGCACGACGCACTCTTCACGCAGGCGGGGCTGCAGGCGGGCGAGCGCCTGCTCGTCACCGGCGCCGCGGGCGGTGTCGGCGTCGCCGCGGTGCAGGTCGGCATCACCGCCGGGGCACAGGTGACGGCATCGGCGCGGCATCACGGGGACGAGCTGCGCGCGCTCGGTGCGACGCTCGAGGTCGAAGGGCCGTACGACGTGATCCTGGAGCTGGTCGGCGGCGACGGCCTCTCGCGCGCGCTCGAGCTGCTCGGCGCGGGAGGACGGATCAGCGTGATCGGAACGGCCGCAGGCGCGCGCGCGGAGATCGACTTCGGCCTGCTGATGCGCAAGCGCGGCCGGATCCACGGCTCGACGCTGCGCTCGCGGACGGACGACGAGAAGGCTGAGGTGGTGCGGCGCCTCGGCGAGCACGCGCTGCCGCTGCTCGAGCGCGGCGAGCTCCGTGTGCCGATCGAGGCCACGTTCCCGCTCGAGCGCGCCGAGGATGCCTACGCGCGCTTCGCGGCCGGCGGCAAGCTCGGCAAGATCGTCCTTGTCACCTGAGTCACGCCGGCGCGGTTGGAGGAACCGATGCTCACTCTCACAGTCAGACACCGGCGGCAAGCTCGGCAAGATCGTGCTCGTCACCTGAGTCACGCCGGTGCGGTCGGAGGAACCGGTGTCTGACACCTCACGGTGTCAGACACCTTCCTGGCGTTGGGCGACCAGCTCGTCCGCCGCTCGCACAGCGGCCCGCCGCTAGCATCGCCGGCAAGCGAACGAAAGACGAGGAGAGCGAATGGACGTCGACGTCGCCGTGCTGGGCGGAGGCCCCGGCGGCTACACCGCAGCGATCCGCGCGGCCCAGCTGGGCGCGAAGGTCGCGTGCATCGAGAAGGAGCCCGAGCTCGGCGGCACCTGCCTGCGCGT
>Ga0070739_10002748_pt1 | contig 22895 bp, 21 predicted proteins | sample Coa_R1_7_FD_66445 | JGI IMG/M metagenome (GOLD analysis project Ga0070739, IMG submission 66445) | Surface soil microbial communities from Centralia Pennsylvania, which are recovering from an underground coalmine fire - Coalmine... | ecosystem: Environmental > Terrestrial > Soil > Unclassified ... | reverse complement strand
ACGTCGAGCATGAAGTTGATCAGCGCCCGCTCCATCTTCGCGCCCAGCCCAATGTAGACCACAAAGCGCGCCCCGGTGATCTTCGCAGCGCGGTCAAAATCCAAAAGGCCGAGCTCCGGCCCCAGATCCCAGTGGGCCTTGGGCGTGAAGGAAAAGCTCGCCGGCGCGCCCCAGCGCTTGATCTCGAGGTTGTCTTCGGAAGACTTGCCCGCCGGAACCGATTCGTGCGGGGTGTTCGGGACGCCTGCCAGCATTTGGCGGAACTGGTGATCGAGTTCCTCGGCTTTGGCATCCAGGGCGGCCATATGCTCGCCCATTTCGCGAATTTTCTGCTGGCGCTCGGTAGTATCCTGACCGGCGCGCTTCAGCTTGCCGATCTCCTGCGTTTCCGCGTTGCGCTGCGCTTTGAGCTTCTCCGATTCGGCGAGCGCCGCCCGCCGCTCCGCGTCCAATTTGCGAAATTCCTCTACGCCGAGAGTGAAACCACGATCAGCCAGACGGCGCGCGATCGCATCCAGGTTGTTCCGGAAGAACGAGAGCTCGTACATTCGGTCAGCGCTGGCCGATCGGAATCCAGGCCTTGCCCGGCGCGTCGCCGATGTACTCCGCGCGGGGCCGGATCAGCCGGTTGTTGTGATACTGCTCCAGGATGTGGGCGGTCCAGCCGGACATGCGGCTCATCGCGAAGATCGGCGTGAACAGGTCCACCGGAATGCCTAACGAATAATAGGTGCTCGCGGAGAAGAAATCGACGTTCGCGTTCAGATTCTTGGCTTCTTTGCCATAGGCCTGGATGGCGTTCGAGATTTCGTAGAGATTCACATGGCCGGTGCGCTCGCCGAGTTCCTTCGCCATGTTCTTGAGGAAGGTCGCACGCGGATCCAGAGTCTTGTACACACGATGGCCCAAGCCCGGAATCTTCTCTTTCTTCGCAAGCATGGTCCGCGCCCGCTCGACCGCTTCTTCCGGAGTCTTGATCGTCAGCAGCAGCCGGATTACGTCTTCGTTCGCTCCTCCGTGCAGCGGCCCTTTCAGCGCGCCGATCGCCGAGGTCACCGCGGAATAAATATCCGAGAGCGTCGCCGCGGTTACACGAGCCGCAAAGGTCGAGGCATTCAGTTCGTGCTCGGCGTGCAGCACCAGCGCCACGTCGAAGGCGCGCTCCATCACGTCGTCAGGCTTCTTGCCGGTGAGCGTGTAGAGGAAGTTGGCCGCAAAACCCAGCTTCGGGTCGCCCGGCACCACGGGTTGGCTTTTCCGGAGGCGGTCCATGGAGCTGACGATCGTCGCCGTCTGGGCCATCAGCTTCAAGGCCTTGGTCTGGTTGGCTTCCACCGACATGTCCTGGGCCAGCGGATCGTACAGCGCCAGCATGGATACGGCCGTGCGCAGCACTGCCATCGGCACGGAGCCTTTCGGCACATTCTTGAGGAAGGATTCAACACCCGCGGGAATCTCGCGATGCGCCACCAGCCCCGCTTTGAGTTCATCCAGCTCGGCCTGCTTCGGCAAGCGGCCGTGCCACAGCAAGAAAATGACTTCCTCGAAGGTAGCCTTCTCACCGAGCGTCCGGATGTCGTAGCCTTGGTAGCTAAGGATTCCAGCCTCGCCATCGATGAAGCAGATCCGCGATTCCGCCGCAATAACGCCTTCCAACCCCGCACCCATGACCGCCATGATTTCGCCTGTTCCCGCTCCTACGTGATTGAGATCGCGCGCTAAGAGGCGCTTGCGTGAAGCTTCATTGTATCAGCAACCCCCTTTGCCTCTGCGGCGCGGCCGGGGCGCCGGTTCCCCCTGTGCGACGCGGGGACCGGGGTATATACTGGTCCACGCTCGAAAACGCTAATTGGGAGGTGTTGCATGAAGTATTCGCGCAGAGATCTTAGCCTGCTGCTGCCTGCGCTGGCGGCGGCCGCCACGGCGTCGGCGCAGAGCAGGGGAGTTTCCTCGCCGGCTGCCCCGGCGGCGGATAATTCCGTTGAAAAACTGCCGGTGATGAAGACCAAGTCGTATCTTTATAACGATCTTCCGGTCACCACCAACGGAAAGAACAAACAGCGGCGCTGCTTCACCGCAAAGACTCATACCGGCTTCAAGATGGAATCCCACATGAGCGACATCGCGCCGGGCGAAGTCAACCATCCTCCCCACCAGCACTTGCGCGAGGAAATGATGCTGGTGCGCGAGGGCACGATGGAACTAACCATCTCCGGCGTGCCCCACCGGCTCGGCCCCGGCGACATCGGCGTGATCGGCTCCAATGAGATACACAACGCCAAAAATGTCGGCAATGTGGTCGCGAAGTATTTCATCGTCAATATCGGGCGCGACGACGTCTAAAGGAGGCTGCTCATGCGAGGCGTTTGGACCGCCGCGGCACTGGCCGCGCTGTGTGCGAGCGGAGCGTCGGCTCCGAAAAACGATCCGATCACCAACAACAATCTGCCCAATCCATATAAGACCCTGCGCAATTGGGCGGAGCTGCCGCCGGGCATGACCTGGCCCGCGATCACCGGCGTTCTCGAAGGGCCCGACGGCAATCTCTGGGTCCTCGGCCGCTGCCATGAAAATTCCTGCGCCGGCCGGACCGAGCCCGCCGTGCTGGTCTACAACTCCTCCGGCAAGCTGGTGAAGTCCTGGGGCTCGGGGATGTTCAATTTCCCGCACGGCTTCACCATCGACAAGGAGGGCAACGTGTGGATCTCCGACGCCCAGCCGGGTGGCGGAAAGGGAAACCAGGTGTTCAAGTTTTCGCCCGACGGCCAAGTGTTAATGACCCTCGGGAAAGCCGGCCAGAAGGGCGACGGCCCTGACGTCTTCGATCAGCCGACCTCCATCGCCATCGCAGCCAACGGCGATATCTTCGTCGCCGAGGGACACTCGCCCACCTACGGCAACTCGCGCATCATGAAGTTTTCCAAGGACGGAAAGCTCCTTAAGATCATCGGCCGGAAAGGCCGCGGTCCGGGCGAGCTGATGGGGCCTCACCACATCACCTTCGATTCCAAAGGGCGGCTGTTCGTCTCCGACCGCGGCAATAACCGCATCGAGATCCTGGATCAGGACGGGAACTACATCACCGAGTGGCGGCAGTTCGGACGCCCCAGCGCGATTTTCATTGGCAAGGACGACACCATGTATGTGGCCGACTCCGAATCCTGGGGCGTGGATGAGCCCGGCTGGAAAAAAGGAATCCGGATCGGCAGCGCTAAAGACGGGAGCGTGAAATACTTCATCGAAGACATGGAATCCACCACCGAGGAACATAGCGGCGCAGAGGCCGTCGGCGTGGATTCGCAGGGCAATGTCTACGGCGGCGTGGTGCGCCGCAAAATGCTCGAAAAGCACGTCAGAAATTAAGCTCGGGGCCGCGCAAGCTTTTGGCCAACTGCCGCAAGATTGTGTCCGGCGGCGGCGGTTCGTGTTACGCTATCCCGTTTAGTCATGACACGATTCCTCGCGCCAGCGCTGCTCCTCTCTACTGCTCTCATTCCCGCTTGGGGCCAAGGCAATTACGAAGTTCAGGTCTATCCCAGCGAGGTCCAAGACCCGGGGACCACCATGATCGAGTTGCACAGCAACTTCACCGCCGAAGGCAGCCAGACCGAGGACGGCGTGCTGGGCACGAATCACCAGATCCACGAAACGGTGGAGATTACCCGCGGGTTCACACCCTGGTTCGAAACCGGGTTCTACATCTTCACGTCCGCGCAATCCGGCGAAGGCTGGCAATGGGTGGGTGACCATATCCGTCCCCGCCTCGCGGTTCCCGAAGACTGGAAATGGCCAGTGGGTGTGAGCCTGTCGCTCGAATTCGGATACCAGCGCTACAAATTCTCGCCCGACACCTGGACGCTGGAGATCCGCCCCATCATCGATAAGCAGGTTGGGCGTATGTACCTGGCCTTTAATCCGACCTTCGACCGCTCTTTTCACGGGCCGGGTGTGAGCCAGGGCTTGGTCTTCTCGCCGAACTTCAAAGCTGGCTGGGACTTCACAAAGAAGATCAATGCGGGAATCGAGTACTACGGCTCGCTCGGCCCAATCACGGGCTTCGATCCGATCCGCGATCAGGAACAGCAGATCGTGCCCGCCATCGATTTGAATCTGTCACCCAAGTGGGAATTCAATTTCGGCGTTGGCGTCGGCATGACGCAGGCGACTGACCACATCCTGATCAAGATGATCCTGGGCCGCCGGTTCGGCAAGGTAAAGACGCACGACCCGTAAAGAAAATCTATACTGACGGTTATGTCCATCGCCTCGCGCCGTCGGTTTCTTCAAGCTACCTGCGCCGGAGCCATCTCTGCCTCCTTCGGCCTGGCCTCTGAGCCGACGCTCGGAATGATTTTTCCTCCCGCGAATTACCCGGTTCCCCCCGAAGCCAAGCAGCTTTATCCGCATGGCGTCCGATTCCTCGCTGAAGGCGTCGGCCTGGAGCGCATGACTCCCGAGGGCTATGACAAAGTCATCGATAAGATTGTTCCCGCCGCGCAGAAATTAAAGAAGGACGGGGCCACGGCGATCGCCCTGATGGGTACCTCGCTGAGTTTCTATAAAGGCGCGGCCTTCAACCGGCAGCTCGCCGAAAGCATCACCAACGCCACCGGACTAAAATCCACCACCATGAGCAACGGCATCGTCGACGGGCTGAGAGCCGTCGGCGGGCATCGCCTCGCCGTGGCCACCGCGTACAACGACGAAGTGAACCGCCGGCTCCAGATCTTCCTGAAAGAGTCCGGTTTCGAAGTGCTCACCATCAAGGGCCTCGGTATCGAGCGATTCGAGGATTCGCCGCCCGTCACTCACGACAGTCTCTTCAAGTTCAGCGCTGAAGTGTACGATTCCGCGCCCCAAGCAGATTCGCTCCTGATCTCCTGCGGCGCGCTGAAGACGCTGGACCTGCTGGCGCCCCTGGAACAGCGCTGCAAGGTTCCCGTCGTTTCGAGCCTGCCGCACGCTCTCCGCGCGGGCGTCCGGTTATTGGGCCTCACCGGGCAGGCCAAGGGTTATGGATCGCTTCTGGCGAAGGCTTAGCTTCCTTGCCGCGCTGGCGAGCGCGAGCGCCCTCGCCGCAGGCCGCCCGCCGGTCATGGGCCGCAACGGCGGAGTCTCCGCGGCCCACCCGCTGACCACCGCCTCCGCGTTCGAGATCCTCACGCGCGGCGGAAACGCCTTCGACGCCGGAGTCGCCGCGATGCTCACCGGCGGCATGGTCGAGCAGGACCTGTATAGTCTCGGTGGCGAGGGCCTCGCGTTGGTTTATCCGAAGCGCGAAGGCAAGGTCACGGCCGTCGCTGGCCAGGGGTGGGCGTCCAAGCGGGCCACCATCGACTGGTACACGTCGCAGAATAAGACGCTGGAAGGCAACGGGCTCGATCCGGCGGTGGTCCCCGGTGCGCTGCACGCGGCTCTGACAGTGCTCGAAAAATGGGGCACGATGAGTTTCGACGAAGTCTCCGCGCGCGCGCGGATACGCGGAGCAGGGTTTCCCGCTGCGCCCCCGCACCATGGCCTCCATTCAAAACAACCTGAAGTTTTTCGAACGGTGGCCGGACAACAAGCGCTACTGGCTGAAACCCGACGGGTCCATGTACAAGGCCGGCGAGACGATCAGGCTGCCCACGCTCGCGCGCACGCTGAACCGCATGGTGGAGGCCGAGCGCTCCGCCAGCAAGAGAGGGCGGGCGGCCGGGATCGCCGCCGCCCGCGATCGCTTCTACAAAGGCGACATTGCGAAAGAGATGGTGGCTTTCCTTCAGCAGCATCAGGCGCCCTTCGATCTGAGCGACTTTGCCGAATTCTTCGCCAAAGTGGAAGAGCCCGCGACGACGAATTATCGCGGCTACCAGGTCTACAAACACTCCTTCGGCAGCCAGGGGCCCGCGCTGCTCGAAACGCTGAATATTCTGGAAAATTTCGATCTGAAGGGCATGGGGCGCAACAGCGCGGATTACATCCACACCCTCATCGAGGCGATGAAGCTTTCCTACGCCGATCGTGATACGTACTTCGCAGATCCCAGTTTCGTGCAAGTGCCCGGCGAGGGCCTGTTGTCAAAGGAGTACGCAAAAGAGCGCGCCAGGCGGATCAATCCGCATCACGCCTCCAGTGAATTCGTCGCCGGCGATCCCCGCCCTACGACTCCAAGGTCAAGGAGTGGAAATACTGGATCGCGAACATCCCGGATCCGGCCGCCACGGCCAGCACGGCACCGCGTGAGGAACTGCTCGCGCTCTCCCTCAAGGACACGACCCACATCTCCGTCATCGATAAAGACGGCAATATTTTCGATTGCACGCCCAGCGGCGGTTGGATCGGCGGCGCAGTGATTCTGGGCAACACCGGAATCGGCATGAGCATTCGCGGCGAGCAGTTCTGGCTGGACCCAACGCGGGCCGCGCAACTCCGGCCTCGGGCGCGCCCGCGCTACACGCTCACACCGAGCATCGTTCTGAAGGACGGGCAGCCGTTGATGGCGCTCGGCACGCCCGGGGGCGACAACCAGGACCAAACGATACTCCAGGCATTCCTCAATATCGTCGAGTTCTGGCCGGACTGGTATCCGAACCTCCACGAGGCCTTTGAATGGCCCCGCGTGCAGACGCTGCACTTCTTCGCTTCGTTCTGGCCGCACTCGGCGGGGTTCAACAAAATGAACGTCGAGGCACCCATTCCGGATTCGGTTCTCCAGGAGCTCAAAGCGCGTGGCCACGACATCGAACGTGTAAAGCAGTTCAGCATTACAGGCTGTGCCACGGCCGTGCTCCTCGATCCCGTCAGCCATAACCGCATCGCCGGGGCCGACCCCCGGCGCGATTGCTACGCTATGGCTTATTAGGCTCGCTTTTCTCAGTCTCTTTCTGACGCTCTCCGCCATCGCTCAGGATCAATCCGGCCGCGAGGGCGGGCATGGCGGTTCCGATCACTCGGGCATGGTGGATTCCAATCCCGCCGGGCTGAACCTGATGAATCTCGCGTCGGGGACCTCCCAGAATCCGCTTGCCTGGCCCATGCCGATGATCATGCAGCACTACGGGAACTGGAACGCCATGTTCATGGGCAACGGATTCCTGGCGGATACGCAGCAATCCGGCCCGCGAGGCGGCGACAAGCTCTATTCGCCCAACTGGTTCATGGCATCGGCCGAGCGCCGCGCCGGCGCGAAAGGCGCGTTCGAAGCCGTTCTCATGCTTAGCCTGGAGCCCGCCACGGTGACGGATCGGCGCTATCCGCTGCTGTTTCAAACCGGCGAAACCGCCTACGGCGCGCCCTTGGTGGATGCCCAGCACCCGCACAACTTCATCATGGAGTTGGGATTGCACTACACGCATCAGCTTGGCGAAGAGACATTTCTGGACTTCTATGTCGCGCCGGTGGGAGACCCGGCGCTTGGTCCGGCAGCCTATCCGCATCGGGCCTCCGCGATGGAGCTTCCCCAGGCCACGCTGTCTCACCATTTGCAGGATTCAACGCACATTTCCGATGACGTCGTGACCCTCGGCATCGCCCATAAGAAATTTAAGCTCGAAGCCAGCGGATTCCATGGAGCCGAGCCCGGAGAGAACCGCTGGACTATCCAAGCCGGCGCCATCGATTCCTGGGCGGCGCGGCTATGGTATTTTCCGTCCAAAAATTGGGCTGCCCAGGTCTCGGCCGGCCAGCTGGCGCGTCCCGAAGCGCTCGAGCCCGGCGATCAGGTGCGCGCCACGGCGTCGCTCGAATATTTCAGGCCGATGCGCGGTTCCAGCTGGTCCTCGAGCCTGATTTGGGGGCGCACCCACAATACCGCCTTAGGAAGAAACCTGAATTCGTATCTGGCGGAATCCGTCGTGCCGGTGGCGCCGAACGATTTCCTTACCGGACGCTTCGAGCTGGTGGACAAAGCCGAGTTGTTCCCGGAAAGCCCACCCTACCGGATCCGCGCCTACACGCTAGGATACACGCGAGACCTGCCGTTTTTTTCACACCTGGAGACAGGAGTCGGAGCAAACCTCAGCTTCTATTCGATCCCCCACGCGCTCCAACCCGTCTACGGCGAACACCCCGCCGGCGGGAACATTTTTATCCGATTCCGTTTAAAGCCGACGGCGTAGTTCAGCGCCCCACCAGGTGGCGGAAATCCTTCTCGTTTTCGTTGCAGATGTTTTCCAGAAGCTCCGTGTCCGGCATGAAGTTGAAATTTTCGGTGACGCTCCACGGGCGGGTGTAGGCTTTCGGATCGTCGATCGTGATCTGAATCTCCAGGTGGCCGAAATCTCTGCGCCGGAAGCGCTCGGTGACGTGCAGAGCCTCCGTATGGGGATGCCCCGGATCGTCCAGCCAGCTCACGTCGCTGAAGCCGGCCGTATCCACGACCAGCGAATCTCCGTCCCAGTGGCCGACGGAGTAGCCGAGCAGCGCGGGATTCGGGTCGCTGGGAAGCGCACGCCCGTCGGTGAAAATTTGCCGGAAATGCGACATTTCCTCGAACAGCATGACCACCTCACTCGGGATTTGAATGATCTTGAACGGGTAGCCCGCTACCGCCACGGCGTCCGGCACGCCATGCGGGATGCACCGGGCGCTGGGCCGGTCCTTGGCCAGGTTCCCGTCGCGCTGTTTGTACAGCTCGGCGGCCCACGGCTGGAAAGGCACATCCCCCGGTTTTAAATCCGCGGCGAGATTGAACAGATATTTCCCGTTGGGAGCTTTCCAGAGGCCTGATAAATCAGGCTTGCCGTCCGGCGTCCGAGGCGCGGGAGCCGAGAGATTCGGTCGCCCATCGGCGAGCCGTGGAATGCCCGCGGTTGGGTAGTTCAGCCACTGCGCGGCAATCGTGAGAGGAAATATCGTAAAAGCAATCGCGGCCTTCATCTTACTTGCCGACGTAGTGCCGCGCGTCGCGCTCGTTTTCCAGGCAGATGTAATCCAGCAGATCGGTATCGACCACCACAGGCTGCTTCAGCTTGACCGTCCACGGCGCGGCGTAAGCCTTCGGATCGTCCACCGTGATCTCGATCTGCAAGGTGCCGAAGTTGGGGCGCCGGAATTTTTCGATGACTTTGGCGGCACTAGTCAGAGGGCTGCCGCCCGAATCGAGCCACGAGTCATCCCGGAATCCGTTCGATTGGACCACCAGAGTGTCACCCTCCCATTTGCCGCTCGAATATCCGTTCCAGGAAGGATTGGGGTCGGGCTCCAGCGGGCGGCCATCGGTGAAGATTTGCCGGTAGGTGGCGTTGCGCTCGCTCAGGATCAGCAGCAGACCTGGAGTCTGCACGAATTTCTTATACAGCGCGTCGGTGTGCATCCGCAGCGCGCCGCGCGGAAGGCAGTGGGATTGCGGATCGTCCTTACCGTTCTGCGCCCGGCGCGCCTTCACCAGTTCGGCGGCCCAGGACTGATATGGGAGCCCTCCCTTGAGGCTCCAACCCAGGTTCACGAACTCCTGCCCGATCTTCTGGTCCGGGCACCCCTCCGGAGGGCAGGGCCGATTGTCGTCCCAACCCCAGATGCCGGAAAGATCCGGCTTCCCATCCGGCGTTCTCGGCGCCGGCGCGCTGAGATCCGGTTTCCCGTTGGCCAGCCGGGGCACGCCCGCCGTTGGGTACTTCAGCCATTGCGCCGAGCCGTGCAGCCCTGCAAGAGCCACGCAAAGTAAAATCGCTCCGGCGCGCATGGCCTTACTTTCCCACCAGGTGTTTCAGATCCTTTTCGTTCTCGTCGCAGACGTATTCGATGAGTTCCGTATCCGGCGCGGCGGTCAGTTCCAGGTGTACGGTCCACGGCTTCGTGTAGGCCTTGGGGTCATCGACCGTGACTGCGAGGTCGATGTGCCCGAAGTCCCGCCGGTGGAAGCGCTCTGTCAGGCGCAACGCTTCCGTCCCGGGATGGCCGTTATTATCGAGCCAGTTGTTGTCAACGAATCCCGACGATTCCACCACCAGCGTGTCCCCGTCCCAGTGGCCGATGGAATACCCCATCCATGCGGGATTCGGGTCCTTCGGCAAGGAGCGCCCGTCCATGAAGATCTGGCGGTAGCTGTGCAGCGCTTCGTAGAGAATCACGATCATGCCTTTGCTGTTCAGAATCTTGAACGGATACGGCACGACATTTTCGCGCGGCACGCCCGAAAGCACGCAGTAGGCCTGCGGATCTTCCTTGCTCAGCGTGTCCTGGCGATGTTTGTACAGCTCAGCGGCCCAGGGCTGGAAGGAGACCTCGCCCGGTTTCAGGTCCTTGGCGATGTTTCCGGTGTAGCCCGCACGCGTGATCCACACCCCGGAAAGATCGGGATGCCCGTCGGCCATTTTCGGCGCCGGCGCAGAGAGGTCCGGCTTCCCATCGGGAAGCCGTGGGACGCCGGGAGTGGGGAAACTGGTCCATTGCGCCAACACGGCCGCCGGCGTCAACAACGTCACGATCAAGTATTTGCTCATATCGTTCCGTGGAACTGTCAGCGTATAGTGTACGCCTTCGTGGCGCCGGATTCAGCCGGGCTTCCCTGCGGTCCCGCGCCGGGCATGGCCGCCCCATGCAATCTGCTACGTTGAGAGCGGACCACTTGCATGAAAGCTGTCATCTTCGATTTCGGCGGAGTCCTCTGTTTCCACCCGCCGGACCGGCGTTTCACACCCATCGGCGGCGTTCTCGGCCTTCCCACGCCGGAACTAATCCGCCTGTTCTGGGCGAACCGCCGCGACTATGACGCGGGTCTGCTGGATGCCCGCGCCTATTGGGGCGGGATCGCCCAACGGGCCGGCCGCGTCCTCGACTCCACCACTCTCGCGACTCTCGTGCGCCTGGAGGTCGATCTCTGGAGCGACTACGACCGCCGTGTCCTGGACTGGGCCGCGCTCCTTCAATCCCGCGGCATTCGCACCGCGATTCTCTCGAATCTTCCGCGCGCCCTCGGCGAGGAGTTGCGTGCCACGCCCGGCTTGCTCGACCGTTTCGATCACATTACCTTTTCCTACGAACTGGGCGTCATCAAGCCCCACCCGCGCATTTATAAGGACGCCATCGAGGGGCTGGGCGTCCCCGCCGCGCTCACCCTGTTCCTCGACGATCGTCCCGAAAACGTCGAGGGCGGCCGGGCGGCCGGCCTGATCGGCGAAGTCTTTTCGAGCTGGGAAGATTTTCTGAAAAACGGGCTCGCGCGTTATGCGCTGCCCGCCCCCGCGCCCGACGTCGCGCGATTCCAGTAGTTTTCGAACAGGCTGGTCATCGCCTCGGCCATGCCTTCATGCTCGAACACCACGGAGGTCCATGTCGGCTTCGTGATCACCGGATCGAGCAGCGCCAGCAGCCCGCACCGCGAATCCATCACCGCCATCTTCATGGGGACTTTCTCAATCTTGCGAACTTCCACGCCCGCCGCCGCGTAATCCGCGAGGAACCGCTCATGCTCCGCGTCCAGCGTTCCGTGCTCGACCAGCATGCGGCAAGTCAAACCCCGCCCGCGGGCCTGAATCACCTGCTCCGCATCCAGCGGATCCACCGCGTACGGCGGGCGCGAAAATTCCAAGTACGCTTTCGTCGCTTCAGCGAGCATGCGCCGGAACTGCGCCGCCGCCTGGCCGGGATCGCTCACCACCCGCAGGAAGTCCAGCGTGCCGCGGCCTCCTTGGCCCTCCGCGTAGGCGGTCATCAACTCCTCCACCATGCCGCGAGCGGCCTTCGCCTGGTCCGCCAGTTCCATCTCCAGCGCGCGAGCCCGCCGTTCCAGGTAGCCCGGCACGGCCTGATCCGGCGCAACCGCCGAAAAAAGCTTGGTGCGCTCCTGAATGACCCGCGCGAAGCCCTTCTCCACCAGGCTGTCCAGAACTTCGTAGATTTTTTGCCGCGGGACGTGCGCGCGCGCCGCCAGCTCGAGTGCCTTGAATCGCGGATGCCCCACCAGCACCAGGTAGGATCGGGCTTCGTATGCATTCAAGCCGATCGCCTGGAGGCGCTGCCAGAAGCGCCGGAATTCCAGTTCCGGAAGTTCTTGTGCCATATGCGCCAGCCTCTCCGACCCGTCTCGGTTGAGCATATCAGAATTCGCTGCTTCCTTAGAGGACCGCTCCTCACGTGCGAGCGCGCGCTTCTTCTGACGCGCCCCCGCCCTGTTACAATCGGCGGTAGGAGCGCGCCTGGCATTACCGCGCGCGCCTCATGAGAAGGAGCACCGGCCTTACAGATGAAACCTTCCTCTGGCCTCCCCGAGACTCTCAGCTCACTCAGCTCACACAAACGATACGGCGATCGGAACCTGGCGCGGCGCAGCGTCAAGGATGAGCTTCGCGAAAACCTGATCTGCAAGCTCGAACGCCGGGAGACGCTGTTTCCCGGCATTGTGGGTTACGAAGACACCGTCGTGCCGCAGATCGTCAACGCGATTCTCTCGCGCCACAACTTCATCCTTCTGGGTCTGCGGGGCCAGGCCAAAACCAAATTGATCCGGATGCTGGTCAGCCTGCTGGACGAGCACATGCCCTACGTGGCCGGCTGTGAAATTCGCGACAACCCTTTCGCCCCGATCTGCAAGGCATGCCGCGAGCTGATCGCCGAAAAAGGAGACCAGACTCCCATCGCCTGGCTTTCCCGCGAGGAGCGCTACGTCGAAAAGCTCGCCACCCCTGACGTCACCATCGCCGACATGATCGGCGATATCGATCCTATCAAGGCCGCGCGCAAAGGCCACAACATCTCCGACGAGCTGACCGTGCACTACGGCCTGCTGCCCCGGGCCAACCGCGGTATCTTCGCGATCAACGAACTGCCCGATCTGGCCGGCAAGATTCAGGTCGGGCTGTTCAACATCATGCAGGAGGGCGACGTCCAGATTAAAGGCTACCCCGTGCGCCTGCCCCTTGACGTCATGCTGGTATTCACGGCGAACCCCGAAGATTACACCGCTCGCGGCAAGATCATCACGCCGCTGAAGGACCGCATCGGCAGCGAGATTCGTACGCACTACCCGTCTACCGTGGAACACGGCATGGCCATCACGGAGCAGGAGTCCTGGCTCAAGCGCCGCACCCCGGTGGAGCTTCGCATCCCCGATTACATTCGCGAAATTGTGGAGCAGCTCGCTTTTGCCGCGCGCGAAGACAAGAAGGTGGACAAGCGCTCCGGCGTCAGCCAGCGCCTTCCCATCTCCGTCCTCGAAAATGTGGTATCCAATGCGGAGCGCCGCGCGCTCGCCGCGGGCGAACCCGTGGCGGTACCCCGGGTTCTGGATATTTACGCCGCCCTGCCCTCCATCACCGGCAAGCTCGAACTCGAATACGAAGGCGAGCTGAAGGGCGGCGACACCGTGGCCCGCGATCTCATCCGCCTGGCCGTCGGAAAGGTGTTCACGCGCTACTACGACGGCGAAAATCTCAACCAGGTGGTGCAGTGGTTCGAGCTGGGCGGCTCGCTTAAGCTCGATGAACTGGCGCCTTCCGACAAGATGCTATCGGAACTCGGCAAAATTCAGGGCCTGCTTGAAAAGACGAAGCGCCTCGGGCTTGGCGCCAGCGAGCCTGGCGCCGTCCGCGCCGGGGCCGCCGAGTTCATCCTCGAAGGTCTCTACGCCCACCGCCGCATCAGCCGCAACGAAGAGGCCGGCTTCACCGCCGAGGTGCGCCGGCGCGAGCCGCCTTCCGACGACCCGCGCGCCAAGTCGGCCAAGAGAAACTACCAGTAGCGCAGCCGGCCTCGCCGGCTGCCTTGGAGAAACCCCATGAAGTCCATTCGCTACTCCCGCTACACCGGGGACGACTTCGGCCTCTCCGCCGAAGACCTGATGAAAGCCCTCGCCGATTTCCTCCTGCAAAGCGGCTTCGACAACCCCTACATGCAGTTCAGCGAGTGGAACCAACACACCCTGGAGGACCTCAAGCGCGCTATCGAGCAGGCGCTCGAACGCGGGGACTTCTTCGATCCGGAGCGCGCCGGGCAAATTCGCCAGAAGCTGGAAAGCATGTCGCAGGAAGAGCTCGATCAGATGCTCAACCGGCTGGTGCAAAAGCTGGTGGACGAAGGCTACATCACCACGGAACAGCCGCAGGGCGGCGGCAAAGGCAAAGGCGACGCCCGCGTCGAAGTCAAGGTGACCGACAAGAGCATCGACTTTCTCGGCTTCAAGACGCTGAAGGACCTGCTGGGGTCCCTCGGCCGTTCGAGCTTCGGCGCGCATGACACGCGCGACATGGCCACCGGCGTCGAATCGAGCGGAGCCGCCAAACAATACGAGTTCGGCGACACCATAAACCTGGACATCGGCCAGACGCTGTTCACGGCTATGCAGCGCGAAGGCGTGACGCTGCCGCTGAACCTCGAATACTCAGACCTCCACGTCCATCAGAGCGAATATCAAAGCTCCTGCGCGACGGTCCTGATGCTCGATTGCAGCCACAGCATGATCCTCTACGGCGAGGACCGTTTCACCCCCGCCAAGAAGGTCGCGCTGGCCCTCGCGCACCTGATCCGCACTCAGTATCCCGGCGACACGCTGCGCTGTGTCCTGTTCCACGACAGCGCCGAGGAGCTGCGCCTCGAAGAGCTGGCGCGGGTGCAGGTCGGCCCGTATTACACCAACACGCGCGACGGCTTGATCCTGGCGCAGCGCCTGCTCTCGCAGGAGCGCAAGGACATGAAGCAGATCATCATGATCACCGACGGCAAGCCCAGCGCCCTGACGCTCGACGACGGGCGCATTTACCGCAATGCCTTCGGCCTCGACCCGCTGGTGATCAGCCGCACGCTCGAAGAGGTCAGCCGCTGCAAGCGCCAGGGGGTGCTGATCAATACGTTCATGCTCGCCAGCGATTACGGTTTAGTCCAGTTCATCCAGAAGGTCACCGAGCTCTGCCGCGGCAAGGCGTATTTCACGACGCCTTATACGCTCGGGCAGTATCTGCTGATGGACTACATGAACCGCAAGACCCGCACGATCCACTAATGCCCAAGGCACGGGCCTCGTAACGCTTGATCTCTGATTACTCCGGTTCGTCGATGGGCCAGACTCGGGAGGTACCGTGTCGACCGCGTCCCTCCAAAGCCTTCTGTGTTGTACGATCACTTCTCCCTCATGGTCAACAGCCAAATTGAAGGAATGCCGCTGACTATTTCGCCCATCGAACGTCGCCGAGAATAGTTGGTGCGAATTTTCAGGAGCTTTGCCAAGGCTCTTGATTACCGACATTGGAACAACGAATTGAAACCTTATTTCGTTCCAGAGAAAAAGGACCAGCGCTCGCGGACCCACCTGGCTGGGCTTCGAAACCACCGCCAGAATATCTTCGTCCGTTGGACGCGGCGGGACGGAGTGTCCTGCGCTCCGAAGAGATTTAGCTATTTTATTCCGCGCGGCCGAAGCGCCTGCCGCGAAGGCGTTGACACGAGCCATAGCGAACACTATAGGAAAACGGCATACACAAAAGGGTAGCCCACGAGCTCAGACTGAACGCGAATTCCCGGGGCACGAGCGTTCACTGGCTTGCCATAAGTAAAGAAACTCTGGTGGATTAAGGGGTGCGCTAAACTGCTACTGAGCCGCTCCGGATATTGCGGACTTACTGCCGCTAGCCTCGGCACCCCAGGCATCCTGCTCTGTGATCCAGGGCTTCCTGCGCAACTCGCTCGACGGCCCTCTCGATTGCCGCGATTTCCTGGCGCTGACTCTTATTCCAGCTTATTTCCGGACCGGCCTTAGCCCTGGCGTCCGCCAGCTTGTATAGGAGATCCCTATGTGTGGTCTGCAAATCCTCACCTATTTTGCACATACATCAAATTTGATCCGATCCGTGTACTTTAGTTGCACACCCAACTTACAATCACACCCAGATGATTTGCGGAGCCGATGCACCTCGATCCACTTATCCACGGGTACCGCTCAAATTCCTCCCCTGCCCAGTGCGGCTCGTGAGACTATCTGCCCGCGACCGGCCCCGGCGAGCGCGTATCGAACCGGACCTCCACCGCCGCGTTCTTCTCAAACCGCACCTCCGGCCCGCGGGCGATCACCGTGGAGTAAACGCCCCACGCCATCCCGTAATAGCCGAACGCGGCCCCCACCCACCGCGAGCTCTGCGCGATGCCCATGCCCAGCAGTCCGAAGCCGAAGCCGCCGCCGATCGTCCGTCCCGCGACGTTCGCGTTTTGCCCGATCACCACGCCGCTCTTGGAGCGAATGGGGTCGTTATCGCCCGCGCGGCGCGCGATCAACACCGACGCCGCCGCCAGCAGGAATCGCGTCTTGGATTGCTTCACTTCCACTCCGCCCTCGGAGTCCACCTTCAGCGCGTTGTTGGCGCCCTCGGCCGATTTGAGCGTCGCCTGCGTACGGAATTGCAGCGTCTTCGCGCGCGGCGCGGGATCTTCTTTCACGAAAGTCACCGGCCCTTCGTGATCCATCAAAGCCGCGGCTTCGGCCGGCAGGTCGTATTGTTCCAGATGGAAGCGAAGCTGCCCGCTGCGGCGGAACCATCGCGCCCGGCGTGACAGGGTGACCGCGCCTTCCAGCCGCGTGCCCTCGGGCAGGATGAGCTTGTGGTCGGCCGAATACACGGGCTCGGTCAGAAAGGCTTCCACCGCCTGGCCCTGCTTCGAATCGCGGGAATCGAGCGCCGTCACCAGCCGCGCGTGCGCCACCGTGCCCTGCGCCGGCTGCGCCGCGCCCAGCGCCATAGACCCGGGCGAGGCCGGCTCGGCTCCGAACGCCAGCGGCGCGCGCAGTTCCGCATCGAAGCGCGTGCCTTTGCGCAGATACTGCGGATGATACGGCAGCTTCGCCAGAAGATAGTCTTCCACTCGCTCCTTCTTGTCCGGCCCGCGAACAAGATCCGGAATGCTCTTCACGCGATCGATCTGCTGATGGATCGCGTCTTTCACCGGTTGCTTGCCGGTGCCCAGGACGCCGCCGTTGGGGCTCGCCGGAGCCTGCCGGGACCTCGCCGGATGCGCGGGCACCAGCGTGGTCAACCCCGGATTCGCCACCGTGTGCAGCTCCATCTTCCTGCCGTCCGGCAGCGCCAGCGTGGTGAACTCGATCAGCGCCGTGTGCAGCGGCGTAAAATCGCCGCCGAGGATCGCGCGCGTCCGGTCGGCTTTGGAAACCGCTTTCACCTGCGTGACCTGACCCAGCACTTGCGCGCCTTCGGGAATCACCAGGTGATCGAAGGCGTAGACCGGCTCCAGCACTTTCGCTTCGACCGGAGCGCCGGCCTTCTTCGAAATTTTCTTGGTCAGGTACAGCCGCAGCGGGACGCCCGCGGGCACCGCCAGGGGAATGCTTTGTCCGGATGCGGAGCAGGCAAAAACGATCGCTCCCAGGGCGAGGGTACTTCTCAACTGCATAAGCCCGTTAGACGGCCATTCTATACCCTCGGTTTCCGGCGTTACAGCCCGGCTGGCATGGGAACGGCGCTTGTGGCAAGAATGATGGGATGCGGCCGCACAAATTCGCGCGGATCGAGCGGGAACGGCGGTTCCTGGTCGACACGTTTCCAACGCAGGACATCGTGCGCACCCGCCACATCACGGACCGTTACCAGGACGGCACGCTCCTCCGTCTGCGCCGCCAGACCGATGAAGATCGCGGGACCGTCTTCAAGCTCACGCAAAAGCTGCCTACCGCAGGCGGCGGAGCGCAACAGGGACTGATCACCACGATCTACCTCACGGAGCCCGAGTTTGGCCTGCTGTCTCAGCTCCCCGGAAAGATGCTCCGCAAGGTTCGCTACAGCGTCCCGCCTCTGGGCATCGACGTCTTCGAAGGCGTCCTGGAGGGCCTGCGATTGGCTGAAGCCGAGTTCGATTCCGCCGCCGAAGCCGATGCCTTCGTCCCTCCTGGGTTTGTTCTCCACGAGGTGACCGGCGACGTCCGATTTACCGGAGGGCAGATCGTCTGCGCTTCGCGCGCGAGTCTTGAAAGGTGGCTCGCGGATTATGGCGTAACGCTCTCCGAGCCCCTCACACCGCCGCCACCAGCTTCGCCAGCAGCGCGGTTCGGTCCGCGATGCGATTCACCAGCACGCTTTCGTTCGCGGCGTGCGCCCCTTCCCCCACCGCCCCGAGCCCGTCCAGAGTCGGCACGCCCAGCGCCGCCGTGAAATTTCCATCCGAGCCTCCGCCCGTGGCCGATTCCTCCAGAGCCACGCCCAGCTCCGCCGCCAGCCCCTTCGCGATCCCGAATAATCTCCGCACGCCCGCCGAGCGCTCCAGCGGCGGCCGGTTCAGCCCGCCGGTCACTTCCACGGTGCAACGTTTATCGAACGGCTTCAGCGAGCCGAACTGCCGCTCCAGGTATCGCGCGTCCGCCGCGCGGGGCACGCGCACGTCCACTTCGGCGGAACATTCCGCCGCGATCACGTTGCTTCGCGTCCCGCCCCGGATCACCCCCGGGCTCACCGTAATTCCCCGCTTCAGCCGCGTGAACCCCGCCACGCGCTCGATCTGGCGGGCCATCTCGACGATCGCGTTTGCGCCAGCCGAAAAATCCACGCCCGCGTGCGAGGCCCGGCCGCGCACCGCGATCCGGTAATCGCCCACGCCCTTGCGCGCGGTCTTCAACTTCCCTTCGAGCCCCGTGCCCGGCTCCAGCACCAGCACTGCGGCGCTCTGCCTGGCGGCTTCCTCCGTCGCGCCCTTCGACACCGGATTTCCCACCTCCTCGTCCGGATTTACTTGCAGCGCTACGCGGCGGCGCACCGGAATCTCCAGATCGCGCAGCGCCCGCATCGCCGTCAAGAAAAATGCGAGCCCTGCCTTCATGTCGAACACCCCCGGCCCCCACAGCCTTCCCTGCGCCTTGCGAAATGGCATCGAGTGCAGCGTGCCCAGAGGCCAAACCGTGTCCGAGTGCCCCAGGGCCAGCACCTGCCCGTCCCGTTTCGCCGGACCCGGCAGGCGGAACTCGCACCGTAGAATTTTTCCGAAGCCCGCGCCAGCCTGGATCTTCCGCACTCTCGCCATCCCGCCCGCGCGCTCCGCCAGCAGATCCACGAAGCGGTTCACGGCGGCGGCATCGCCGCTCGGGGATTCGCACTCCACGAATTCGCGAATCAACGCGATGGTCTCTTTTTGTTTTGAACGTGTGTAACGGAGAATGGGGTCCACCCCTGTTATAATAGCGGGACACACGCCTCATGCCCCCAATGGACATTCAAGCGATCCGCGAAATCCTGCCGCACCGCTATCCCATGCTGCTGGTGGACCGCATCGAAGAAATGGAAGAGGAACGCATTGTCGGCATCAAAAGCGTCACGATAAATGAACCGTTTTTTAACGGTCATTTTCCGGAATTTCCGGTCATGCCCGGAGTCCTGATTGTGGAAGCCATGGCGCAAGTCGCCGGGGTTTTGGTGCTCAGCCAGATCCCGGACCGCTCCCGCAAACTCGTCCTGCTGGCTGCAGTGGAGCAGGCGAAATTCCGCAGGCCCGTCCGCCCCGGCGATCAGCTCCGGATCGAAATGAAAGTCGGAAAGCGCAAAGCCACGGTGGCGAAAATGTTCGGTACCGCCTGCGTCGGCGGCAACGTCGTCGCCGAAGCGGAGATGCTCTGCAAGCTCGCCGACCGCACCGAAGTGGACTGATCAGATTCAGTGCCGATCCATCCCACGGCCATCGTCGATCCTCAAGCCCGCGTCGCCGCCTCTGCTCAGATCGGACCGTATTGCATTGTGGGCGCGGATGTCGAAATCGGCGCGAGGACCGAGCTCAAGGCCCACGTTTTTCTGGAAGGCCCGCTCGAAATCGGCGAGGACAATGTCTTCTTCCCTTATTCGACCGTCGGCGCCGCCCCGCAGGACTTAAAGTACAAGGGCGAGCGCTCCGCCACGCGCATCGGCCACCGCAACCGCGTCCGCGAATTCGTCACCATTCATCGCGGTACGGAAGGCGGCGGCAAGCTCACCTCGCTGGGCGACGACAATCTGCTGATGGCCTACGTCCACGTCGCGCACGATGTCCATGTCGGCAGCCACACCGTGCTCGCAAATGCGGCCACCATCGGAGGGCACGTCACTATCGGCGATTGGGCAGTCGTCAGCGCGGGCAGCGCGATTCATCAATTCTGCCGCGTCGGCCGCCACGCCATCATCGGCGGCTATAGCGTGATCACCCAGGATGTACTCCCGTTTTCGATGACCGTGAGCGCGCGCGAGGTGAAGGTCTTCGGAACCAACTCCACCGGCCTGGAGCGGCGCGGCTTCACCCCCGGCCAGATCGAGACTCTCCAGAAGGCTCTGCGCCTGCTTACGCGTTCCGGCCTGAACACGTCGCAGGCCGTGGCGCGCATTCGCGAAGAACTTCCTTCGTCCGAAGAAATCCGGGAACTCCTCGCCTTTATCGAGGAGTCCAGCCGCGGCGTCATCAAATGACCTACGGCCTCATCGCCGGTAACGGCCGGTTCCCCCTTCTGGCCCTCGCAGCCGCGCGCCAGTCCGGGCTGGACGTCGTGGCCATCGCCATCAAAGAGGAGGCCTCGCCCGAGGTGGAAAAGCTGGCCGCGCGCTGCCACTGGATCTCTCTCGGCGCGCTTGGCAAGCTGATCGAGATCTGCCGCCGCGAGTCCATCTCGCAAGTCATGATGTGCGGCCAGGTCAAACACGCGAAAATCTTCTCGTCGATCGTGCCGGATTGGAGGCTGGTGAAGCTGCTGGCTTCGCTCGAGACGAAAAATACGGACGCGCTCATCGGGGGCATTCAAAAAGTTCTTGCAGATGAAGGGATTACATTGGCCGATTCCACGTTGCTCCTGAAGCATCTGCTGGCCCCCGAAGGGGTCCTCACCCGCCGCAAGCCGACCTCCGAAGAGACCCGCGATCTGGACTACGGCCGGCGCATCGCCGCGGCTCTTTCGGCCCACGATATTGGCCAGAGTGTGGCCATCGCCGACCGGGCCTGCGTGGCGGTCGAGGCCATGGAGGGCACCGACGCCATGCTGCGCCGCGCCGCTGCGCTGGTGGAAGGCAAACCGCTGCGGCTGGTCAAAGCCTCAGGCCGACGGCGCCATCTCTTGTTCGACGTGCCCGTGATCGGTCCCGAAACGATTAAGGTGATGGCCGAGACTGGCTCCACAGCCCTAGCGGTGGATGCCGGCCGTACCCTTCTGCTCGACCGCACGGACCTGTTAAATTTCGCCGAACGCTGCCAGATTTCCATAAGCGCCTACGCACCTTTGAGTTAGGGATTGGCTTCGTCCAGCAGCCCTAGCCGCTTTTGAATCCTCTCCGGTACCCACCGCATCCAAAAGTTGACACTCGGCCACTAAGATCACATAATGGAGACAGGCTAAATAGGCCGCGGACGGACAACATTCCTTGGAAGGATTTACAAAATGAGCAAGATAATCGGTATCGATCTAGGGACGACCAACTCAGTGGTTGCAGTGATGGAGGGCGGCCAACCCGTCGTGATCCCGAATCAGGAAGGCGGCCGGACGACTCCGTCGGTCGTCGGATTTGCAAAAAGCGGGGAGCGCCTGGTTGGGCAGGTCGCCAAACGCCAGGCGGTGACGAATCCCGAGAACACGATTTACTCCATCAAGCGGTTCATGGGGCGGCGTTATGACGAGGTCACGGAAGAGATCAAGCTGGTTCCGTACAAAGTGGTTCGCGGGGAGAATAACGACGCTCGCGTGGAAATCGGCGGGAAAAAATATTCTCCGCCTGAAATCTCCGCGATGATCCTCAGCAAACTGAAGGAAGCGGCAGAGGCTTATTTGGGCGAGAAGGTGACCAAGGCCGTGATCACAGTGCCGGCCTACTTCAACGATGCGCAGCGGCAGGCGACCAAGGACGCGGGCAAAATCGCCGGAATGGAAGTCATGCGCATCATCAACGAGCCTACGGCGGCGGCGCTGGCCTACGGACTCGACCGGAAGAAGAACGAGACTATCGCCGTGTATGACTTCGGCGGCGGTACGTTCGATATCTCGATCCTCGAGGTGGGCGACGGCGTCGTCGAGGTCAAGTCCACTAACGGCGACACGCACCTGGGCGGCGACAACATCGACCAGCGCATCATCGACTGGTTGATCCAGGAGTTCAAGCGCGATCAGGGCATAGACGTTTCTCGCGACCAGATGGCGCTGCAACGGCTGAAGGAAGCCGCCGAGAAGGCCAAGATTGAGCTTTCGACGCTGCTCGAAACCGAAATCAACCTGCCGTTCCTGACAGCCGACGCCAGCGGGCCGAAGCACCTGACGATCAAGCTGACCCGGGCGCGGTTCGAGCAGATGGTGGCGGATATTCTGGACCGCTCGATCGAGCCTTGCAAGAAGGCAATGGCGGACGCCAATGTGCAGCCTTCGCAGATCGACGAAGTGGTTCTGGTGGGCGGCACGACGCGTATCCCGAAGGTTCAGGAGATGGTCCGCAACCTGTTCGGCAAGGAGCCGAACCGCAGCGTGAACCCCGACGAAGTGGTGGCGGTGGGCGCAGCGGTGCAGGGCGGCGTGCTGGGCGGCGAAGTCAAGGATGTGCTGCTGCTGGACGTGACGCCGCTGTCGCTCGGCATTGAAACGCTGGGCGGCGTATTCACCAAACTCATCGATCGTAATACGACGATTCCTACGCGCAAGAGCGAGATCTTCTCGACGGCGGCCGATTCGCAAACCTCAGTGGAGATCAAAGTCTACCAGGGCGAGCGGGCCATGGCGCGCGATAACCGCCTGCTGGGTGTGTTCCAGCTCGTGGGCATTCCGCCCGCCCCGCGCGGCATCCCGCAGATCGAGGTGACCTTCGATATCGACGCCAACGGCATCCTGAATGTCACGGCGAAGGACAAGGCGACCAATAACGAGCAGAAGATCACCATTACGTCGTCTTCCGGCCTGAGCAAGGAGGAAGTGGACAAGATGGCCAAGGACGCCGAAGCCCATTCGGCGGAGGACCGCAAGCGCAAGGACGAAATCGAGGCTCGCAACCGCGCCGACT
>Ga0070739_10002743_pt1 | contig 22926 bp, 20 predicted proteins | sample Coa_R1_7_FD_66445 | JGI IMG/M metagenome (GOLD analysis project Ga0070739, IMG submission 66445) | Surface soil microbial communities from Centralia Pennsylvania, which are recovering from an underground coalmine fire - Coalmine... | ecosystem: Environmental > Terrestrial > Soil > Unclassified ... | reverse complement strand
GCGCGCAGCTGCTCGGCGGGCCCCTCGAGCACGATGCGCCCGTGGGTGAGCACGTAGGCGCGGTCGGCGATCTCGAGGGCGAGCGCGACGTGCTGCTCCACGAACAGCACCGCGGTCCCGAGCTCGCCGGCCACACGGCGCAGGATCGGCAGCAGGCGCTCTACGATCACCGGCGCCAGCCCCAGGCTCATCTCGTCGACGAGGAGGATCCGCGGCCGGCTGACCAGGGCGCGGCCCACCGCGAGCATCTGCTGCTCCCCGCCGGAGAGCAGGCCCGCCTTGCGGTCCAGGCACTTCTCCAGCTCGGGCAGCATCTCGACCAGCTCCCGCTGCCCGACGCCGTCCTTCGAGCGCGCCAGGCGCAGGTGCTCGCGCACGGTGAGGCCGAAGAACAGCGCGCGCCCCTCGGGCACGAGCGCGAGGCCCTCGCGGGCCAGCAGGTGCGTGGGCCGCCCGGCAATGCTCTGCCCGAACAGCGAGATGCTGCCGGCCATCGGGGCGTGCAGGCCGGCAACCGTCTCGAGCGTGGTGGTCTTGCCGGCGCCGTTGGGGCCCAGCAGCGCGACGACCTCGCCGGGGGCGACGCTGAGCGACACCTCACGGATCACCGGGGTGCCCAGGTAGCCGGCGTCGAGGCTCTCCACGCTGAGCGCGGTGGCCGTGGCGGCGCTCACGCGGGCTGTCCCTCCGACTCGGCGACGGCGGCGCCGCGGCGGCCGAGGTAGGCCTCGAGCACGCGCTCGTCCTCCCTGATCTCGGCCGGGGTGCCGTCGGCGATCGTGCAGCCGAAGTCGAGCACGCGCACGCGGTCGCAGACGCTGAGCACGAGCCCCATGTCGTGATCGACGAGCAGGACGGTCACGCCGTGCTCGGCCGGCAGCGCGCGCAGCCTCGCGCCGAGCGCGAGGCTCTCATCGGTGTCCAGCCCGGCGGCGGGCTCGTCCAGGAGGACGAGGCGCGGCTCCTGGGCCAACGCCCGGCCGACGCCCACCAGCTTGCGCAGGCCGTGCGAGATCTCGTGCGGGTAGCGATCGACGACCGCCTCGAGGTCGCACACCGAGATGGCCCAGTCGACCGCGCGGCGATCCGATGCGCGCTGGGGCAGGAAGAGGTCGCGCATGGCGTGGCGAACACCGGCCCGCTCGCTGGCCACGAGCAGGTTCTCGTCAACGGTCAGGTCCTCGAACAGCTCGACCGCCTGGAACGTCCGGGCCAGGCCCAGCCGCGCACGGCGATGCGGACGCATCCCCGTGATGTCGTGGCCGTCGAAGAGGACTGTGCCGGCCGAAGGACGGTGATATCCGGTCAGCGCGTCGATCAGCGAGGTCTTGCCCGCGCCGTTGGGGCCGATCAGCCCGTAGACCGTTCCCTGCTCGACCCGCAGGTCGACATCGGAGACCGCGACGACGCCCCCGTAGGTGACCCGCAGTCCGCGGACATCGAGCAACGGCTGGTTGATGGTCACGTTCCGATCTCTCCTCTGGCAACCGGGCCACCGCTCATCCGCGGCCGCCCGTTCGCCTGCCCGAAACTGTACACAGTTTTCGGCTTTGTGTCCAGAGATAACATCGGGACGCACATTAGAGTCCTGCTGGCGACATGTGCTCGGTGTCGACTGCGAACGGCGCGCGACCGCCGAACGTGGCGACCTCGGTGCTCTCACCCGGCGCCAGCGGGCGCCAGGGCAGCTCGTCGCCGTGGATGAAGGCCACCCAGGCTCGCTGCAGCGCCGCCGCGACCTCGGCCGTGGGGGCCAGGTCGGGCGAGACCTGCTGGCCCCCGAGCCGCTCGCCCGGGCCCCCGTCCCGCCAGGTGGAGAAGAGGAGGGGGACCTCGGCGGTGTGAGTGGCGCGAAGATCGGGGCCGGCTCCAGGATGGTCGAAGCGGTAGCGGTACACGCGCCCGGCGGCGGCGGAGACGGCGGCGGCGCGGGCGCCCGCCCAGCGGGCGGCTGGCGCGGCGACCAGTTGCTCGGTGGCGGCGCGGCGCAGTCGCGCCAGCGGGTCAGCGTCGTCCTCGGCCCGCAGCCCGGCCGGCGGCCGCTCGGGCTCCCCGGCGCCAAGGTGCGCGAGGATCGCCGGGATCCGCTCGACCGGCGGGGCCGGGCGCCACGGCGAGCCGAAGAAGAACGTCCCCTCGTCGGCGGTGTGGCCGATCAGGACATCGACGCCGGGGCTCGCGCCCGGCCGCTCGAGCGGCGACTCGGGCAGCGTCGCCGGGTCGATCGTCGGCAGCGCGCCGCCGCGGGTGCCCGCGAAACTGGGCGTATCGAGCAGCGCCTCGTGGGCGGCCACGATCCGCTCGGCCGGGAGCGAGCGCAGCGCGCCGGGGTCGAGCTCCTCGCGGCCGGTCAGCGCGTGGCTCAGCGCCCGCGCCCACTCCCACGCCCGATCGGGTGGCTGGGCGACGTCGCGGAGCGGGGGCGACTGGAGGATCGCGCGCGAGAACAAGCCGGCGGCCGCGGGGGCCACGAGCAGGTCCATGGCGCACAGCGCCCCGGCCGACTGGCCGGCCAGCGTCACCCGCCGGGGGTCGCCCCCGAACGCGGCGATGTTCTCGGCCACCCAGCGCAGCGCCGCGATCTGGTCGAGCAGCCCCCAGTTCGCCGCGGGCGCGCCGGGGCAGGCGGCGAGCGCGGGATGGCCGAGCCACCCCAGGGTGCCGAGGCGGTAGCCCACGCTGACGACCACGACGTCGCCGGCGGCGGCCAGGGCGCCACCCTCGTAGAGGCTCGCCGTGGGGTGGCCGATCGTGAAGCCGCCGCCGTGCAGCCACACCAGCACGGGGCGGCTGCCGCTCAGCGCCGGCGTCCACAGCGCGAGACCCAGGCAGTCCTCGCCCGTGAGGGGAAGCGCACCGTGCGTGAAGGCGGCCACGGGCCGCCGGGGCTGCGGCGCCGCGGGCTTGGGCCGGCTCGCGTCGTGCACGCCACGCCAGCTCGGCGGCGGCACCGGCGGGGCCCAGCGCCGCGCGAGCGCGTAGGGGACGCCGAGGAAGGCGGCGACCTCGGCGCGCCACGCGCCCGCGAGATCCCCGCTCGCCGTCGCGACGCGGGGCGGGCGGCTCACGCCCCGGCCACGGCCTCGGCCGCCGGGGCGCGCTCGGGATGCCCCTCCGCCCAGGAGATCACCGGGTTGCGCAGCGTCCCCACGCCCTGGATCTCGGCCTCGATCACATCGCCCGGCTTTAGGTACAGCGACGCGGCGTCCTCGCTGAAGCCGGCCACGCCGGCCACCGTCCCGGTCGAGATGATGTCCCCCGGGCTGTAGCCCATGGCCGAGTAGTGGCTGATGATCTCGGGGATCGTCACCGACATGCGGCTCGTGTGCGAGACCTGCCGCGACTCGCCGTTCACGCGCAGCTCCATGGCCAGGTCGTGGGGATCGGGGATCTCGTCGGGCGTCACGATCCACGGCCCGAGCGGGCAAAAGGTGTCGATGCTCTTGGAGAGGCAGAACACTCCCGACTTCATCTCCTCGCGCTGGATGTCGCGCGCGGTGATGTCGTTGAAGACGAGGTAGCCGGCGATGTAGTCCTCGGCCTCCTCGGGCGAGAAGAACTTGCCCGCCTTGCCGATCACGACCGCGAGCTCGAGCTCGTAGTCGAGCTCGTTCGTGAGACCCTGGGGATAGACGATCGGCTGCTCGGGGCCGATGATCGCGTCGACGTTCTGGAAGAACACGATCCAGGGCAGCACCGGGTGCGACCAGTTCACGCGCGTGGACTCCTCGTGGTGCTCGCGGAAGTTCCCGGCCGTGTGAAAGAACTTCTTCGGGATCAGGGGCGCCCGCAGAGTCACCTGCTCGAGCGGCGTCTCGCGGCCGGTGGGCTCGACCTCGCCGTGGCGCTCGAAGTAGCTGCGCATGTCGGGCACGTCCAGCTCGATCACGACGCCCTCGACGACCTTGCCGACGCGGCCGTCGTCATACGTCACCAGCTTCATTGTCAGCTCCCTCTTCGATCTTGGCCCGGGCGCGCGGGGCTCCGGCGCGGGCACCGTCGGCGCCCGCCCGGGGCCGGGTGGCATCCGGCGGCGGCCCGGCGGCGCCCGTCGCGGGCCCAGCGGCACCGTCCGGATCCCCAGCGGCACCCGTCTGGCGGCAGAAGTATAGACAGATTCAAAAACTGTATGCAATAGTGGCTCCTGCGGACCAATTCGACGGGAGGGCCTCGGCCATGCGCTTCGCCTCGGTGATTCACGAAGGCCGCCGGATGGCGGTCGCGGTGCAGGACGACCGGGCGATCCCGCTGCGCGGCGTGACCGAGCTCGGCCGGCAGACGCCGGGGTCGCTGCTGGCCGACCCACCGCTGGATGAGGCCGCCGCGCTGGCGCTGAGCGAGGTCCGCCACCGGCCGGTGGTGCCGGCACCGGGGAAGGTCATCTGCGTCGGGCTCAACTACGCCGCCCACGCCGAGGAGGCCCGGCGGGAGGTTCCGGCCTATCCGGTGCTGTTCACGAAGTTCGCGAGCTCGTTGACCGGGCCCTACGACGAGGTGGCCTGCCCGCCGGAGTCGCGCGCGGTCGACTACGAGGGGGAGCTGGCGGTGGTCATCGGCGAGCGGGCCCGGCGCGTCGGCCCTGAGCGCGCGATCGAGTGCGTGGCCGGCTGCACGGTGGCCAACGACGTCACGATGCGCGACTTCCAGAACAGGACCCACCAATGGCTCCAGGGCAAGGCCTGGGACCGCTGCACCCCGGTCGGGCCCGAGCTGGTGACGCTCGACGAGGTGGGCGATCCCGGGCGGCTGACCCTGCGGACGTCTGTCAACGGCCAGACGGTGCAGGAGGCTTCGACCGAGCTGATGCTGTTCAGCATCGCCGCGCTGGTCAGCGTGATCTCGGAGTTCGCCACGCTCGAGCCCGGCGACCTGATCCTCACCGGGACGCCGAGCGGGGTGGGGTTCCGACGGGAGCCGCCGCTGCTGCTGGGACCGGGCGACCGGGTCGCGGTGGAGGTCGAGCGGGTCGGGCGCATCGAGAACCTGTTCGTGGAGGAGCCGGGCCCGGCGGGATAGGCTCTCCTCACCCCGCAGCGCTAGAGAGAAGGAGTGAGGCGTGACGGCAAGCCAGCAGCTGCTGATCGGAGGCGAGTGGCGCCCGGCCGAGTCCGGGCGCGAGTTCGCCCAGAGCTTCCCGTTCACCGGCGAACCGGTCGGCTCAGCCGCCGCGGCGGGCCCCGAGGACGCAGTGGCCGCGGTCGAGGCGGCGGACAGCGCCTTCGCGGACTGGTCGCGCAGCGCCCCGGCGGAGCGCCGCTCGCTGCTGCTCAGGGCCGCCGACCTGATGATGGAGCGCGCCGAGCAGATCGCCACCACGGTGACCGAGGAGACCGGTGGCGTCTTCGGCTGGGGCATGTTCAACGTGCAGCTCGCGGCCGGGATGCTCCGCGAGGCCGCCGCGCAGGCGTACTGGCTGACGGGCGAGGTCATCCCCTCCGACGTCCCCGGCAAGCTGGCCATGGGGGTGCGCCAGCCGGCCGGCGTGGTCGTCGCGATCGCACCCTGGAACGCGCCGGTGATCCTGGCCACCCGGGCGGTCGCCGCGCCGCTGGCCTATGCCAACACGGTCGTGCTGAAGGGCTCGGAGCTCTGCCCGCGCACCCACGGTGCGGTGGCGCAGGTGCTCGTCGACGCCGGGCTGCCGCCGGGCACCATCAACTACATCACCAACGATCCCGCCGACGCGCCCGCGGTCGTCGACGCCCTGATCGCCCACCCGGCCACGCGCCGGATCAACTTCACGGGCTCCACGCGGGTCGGGCGGATCATCGCCGAGACGGCGGGGCGCCACCTCAAGCGCGTCCTGCTCGAGCTGGGCGGAAAGGCCCCGATGGTCGTGCTGGCCGACGCCGACGTGGAGCGGGCGGCGGCGGCGGCGAGCTTCGGCGCCTTCTTCCACCAGGGCCAGATCTGCATGTCGACCGAGCGCATCATCGCCGAGCGCCCGGTGGCCGAGGCGCTGACCGAGCGGCTGGCCGAGAAGGCCCGCGCGCTGACGGTCGGCGACCCGCGCGAGCCGACGACGATGATCGGCCCGCTCGTGAACGCCGACGCCGTGCGCCGGGTCAGCGGCCTGGTCCAGGACGCCGTGGGCGCGGGCGCGCGGGTGCTGACCGGCGGCGAGGCCGACGGCCCCTGCTTCCCGCCCACGGTGGTGAGCGGAGTGACGCCGAAGATGCGCCTCTACTCCGAGGAGTCGTTCGGTCCCGTGGTCGCCGTGATCGAGGTCGACGGGCCCGACGAGGCCGTGGCGGTGGCCAACGACACCGAGTACGGCCTGTCAGCCGCGGTGTTCAGCCAGAACGTCCCGGCCGCGCTCGAGCTCGCCCAGCGGATCGAGAGCGGCATCTGCCACGTGAACGACACGACCGTCCACGACGAGCCCCAGATGCCGTTCGGCGGCGTGAAATCCAGCGGCTGGGGGCGCTTCGGCGGCCGCGCCGCGCTCGAGGAGTTCACCGAGCTGCGCTGGATCACCGTGCAGGAGCAGCCGCGGGAGTACCCGATCTGACCGCACGGCGCGGCGCGGGGCGTGGGCGGCCGGGGCGCGCTGCGCGGCGCGGGCACCGGCGCGCGACTCAGTCGTCGGGCAGCAGCGGCACCCACTCCCCCGGGTCGCGGCCGAGCAGCGCCCCGCGGGTTATCGCCGCCGATCCGTAGCGGTCGCGGATGGCGTCCACAGCACTATCAAGTTGTGGTGCGCGATCGAACGCGAGCGTCAGCTGAGGGGGGCCGCGATCGGTCAGGTTCGTCAGCGCGATGCCGATCAGCGTGACGCCGCGCTCGCGCAGCATCGGTAGAGCCGCCGTGAGCAGCTCGCCGGCCACGGCCAGCAGGAGCGGCGTCTCGGTCGTCGGCTGGGCCAGCGTGCGCGACCGCGTGGCCCGCGTGTAGTCCGCGAAGCGCAACCGCAACACGACCGTGCGGCAGGCGCGGCCGGCGGCGCGCAGCCGGCGGGTCACGCGGTCGATGAGCGCGGCCACGATCGCCGCGAGCTCCTCCGCCGCGCGCTCCCGGCGCCCGAGTGCGCGCTGGGCCCCGACCGAGCGGCGCCGGCGACGGGGTCGCACGCGGCGCGGGTCGCGGTTGTGGGCGAGCGCGTGCAGGTGGCGCCCGCCGGCCCGTCCGAGCATGGCGACCAGGCTCGCCTCACCGAGCGCCGCCACCTGCGCGACCGTGGTGATCCCGTACTCGTGGAGCTTGCGCGCGGTCGCCGGCCCGACGCCCCACAGCCGCTCGACCGCCAGCGGGTGCAGGAAGGCGAGCTCGTCCTCGGGCTCGACGACCAGCAGCCCGTCGGGCTTGGCGCTCCCGCTGGCCACCTTGGCCAGGAACTTCGTACGCGCCACGCCGACCGTGATCGGCAGCCCGACCTGATGGCGCACCTCGCGGCGCAGCCGGTGGGCGATCTCGCGCGGCGTGCCCGAGATGCGCTCGAGCCCGCTCACGTCGAGGAAGGCCTCGTCGATCGACAGCGCCTCCACGACCGGGGCGGTCTCGGCGAAGAGCGCAAACACGGCCCGGCTGGCCTCGGTGTAGGCCGAAAAGCGCGGTGAGACGACTATCGCCTCGGGGCACAGGCGCCGGGCCTGGCGGCCGCCCATGGCCGTCCGCACGCCGCGGGCGCGCGCCTCGTAGCTCGCCGCGAGCACGACACCGGCACCGATTATCACCGGGCGCCCGCGCAGGCGCGGGTCGTCGCGCTGCTCGACCGAGGCGTAGAACGCGTCGAGGTCGGCGTGGAGGATGCTCGCGGTACCGCCCATACGAACACATGTTCGCACGGGCGGCGGACGACCCCGCCGGGGGAGGCGGTCAGGCCGGGACCAGCTCCACGCGCCGGTCGAAGTGGCGATGCTCGGCGATGGACTGGCAGAGCGCGGCGGCGAAGTCGCCGAGCTCGTCCGGCCCGACAGCGGCCAGCGTGACCACCCCGTGCTCGGCCACGAGACCGTTGTCGGATAGGCGGGCGTCGTCGAGCGGAGCCTGACGCAGCATCTCGACGCCCTCGCCCAGCGCGGCCAGCGGCTTGCCGTGCTTGTAGGCCTCGGCCAGATAACGCATCGCGGTCCCGTTGCCCGACAGGGCTTCCACGCTCGCCGCCCCGCCGGCGACCAGCACAGCGTCGTAGAGCACCGAGGCCATCGTCTGGAGCGGGCGGTCAACGCTCAGCCCGCCCTCGAGCGAGCCGCCGTGGGGACCCAGCACCTCGCAAACGGCGCCCTGCTCGCGCAGCGCTTCGAGGACGCGCTGCACCGGCCCGGCGTCCGCGCCGTCCGCGGCCAGCACGGCGACCTTGCGAGTCGCCACGCTACGGGGCTGCCGGGCCTGGCTGAGCGCCGACGAGCTGCGCCCGTGGTTGGGCTCGGCCTCCGGCGGCGGCTCCAGCCCCAGGCCGGCGGCCACCTCGGTGGCCAGGCCGTGGTCGACGTGAGCCAGGTTGGCCACCACGCGCTGGCGAATCGGCTCGCGCTGCACCTTGCCCAGCTCGAACTGGAAGGCCTCGGCGATGTGGTGCTTCTCCCAGTCGCTCATCGAGTTGTAGAACAGCGTGGCCTGGCTGTAGTGGTCGGCGAAGCTCTCGCTGCGGCGGCGGATCTTGGCGCCGTCAACGCGCTCGGTGTAGTGGCGGTAGGCGCCCTCGTCGAGCGAGGCCAAATGGGGACAGCCGCCGGCGATCGAATTGGGGTGGTAGGAGACGGGTGAGACGTCGATCCGATGCTGGGCGAACCCGTCGCGCTGATGGTGGTGCACCTCGGCGACCGGGCGGTTGACCGGCAGCTGCGCGAAATTGGGGCCGCCGAGGCGGATCAGCTGCGTGTCCAGATAGGAGAACAACCTGGCCTGAAGCAGGGGATCGTTGGTGAAGTCGATCCCCGGAACGACGTTCTGCACGCAGAAGGCAACCTGCTCGGTCTCGGCGAAGAAGTTGTCCGGGTTGCGGTTCAGGACCATGCGACCCACCACCCGCAGCGGGACCTCCTCCTCGGGGATGATCTTCGTCGCATCGAGCAGGTCGAAGCCGAAGTCGTGCTCACGCTCCTCGGGCACGAGCTGCACGGCAAACTCCCACTCGGGGTAGTCGCCGGCCTCGATCGCCTCCCACAGATCGCGGCGGTTGAAGTCCGGATCGGCGCCGGCGATCTTCTGCGTCTCATCCCAGACCAGCGAGTGGGTCCCGAGCCGGGGGCGCCAATGGAACTTCACGAAGGTGCCCCTGCCCTCGGCGTTCACGAAGCGGTAGGTGTGGACGCCGAAGCCCTCCATCATCCGGTAGCTGCGAGGCAGCGCCCGGTCGGACATCAGCCACATGATCGTGTGCATCGTCTCGGGCTGGAGCGAGACGAAGTCCCACAGGGTGTCGTGGGCGGAGGACGCCTGAGGCATCTCGCTCGGCGGCTCGGGCTTCACCGCGTGCACGAAGTCGGGGAACTTGATGCCGTCCTGGATGAAGAAGACCGGCATGTTGTTGCCGACGAGGTCGTAGTTCCCCTCGCGCGTGTAGAACTTCGTCGCGAAGCCGCGGACGTCACGGACGGTGTCGGCTGACCCGCGCGAGCCCGCCACCGTGGAGAAGCGGACGAACACGGGCGTTTCGCGGCCGGCCTCGGCCAGGAAGCCGGCGCGCGTCACGTCGGCAAGCGACTCGGTGCAGGTGAACACCCCGTAGGCGCCGGATCCGCGCGCGTGGACGACCCGCTCGGGGATGCGCTCGTGGTCGAAGCGCGTGAGCTTCTCGCGGAAGTGGAAGTCCTCGATGAGGTCGTCTCAAAAGGGATTGAGGGTGTTCCGGCGAATTCCCAGGTAGATGACATAACTCCGGGCCTGGGGGTTGCCGTTGAGCGTGTCGAGCTGGTCGGTTCGGGATGAGCTGTGGGCGCTGTTCAGCGAGCTGATGCCGGCGCGAGCGCCGCAGCGGACGGGCCGCCCACGGATCGACGATCGCGTCGCGTTCAACGCGATCGTGTACGTGCTGATCACCGGGATCGCGTGGCAGCATCTGCCGCGAGAGATGGGCTGCTCGCCGGCGACCGCGCATCGGCGGCTGCAGGAGTGGCAGCGTCATGGGCTGTGGGCGCGGTTGCACCAAGAGCTGTTGCGGCGTCTCCACGCGGCTGGGCGGATCGATTGGTCGACGGGCGTAGTCGATGGCAGTCATATCCGCGCCTTGAGAGGGGGCTCTGACAGGGCCCTCTCCCGTTGACCGTGCCCGCACGGGCTCCAAGCATCACCTGCATGTCGACGCTGGCGGCGTTCCGCTGGCGGTTTCGCTGACCGGCGGCAACCGCAACGACGTCACCCAGCTGTTGCCGCTCGTCGACGGCGTCGGGCCGGTCACCGGCAAGCGCGGGCGGCCACGGCAGCGCCCTGAGCGGGTGATCGCCGACCGCGGCTATGACCACGACAAGTACCGGCGCGAGCTCCGTCGCCGCGGGCTCAAGCACCGAATCGCCCGCCGAGGCAGCAACCACGGCTCAGGGCTCGGGCGTGAACGGTGGGTCGTCGAGCGAACCTTCGCGTGGCTGCACGACTTCCGGCGGCTGCGGATCCGCTGGGAGCGCGACCCGGACCTGCACCTCGCGTTCCTCTATCTCGGCTGCGCGGTGATCTGCCAGCGGATGCTCACCTGGCCCTGATCACCACAGTTCGTCCGCATCGCTGCCCGCGCGCGAGCGGCGGCCGTACTGATCCGGGATCGATCCCCAGCCCCACACCGCGACCGGCGTGGCGGGGATCGCGCCGTAGGCGTCCAGCGGGTCGACCTTGCTGTCCTCGATCCGGCAGCGGTGCCGCCAGTTGTCCCCGAGATCGAACACGTAGCTGAACTCCATCCCCGGCTTGAGCTCGCGCGCGACCTTCAGCTTCGCGTGATCCAGCCACACGACGTCAGGCTCAAAGGAATCGTCCGGGAAGCCGACCAGCCGGCCGTCCGGCAGCTCGAACTCGTGCAAGTGCGACAAGTCCCACCGCGCGAACGCCGCATCGATCGCGTCAGCGAGCTGCTCGAACGTGTGCGACGGACCCACGATCATCACACGCCCCGGCCGCGGATCACACTCGATCCCCCCACCGCCCAGCAGCTCCACCTCGATCGCCAACCACGTCCGAGCCATCAACTCGGAGGCTACTCAGGGACTTTTGAGATGACCTCGATGAGCGTCGGGCCGCGCTCGCCGGGGCGCAGTGAGTCGTCGGTGTGCTCGACGCGCACCCCCTGGTCAGTGGTCAGGGGCTTTCCCTCGTGGCCCACGCGGTCGCGGGCCAGGTCTTCGCGCTTGGCGTCGGTGTCGCTCACGGTGCTCCCCCTTGGTCGCTGCGGGGCGTTCCTCGGTGGCGTACCCGCGTCCCCCACGCTCTAACGACCGAGGTCCGCAGCCGCTCATACCGCAGCCGCGGCGGTGACCTAGGATCGGCGCCCTACCCGCCCAGGAGGACAAGTGGACTACGAGCAGATCACGACCGACATCGCTGACGGCATCCTCACGATCACGCTGAACCGCCCCGAGCGCCTGAACGCCTTCACCGCGGTCATGGGGCGCGAGCTGATCGCCGCCTTCGACGCCGCCGACGCCGACGATGCCGTGCGCGCCGTCATCGTCACGGGCGCCGGGCGCGGGTTCTGCGCCGGCGCGGACCTGGCCGCCGGGGGGTCGACGTTCGACTGGCGCGAGCGCGAGCCGGCCGCGGGAGCGGTCCCGCGGGACGGCGGCGGCCAGGTGAGCCTGCGCATCTTCGACTGCACCAAGCCGGTCATCGCCGCCATCAACGGCCCCGCCGTCGGCGTCGGCGTGACGATGACGCTGCCGATGGACATCCGCCTGGCCGCCGCCGAGGCGCGCATCGGCTTCGTGTTCGCGCGCCGCGGGATCGTGCCCGAGGCGTGCTCGAGCTGGTTCCTGCCGCGGCTGGTCGGGATCAGCCGGGCCATGGAGTGGGTGGCCACCGGCCGCGTGTTCAGCGCCGAGGAGGCGCTCGAGGGCGGGCTCGTGCGCAGCGTGCACCCGGCCGACGAGCTGCTCGGCGCCGCCCGGGCGCTGGCGGCGGAGATCGCCGAGAACAGCGCCCCGGTCTCCGTGGCGCTGGCGCGGCGGATGATGTGGCGGATGCTCGGGGCCGAGCACCCGATGCTGGCCCACCGCGCCGACTCGCGGGCGATGTTCCACCGCGGGCAGTCGGCCGACGCGCGCGAGGGCGTCACCTCGTTCCTCGAGAAGCGCCCGGCGCACTTCGGCGACAGGGTGAGCGACGGGTTGCCCGACATCATGCCGGGGTGGCGGGCGCCCGAGTTCTCCTAGGCGCCGCCCCGCGCCGGCGGGCGCCGAATGTCGCGGCCCCGCGGCGGCGGGCGCCCGAGGTCCCGCCCGCGGGGGCCTGACGTCGCGGCCCCGCGGCGGCGGGCGCCCGAGGTCCCGGCGGGCGCCCCGCCGGGGGTGGATGCCTTTCCTCAGCTCTGCGTCGATTCAGGTCATCCACCCCGCGGGGGCCGGCGTTCGAGCGGACGCCTGGCCTCGAGGACTCAGCTCACGACGATGCCGAACGGCGAGGCACCGGCGGGCAGCCCCGTCGGCGAGGACGCGAACTCGCTCAGGCGGGCGCCGTCGACGGCCAGCCCGGTGACGAAGCCGCTGTTGTCGACCACCCACAGCGACCGGCCGTCGGGACTGAGGCGCGCGTCGAAGGGCGAGAGCCCGCTCGCGGCCCGCAGCGCGGTGCTGCCCACGAGGGCCAGCGCCCCACCCCGCTCCACCCGGTACGTCGAGATGCTCGACGAGCCGGTGTTCACCGTGTACAGGTAGCGGCCGTCATGGGCGATCTCGACCCAGCACGGCGCCGTCTGAAGGTCGGCGAAGGGCGAGGCGCCGATGCTCGACAGCGTGCCGTCGCGGGAGACGCGGAAGCCCGACACGGTGCCGGCCCCCGGGGCACCATGGGCGTTCGAGACGTACAGACGATCGGGCGCCACGGGATCGAACTCGCTGCCGAACGGGCCGGGTCCCTGGGCGGCGAACGGCGAGCCCGCGGCCGGTGTCAGCCGTCCTCCCGCCCCGACCGCGAAGCTGTCGATGAGCGAGGTGCCGATGCGGGTGCCGACGAGGTTCGTACCCGTGGAGTTGAACAGCACGTCGCCGGGATCAGAGCCGTCGGGGAGCGCCACCCGGGCGCCGGCCAGCGGATGCAGGATGCCGTCGCGGCCGAGCCTGAAGCCCGCGTAATCGCTGCCGCCGGCGCCCGCGTTGGCGACGTACACGAGGTCGTGGTGCACGGCGATGCTGACGGGCTCGGCGCCCTCGGAGCGGGCGACGTCGACGACTGTGAGGCGGCCGTCGTGGCCGATGCGCAGGACGGAGATCTGGTTGCTGGCCGGGTCGACCGCGAGCAGGTAGTCGCCGGCGCGCTGGAGGGCGCCCTGCGAGCCGATGCTGCTCCCAGTGCCGGCCCCGCCCGTGGCGAACGGCGAGCCGGGCACCGCGGTGAGTGTCCCGTCGGCGTGGCGGGCGAAGACGGCGATCGTGTTCGCCGGTGAGGTGTTGTCGTTGACGTAGACGTGGCCGACGACGCGTGACGGCGCCGCCACGGCGGTGGCGGTGGCGGACAGCGCCACCGCGAGGGCGATCAGGGCCGCAGCGAGCGGCCCGCGTTTACTGATCGACACGGGGGGTTCCTTTCGGGGCGTTCACAGGAGACGCCACGGACCGGCCGTGCGAGCGCCACCGCGGCGGGTGACTCTGTGCGCTCGGGCCGGAGAGTCACTCTCATTGGAGCAGGAGCACCGGGTAAACACAACGCCCAGCCGCCCGATGACAGAGAACGGTAATAAGTGAACGATCCGTGACCCGGACCAGTCGGCGGTCAGCGGTCTGACTACGCGCCGTCGCGCCTCTCGGGCCTCTGAATAGGCTCGCCGCCATCCGCGCCCGCATGTGCGCCGAACTACCGAGGGGGAGCCGTGCCCACATCGATCACCTCGAACCGCCGCCTGCGCTGCGCGTTCGGCGCCGCCGTCGTGCTGGGAGCGGCCGCGCTGCCGGCCACGATCGCCGCCGCCCGGCGGGGCATCCCGGTCATCCCGTGCCCGAAGATCTCCTCCACGGTGACCGGCGGGCGCATCGCGATCGTGCAGCCGGGCTCGACGCCGTCGAATCCGCTACCGCCGCTGGCCGTGCAAAAGCGCCACCTGAGCCGGGACAACGTCTACCTCGCCGTCACCCGGACGCGCTTCAGCTACGGCGGCAACGCCTACACGATCTCCCGCGGCACGGAGTTCGCGCTTGGCTGCTACGGACAGAGCGTCCACCAGCCCCACGTCCTCTACCCCCGCGTGGGCATCGTCGAGGGCGAGGCGGCGGTCAGCACGACGTCGCGAACCCCCGGCGCGCTGTCGGCTCCACAGGCGCTCATCAACCCGGTCGGCCACACCGCCCAGCACATCAGCGTCAACATCAAGGGCCCGCCCACGCACGCGGTAATGACGATCCGCTCGAGCGGGCCCGTCATCGACATCACCCCCGAGTTCGGCACCCAGGCCGGTCACTGCATCTACCACCACGTAGTCCGGATCGACTCGTACTTCAGCCGCAAGCTGGGCGACATCGCGCTCAACATCCATGTACTGAGCTGACCGCGGCACCGGCGCGTTGCGTCAGGCGTTCTCAGCGGCCGCCGCGATCGTCGACTGCGCGGCAGCGATCCGCGCGATCGGAACCCGGAACGGCGAGCACGAGACGTAGTCGAGGCCGGCGCGGTCGAAGAAGGCGATCGAGTCCGGGTCGCCGCCGTGCTCCCCGCACACACCGAGCTTGAGCCCCGGATGGGCCTCGCGCCCCACCCAGGCGGCCAGCCGCACCAGCCACCCCACGCCGAGCTGATCGATCGTCTCGAACGGGCTGCGGTCGATGATCCGCCGCTCCATGTACACGGGGACGAACTTCGACTCGGCGTCGTCGCGGGAGAAGCCCAGCGCCGTCTGCGTGAGGTCGTTGGTGCCGAACGAGAAGAAGTCGGCGAACTGGGCGATGCGGTTGGCCACGAAGCAGGCGCGGGGCAACTCGATCATCGTGCCCACGGTGTAGTCCTCGCCTTCGCGCAGGCCAACCTCGGTGCCGATGCCAACGACCATCCGGCGCAGAATGTCGAGCTCGTGCTCGTAGTTCACGAGCGGGATCATGATCTCCAGGTGTGGGGGCTCGGCGGCCGCCTTCGCGGCGCTAAAGATGGCCTGCACCTGCATCTCGTAGATCTCGGGGTAGAGGATCCCCAGCCGGCAGCCGCGCGTGCCCAGCATCGGGTTCTCCTCGTGGATCTCGACCACGCGCGCCAGCACCCGCTCGAGCGTCGCGAGGTCGTCTGATCCCTCCATGCGGGCGTGCTCGACGTGAGCGGAGAGATCGGCCAGGTTGGGCAGGAACTCGTGCAGCGGCGGGTCGAGCAGGCGGATCGTCACCGGGAGCCCGGCCATGGCCTCGAACAGCCCCTCGAAGTCCTGCTGCTGGAGCGGGCGCAGCTCCGCCAGGGCGGCCCGGCGATCCTCCTCGGTGTGGGCCATGATCATCGCCCGCATCTTGGGCTGGCGGTCCTCGGCCATGAACATGTGCTCGGTGCGGCACAGGCCGATCCCCTCCGCGCCCAGCTCGCGCGCACGGCGGGCGTCCTGCGGCGTGTCGGCGTTGGCGCGCACGCCCAGCCGGCGGATCTCGTCCGCCCACTCGAGCACCGCCTCGAAGTTCTCGTTCATGGCAGCGTCCACGAGCGGCACGTCGTCGACGGTCACGCAGCCTCGCGTGCCGTCGATGGCTATGCGATCGCCCTCGCCCAGTGAGGTGCCGTTGACCGAGATCCGCTTGGCCGCCACGTCGATCGACAGCGCATCCACCCCGACCACCGCGGGCCGGCCCATGCCGCGGGCGACCAGGGCGGCGTGCGAGGCCTTGCCGCCCTCGGAGGTGAGGATGCCCCGGGCGGCGTGGAAGCCGGCCACGTCGTCGGCGTCGGTGAACGGCCGCACGAGGATCACGTCGCGCCCCTGCTTGGCAGCCTCGACGGCCGCCTCGGCCGTGAACACGACCTCCCCCTTGGCAGCTCCCGGCGACGCGGCCACGCCGGTGGCCAGGACCTCGAAGTCGGCCTGCGGGTCGAAGGTCGGGTGCAGGAGCTGATCGAGCGAGGCGGCCTGGATCGTGGCCAGCGCCTCCTCGCGCGTGAGCAGTCCCTCGTTCACGGCGTCGACGGCGAAGCGCACCGCGGCCTGGGCCGGGCGCTTGGCGTTGCGCGTCTGCAGCATGTACAGGCGCCCCTCCTCGACGGTGAACTCGGTGTCCTGCATGTCCTTGTAGTGGCGCTCGAGCGTGCGCAGGATCTCCATCAGCTGCGCGTGGGCGTCCGGGAGCCAGTCGCGCATCTCGGCGATGTCGCGAGGCGTGCGCGCGCCGGAGACGACGTCCTCGCCCTGCGCGTTGGGCAGGAAGTCGCCGCTCGGCTCCGGAGCGCCGGTCACCTCGTCGCGCGAGAAAGCCACGCCCGAGCCCGAGGTGTCGCCCTTATTGCCGAACACCATCTGCTGGACGTTGACGGCCGTGCCCCAGTCGTCGGGGATGCGGTTCAGCCGCCGGTAGGAGACGGCGCGCTCGCCCGTCCAGGAGTCGAACACGGCCCGGATGGCCAGCCGCAGCTGCTCGCGCGGATCCTGGGGAAACTCCTCGCCGGTCTGCTCGCGGTAGATGTCCTTGAACGTGGCCGTGAGCTGCTCGAGCGCGTCTCGGTCGAGCTCGGTGTCGTGCCGGACCCCCCGCTCGCGCTTGGCCGCCGCGATCGCCTCCTCGAAGAGCTCGCCCGGAATGCCGCGGGAGACGTTGCCGAACATCTGCACGAAGCGGCGGTAGGAGTCCCAGGCGAAGCGCTCGTTCTCGGTCGCCTGCGCGAGCCCCTGCACCGAGCGGTCGTTCAGGCCGAGGTTCAGCACGGTGTCGAGCATCCCGGGCATCGACTCGCGCGCGCCCGATCGCACCGAGACCAGCAACGGGTCGCGGTCGTCCCCCAACCGCTTGCCGGTGTGCTCCTCGAGCCGCCGCAGCGCCTGCGCGACCTCGTCCGCCATCCCCTCGGGCTCCTGCTGACCCGCCCGCATGTACTCCACGCACGCCTCGGTCGTCACGGTGAAGCCGGCGGGGACGCGGTCGGCCCCGAGCACGCGGGTCATCTCGGCCACGTTCGCGCCCTTGCCACCGAGCAGCTCGCGCATGTCCTTGGAGCCCTCGGAAAAGTCGTACACCCAACGCCGCTGCGCCACCGCTGTCAGCCTCCTCGTGCAGAGATGGCGCCACTCTATCCGCGCCGCGGCGCTCTCAAGCGTGGCTGAGCTCGAGCACGAGCTTGCCCGTGTTCTCGCCCGCGAACAGCTTCATGAGCACATCGCGGAAGTCGGCCACGCCGCCGTCGACGACCTGCTCGCGCGCGATCAGCTGCCCCGAGCGCAGCCACCCGGCCAGCTCGGCCGTGGCCTCGCCGTAGCGGGCGGCGAAGTCGAAGACGATCATCCCGGTCATCGAGGCGCGGTTGACCAGCAGCGAAAGGTAATTGGCCGGGCCTCGGGCCTGCTCGGAGTTGTACTGGGAGATCGCGCCGCAGATGACCACGCGAGCGCCGCGGGCCAGCCGGGTCAGCACGGCGTCGAGGATCTCACCGCCGACGTTGTCGAAGTACACGTCGACGGCGTCCGGCGCGAGCTCGCGCAGCGCGGCGGCGACGTTCTGCGCCTTGTAGTCGATGGCGGCGTCGAAGCCGAGCTCCTCGGTGAGCCAACGGCACTTCTGCGGGCCGCCGGCGATCCCGATCGTGCGGCAGCCCTTGATGCGCGCGATCTGGCCGGCCACGCTGCCCACCGCGCCGGCCGCGCCCGAGACCACGACCGTGTCGCCCTCGGCGAGCCGGCCGACGTCGAGGAGCCCGAAATAGGCGGTCAGCCCGGTCATGCCGAGCGCGCCCAGGTACGTGGGCAGGGGCGCCAGGGCGGGATCGACCTTGGCGACCCCGCGGCCGTCGGAGAGCGCGTACTCCTGCACGCCGAACATGCCGCTCACGTGCTCGCCCACCGCGAAGCCGTCGTGCGCCGAGGCCACGACGCGCCCGACGGCGCCGGCGCGCATGACCTCGCCGAGCTTCACGGGCTCGATGTAGGACGGGCGATCGCTCATCCAGCCGCGCATGGCGGGATCGAGCGAGATGTGGCTGATCTGCACCGTGAACTGGCCGGGGCCGGGGTCGGGCACCGGCTCGGTGGTCAGCTCGAAGTCCTCGGCCTTCGGCTCGCCCTCGGGGCGGGCGGCGAGGCGGATCTGGTGATTTGTCGGGGTCACGGTTCCTCCAGGGGGGGCGAGGCGCCGTACTCTGCCTGACTCGCGCGAGCGGCGCTCGCCGCCACCTCGACGGCTAGGGACACGAAGTCCTGGACCAGCGGGTGGTCGACCTCCCGCGGGCTGGCCAGCACGAGCGTGGACGGCGGGGCGTCGAGCAGCGGCACGAACGCGACCTCCGGCCAGGCGTAGTAGCGCGAGATCACGGCCGGGCAGGTGTCGATGCCCTCCCCACGGCCGATCAGCGTCAGCCACTCTTCGATGTTCTGCCCGATGTACGGGCTGGCGGGCGGCCGGTGGCCGAGCTCGTCGACCAGCATCCAGAAGTCGCGCCACTCCTGCGGGATGGATTCGGGCTGGGTGACGAAGGTCTCACCACCCAGATCCGCGGGCCTCAGCTCGGCTCGCCGGGCCAGCCGGTGGGAGCGCGGGAGCGCGACGACGCGGGGCTCACTGATCAGCGGCGTTATCGCGAGGTCGGGCTCGTGCAGCGGGGCGTAGGTGAAGGCGAGGTCGGCGCGGCGCCGGCGCAGCCCCGCGACGACCTCGGTGAAGTCGAAGGCGCGGATCTCCACGCGCACGTCGGGATGGCGGCCCCCGAAGCGGGCCAGCAGCGGCGCCAGCAGGTCCCCGGGCGCCGGGCCCAGGGTGCCGATGACCAGCGCGCTCCCCTCGCCGCGGGCCAGCGCCCGCGCGCGGTGCAGCGCCCCGTCCAGCGAGCCCAGGATCGCCCGCGCATCGCCGAGCAACCCCTCGCCCGCGGCCGTCAACGCCACCCGCCGCGTGCTGCGCTCGAACAGCGGACCGCCGATCTCCGCCTCGAGACCGCGGATCTGGGCCGAGAGCGCGGACTGCGCCAGGTGCAGGCGAGCCGCCGCGCGGGAGAAGTGAAGCTCCTCGGCGACGGCCACGAAATAGCGGAGCTGCCGGATGTCCAAGGCGGCTAATTATCGCGCGAGACGCATAATCGTGCCGAGCTTCATGTTGCACGCAGGCCTGGCCGCGGGGAACCATCCATGCTGTGAGCGAGCGGAGGGTGCGCATCGAGCTGGACGGCACGGCGGCCTGGGGCCGGCGCGAGGGGGACGTGATCGCGCTCGAGGACGGTCGCACCGTCCCCGAGGCCGAGGCCACCTACCTGGCCCCGGTGGAGCCGTCGAAGATCCTCGCCGTCCACCTCACGTACCGGAGCCGCGTGGAGGAGTACGGGGCCAGGATCCCGCCCGCGCCCTCCTACTTCATGAAGCCCCCGAGCACGCTGAACGGCCATCGCGGCGTGCTGCGCCGCCCTCACGGCACGCGCTTCCTCAACTACGAGGGGGAGCTCGCGGTCATCATCGGCCGGCGGATGAAGGGCGTGAGCGTCGAGGACGCGCTCGGATATGTGGCCGGCTACGCCCCGGCCAACGACGTCGGCCTGCACGACTTCCGCCACGCCGACCGCGGCTCGATGCTCCGCGTGAAGGGCCAGGACGGCTTCCTGCCCATCGGCCCCGAGCTCGTGCCCGCCTCGGAGTTCGACCCCACGAGCTTCACGCTGCGCACGTATCTGAACGGCGAGGTGGTGCAGGAGGCCGGCGCCGACGACCTGATCTGGGGCGTCGCCTACCAGCTGGCTGACGTGAGCCGGCTGATCACGCTCGAGCCCGGCGACGTCCTGCTCACCGGCACCCCGGCCAACTCGCGCCCGATGGAGCCCGGCGACGTGGTGGCGGTGGAGATAAGCGGCCTCGGGCGCATCGAGAACCCCGTCGTCGACTGGGACGTCGACCTGACGACCGCCGGGGAGCAGCCGGCCGTGTCGGGTAACACGCTGCACGTGGCCTTGGCCATCGACGAGGCCGAGGCCGAGCGCATGGTGCAGGAGAGCAGCGCGTGAAGGTCCGCGTCGCTGTGAACCACGGCGCGGCCTAGCCGCGACTGCCCCGGGCGAGCTCCCACCAGGCGTCGAAGAGCTCGAACGCGCCCTCCCGCGCGTGCGCGGCGTGCTGCGCGCTCTGCGCCGCGAGGTCCTCGCGCGTGAGCCCGAGCCCGGCCAGCTCGCCGTCCATGCTCGCCCAGCGATCGAGGATCTCCGGCGTGACCTCGGGGTGGAACTGCACGCCGATGTGGGGGCCGGCGGCGAACCCCGCCGGCCCGGCATCGGAGTCGGCGATCCGGCGGGCTCCCGGGGGCACCTTCAGGTTCTCCTTGTGGTACTGGAGCCAGGGGCCGGGCGACAGCCAGTCGGCCTCGCTGCGCACGGGCACCCAGCCGATCTCCGGACGCGGCAGGCGCTCGACGCCGCCGCCGAGCACGGTGGACAGCGCCTGGCCGCCGAAGCACAGCCCGAGCACGGGCACCTCGGCGCCGACCGCGCGCTCGAGGAACCGCAGCTCGGCTCCGATCCAGGCCGGCTCCCGGTCTCGCACCGAGTGCTGCGAGCCCAGCGAGACGACGAACTCGTGCTCGTCCGGGTCGGGCAGGGCTCCGTTCTCCCAGACGTTGATGATGCGGAAGGGGATCTCGCGCTTCTCGAGCCACTCGCCGAACACGCCCGGGGGGCCGGCGGGGCCATGGCTGAGGATCACGCCCGGAGCCATCGGACGCCTCAGGCGGCGGCGAGCGTGGCCGCGCGGTCGACCAGGCGCCGGCACAGCGCGGGGACCTCGGCGGGGTCGTCGGTGTACTGGGAGGGCTTGAAGCAGATCGTGGTGTAACCGGCGGCGAGCTGCTCGGGGATGCGCTCGGCCGCCTCGTCCAGGTCGCCGGGACGGTCATCGGCGGGGAACCGCGGCTGTATCCCCCCCACCACCTCGAGCTCTGCCATGTCGCGGCCGGCCTGCGCCATCGCCTCGCGCAGGGGTTCCATCTCCGCTTCGGTCGGCTGGCCGAAGGGGTGAAAGCCCTGGCCGTACTGAACGAGGCGCCGGACGATCCACGGCGAGACCGTTTGCCCGCCGAACCACAGCGTCGGCCCCTCGGGACGCGCGGGCTTGGGCTCCAGGTAGACGTTCTCGAACCGGTAGTGCTCGCCGGTGAAGCTCGCGGGCGTCTCGCGCCACAACGTCCGCCAGGCCTCGAGGTGCTCGTCGAGCAGCGCGCCGCGGCGCTCGAACGGCACACCGAGCGCCGCGTATTCATCGCGATGCCAGCTCACCGTCGGCTGCACGACGAGCCGGCCGCCGCTCACCAGGTCGAGTGTGGCCAGCTGGTGGGCCAGCAGCACGGGGTGGCGCAGCGGCGCGATGATCGCGGCGCCGATGAGGCGCAGGCGCGTGGTCGCGGCCGCGATCGCGCTCATGAGCACGATCGAGTCAGGCCAGGGGGTGGCCGGGTCCTGGTTGCCGGGCGCGGCGTACTCGCGCGGGTTGGCCATGCGGCCGCGGGCGCCCGCGCTGTCGCCGAGCACGATGTGCTCGCTCAGCATCACGCCGTCGATCCCCGCCTCCTCGGCCTCCTGGGCCATCCGGACGAGCGCCGGGAGGTCGCGCGGCGAGACGAGCGTCCAGTTCTCGCTCAGGACCATGACGAGCCGGGGCGGCCGGGTTGGGGTCACGCGCGCGCGAAGCGGACGGGCAGCCGCTTCAGTCCGTTCGTGAAGTTCGAGCGCAGCCGCCGGGGCGGCCCGGCAAGCTCGATGGCGGCGACGCGCTCGAGCAACTCCTCGAGGTAGACGCGCAGCTCGAGCCGGGCCAGGTGGGCGCCCAGGCAGTGATGGGGGCCGCCGCGGCCGAAGGTGAGCGTGTCGGTGTGGTTGCGGGTCACGTCGAAGCGGTGGGGGTCCGGGTAGTGCTCGGGATCGCGGTTGCCAGCCGCGAACCAGACCGTGACGCGATCGCCGGCGGCGATCGGAACGCCGTGCAGCTCGGTGTCGACCGTGGCGGTGCGCCGGAAGAACCACACCGGCGAGGTGTAGCGCAGCAGCTCCTCGGTGGCCGAGGGCACGAGCGAGCGGTCCTCGCGCACGCGCGCGTACTGGTCGGGGTTCTGGGCCAGGGCCAGCGTGCCGAGCGCGATCGCCTGCCGCGTGGTCTCGTTGCCGGCCACGATCAGCAGCGCGAACATGTTGTCGAGGTCGCGCTCGGACAGCGGGCAGCCGTCGAGCTCGGCCACTGCGATGCGGGTCAGCACGTCGTCGCGGGGGTGCTCGCGACGCTCGGCGTAGAAGCGGCGGCCGAGCGCACACAGCTCCTCGGCCCACGGCGAGCCGAACGGCTTGTAGCGGTCCTCGGGGCGCTCGCCGTGGTAGGCGGCGTCGCCGACGATCTCGGGGTCGGTGTCGACGAGCAGGCGATCGCCAAGCTCCACGAGCCGGGGCAGGAGCTCGTCGGGCAACCCGAGGATGTGCGCGAGGACCCGGATCGGGATCGGCGCCGCCAGCTCGTGGACGAGGTCGAACTCCTCCCCGTAGGGCACGCGGTCGAAGAGCCCGCCGACGAGCGCGCGCAGCCAGTCCTCGTAGCGCCCCACGGCGCCGGGCGTGAAGCTGGTCGAGATCAGGCGGCGGTAGCGGCCGTGCTTGGGCGGGTCGAACTCGAGGAAGTTGCGTCGCGCTTCGAGTACGTCCTCGGGGAGGGTCTCGATCGTGGCCGAGCCG
>Ga0070739_10002741_pt1 | contig 22941 bp, 22 predicted proteins | sample Coa_R1_7_FD_66445 | JGI IMG/M metagenome (GOLD analysis project Ga0070739, IMG submission 66445) | Surface soil microbial communities from Centralia Pennsylvania, which are recovering from an underground coalmine fire - Coalmine... | ecosystem: Environmental > Terrestrial > Soil > Unclassified ... | reverse complement strand
TGATCGAGGCGATCGAAGAAGTAGCGGGCCTGGGGGCGTGACGAGACTGGCACCAGACCGATCATCCAACGAATCAGCCGGGCGCCGTCGGTCACCAGATAGATGGAGATGATCAGCGTCAGGACCGTGTTCAGGAGCAGATTGCCCGCCTGAACCGCGACGGTCAGCGCATTGTTTACGATCGAGGCCAGCTGGCTGTTGAGCTGTTGCAGGGCCCGACCGAATTTGTCGTGCAGGTCGGCCTTGATCCCGTGTTTGTCGAGCCACACCTGCAGGCTGAGAAGAAGGATGGGCGTCGTCGAGGCTTTGGCGTACGTGGAGCGCGCGAGGGCGGAGAGCTTGGAGGCGTCCCTTTGGGCCAGCTTCAGATTGACGCTCCCCGAAGCCGGGTAGTCGGCCGCCAGCCTCGCCGCCGCAGACGACAGCGGGGCGATGTAGCTCGACGGAAACTTCGTCTGACCGGCCTTGGTTCGGATGGCGCCGAGACCTGCGATCTCCCTTCGCAGACGCGCGATTCGGTTGACAGTCGACGGAGCCGGGCCCGAGCCGCCGGAGGTGGAGACGGCGGATGAGGCCTGGGTTCTGATGGCGGCATTCACGGCGGCCGCATCGCGCTGTACCGTCGCAAGGCGGTGGAGCGAGGCCGGGCTAGGGTCGTGGAGGTCGTTGACCAGAGACTGGGCCTGGCTCACGAAGGGGTTGAGGAGCAGCACCGCGAAGACGCTGAGGGCAATGAACAGCAGAAGATAGGCGCCGATGACCGACGCCCACCGCTTCTGCAGAACCCGCTGGAGGACTCGCGCGAGTGACTCCATGAGGTAGGCCAGGATCGCGCCCAGGACAAACAGCAGGATCACAGATTTGAAGCGGTGCAACAGACTGAAGGCGCTGCCGAGCAGGAAGAGCGCGGCGATGATGATCAGCAGGATCCCCAGAACCATGAAGATGCGGATGAGCAGGTCGATGTTTCGAGACCTGCCGCCGCGAAACAGCTGCATCAAGGGAGCACCTTCACCTTGTGGCACTGCAATTGGTCAATGCTATCGGATGTTGAAGTCGACAGAGTTTCGAGTTTCGGGTTTCGAGTTCCGGGTTTCGGGTTGCCGTCGACCAGGTAGCCTCTTGAACGGCTCACTACTCCCCCGGGGCCGCCAGCTCTGTGGCTGCGGGTTTCTCTCGCCTGGCCATGATGATCCCGGCGATGACGACGGCGCCGCCCACCACCTCCAAGGGGTTGACGGCATCCGCAAGGATCACGACAGCGGCCAGCGCGCCGAGGAAAGGTTGGAGGAAGGCGTAGAGGCTTCCGCGGGCGGGTCCCAAACGGTGAGTGCCGATGTACCAGAGAAAGTTGGTGGCGAAGATGGCCCCGAGCCCGCTGAAGACCACCAGTAGCCAGGCCCACCAAGGGACGGCGGCCGGGCTCGGACCGTGAGCGCCCGCCAACGCCGCGGGCGCGAGGGCGACCAGGCCGACCAGCAGGACGTACACGCTAATCTTGGCCACCGAATAGCGCTTCAGCAGCGGCTGAATGATCACGGTATAGACGGCCCAGCTCAGGGAGGTGCCGATGGCAAAGATGTTCCCGCTGAGCGAGCCGAGCGAGAGCTGGTTTCCAGGCTCGGTGGCGATGATCATCAAGACGCCGAAGACGGAGATCGGGATCCCTGCCAGGGCCCACTTGGAAAGGTCGGCCACCCCCAGCACTGCCGCAGTGATGACGACGAAGACCGGGATCATCGAAAGCAGGAGAGCGACGCTTGACGCGTGTGCGAGTCTGAGCGCGTACACGAAGCAAAACTGGTTCATGAAGATGCCGATCAAGCCGGCCGCAACCAGGAGTGGTAGGTCCCGGAGGCGCACGCCAATCGACTCACGCCGGAGAAGCAGCACAACAGCAAAGCCGAGAAGCGCCTCGCACACTCGAAGTGCGGCTAGCACGAATGGCGGGTAGTGGCCGAGCAGGATCTTGACGACGGACACGTTCACAGACCAGGTGAGCACGCAGAGAAAGAGCATCGCATCGCCACCCGACACGCGTCGGGTGGCCCGCGGAGCTGCCTGGCACTCCCCGGCTGCCTCGGCCTGGCTCACGTGCCGGGCTGCAGCCTCTTCTTCAGCTCCCTGAGCTTAATGTCGTCGAACCAGACCGTGCCCTTGCCGACGAGATTGAGCGCGATGTTGATACCCCACGTCCCCTGAGGCATGTAGATCGCCGGCGAGACATCGTGCACCCAGGTGGTGGTGGTGCCCATATGCTTGGTGAGGTCGACGGAGGTGGGGTTCGCCCAGGGCGACAACCGGATGAGCTGATACGAGATGTAGGCGCTGTTTCCGGGATCGGAGCCCACCCCGAAGTTACAGCCCTGGCACAGGCGTACGTCCTTGGTCATGACGTAGCCGCTGAGCTGATACCAACGGTATGGGTGCACGCGCACGACCTGTGCAAAATTCAGCGCCTCGTGGGGAGTCGGTTCGTTCCACGTGATCCGGCAGCTGCTCAGGCCACTGTGGGCGACACTTGGGTCCATGCCCATGTCGGCGCGGACTCCGGGTGGAAGCGTCTCCGTAAGCAGGTCGTTCTGCTGCCAGCCGAGGACCGGCTGCGTCTCACAGCCTCCGTTGACGAGATGCAGCGGCGGGACCGGGAACGGCGGCCGTGCCGGCCGCGGAGGAATCATGTACATTGGTGCCGCCTGCGGCGCTCCGGGACCCCAGAAAACGATTCCGTGCGTATTCGGGTTCCCGACCGCGACCAAGCCGTTCGGCAAGGGCCAGGCGCTGTACGGCATGGGAATGTCGTAATACTTCCTCACCGTCTCCTTCTTCCAGTTGACCTCGATCACCCGGTTGTGGATGGAGTCGTCGATGAGGATATCGCCGTTCTTGAGCAGGGTGGCATCTCGCGGCCACTCCACCTGAGGCCCGCCCGTGGGAGTCTTCTGGTCATACTCCCAGACCATGCGCGTGCAGTTGCGATTCACGATGACGATCCGGCCATTGTCCGAGTCGGAGATAAGCGTGTCACCGTTGGGTAGTCGCTGAGGATTGTGCTGGCGCAGCAGGTGGTCCGGCTTGCCCTGGAGATTTAGGAAGCTGTGGCACTTCCAATACACGTGCCCGTTACGGTCGACCTCGAACACCGTGCTGTTCATTCGGGAGGAAATCAGATAGTGCCCGTTGGGCAGCTCCTTGGCATCGTTCGGATAGAGGAGCTGCGACCCGTCGCTCAGGCGACCGCGCCCCAGGAATCCATGGCCGCCGTTGAGGTTGTCGGTGTTCCATACGATCCTTCCGGAGCGGTCCACCTCGATCACCCGGTTGTTGTTGGTATCGGTGATGAGCACGTTCCCTCGGGTGGTCGGATAGGCAGAGTGGGGAAAGTCGAGCGTGGGGTTGATGTAGGCCCAGGTCACTCTTCCCTGAGGGCTGAATTCCACCACCTTCCCGCCGCTACGGTTGAAGCTTCCGACATCGGTGACCAGGTAGTCACCGTTCGGTTCCGGCGTAACCTGCGCGGGATTAATGATGTAGGCCAGGGACTGAGATGGGTGCGGTGGGGAGAATCCGGGAAGACCCTTTATACGTGGGCCGTTGCCGTACGGCGCCTTATGCACCACGTCGGCGTTCGCTCCTATACAGGCCGACAGCAGGAAGACGAGGCCGATCAGCAGCACAAAGGTGGATGCCGGCTTTGACCGGGAGGTCACCACGGCACGACGACTGAGCCTCGGCAGCCGGAAGGAATGCCTGACGGTTTCGAAAAGGGCCTCAGCAAGCTGAGCCGGCCGCAGTGATGCCATCTGTATAGGATACCGTGAGCGGAGGCGCACCCGACCGATTAGCTGGAGAATCGCGAAGGTGAGAGGCTCGCGCAGGTTGATGTGATTCAGACCCGGGCTGGTATGCGGCTAGTCCGGCCGACCCTCGATGAACTGCCGTTTGAGACGCGAATCTCCCACGTCGTCCAGGTCGACGTTCAGCGTACGAACGCCTGTTTCCACCTTCTCGAGGGGCGGTTCCGGCTCGAGGCGCTGGACCTCTGGATGGTCCGGATGCATAAAGGTTCCGCGTCCACAGTCGTAGCAGAAGAGCATGGCGAGCGGGAGGCGCTCGTCGAGCCAGCCCGTGATGGACTCATCTGCCACGGCGACGCCGACGATTCGGTAACCCCGGTATGGCTCCGAGCAGAACGGACAGGTTATCACGGCCGGCGGGAGCGCCTGCGGGCGCGGTGCTCCTCATTCTGGCGGTCCCAGGCCTGGAGCACCAGGAGGCCGCCACCAATCAGTGCGCTAACGGCCAGGACCAGCTCAACGCCGGCAATCAACATGTCCCGCCTCGTCTGGATCAGGTGCGCTGTCGGACAGCAAGAGGTAGCTCAATATACTCCCGCAGTGCAGAGCAGGCGAGGATTCCAGCTGGAGCTCGAAGCGAGGCTTAGGCGTGCACTCGTGCGCGCTTGTCAGCCACGCTCTGACACGACACGCACAACGTGGCGAACGGCAGCGCCTCGAGTCTGCGTGGCGGAATCTCCGTCTTGCAATCGGCGCAGATTCCGTACGTTCCCTCGTCAATCCTCAGCAGAGCGGAGTCGATCACGGCCAGGCGATCCTCGAGCGACTCGGAAAGCGCGCTGTCCTGGCCATAGCTCGAAGCTGGGACACCATCCCCATCGAACTCCACGTCAAGCGCGTCCTGCGCAATGTGGTTCATGCGATTGAGAACAGCCTCGCGCTCCTTGAGCAGCATGCGACGGCTCGAAGATGGAGTGGACGCCTTGGATTTGGTCGTCATCTTGATCACCTCTCTTGAAAAGAATGGGCCACGCTTGCACGATGCGTGCCAAAACCCAACGTAGCTATTGGTTTGATTGGAGGACGTGGAATGTGGTGGGCGTGGCAGGGCTCGAAGCCGCGACCCTGCGGATGGCATGTCGATTCCACGCATGTTAGCAGGTGTTCAGGGGTGTCCGGATTGCGGGAGATCGAGTCTACCCGGGTGCAGCGGTAGTCACCGGCGTTGCTCTGTCTATTGCTCTGTGATGCGGCGGCGATCCAATCGGAAATGCGCAGAGTGTCGTCGAAGACCGACGGGAGCCGGGCCGGGATGGGGCACTCCTGTACACGCTGGTCTTCCCTCTTCCGTGGGCTTGCCGCACATGTCTCGGCCGGAAGCGGTGGCGGCAATGCTGAGCGTGGAGTGGATCCGGGTCACGAGGGCCGGGCCCTGCCGAGATGGAAGGCGATGCATGAACGAACTCGGGCCGCACTGTCGGAGATGGCTCTAAAACGTTCCTCCTATGCACGTGAGACACACGCAACCCTCGCAGCCGTCGAGAATCATGCCTGTAGGACTGCGCCAACGGATGTTTTGTCGGGTGGGCGATGTCCTCTTGGCACTCTCTTCTTTGAATTCTTGTGCCCTCTTGGGTCGGCGGACCGAATGGAGCGTCGTCAGTCGGCGGTGTGCCTCCTCCGCTAGAGGCCCGAGCTAAGGGTTCAGAGCGGTCATTACCTGCTGGCTCCCGACCACGGTTCCCTCGGTCTGCCAGCGGACGCCGCGGAACCCCGCGATTTCAGCCGCGACGGTCAGCTCATGGCGCGTGATCGCTCGGTAGCGCGTCGTATACTCGTCCACATGCCAGCCATCCCCCTCCGTGAGAACGAGATAGCGCACCGTGTAGTAAGGCTCATCTTCGTCCCAGTCATGGAGCCGGACGAGAACCCGGCGTGGCGGCCCAGGGACGATAACCGGAGTGCCTATCGGCGGCCTTTCCTTCAGTGCCGTGTCGAAGTCGCGCATCGTGATCACGAGTAGTCCGCCTGGCCGGAGCTTGGCACGCATTTGCTTTAGCGCTCGAGGGACATCGGCAGCGCGGAGAAGATGGGGAATAGCATTGTCGCAGGAGATCACGACGTCGAAGTGACCTTCAACGCTTGTCAGGTCGCGGAAGTCGGCGACAGCGAATAGCGTGTTGACGCCGAACCTCTCGGCCTCGCGCCGCGCTCGCTCGATCTCCTTCTCACTGACATCCGTGCCGACCACACTGTAGCCAAGTCGTGCAAGACCGATAGCTTGCGTCCCAATGCCGCAGGAACAATCGAGTACGGAGCTTGCCTCCGCCAGCTCGGAGCGGATGAGTGCGTCGAGCGCCTGGCCCTGACGTGCGACGGCGCTGTCCCACTTCCCTTCGTAAACGAGGCCATAGTCCGAAGCGAAATTGTCGTAGAAACCGAGGAACATCGCGTTGTTCGTGTCGGGCATGGGCTCATTTTCGCAGAACGATGTAGCCTGGCCGCTCGAGACCACCCAACACAGAGTTGATTATTGGAGCGTCCGGGGCCGTCGCGGCAGGGGAACTACGACTGAGAAGGCTGTTCCCACTACTGCCGCTACTGCGAGCAGCCGCACCGATCGCTACCTTTTAACCCCCTTTAACCTTTGACCTTCAAGCTCCAGTCGCGCAGGAACTCCGAACTGATGGAGCGCCAGTCTCGGGCGTCACGGTCGGGTCGTAAGCGGAGCAGCCGCACCGGATGGCGAAACCCCGTGCCCTCCAACTGCCTGTACGAAACTTCCACCACCAGCCTGGGCTCGCAGTCGAGCCAATCCTGGTACCGGTCGCCCTCCCAGTGTCCGATTCCATCGAGCTTCGGCTCGTAGGTCCAGTCTGGGCCGACTGGCAGGCAGTCTGCCGGCGAGCACAGGGTGAACGGCGAGGTCATCGGACCCCGGTACAAAGAACGTGTGTTCTAGTCTGACAGTCTCGCAGTCGGGCTCGCCTCTCGATCAAAGTACGTGGGTAAGTCTGTGGAGTTTTCATGGACTTTGGGGCCGGTTGTCCCTAGACTGACTCCAGAACCGCCAAAATGAGTGAACGGGCCGCAATGGGGATGAATGACGCGAACGGAATCGGGAGTCGCCTTCGCGCCGTCTCGCCGTCGGCCTCTTGTTCCCGGCGGTAGTCAAAGAAGGAGGCAGGTAGTGAATCCCGTTGTACGACTGCTGATCTCGTGCGTGTCGTTGATCGCCTTGCTTGCCGGAGTTGCGGCCATCGGCTCTTTTGTCGCCCGACCGGCCGAAGCGGCTCCTATCTACCAGAACGGCTGCATCACCTACGATACGACGCTGCCTTATGCCATCAAGGGGAGCCAGTTCATCGTGCGGAGCAGCACCGCCGACGCCAGTGTCGCTAAGACCATCGCCGGCGAGATCGACGGTAAGAAGGCATTTCAAACCTACGAGAAGGTCCTCGGCCTCAGCTCTATGCTGCAGCCCGGCGAGAACACCCAGCCGGTGATCAATGGCCAGCATGCCTTTCCGATCTTCGTCGACGACGACTTCGGATCCAACGCGAGCCTGTTCGCGCCCCTCTGCACGCACACGACGTGGGGCGGCCTCGTCGTCGGCAGCAAGATCATCAGTCCTGCTCAGTCAACGGCGACTATTCACTACCAGCTCTTCCGTGCCGCGGAGCAAGCATATCTCCAGTCAATCGACGAACCGGCGTTCAACTGGTGGTACTCGGCCATGGCGGTGGCCGCGGTTGCCTGGCTGGACCCAGCCTACCCCGCGAAATATGACAAGGATCTCACCAATCATCCGGAAGTGGCGATGGACGACCAGGAGTCGGGAAGCCACATACTCGGCGCCTACCGCTTTGTGCAGTGGGTCCTGGGCACCGCCGGCACGCCAGGTAAGGCCGGTGGTCTCTTTCTTCAGAACTCCTTGACCAAGGTCAAGGACGACGGCCCCACGGACGGAGTCGATGCGGCCATCCAGAGCTTCACGAAACAATCACTAGCCGACGAGGTGGGAGCCTTCTGGGCAGATCACACCAACCCCAAGCCGAAGTTTGGGCCAACGGGCCTGATGGAGAGGAATCCGATCGATCAGTCGGAGCAGGTCGTGACCCTGGAGCCGGCTGCGAAGCTCGCCGCTGACCTCGTCGATCTGCGACCTCCCACCACCGCCCAACAGGTGCAGATCGTCGTCGACAATCTGCCGGCAGGCGTCGATCTCTATGTCAATTACGGGAATGGGACGGCTGATAAGATCCAGGCCGGTCAGAGCGCCGACGACCTCTTTTGTCGATCCGGCTACTCGCCGGGATCATATCCTCTGCCCAAGACCGGCGACGTACGGCTGGCAATGACCACCGTTGGCGATTCCGCCTCGAACGTCGACGTCAAGGTCCTCACCAGCACGACACCGTGTCCAAAGAAGTTATTGGTCGTACCCGGCCTGGAGGTCGGCTCGCTCTACCTGGGGATGACCATGAGCAACGCCAACAAGGCGGCTAAGCTCGTCTCATGCCAGCCGCCCCAGCAGCTGCCGGGCAACATCGTGTACCAGCCCTGTGCGTATGACGAGACTGCCACCGTGTCGGTGGGAGCCGGGTTCTTCAACGGTCAGATCGGCTTTTTGACCGCCGGTGGCGGCGATTTCATCACCACCAATACGCCGGCGGTGAGCATGTATTATCCCGACGGTCTGGCTCCAGGAAGCCCGGACAATACGTCCGATGACTACGACAACGGGTGCTGTTCTGTGCCGAGATACGTGGCGGGAAGTACAGAGGACGATTTTCTCGCGAGTGCAACGGGCGCGACGTGCCAGCCCTACGGCACGCTTGAGCATCCCCATCACGTGTGTTACTACACCGGATCCAAGGGGCTGCGGTACACGATCGCATTCGACGAGTACCAGTCGTGCAGCGACGATGCAACTGAGGACGGCCAATGTTTCTGGCCGGTGACAGGCTACTACGTCGACCTACTCGTCGTAGCGACCAAACAGGCCGCACAGTTTCTGCTTCCATAGTCCGTGCCGGGTTTGGAGTTTCGAGTTGTGTTTGGAGCTTCGAGTTGGGAGCACATCCCGATCTTGGGTCGCAGTCGGCACCGGCTTGCCCTCAGGTCGCGTTGCCTCCGTCGCTTGTCGAGGTACATGCAGACCTCCAACTCAGGGCTCTCGTCCATCCGCCGGACCGTGAGCATGAACGGGACGGCGGTCGAGGCCCTGCGAGCGCATCAGGAGCGACAACAGTTCTACGCGCGCAGCATCGGCGACCTTCACGATCACAACATGGTCTTCGCCGGCAGCTTCGGGTCGCCACTCGACTCGCACACGGCCTGGGACCGGTTCGAGAAGGCGTTACGGAAGGCGGATCGATCGTATCCGCCAACACGACCTATGGCACACCACCGCGACCCTCATGCTCACCGAGGGTGTTCACCCTAAGGTCGTCCAAGAGATGCTGGGACACGCCAACATCTCGATTACCCTGACGACGTACTCGCACGTTCTGCCGACGATGCAGGGGACGCCGTGAACCCTCTTGACGAAGCATTCAACCGGGCCAAAATGGGCCATTCTTAGACCTGGTTGCTCTGCGATGTGCCGTGTGCGGTGCCGACCGGCCTACTGGAGATGAAGGTCGGAGGCTGGTTGCCGGCGTCTTGATGCTGTAAATCGATGGTGGGCGCGGCAGGACTCGAACCCGCGACCCTGCGGATGTAAGCCGCATGCTCTAACCAGCTGAGCTACGCGCCCGGGGTTCTGGGTGCGATGCATTGTATGCCTAACGGGAGTTTCGGGTTTGGAGTTTAGGGTTTAGAGTTCTCGAGGCTGCGGGTGCTCAATATAATGGGCCATCGCTTTCGGCGGTACTTGGCCTGGCATTTCAGAATCCTCTCGGGATTGGGCTTGACGCGTCGAGGCAGTCGGCTTCCGTATCGATTTTCCACTTGTCCGTGAGGGCTTCCGATGGCAAGAGCTCAACAATTCACTTCCGATCTTCCGCCTGTCTCTGAGCCGCCTACCTATGGCGGCCGGGCACTGAGCCAGGGCGTACTGATGGTCGGCCCGCACTCGATGGCGGTGGCAGTTCGCAGGGATGACGGCGAGATCGATACCGCGGTCGAGGCGTTTCACATGCCGTTTACGTGGGCGCGTCAGATTCCCTTCCTCCGGGGCATGATGGCGATGGGAGGTGCCGTGATCCTGGCCATTCGCTCCAACCGGCTGGAACGGCGACTGGGGTCCAAGGGCTCAGGAGACCGTTTGAAGATGCTGAAGGCTGCTCTGCCCATCGTCGCGGTCAGCTCGGCCGAGCGCATTCTGACCCGGGCGCTCATTCGCAAGAACGTTCCCGGAGCGCGGATGGAAGTGTTCCGGCTCCTCATGCCGTTCGTGGCGTTCCGGATGTCGACGGTCTTCGGACCCTCCAACGAGCTGCTGCAGTACCACGGAGCAGAGCATATGGCTGTCAACACGGTGGAGGCCGGGCGGCCGCTGACGGCTCCGAACGCCGCGGTACAGAGTCGCATCCATCCCCGCTGCGGGACCACATTCGCCTTCTGGGCCTTGCTTCTCGGCTGGCTGGCTCAAAAGATCCCGGGATTACGCGGAACCATACGTTCAGCTCTCGTCGGCCCGCTGGTGATTGCCACGGCCTATGAGATTCTCAAGTTTGGCGCTGCCCACAAGGACGATTCCTGGGCGCAGCTGGTATTCACCCCGGCCTGGCAAATGCAGCGCCTCACCACCGCGACACCGACGACTGCCCAGCTGGAGGTTGCCTGCGCGGCTCTCCAAGCGGTCCTTGACTTCGAGGGTGCGGCGCCTGGAGGCAGCAGCGCAGCCTGACGCCGGCGCCGGGCCGCATTCTTCGGACGACCTCACGACCTTCACCACGATAACGGCGCCCAACCCGGGGCCGAAGACGCTGCAGGGAACCAACACCTACGTCGTGGGCGAGGAATCGTTGGTGGTGATCGACCCGGGTCCCGCGATCTCATCTCATGTCGAGAACATCAGGCAGGCGACGCAGGGGCGTGAGGTACTGGGCGTGTTCGTGACCCATGGCCATCCAGACCACGCTCCGGCGGCCGTGCCATTGGCGCGCGACCTGAGAGTCCCGGTGTTCGCCAGTAAGCGCCTACGCATCGACTTCGGCGATGTTGTCGTGCGGCCGCTCTCAGCCGGCTTGGTGTTCGAGCTGGGAGCGCAGCGGTTGATCGCCATCGAGAGCCGCGGGCATTCCGACGATCACTTCTGCTTCCTGCTTGAGCCCGGGTCGGTGCTCTTCAGCGGCGACGTTATTCTTGGAGCCGGAACGAGCCTGATTGCCCTGCCGGAGGGCGACATGTCCGCCTACGTGGAGACGCTCGAACGGCTGCGCGGACTTCGCCCTACGATAATCGCGCCGGGACATGGGCCACTCGTCGACGACCCCGAGTCCAAGATCCAGGAGTACCTGAGCCATCGTCGCGAGCGAGAACGCGCACTGATAGTGACGCTACAGTCGGGGTCACTTACAGCAGCGGACCTTGTGCACCGCGTCTATGGCGTGGATTCCGGGCCGACATTTGAGCTGGCCGTGTTGTCGGTCGAAGCCCAGCTTGCCAAGCTGGTGAAGGAAGAGCGCGTCGTCGTTACCGGCGATCGTTACTCGCTCAGGGCGGCCTCGTAGCCGGGATCTCCAGGGATGAGGAAGCGCCTATCACCGTTCAGATCCTGCCAACGTGGAGTGACGGTCTCGACAGCTCCGCCTGTCGATTCAATTACCGCTTCGATAGAGCTCATGCCGGCTAGCCGTTCGAGGTTGCGCTCCGTCGCAAAGACCAGCGGAAAACTTCCGGCCCAATAGCGTGCGAGAGCCTCCTCGGGCCGGATCCAGATGCTGTCTGTCAGCTCATGGAGGTCGGAATGGACGGCGGTCTGACCCTCGGGGCTGGAGGTGACGAAGAAGAAGGTGTCGAATCTCTTGTTCAGTACCGGCGGAGTGATCCAGTTGGAGAAGAGGTGAAGCTGACCGCCTTGATAGACCAATCCTTCCCTGCGGGCCAACTCCGATAGCGTCAGGGTTCCTTCACGGACCTCCGCCCGATAATGGTCGAATCGGACTCCCAGATCGTGATCGTCTGTCAGGGCTAGAGGCGATCCATTGCTGCTCCTGGCCAATACGATTCCAGACTCTTCGAACAGCTCCCGAATCGCCGCCATGTGGATGGCCGGCCAGCCCGGAGCCGGTTCGCGGGCGGGCGAAAGTACCGGCCAGTCTGCTCTATCCAGTTCTCCGGGGGCCGGCACGTCGTCGTGGGATGCCTTTCCCCCAGGAAACACAAATACGTCGGGGGCGAAGTCGCTCTTGATGTGCCTCCGGGCCAGGAACACCTCGAAGTCCGGGGGCGTCGGCCTGAGCAGGATGACGGTCGCCGCGGGGACAGGCTCGGGTGGTCGGTACGTCGAGGTCACCTGGAAGGCCAAGCCTCAAAAAGTGCCGAGATGCCCTGGCCCACGCCGACGCACATCGTCGCCAGCCCCACTCGTGATTCTCGTCGCCGCATCTCCTGGAGAAGCGTTGTGACCAGTCGAGAGCCACTGGCGCCGAGAGGATGACCCAAGGCGATGGCGCCGCCATTGACATTCACAACCGAGGGGTCGAGCCCCAGCTCCCGGATGCAGGCGATTGACTGACTGGCGAAGGCCTCGTTCAGCTCCACGAGATCGAAGGCGCTCACGTCCAGCCCAGAGAGCGCCATGACCTTGCGAGTCGCCGGCACAGGTCCCATGCCCATGATTGACGGATCCACCCCCGCCGAAGCTCCCGCTACAAAGGTCGCCAATGGTGTTAGCCCGAGCGCCTCGGCTCTCCGTTCGCTCAGCATCAGCACCGCTGAGGCTCCGTCGTTGATCTGTGATGAGTTCCCGGCCGTGACGGTTCCATCTTTGACAAATGCCGGCTTGAGGCGGCTCAGCTTCTCCGGTGAGGTATCCGGACGGGGGCCTTCGTCTGTGGCGACGGTGACAGCTTCGCCTCGTTCCTTCTCCACCTCGACCGGAATGATCTCGGCCGAGAAGCGACCCGATATCTGCGCCTGGACAGCCTTCTGGTGGCTGGCCAGCGCGAATTCATCCTGTTCGGCCCGGCTGACGCTATATCTCTCGGCGACCCGCTCTGCCGTCTCGCCCAAACTGATTGGCGGGTACATCTCCGCCATCCGCGGGTTGACCATGCGCCAACCCACCGTGGTGTCGTAGAGCTCCGGAGGCCGGCGCAGATATCCCCCCTCCGGCTTAAGCATCACGTACGGCGCCCGGGTCATGCTCTCAACGCCGCCCGCGACGTAGACGTCGCCGTTGCCCACCTGGATCTCTCGTGCCGCGCTGATGATGGCCTGAAGGCCGGATCCACAGAGGCGGTTCATCGTCGCGCCCGGCACTGTGACCGGTAGACCCGCGAGGAGGGCCGCCATTCGGGCGACGTTGCGGTTGTCCTCTCCGGCCTGGTTTGCGGCTCCAAGGTAAACATCGTCGATCGAGCCCGGGTCTATCCCGGTCCGCTCGAGCAGGGCACTGATGGCGAGCGCCGCCAGGTCATCGGGGCGGATATCCTTGAGCACCCCGCTGTACTTTCCGATGGGGGTCCGTACGGCGTCGACGATGACGGCCCTATCCACCCCTTCCCACTCCGCAAAGGGCCGGCTGCGAGATCCTCACTCGACCTAGAGTGGCCGAAGGAGTTGTCAGAGCCTCCACGGGTTCACCGGTCTGGACGAGGTGTTGATCAGGACGCCCTTGATTTCGGTGTACTGTTTCAGCGCCTCGAATGAAAGCTCGCGCCCGATGCCCGATTGTTTAAACCCGCCGAAGGGAATCCCGGGAGTGCCCGTGGCCGGCGTATTGACCCCGATGAGGCCGGTCTGAACGCCGGCAACGACTCGATGCGCCCGGGCGAGGTTCTGAGTCCAGACGGTACCGGCGAGGCCGTAGATGGAGTCATTGGCCAGGGCGATGGCCTCCTCCTCGGTGTCGAATGGAATCATGACCACCACCGGTCCGAAGATCTCCTCCTGGGCCACGCGCATGCTGTTGTCGGCGTTGGCCAGCGCGGTGGGAAGTAGAAAGTTCCCTCCCGCCAGGGTCGGATCCTCTGGCCGTTTGCCGCCCGCCACGACCGTCGCTCCCTCCTCCTCCCCAATCTCGACATAGCGCTCGATGGACTCTAGCTGGGAGGGGGAGATGATGGCGCCAACCTGAGTTGCAGGATCCAGCGGATCCCCGACTTTGATCCGCGCCGTCTTGGCGGCAAAGCGCTCGACAAAGGCGTCATACACGGAACGCTGAATCAAGAGCCGGGAGCGCGCCTCGCACGACTGCCCGGCGTTGTAGTAGATGGCGAAGAGGGAGCCGTTGACGGCATCCTCGAGATTGGCGTCCTCGAAGACGATGTTGGCCGACTTCCCGCCCAACTCGAGCGTCACGCGCTTCATGGTCTGGGAGGCGATGCTCATGATGGTGCGCCCGGTGGCGGTTTCGCCGGTGAAGGCAACCTTGGCCACCGATGGATGGCCGGCCAGGTAAGCGCCGATCTTTGCACCGGGACCAGTGATCACGTTGACGACGCCCGCAGGAATGCCGGCCTCGAGAGCCAGCCGCGCCAGCATGAGAGCCGTGATGGGAGTGTTGCTGGCCGGCTTGAGGATGACGGTGTTGCCGGCCGCGATGGCCGGGGCGATCTTCCACACTGCCATCATGAGTGGGTAGTTCCAGGGAATGATCTGCCCGCACACGCCCAGAGGTTCCCGAAGTGTGTAGGTGAACATGTGGGGCGATGTCGGCACCGTTTCGCCGGTCAGCTTGGAGGTGGCGCCGGCGTAGAAGGTCATCACCTCGATGCTGTGCGCCAGCTCGGGACGCGCGGCGAACATTACCGGCTTGCCGCTGTCGATCGACTCTGCCCGCTCCAACTCCTCAGACCGGTCCTGCATCAGCTGGGCGAAGCGCATCATGAGGGCCGTTCGCTTGCCGGGAGCAGTTCGGCTCCAGCTGGGAAATGCCTTTTCCGCGGCCGCGACCGCTCGGTCAACGTCAGCTTCGACAGCCCGAGGGACGGTCGCATAGGGCGCGTTGGTGGCGGGGTTGAGCACCTGCATTGTCTCGCCCGACACGCTATCGACGGGCTCTCCGCCGACCACCATCTCAACGTGGTCGAGATCAGCCGTCACTGTCATAGTGCCTCCGTTATTGAGGGCGCGATGGGGCTCCGCCGAGCCCGGCCAGAGCCAAAGACGAGCGTCTCAGGTGGGTGGTGTAGCCCTCAGCGCCCTTTGAATTCGGGTGTCCGCTTGTCCAGCCAGGCCTGGAGGCCTTCCTGGGCATCCTCCGTCCGGAAGAGCCGGTTCTGCAGCTCGCGCTCCATGAACAGACCGGATTCGATGCCGACCTCGATGCCTTCTTTGACCGAGAGCTTGATCAGCCCGCTGGCACGGGCGGGTCCCTCCGCCAGCTTGCGGGCGTAATCGGTGGCCCGAGCGACGACCTCGTCGGCCGGGTAGAGGTACTCGACGATGCCGAAGTCGTATGCTTCGCTCGGTGTCAGAAGCCGGCCGCTGATCATGAGGTCGAGCGCCCTGGCGGGACCAATCAGACGGGCAAGACGCTGGGTACCCCCGGTCCCCGGCAACACACCCAGGTTGATCTCGGGAAGTCCGATCTGAATGCCTTCGTCGGCGGCAAATCGGAGATCCATCGACAAGGCAATCTCGAGGCCACCCCCGACGGTGTGGCCGGTGAGGGCGGCGATGAACACCTTGGGTGTGCGCTCAATTTTCCGGAGTGTTTCCTGGGCCTCCAGGCAGAAGCAGGCCTTGTAATCCGGCGTAGCCGCCTTGAGCATGCTGATCTCTGCGCCGGCGGAGAAGAATCTCGGAACCTCGCTCTTGACGACCACAGCTTTGATGTCGGTGTCCAGCCGGATCTCATTGACGGTGTCGTTGAGCTGACGGACGAAGTCGTAGTCGTACGTGTTCGCCTTCGGTTTGTCGAAGGTCAGGAAGCCGACGCCGCCCTCCTTTTCGAGCCTCATGAACTGCTGAGTTGCTGCTCCTGGAGCCGGAGCTTCGACGGCCATCTCCATGTCCTCCTCGCCTCTTATTGACCGGACTGATCCACGTCCGACCCCTTTCAGTCTGTCATAGGCAAGGCTCGGAGCCTACATTACCTGATGAAAGAAGCCGGCACGGCAACGAGGCCGCGCCGGCTTGCTTCGTGTTCGAAGGAGGCTTGGTGCTAGTACCTGCCGTCACCGTCGGAATCGCGGTCGCGACGCGGACTGCCGTCGACATCCGTTTCGTCGAGAACCCGGCGCACCTGTCGCGCCAGGTCGAGCGGAGCCCCATGCTTGAGCAGGTGGGAGAAGTACAGCTGCGGACGTTCGGCCGTCTCCTGGTTGTAGAGGCAGTGGACCTGGAAGGCAAGGCTTCGAGCCCGTATCAGCGTGCGCTGGACTTCGGACGACGTCATCCCGATGTCGGGGCCGACGATGGCGAGTGTACCCCTGCTGTTCAGCGGTTGGAAGGTGACGCTACTCGCAATGTTCAGCTCGGGGGATATGTCGACACCGGCGAGGTTCTCCCTATTGCGCCTGTCGACGGAGATCTCGACGATTCCGTCCTCGCGTACGTCCGCCGTCCCACCGAGAATCTTCGCCATCTCGTCCTTGGGGAGCGGGGTGGTTGGATTGGAAGACGAGGACTGCGGAAACGGAATGTGGGTCGCCTTCATGACGTCCACGCACTCGTGCGCAATCTTGATTGGATCACCGATCTTCCGGAAGTGATAGTGCCAGGTCTGGGGACGTTCCCCGATATAGTGCTGATGCTGCGCCTGGATCTGCAGCCCGTTGCGGAGAACGGCATCGAGAGCTCTCTCCCGCTCCTCCTCCGTGAAGGTGATGTCGCAGTTCATGATGCACAGGCCCCTGCCCAGCGGTTGGAAGTAAAACTCGTCCATCGACTGGAAGTAGGGCGACCATCGCGCCCCGTCCGGGCCGATAAGATGCAGATCTGTACGGAACAGCATCAGACCCAGGACACCTTTGCTGACCTTTCCCTGGGTCTGGAAGATATCCTCGATTTGCTTTACCGGAAGTGTGCCACTGGGATGCTTGGGATGCTTGCGCTTGTCCTCCGTTCGTGCGAGAATCGATGCCGGGGCTCCAAGGGCCAGGGCCGACCCGATCACTCCGGCTCCGGTTAGCAAAGCTCCTCTGCGGCTGATACCTTCTTTCGGTCTGTCCATCTCCTGCTCTCCTGTCGAAATGCTCAATTTCAGTGACGAATCGACCGGCTTGGTGTGACTCGTCAACACGATTGGCAAGAAGCAAGGAGTATGCCAGTTTCTTGACGGCTGCGCACTGAGGCGAGTTACATAAGACGTGGGCGTTCTCTACTTTGTCGCCGCCGTGGCCTTACTGCTTCTCATGGGAGCCGGGATTGGGCTCGGCGTTGCCGTATGGGCGCGTTTCAACCAATGGAGCAGGACCCCGGCCGGACTGCGCACGGTGGGCACAACTATGCTGATTCCCGTCCTTGCATGCGCCATCGCGTTCGGCGTGACACGGACCCGCTTGGGATGGGAGCTGGTGCCGGGCTCGATGGTGGTGATGGCCTACGGTGCCATAGCCACGTCCTGGTTCGTCAACGCGTCTCTGGTTTCCAACGGGTTGGCGCCGCTGAGGTTGGAGGTCTTGCTGCACCCTCCACGATGGAGGATGGAGCCACCATTGGTTCAGTTATGGCTATCACTCCTGGGCGCCGCTTTGATGCTGGAGGCCGTCAGCCTGCTCCTGTTGATGACCGTTTTCTAACGGCCAAAGGTCGCGTCGGCTGTGGCGGCGCGACCATGCGCACGATCCCTGGCTGCTCTGGGCAGATGGTCGGCGCCGACTGCGACGTGCAATCCCCTACCGCCTGATTTCGGTCTTCGCCCTTGGACTTTTGCCCTGGCCAGAAGATGATGCACGACATCTCGAGTCACGATGCAGAGTTGTGTCTTGCCGGCGCGGACCCAACTCGAAACTCGCACCCCGAAACCCGAAACCCTGGCCTCTAAAGCCTGTAAGATATAACCACTCGCTGGGTCCACCGGGAGAATCTCCATGGCCGTGAGCGCCGAGCCCGCGCTTCTTACGTTTCTCATCGCCGATGTGCGTGGCTACACCCGGTACACGCTGGAGCGTGGTGACGAGGCGGCGGCCTGTCTTGCGATGACTTTTGCCCGATTGACCAGTGCGATAGTTGAGCCGGCCGGGGGCCGAATCCTCGGGCTGCGTGGCGACGAGGCGGCGGCTGTCTTCTCCTCAGCGCGCCGGGCACTGCGTGCGGCGGTGGAGCTGCAAGAGTGCTTCCTTCGTGAGCGTAGCGACGACCTGCCTCTTCACGTCGGGATCGGCATCGACGCCGGCGAAGCGGTTGCGGTCGAGGATGGCTATCGGGGGGCGGCTCTCAATCTAGCAGCCCGGCTCTGCAGCTTGGCAGGACCCGGTGAAGTGCTGGCCAGCGAGACGGTGACCAACCTCGCGCGCAAGATGGACGGCCTCACCTACCTGGAGCGGGGCGCGACCGAGCTCAAGGGGTTCACGTCGAAGGTCTTGGTAATGCAGGTGCTTCCGGAAGTGCTGCCCGTCGCCGACTCCATCACGCTTGACGTGAGCTCGATTGAGGAACAGCAACTTCCCATTGGCGCCTTCCTCGGCGCGCTGCCCGCGAACCCTCTTGTAGCACGTGCCAGGGAGGTGGAGCATATCCTAGCCGAAATGGAGGCGGTACAGGCTAGTCACGGGCGGCTCGTGTTGCTTACAGGGGAACCCGGAGTGGGGAAGACTCGGCTGGCGCAGGAGGCCTCGCTGCAAGCGCGCAACCTCGGCTTTCTGGTTGCCAGCGGCCGGTGCTACGAACCGGAAGCAAACGTGCCCTACTATCCATTTCGGGAAGCCCTCGGCACTCTACACGACTCGTCACCAGCCACGCTCAGGGCTGAAGTGCCACGAGCCTGGCCGTACCTGATGCAGCTCCTGCCGGGTGATGGTCGGAACCCACCTCTGGCCGATGGAAACCAAGGAGAGGCGCAGCAGCGGCTGTTTTACGCCGTAACCAGCTTCATCCAGACAGTGTCGGGGCAGCGGCCGGTGGCGCTGCTATTGGACGATCTGCACTGGGCCGACGGGTCGAGTATGAAGCTGCTGCAGTACCTCGGCAGACACTGTCGCAGCAGCCGGGTCTTCATCCTCGGAACATATCGCGACGTTGAGGTCGGCCGCCAGCATCCACTCGAGCGAGCTCTACGCGATCTCGAGCGTGAGGGGCTTACGGTGGAGTTTGCGGTGCGGCGTCTTGACCGGGAAGGTACCGCCGCCCTGACAGCGGCCACCTTCGGCGAGAGCGAAGTGTCCGCGGAGTTCGCCGATCTCGTCCACCACCATACCGAAGGGAATCCTTTCTTCACCCATGAGGTCTTGCGAGCGCTGGTAGAGCGGGGCAGCATCTACAAGGAGAATGGACGCTGGGAGCGCAAACAGGTCACGGAGATTGAGCTCCCTAAGAGCGTTCGCTCGGCCATTGGCGAGCGAACGTCGCGGCTCCCCCTGGAAGCGCAGGAGATTCTGGCCGAGGCGAGTGTGCTTGGCCAGACGTTCGGTTTCGAAGACCTACAACAGCTCTCGGATCGGGACGAAGACCAAGTTGAGAAGGCTCTGGACGCGGCCGAGGCCGCAGGGCTGGTCCGCACTCAAGATCGGGACGAGTACGCCTTCAACCACGCGTTGACGCAGCAGGTGCTGTACGGAGAGCTCTCTCCGCGCCGTCGCCGCCGTCTTCATTTGGCGGCTGGAAGCGCGATGGAGTCGAGTAATCGTGCCGATAGCCGCGTGGGGGAACTGGCGTGGCATTTCTTTCAGGGCGACGATCCTGAGAGGGGGCTGATGTACGCGCTCAAGGCGGGGGACGCTGCAGAGGCGCTATTTGCCCACAGCGAAGCCGAGCACCAGTACAGAGCTGCCCTCGAGCTGGCTCGAGAGCTGCAGGATCGCAAGCGTGAGGCTGAGGGATTAGCCAAGCTGGGCAACGTGCTCGGACATGGAACCAAGTTGGATGAGGCGGTATCCCATCTGAAAGACGCCGACACCTTATTCCGGTCACTCGGAGATCTTGAGGGGCAGCGACGGGTCATTGCCAGAGCAGCTCAGCTCACAGGTGTGAGACACGTGGAGGATGCTGTGGTTAAGCAGCGCTTCGATGAGCTGTTGGACAGCCGAGATCCGTCAGAGGGGTTAGCCGAACTGCTCATCTGGCGATCCAGGCTGGCTTTTGGTTCCGGGAGATACCGGGAAAGCGTGGAGGCCGCGACCCAGGCGTCGGAGATTGCTCGCGCTGTAGGTTCAGATTATCTGCTCGCCGATGCAGAGCTTCGACGCGGGACCGGATTATCGCTCATCGGCCAGAGCTCCGCGTCGACGGACGCGGGCGTCGACGTGCTCGAGGGCGTGGTGAGACTGGCGGAAAGCACAGCAAACATGGGCGCCTTAGGCACGGCCTTGAACAACCTGGCTTTCTCCTACATGCTGCAGGGAGATCTGAAGGCGAATCTCGTCTATCGCCGCAGGTCACTAGAGCTGGCGGAGCGGCAAGGAAATGCGATCGGACTCATCTTTGCCCACGCCATGGTGGGGCAGGCACTGAGCCTTCTGGGCCTGTTGGCTCAGGCGACCGGACACGCAGAGGAGGCCGTACGGAGAGCGCGGGCGATGGATCCAGTGTGGCACTCGGCGTATGCCTGTATGGAGCTGGCGCGAGTCCGAATGCTGCATGGCCTGTGGGAGGAGTCACAGCTCCTTATGGAGGAAGCCATCGGTATCGCTCGGGACCACCATGATTCCCAGGGCGTTTCGCTGTACCGGGAGATTGCCGCAGAGGAAAGGCTGCTCAGGAATGAACCGGAAGATGCTCTCGAAGTATTTGAGGGTATCCCTCCCGATGCGCTCGACGTATGGGAGCGATGGAGCGCTGCCGCGGCTCAACTCGAGGTTGGAGATACGGATCGCGCCGAGGAGATTATCGATCTCATCCTGCAGTCTGGTGGATGGCTGGCTTCGGAAGGATTCCGATTGCGCGCACTCCTTTCCTCGAGACGAGGAGCTTGGGACGATGCGCAGGGCGATCTCGACCGTGCACTCGAGATCGCACGTGCTCAAAGCTACCGGCTCGGCGAGGGGCGTGTCCTACTCGACGCGGGACTCATGCTAGCGAGCCGTGGGGATCGGAACCGCGCCCGCGAGCGCCTCACCGAAGCGTTGAGTCTCTTCCGGGAGATGGGCGCCCACGCTTATGCCGATCGTACGGAACGGGCCATGGCCGCGGTGTCTTCGGGCTAAGAGAGCCATCGGAAAGCGCCGGCTCGAGCTGGGCTTCCCCTCGCCATCCGGTCGGCGGCAAACGATGGTCGACGGAGGATTGACTGGGGCGCAGTGCTAGCCGTGATGGTTCGTCAGCCCTGAAATTCGTTCTGCGACCGGGTCGACGATTGGGGTCGGTCGACCATAGACACGAATTTGCACCTGCTGCCCGACCGATGACGGACGCGCCACCGATGGGCTCGCGAGCGACGAGCCTGGGAACGTTATCACCTCGCCGGAACCATATGGCGGATGGCGATCTGCAACCCCAACGGCTTTGCTTCATGCCCCCAGCCTTGGGCGTTTGACGTTTGACAGTTAACGCTGAACCTCGTGCGCGCCTCGGCGATGTAGGTATAGCTTGGTTCATCCGCCCTCGGGCGGCGACCTACACAGCCCCGGCTACTCCGTCGGTGCTTCAGCGCCGTCCACGAAACTCTGCTTCTCGTTCCCAGCGGGTTGAGAATCGTTCAGCCCGTCCACACTATGAAAGTCGGAAAGGACGCGCTCGTCGCGGACCTTCTCGAACGGGGTCTTACAGCCATTGCAGTAGTACTGAACGGTGAGCAGTTGTTGTCCGAACAGCGCCATGGGCTCGGTCTCCAGCGACCGGCAGAACGGGCACGTCACCGGACCGTCATGCATTACCGTGATGAGACGAGGCGTCCGCGCTCTGAGTCCCACCGACCCCAGGGCAGACAGTCGATTTCTATCGAGAAAGACCAAGCTTCGGATTCAAGCGGTTGGAGCAGCGGCTCAACTTGCCCCAGAAAGCCGGCTCGTTGCTCATTTGGACCTTTAGACAGTACTCCCGCGTCGAGCAGCTCCGCGGCGTCCGCGTCCGAGTCTCTGCCGAACCACATGACCACCTCCGGCCAGACCCGGGAGGCGCTCTGGACAAGAGCATCTCTGACAGGATTGTTCCCCGCCGTCAGGCGTCTTACCCAGCCCCGAGCATGGAGCCAGTGGACCTCCTCCTCGCCGGTGATTCTCCGAGCGCGATTCCTTAGGTCGTCGTAGGAGGAGTTGAGGGCAGCCAGGTAGACAGTGGTGAGAGCCGTGTCGACCAGGAGGTTGGCGGCGACGAAGTCGCACCAGCCACCGAACGGAAGGTCGAGACAGGCCATGCTGTGAAACAGATCCTGGGTCTCGGGCTCGACGTCCTCCCCCAGAAACTGCCGGAAGAGCGGGTAATGGCTGCGGGCGTGTCCGATCTCGTCCTGGGCCATGGCCGCGGCGGCCACCGCGGACTCAAGTGATGGCGCCGCCGTGCACCACTCAGCGTAGCGGCGGCCCAGCCAGTACTTGTTGTCCGCGAGCTTACGGATAAGGCTGAAGAGGGCTGAGTCGGCGCCTACCGCCGGTGTAATCGTCACGGGGGGCCGCCTGAGACGGCTGGCCGGAGGTCGATCGTCGCGGTCCTGTTCACGGCCGGATGACCTGCACCGTGCTGTCGCGCGGGACGAGGATCATCTCGATCCAGGGGAACTCATTAAAGATGGTGCGCGCGTACACCGTTCCCAGGTCCGGGTCATCTGCCGCCACGGTCCCCACCTGATAGAGTGGCTCGTCGTACTTCCGGCGCGCGTACACTTCCCACAGACGGCTATCGTGAAGCGGGTTGCTTGGAGCCGTCATACGGCGACTCCCATCTCGAGGAGCGCCAAACGGCCCTCCGGTGTCAGACGCTGCTTGCTCCA
>Ga0070739_10002736_pt1 | contig 22978 bp, 21 predicted proteins | sample Coa_R1_7_FD_66445 | JGI IMG/M metagenome (GOLD analysis project Ga0070739, IMG submission 66445) | Surface soil microbial communities from Centralia Pennsylvania, which are recovering from an underground coalmine fire - Coalmine... | ecosystem: Environmental > Terrestrial > Soil > Unclassified ... | reverse complement strand
CTGCGACCAACAGCATGATGGTAATGATTCGCACCGTGCTGCCATCGAAGCTGAGTACCGAATGGGCGCGGCTGAATATGGACAGGTACTGAAGCGTCTTGAAATGCCGGAAGAGGATGAAGGCAGCAACCATCATCCCCCAGTCGCCGATGACGTTGACCACCAAGGCCTGGCGGGCGGCGGCGACGGCGGTCGGCCGCTCGTACCAGAATCCGATCAGGAGATAGGAGGTGAGACCGACGCCCGCCCAGCCGACGAGTAGAAAGAGGAAGTTGTCGGACAGGACCAGCAGCAGCATGGCGAAGATGAAGAGGTCCATGTAGCAGAAGAACCGGCGGTAATCTCGGTCCGCCCCCATGTAGCCGACGGAGTAGACCAGGATGAGGAATCCGACACCGGTGATGATAAGGCCGAGGGTACACGAAAGGGGATCGACGAAGGCGCCGAAGTCGACCTTGAAGTGGCCGGACACGAGCCAGGTATAGGCCACGAGGTCGTGAACGCGAGCCGGGCCTTTCAAGCTCGAATCCCAGGCGAACATCCATAGTGCGCCTATAAATGCCAGACCGACCACGCCCGGGCCAAGAACGCTGACACCGGCCTTCGGAATCCGGGAACCGACCGCCAGCAGCCCAAAGCCGAACAGGGGTAGGAGAAGGATGAACCAGACGGCGGTCATTCGGGGTCCACGGACGAAAGTAGAAGGTCGAAAGTAAAAAGTCGAAGGTCGAAGGTCGAAGGTCGAACGTCAGATATCGAACCGGGAACACTCTCGGAGCTCTGCTGCCCGGCCGTCGAACCTTGAACATTGAACATTAATCGTCTACCGTGCGACCCGCTACCCATGCATCGCGTCCAGGTCGTCGACGTCGATGTCCTGCCGGGTTCGAAAGATGGAGACGATGAGGGCCAATCCCACCACCACTTCAGCCGCGGCCACCGTCATGACGATGAACACAAACATCAGCCCATCGGGCGAGCTGAGGTAACGTGAGAACGCGACCAGGGTGAGGTTGACCGAGTTGAGCATCAGCTCGATGGACATGAAGATGATCAGTGGGTCACGGCGGACGAGCACGCCGACGGTTCCGATCGTGAACAGGATGGCACTGATCACCAGATAGTGCGAGATGGTGGGCGTCATCGGGGGAGGGCCTCCTCCGGCTGCACGGGAGGCGGAGGAACCGCCGCCGGCAGAGAGTCCTGTGCCTCGACGGCGGGCCTTCGAGCCGGAGTCGACTTCCCCAGCGCTACCGCGCCGATCATAGCCACCACCAGCAGGAAGGGCGTGACCTCAAACGGCAACAGGAACCCATTGAACAGCTGCAGGCCGAATGATTGAACGTTTCCCTGCTTTGCGACCTGCGCATTGTAGTGTCCGTGCAGCCCCGTCAGACCGGTCTTGGACTGAGAGACGAAGTAGATCACCCCAATGAGCAGGAGAACGCCCAACACGAGAGCGCCGTAGCGCTGGAACTGCTGGCGTTCGGGGAAGAGCCCGTAATCGCGCACGCCTAAGAGGGTGATCACGAAGAGAAAGAGCACCATGACGGCTCCGGCGTAGATCAGCACCTGCGCGGCGGCGATGAACTGGGCGTTGAGGATCAGGTACAGCACCGCCAGGCTGGCGAGGGTGGCGATCAGCGAAACGGCGCTGTAGACCGGAGCCGTCGAGGCGATGACGCCGATTCCGGCGATGACGGCGCCGATGGCCGCCACCCAGAAAACGATCACCTCGAGCACGGGCATGCCAACTCCCTCCCTCGATCCGCAGCCTGCCCACGCCGGCTCAATGGCTGCCCTTGCATTTTCGCAGGCATGCCGTTACGGCGTGCCGCCACAATCGAGTCTATAAGGCGACGTTCTAAGAAGGTACACCGGCCGGGGTTCGATATCGTCCTGCGGCAGCTACGCCTAGACAGCCGTGATCTGTCCCTCGGGGCTCACGCCTGGCTGCCCGAGCTCCACTTCTGACGCAAGCCAGATATGTTTGCGGCGCCGCAGCCCCGTACCAGACATACGCCCCTGAGGCACGGCAACGCCTAAGTCTTCGCCTTTCCACTTACGACTCTCGACTTTGACGTTCGCTGACCCACGCAATAGCGCCGGTTCCGAATAGGCGAGCAACTGGATGGACCTTGCCCTCGACGTCGACAATGGCAAACTCGGCCAGCCATGGGGAGTCCTGGAGGGTCGCTTATGGTGCTGCCGACGCAAGAGGTCGCCTGCGTGCGGCTCGACGTTTCGGTATCAAGCGGCTGCGTGCTGGGACGGCACGCTTCTGGCTGGGGTTACCTGGGCTCTACACGAAACAGATCGGGCCACATGGCAAGGAGGATCGAAATGTCAGTCGCACGCATCACCGAGATCAGCTCTACGTCGACGGTCGGATTCGAGGACGCAATCAAGCAGGGAGTCGACCGGGCAACTGTCACGCTCCGGAATGTGACCAGCGCCTGGGTCAAGGAACAGCAGGTGAAGATCGCCGACGGCCGCATCACGGAGTATCAGGTCAACCTGCTGATCACCTTTGTCCTCGACTGACGATGGAGCGGGCTAGGATCGGACGGCACCTCTAAGGCACGCTCTCATCAGTCGGGTAAAGGTTGGTGGTACGGAGATACTGCGGCGAGGCCAGGCCATCCAGGCAAATGGCCACGAGGAGATGGAATGGACACCCACGAGAGCGAGTTTTGGAATCGAATCCGAGATTACGAGAGCGGCTACCGTGAGGAGGACTACCGCGGGGCGGCGGTAGCCATCGCCCTGGCGTTGCGGCGGGAAGCGGAAGACATGTTCGCCGATCTGGCCGACAACGCGGACTATGCCTCGGACACCGACGACACCGAGGGATACGTGAGGTGGCTGCAGCGCGCCGGAGAGGACGTGTCATACCGCATCAGCCAGGCCCTCTCCGCCGCGACCAGTGACGAGCAGGCAGAGATACACGTGGCCCGCGCGTATATGATCCTGCGGGAAGTCTGCGCCGACGCGCTCTCTCGGCTGACGAGCGACTGAAGATGGGCGCTGCGCGCTCGAAGTTGGAAGGCGTCGCGCCCGTCGTGTCTCCACGTGGATCAGTCGGAAGTCTCACTCTCAGCCTGCCTGGTGACGGCCGCGCACACGTCGCATGAGACGGTGTACTACTGCCCCTGAACGCCGGAACTGGAATCAATCAGGAATATCGATCCCGGAGCTCCGGTCATTGTGGCGCGGCGCAACTACTGCTGCGCGGTACTGTGCTCCCCGGACACTGCGCGTCAGCGTCCTCTCATGGGTGGATTGGCGATCCGCCAGATCTGGCTGGGAGACTCCTCGTCGGAGGTGCGATGTGCCTCGTAATAGATCCACCGCCCGTCAGGAGACATAGCCGGAGCCGTCTTCGTTGCGTAAAGCTTTCCCGTCAAGCCTGACCCCGTCGATGCTGGCCTCGATCCCGTCATCCGGAGCGTTGCTCGGGTAGTCGTCTTCGAATGCGAGCCGGCGGCCGTTTGGGGCAAAGGTCGGCTCAAGGTACGAGTGGTTCGGCGGGGCGGTCGAGAGGTATGGCCAGCATCGCCGACGCTTACGTCGCTTCCTGCACGCGTCGACGCGGCGGCCCCGTCATGACCCTTGATCGGCGCCACTTTGACATGCTGCGTCGGGAATTCGGGTTCGCGATTCTCCCGTAGCGGTCGTTCCGTCGCCGCCGGACGGCACTGCCCACCGCAGTTGGCCTACCGGAGTCGGAAGCCGCGAACTAAGACTGAGCCCATACGTGGTTGAAGAGCCGCCTCTTATCCAGCCGCCATGGCGGCCTAGTATCAACGCCTGACTCGGAAAGGCAGGTGAAGGTTGGCCGGCTGCCGCGACCCGACCTGTCCGAGCCGGGGCCCACAAGCGAGTGCCGCACTTCCAACAATCACCACCGCGACAGCAAGCCCATATGAATGCCGGCTGAGGGCGGCCCGGCTCATGAGCCGCAGTCTTGAGGAGATCCTGTCCCCGGCTGATATCTCATCCTGACCAAAGGCCGATGTCCTCGAACTCGGGGCCCACCACAATCTCCAGCTCACCGCTGCCGCAGAGAGGAACGACGCGAACAGTTGAGCCGGGGCGTCTGCTGTAATCCACTCGATGCTCCGGTTTTACGGCTTTCCCGGGAATCCGATGGGTCGCAACGAGAGGCCAATGAGAGCGTACCGCTCAGGAGGTCTCGACTATTTGGTAATCTGGCCGCCTCCCCCCTTGGAGTCCCAGTGCCGTCGCAGCTCCGAAGTGTATGCCCGGCCGAGCGCGGCCCCATTCTGCGCGAGCCAATCAGTCAGACGGGTGGTCGCCTCAGGCGGTTGGTGGGAGACGAGTGTCTCTGCCATCAGGGCTCCCAGCTCGTCGGGGGTTATGATCACGTCCCGAAGGATCAGCGATAGCGCTCTCCCCGCGGCCAGCACCGCCCACTCGGGCGTATCGAGGACCAGCGCAGGAACACGAGCTGCCTCGGCGAGCAGCCGGCAGAGCTGCTTGAAGGTGAAGACCTCTGGTGCGGCGGCGTCGATTGTCCTTGAGCCCGATGCTCTTGATTCCCGCACCGCCAGCTTCGCCACGTCGTCCACAAACACCGGCTGGACCCGATAGCCGCCGGCTCCCGGAAGGGCGAAGACGTGTAAACGGCGAAGCAGCCAAACGATGTTGTTGATCAGAACATCTTCGCGTCCGAACACCAGTGTGGGACGGATGATGGTGGCCGGAGGTCCCAGTTCATGGATTTCCTGCTCTGCCTCAGCTTTTCCGCGGAAGTAGGCAAACGGAGAGTTGCGATCGGCGTTGCTGACGCTGAGGTGAACTATCCGGCCGACGCCTGCCCTTTTGGCGGCCCGGGCCAGGATCCCGATGTTCTTCACCGCCTGATCGAAGGTCATCCCTTGTCGCGGGAAGCGAATCCAGTAGGTGTTGTAAAGAACGGACACTCCCTCGAGGTCTCTGGCCAGGAGTCCGGCATTTTCGAACTGCAGCTCCCTGCACTCGATACCGGGCGTCGCCGCCGTCACCGGGAGGCGCACCAGTCCCCGGACCTCGATGCCGGAGTCGACCAGACGCCGGGCGATGTAGCTGCCGGTATAGCTGAAGGGACCCGTAACCGCTTGAACCTCGCTCATACGGTCCACTATACGCAGGCGGCGACAGGAGTCAGAACGGCGAATGAAGTAAGCGCCGGCTCTATGAAGCGGCGGCCGCCTCTTCGGCGACCTGCGGCTGGTCGAGGAGCATGGCCTTGTCGTAAATCATGGCGCCCCGCTCGTAGTTTGAGAACTCGAAGATGGGCTCGAGCGTGATGGCGCCCGTCGGGCAGGCCTCCTCACAGAAGCCACAGAAGATGCAGCGAAGCTCGTCGATCTCGTAGATGCGCGCGTAGCGCTCGCCGGCAGACGTGGGGTTGGCGGGGTCGTTCTCCGCCGCCTCGATATAGATGCACTCCGCCGGGCAGGCGCCGGCACAGAGAAAGCAGCCGATGCATCGCTCGAGATTGTTCTCGTAACGATGCAGCGCGTGGCGGCCACGAAAGCGCTCCGGCAGCACCCGCCGCTCCTCCGGATACTGCACCGTCGTCGGCGGCTTCAGCATCGTGAGAAGCGTGACCTTCAGGCCGCGGGCGAACTCGACAAATGCCACTGATTCTCTCCTGTCGGCGTCACGCCATACCCTCAATGTTACCGGGAGCCGTGGCCAAGGAGCATCAAGAAAGCCAGCGCCCCGCCAGACGAGTATCGGCGTGTGCCCTTGAGGCTAGAGGGCGTTCACGACATGCTGAAGGATAGGCGTGAGGTGCTCTTTACTGGCGACTAACTCAGAGAGACATAGAGCGCAGTGATCAGCACGTTGAGGACGGCAAGCGGCAGGAGGATCTTCCAGCCGAACCACATCAGCCGGTCGTAGCGGATCCGCGGAAGAGTCGCTCGGAGCCAGATGTAGCCAAAGAGAAAGACACCCACCTTGGCCAGGAACCAGAGGACGCCCGGGATGGCGCCCAGGAACCAGTTGAGCCAGTGCAGCCAGCCCGGAAACCAGCCGAAGCTGAGCGGCAGCCAGCCCCCCAGGAACAGCGTCGTGGCCAGGGCGCTGATGGTCACCATATTGATGTATTCGGCCATGAAATACATGGCAAAGCGAAAGCCTGAATACTCGGTGTGGTAGCCGGCGATGAGCTCCTGCTCGGCCTCCGGCAGGTCGAACGGGGCTCTGTTGGTCTCGGCAATCCCCCCGATGGAGAAGATGGCGAAGCCGAGCGGCTGGATGAGGATGAACCACGGCAGGTGGTCTTGAGCGCGGACGACGGTGGGCAGGTTGAGGGAGCCGGCCAGCAGAATCGCGCTTACGATCGAAAGGCCGAATGCCAGCTCATAGGAGATGATCTGCGCCGTCGAGCGCAGTCCTCCCAGCAGCGAATACTTGTTGCCGGAGCTCCAAGAGCCGAGCACGATCCCATAGACGCCCAACGACGTCACCGCGAAGAGATAGAGGATGCCGATGTTCGGGTTGGCAATCCACCAGCCGACGTGATAAGGACCGGCGGTGAAAGCAGGGGCGACCGGGATCACCGCGAAGGCCATCAGCGCTACAACCACTGAGATGGTCGGAGCCACAATATAGATGGGCACATTCACGCGAGCCGGGATGAGCTGCTCCTTCAGAAGAAGCTTCAGGCCGTCGGCCATGGGCTGAAGGAGCCCGAAGGGCCCCACTCGGTTGGGACCGTAGCGCTGCTGCATCCTCCCGACGATCTTTCTCTCGGCCAGGGTCATGCCCGCGAAGGCGGACAGCAGAAACCCGATGACGATGCCCGCCTTGATCACACCCTCGACGAAGGCCTCCAGGACGGGGCTCATTCGGCGGCCGCCCCGCCGGCCGACATTCCCTCAGCCCCCACGCGGGAGTAGCCGCCGACCACGCCGCGAAGTCCAGCATAGGCCGGAACCGCTCCAGCTATGTCCTCCAGAACCTGCTCCGGTCTGGAGTAGCTGAGAGGGCTATCCCAGCGCTGGGATAGCTCGACCAGAATCTGCCAGTCGGGCCGTGCGATTCCGGGAGCGGGAATGGCCTGACTAAAAGTCTGGACCCGACGGCCGGCATTCGTAACCGATCCGAACTTTTCGGCAAAGCTCGCCGCCGGCAAGACAACGTCCGCCAGGGTCGCCGTCTCGGTCAGCTCCAGCTCGGTAACCAGCGAGAACGCGAGCTTGCGCAGGGCGGAAGCGAAACCTTCGACGTCGGGGGCAGGATCGGCGCCGGCGAGGATCAGCGCCGCCAGATCGCCGGCGGCAACCCTCTGGACCAGCGGGCGGCCCCAGGTCGCGCCGTGATCATTCGGTGCGATCAGCCCAAAGTCGCGCGCCGCCCGCTCGTTGGAGGTCATGAGCATCGGAATCACGCCCACCTCGGACGACGCTCCTATGGCGTCTACGAAACGGACGAGGGCCTGCAGAGTGTCGCCGCGAGCATCGGCGGCAACCTCAGGGAAATAGTCGTCGTACAGCACGACGATGGAATCGGCGCCTTTGAGGAGCGAGCGAGCGGTCTCGAATTCCTCCGACTCCACGCCGCGCCCCCCACCCGACAACGTGAGGGCGCCCAGCGCGCCCTCGAGCTGATCGGAATCTGATCTGATGGACGCGGCGGCCTTCTCGGTCAAAGGGATATCCCGCGGCCCAATCTCCACCAGCTTCACGCCGCGCTTGTTCACGGCGTTTCTGATGCGCAGCTCCATCACGGGCTGCCGTTCGCTGGGATCGGCGTCGACGATCACTACCAGCGAGGCCGAGTCAATCGCATCGATAGGAGCAAGTCGCGCCTCGAGGGCTGCCAGCAGCGTCTGCTGACTGTTGGAAAGATCAACCGACGGCCGCGGCCAGTAGTCCACCATGCGTGATCCGATGACGTGGGACATGAAGCGTTTGAAGGTGAAGAGATCCTCGTTGGCCAGTCGTGGTGACGCGATCCCTCCAACCGCATCATTGCCCTGCTCACGCTGGATGCGCTGCAGGTTTTCCGCGATGAACCGATAGGCGACCGGCCAGGAGGCTGGTTGCAGCCGGCCGTCCCGGCGGATCAAGGGCGTGGTTACACGGCTGGGGCTGGCGATGAAGTCGTAGCCAAAGCGGCCTCGGTCGCACAGCCAGCCTCCGTCCACGGCTTCATTTGTTCGAGATCGGAACCGAATGACCTCCTGAGCATCACGGACGTCGATGTAAATGTTGCAACCCATGGGGCAGTGAGGACAGATGCTGCTGTGCTGCTGCAGCTCCCAGGGGCGGAAGGTAAAGCGCTGTTTCCGGCTTGTCAACGCGCCCACGGGGCACAGCTCGATGACGTTGCCGGAGAAGTTCGACACGTAGGGCTCGCCCTCAAAGGTGGCGATGTAGCTCTCTGAGCCGCGTTCCGAGAGGATGAGCTGGTCGTCCTCCGCGATCTCACTGGTGAAACGCACGCATCGCCAGCAGAGGATGCAGCGCTCCCTGTCCAGAGTGATCGTCGGACCCAGCTGGATGGGCTTCAGGAAATGCCGCTTGGGCTCGATGAACCGGCTCACGCCTGGACCGTAGGTGAAGGTCTGGTCCTGCAGTGGGCATTCGCCGCCGCGGTCGCAGATGGGACAGTCGAGCGGATGGTTGATCAGCAGGAACTCGAGCACCCCTCGCTGGGCCTTCTCCACCTCAGGAGATTGGGTGTAGACGACCATTCCCTCGGTCACCAGCGTGGTGCACGCGGTGGTCAGCTTGGGCATGCCCTCGACCTGCACCATGCACATGCGGCAGACCCCGACCGGGCCCAGCTTGCTGTGGTAGCAGAATATCGGGATATCGATGCCGGCGTTCTTGGCCGCCTCCCAGAGCAGGGTGTCCTTGGGCACCTGAACCTGCGTGCCGTCGATCGTGAGCGAGACTCCCTGTTCCGTCACACTCCCTGCTCCAAACCGGGGACCTGGGGCAGTGGTGCCTCCCGTGACTTGCCTTGGCGAAAGCGAGCATTCTCGCGCATCAGATCGATGAGACGGTCTGTCTTCTCCGGCGTCAGGTTCTCGTAGTAACGAGAGTTGACCTGCATAACCGGAGCTCGGTGACATCCGGCCAGACACTCGACACGTAGGAGCGTGAACATGCCGTCCGGGGTGGTTTCGCCCGGTTCGATGTTCAAGCGGTCAGCGATGTGCTCGATGATCTCGTCGGCTCCGAGGATCGCGCAGGGTACCGTCTTACAGACCTCGAGCACGTAGGTGCCGACTCGATCCTGGTAGTACATGGTGTAGAAGCTGACGACTTCCTCCACGTCACTGTACGGAAGCGACAGGAGGGCGGCCACGTCCTCCATCACCTCGGGACCCACGCGGCCGACTTCATCCTGGGCAATATGCAAGGCAGGCAGCAAAGCCGACCGAGACTCAGGAAACCGCGAGGCCTCTGTTCGGATACGGCTAGCTGCGTCGTCAGACAGAATACGCATCAGAAATGCGTTTCAAGTTTAGAGTCTAGAGTTCGAAGCCCTCCACAGTCTCGAGATTCCGAACTCCCGGCCTCCAAACTCCAAACGTGGCTGAACTCTAAACTCCCATTCACCGGTCGATCTCTCCCAACACGATATCGATGCTGCCGATGATCGCGACCACGTCGGCGACGAGCTGACCCTGGGTCATCTTGGGAAGCGCTTCCAGGTTGTAGAAGGACGGCGCCCGCATGTGAAAGCGGTACGGCTTCGCCGTTCCGTCGCTCACCACGTACCAGCCCATCTGTCCACGGCCGGCCTCGATCACCTGGTAGACCTCACCCGCCGGAGGCTTGAGTCCCTCGGTGAACAGCTTGAAGTGATGGATCAGGGATTCCATGCTCGTGGCCAGCTCGTCCTTCGGAGGAGGTACGATCTTGCGGTCATCGATCCTCCAGGGCCCCTCCGGCATGCCCGCCAGGGCCTGACCGACAATCTTGAGACTCTCCCGCATCTCTCGTATGCGGCAGAGATAGCGGTCGTACACGTCGCCGTTCTCCCCCAGCGGGACCTCGAACTCGAAGTTCTCGTATCCCGAATACGGGTTGCTCTTGCGCAGATCGGAATATACGCCCGAACCGCGCAGAGTTGGCCCCGTGCACCCCCAGCGAATCGCATCCTCGGGCGCGAGCACGCCGACACCCTGCGTTCGCTCCATCCACAGCTCGTTGTTGCTCAGCAGCTCCTCATACTCGTCGACTCGGGTGGGAAAGGCGGCCAGGAATTCACGCACACGGGGCTCAAACTCCGGCGGCAAATCCTGCATGAGGCCGCCGATGCGGAAATAGCTGGTCATCATGCGCACGCCGCTGGTAAGCTCCTTGATGTCAAGGATCTTCTCCCGCTCCCGGAAGCAGTAGAGAAAGACGCTCATGGCGCCGAGATCGAGAGCGTGCGTCCCGAGCCAGACGAGGTGGCTGGATATGCGCTCCAGCTCCGCGAACAGCACCCGGATCCACTTGACGCGTTCCGGAACCTCGATACCCAACAGCTTCTCCACCGCCAGCACGAATCCCAGCTCGTCCAGCATGTTGTCGAGGTAGCCCATGCGGTCGGTGAGCGTAATCACCTGCTGATACTTCAGCTTCTCGCCGTTCTTCTCGATCCCTGTGTGCAGATAGCCGATATCGGGCTTGCAGTCGACCACCGTCTCACCGTCCAGGGTGAGCAGGAGACGCAGCACACCGTGCGTAGACGGGTGCTGCGGCCCCATGTTGAGGGTCATGTACTCAGTCGCAGCCTCGGCGGTGCCGGCCGGTTCTACATCGGTAGTGGTCATGCTCAATGTTCCCAAAGTTTCAAGGCCTGCTCTAGAGTGGAAGTTTCAAATGCTGAGCTGGTGGGCGCCTGCCCTACGTCCGGGCATGACGCTGTCGTCCGTTGTCCTGGTCGCCCGGTGCTGCTACAACGGCGTATCGACGTCGTCAGACACCGGACTTGAACGTTGAACATTGAACATTCAGCAGTCACTCAGGTATCTTGGTGGCGCCCGCTCGCGGAAGCGTGATCTGGCTCATGGGGTAGTCCTTTCTCAGGGGGTACCCGACCCAGCCGAGGGGCATGAGTATGCGGGTGAGATCAGGATGTCCCTCGAACGTTATCCCGAACAGATCGTAGATCTCGCGCTCCGACCAGTTGGCAGCCTCAAACACCCCGGTCACCGTCGGTACGGCACGGTCCTCGTCGACCTTGACCTTCACCCGGTACCAGAGGTGTGTCTCATACGAGAAGAGATGGTACACAACGTCGAAGCGCGGCGTCCGCCCCAGCCAGTCGACAGCCGTGACGTCCGACAGGTGATCGAACTTCAGATGATCGCGAAGTACCGTGAGGGTTTCGACAATGGCATCCGGATCGACATAGGTGGTGGTCTCGTCCCGGAATGTGACGGTCTCGTGGATACCGTGACCGAGCCGGGCTCGCAGCTCGGCCGTCACTTCAGCAGGCGTCAACCCCGACCCCGTCCCGCCGGCGCCAGGTCCGAAGCCGGTGGCACTCCCCGACGGATCTTGTCCTGCAGCATATTGAAGCCATGCATCAGCATGTCGGGCGAGGGCGGGCATCCGGGCACGTAGACGTCGACTGGAATCACCTGGTCGACACCCTGCACGATCGCATAGTTGTTGAACACCCCACCCGTGGAAGCGCAGGCGCCCATGGCGATCACCCATTTGGGATCGGGCATCTGATCGTAGATCTGGCGCACCACCGGAGCCATCTTCACCGAAACCCGACCCGCCACGATCATCAGATCGGACTGCCGTGGTGAGGCCCTATACACCTCGGCCCCGAACCGGGCCAGGTCCCACCGCGAAGCCGACGTCGCCATCATCTCGATCGCGCAGCATGCCAACCCAAACAGTGCCGGCCAGAGTGAGTTGGAGCGAGCCCAGTCAGCCACCTTGTTGACGGTGGTGGTGAAGACGCCACCTCCGTGACCCGGCAGGTAGTCGGTCTCCGACGTCGGCCTCAGGGTTCGTGGCTCAACCAGGAATCCGGGTTGAGCCACCTGCTCATCTAATGCCAATCGAGGGCTCCCTTCTTCCAAACATAGAGATAACCGACCAAGAGCACCACGATGAAGACGAACATCTCCATAAAGCCGAAGAAGTGTAGCCGTCGGAGGATCACGGCCCAGGGGAAGAACGATATCGCCTCGATGTCGAACAACAGAAAAAGCATCGCCACCACGTAGAACTTGATGGGAAAGCGGCGGGCCGGTGGCTCGATATCGCGCATGCCCGATTCGTACGGCGCCAGCTTCTGTGCCGTGGGCCGCTTCGGTCCGAGAATGAAGGTCAGGAGGACCAGCAGCCCGGCCAAACCCGCCGCCAGCACGAACAGAATGAGGACGAAGACGTACTCTTTCAGCATGTCCAGCTCAGTCAGAACTCGAGAAGTCCGCCCAAACCCACCCACTCCTGGTGCTAGGGAGGCGGCACAGGCAATACGGGCAAGCGCCTCGACCCAAGCTGATATGAGGCTGCCTCACCCACGCCAGATTACCATGCGGCCTAGCTCTCGCCGTCCTAGGCACAACCGATTTCTGGCGCAAAGTCTGGCAAAACAAGCCTTCGCGAACGTCGCCAAAAGTAGGACCCGTGATGTATCATGCAGTCGCGGGGCTGTTGGCCGTGGTAGCTAACGGGCGGGGGGACAGGGATGGGACGTCCTACGCGTGACGTACGCCGGAGGTCTTTTGATTTCTCGGACCTGAATGCGGGCGATTACGTCGTGCTGGCGGCCACGGTGGTCATGTTTATCGCACTTCTGGGCAATTGGTGGGTCAATGGCCTGGCCGTGAATGCCGCCTATCACTCCCAGCTCTACTTCGTGATCGAGCTGGTGCTGCTGCTGCTCACGGTGGTCCTGGTGGTGTATCCGCTGGTTCACTCCGAGCTGGGCCTCCGTCCACTGCCCTTTGCCACTCCTCCGATCATGCTGGCCATCGGCTTCCTGCTCCTTCTGACGACTACCTACGAGCTTGGCCGATACACAGGAGTGGGCGTCATCGGCATCGGCGCCGGCTTCGGGCTCTGGATGGCTTTCGTCGCCGCCTGGGTCTACCTTCTGGGTGCCGTGATCAAGTGGGGAGGCCGGCAGCGGCGTCTTCAGGGCTGACGGCTAGATGTTGCTTCGCCCCTGACCGCCGTCCACCACGACGGAGGCGCCATTGACCAGCGACGCCTGCTCCGAGCAGAGAAACGCAACCACGTTGGCAACTTCCCGGGACTGACCAAACCGGCGCACCGGAAGCTCCTGCTCGACGAAGCGTCGCATGCCTTCCGGATCGGCTTGAACCCTCCGGTCCCATGATCCGCCGGGATAACGGATCGAGCCGGGCGCCACGCTGTTCACGGTGACTCCGTACGCCGCCACCTCTCTGGCCAGGGCCTTTACGAGGCTGGTCTCGGAGGCTTTGGTCACGTTGTAAGCGAGCTTTCCTCCTGCCTCTCTCCCGTATATCGACGCCAGCATAACAATTCGCCCAAAGCCCGTCTCCCTCATCGCCGGCAACACCAGCTTGCTGAGAAGAAAAGGGGCCTCGACGTTGACCCGAAACGATGCCTCCAGCGTCTCCGCGTCGGTATCGTCTAGCCCTCCTCCCAACGACGCACCCGTGTTGTTGACGAGGATGTCGATCCCGCCGAGCTGCGCCCTGGTCGCCTCGACAATTCGGTCCGGCCCGTCGGGAGTGGTGAGGTCGACGGCAACGGTAATGACATCCGTTCCGAAGCCGGAGGCCGCCTGCCGTAATCCCTCCTCATCCCGCGCGACCAGACAGAGGCGGCATCCCTCCTCTGCAAGCACCTCGGCGATGGCGCGGCCAATCCCCCTGGAGCCGCCGGTCACGATGGCCACTCGCCCCGCGAGGCCCAGGTTCACGGGCGGTACCGCCGTAGTGCCGCGGTGGCATCGACTGACAACCGGAGACGTAGACAAGGTCTCCGGCCTGCACGCTGTCGCACAGCCAGCTAGATGACGATGACGGGAGTGCCCATTGGCGCCCAGCTGTAAAGGAATGCGGCCACGTTCAGAGGGACGTTGACGCATCCATGACTGCCGCCGTAGTTGGTGCCCGGTTGGCCGGCACCATCAGTACCCGGCCCGAAGACGGAGCGCCAGGGAGCGTCGTGAATATAGTAGCCCTGATTCTGGAACTCGAGCGCATAGCTCACGGGCGAGGGCGGGTAGTAATAGGGAGAACCGACGGGATCCTGCGATACGAAGGTGAAAGGATGGAACTCGGCGATGATGGAGAAATGTCCATGGGGGGTTGGCAGCGCCGGATTCCCGGTGGTCACCAACGTGGAGCCCAGCAGCGTTCCGTGTTGGTACCAGTTCATCCACTCGCCCTCTGTTGATACGAGAATCCACTGTGCGGGCGTCTCGCGATTCATCTCCTGGTGGATCAGCCCCGCTATCATCTCGACATCCGCGGCTCCGACGGCCGCCTTCGACAGCTTCGTCCGGGTCAGAGCGGCATGAGCCGTTCGATTCAGCCAGCCCGCGTAGGCCGGATGTTTGTCGAAGTATTCGATGTCCGCCAGGTCCTGCTGAGCGGAGGAGAGTGAATTTCTGATCGACTGACGAATGTAGCCGATTGGCGCTCCCGATGCCTTGGCCGCGCTGATTATGCTGTGTAGCCGAGCGCTTCTGGATTCCAGCAACCGGGCCAGTGCCACCCGCTCCGGCTCACCCTTGGCGGCAACGTTCCGGAAGTCCCGGTCGGTTCGAGCCCTGGCCAATGCCAGTCGGTCGATCGCCAGTCGTCGTACGTCCGGCCTTGTGCTCAGGCCGGCGAGCTGAGCGCCATCGATCTCGCGCTGGTACTTCCACAGAATCCAGTGCGCGTTGGCACTCGCTTTCGCCGTAACCGCCCGGACCTCTTGATGGAGCGCCCGATCGAGCTGATTCAGGCGGCGGCTTTGGGCGTTGTAGAAGGGACTGGTGGTATCGTTCCAGAACCCGTTCTGAGCCGGAGGCCGCCTGGCCTCCACCTGCGTGGCCCTTTGCTGGGTCGGCAGGAGGAGCGACGTTGAAAGTCCGTCGGACTGCGCCTTTCGAAGGTCGGCGGCAAGGCGGGAAACCGCGCTGGAGTACGCGGAGTGAGCAAGCTCCCCGGCGACAACCTCCCTGGCCCAAAACGACGACCCGCCCAAGATTAGGACGACTATCAGCCCGACCAGAATCCAACGTCCCCGTGACATGCCCACAGCCCTCCGGCAGTGCGATTTTATACCATAGCCGTATGTATTCTCTTAGTCCTTAACTCGCCTTCCCCTCAACGGGGCATGCGCGTCGCCCAGGCAACCCTCAAGTGGTCGATCCTGCATCGGACCCTTCGACTTGGCGTTTGTCCGCCGGCTGCCTTCGAAGAAAGTCCGATTCCTAGAATGAGCAAACAGCGGGCCACTGGGCGGACGGCCGTTCATCGCCCGTTTTGGGAGGAGATGCTGCCGGCGCTCGCTCATGACTTCCCGGCCCCAGCCGGCGCTCCTGTAGTCCAGGCCGACATGCGCCGCGTCTCGCTGCTGGGCTTCGGCCACTTCACCAACGACATGTACGGCAACCTTGCCACGTCGCTGGCGCCATACTTTGTCCTCGACGGACGGCTGACGGCGCCCGTTGCCGGAGTCATGATCCTGGTCTATCTCGGGGGGTCGTCCGTCCTCCAGCCGCTGTTCGGCATCATCTCGGATCGCAGCGGCCGCCGCTGGTTCGCCGTGGCGGGGCCGGTCTGGATCGGCACTGCCATGAGCCTACTGATCATCGCGCCATCGGCCTGGGTCATCTTCGCCCTGGTGGCGGTAGGCGGTGTGGGTACCGCCGCATTCCATCCGCAGGGTGCGTCGATGGTGAACCGGATGGCGGGCCAGTCGCGCGGTTGGGCCATGTCCATCTTCTCCATGGGCGGAAATCTGGGGTACGGGCTCGGGCCTGTGCTGGCCGCGACGATGTTCGCCATCGGCAATGCTTGGACCATCCTGCTGGCGATTCCGGGACTTCTATGCACTGCCCTCCTATTCAAATTCGCGCCGCCGGCTCGTTCGCACACCGTGCAGAGCACGGGGCAGAGCTTGCGCGAGGCGCGCGTCCACCTCCGGCCGCTAGGGCTCATCGTGTTGGTTATCGCCATCCGCAGCGGCGCCATGTCGGGCGTGATCTTTCTGGCTCCGTTGTATTTCCATTCCCAGGGCCTGCCCCCCGCCTGGGGGTCCTACGGCAGCTCGATTTTCCTGCTGGCAGGGGCGATCACCGGCCTGTACACCGGAAGGCTATCGGACAGGATCGGCAGAAGGCCCGTCGTCGTGTGGTCGCTCTTGGCGGCGGCACCCCTGATCTTCTGCTTCGGCTTGCTGCCGGGGTTGAGCTCCTGGCCGGTGATGGCTCTGGCAGGATGCGCCATCCTCGCCTCCAACTCGGTCACCGTCGTACAGGCCCAGGAGTTCCTTCCCAACAACACCGGCCTCGCGGGCGGACTCACGCTGGGCCTCGGATTCGGACTCTCGGGAGTGATTACCTTCGTGGTCTCGGCAGTTTCCAAACATGCCGGACCCCGCGACACCCTCTTCATGGTTGCCGCCCTGCCCTTGGTTGCCGCCGGCTGTGCCTTCCTGACGGCAGCACATGAGCCTTCAGCCGAAAGCGGGAGAGCGAACGCAGGAGTCACTCCCATTTGACCGCACCGCGGGTCGAGCCCTCACCTGCTCATGGTTGACCGGCAAGCCACGGCTGCCGCAGGGCCGGCATGGTACCGGACAGCCGTGTTCTATGAAGTGTCGGTGCGCTCGTTTCAGGACTCCAACGGCGACGGTTGCGGCGATGTCCAGGGCCTGATCAGCCGGCTCGACTACCTGCAGTGGCTGGGCGTCGATTGTGTCTGGCTTCTCCCCGTGAACGCCAGCCCGCTTCGTGACGGGGGGTACGACGTGTCCGACTACTACAGCCTGCTGCCGGTCTTTGGCCGGATGGACGACATGAAGCAGCTGATCGACATGGCTCATGAGCGAGGACTGCGGGTCATCATGGACCTTGTCGTCAACCACACCAGCGTCCAGCATCCATGGTTTCAGTCAGCTCGCTCCAGTCGCGACAGTCCTCATCGGGACTGGTATGTCTGGTCCGACGACCCCTCGAGGTATGCCGAGGCGCGAATCATCTTTTGCGACAGCGAGGTGTCCAATTGGTCTTGGGACGAATTGGCGGGACAGTACTACTGGCATCGCTTCTACCACCATCAGCCAGACCTCAACTACGACAATCCGGCCGTCCACGAGGCCATGTTCGACGTCGTCCGCTTCTGGCTGGACCTGGGGTTGGACGGCTTTCGCCTGGACGCGGTTCCCTACCTTTACGAGCGGGAGGGAACCAACTGTGAAAATCTGCCGGAGACACACAGGTTTCTGGCAGACCTACGAGCCATGGTCGACGAGGAGTTTGGGGCCCCCGCCGGCGGCGACGCCCGGCTTTTGCTGGCGGAGGCCAACCAGTGGCCCGAGGAGGCGGCCGCCTACTTCGGATCGAGTGAGCATCCCGAGTGTCACATGAACTACCACTTCCCTCTGATGCCCCGGCTCTTCATGGCGGTCAAGCTCCAGAATCGAGGGCCAATCCTCGACATCCTCGCCCGAACTCCACCCACCCGTGCTGGAGCACAGTGGGGGATCTTCCTCCGCAACCACGACGAGCTGACACTGGAGATGGTAACCGAGGCTGAGCGGGAGTACATGTGGACCACGTACGCTCCCGACAGCCGCATGCGCCTTAACCTCGGTATCCGCCGCCGCCTGACGCCGCTGCTTGATAACTCCGATGAGGTGCTGCGGCTGATGCATGGCCTGCTTCTGTCGCTGCCGGGCTCACCATTTCTGTACTACGGAGATGAGATCGGCATGGGTGACGATATCTCCCTGGAGGATCGGGATGGCGTGCGAACTCCCATGCAGTGGTCGAGTGCCGCTAATGCCGGCTTCAGCACGGCGACCCGGGACTGCCTGTGCTCACCACTCATCTCCAAGCCTCCATACAGCTGGCGTGCCGTCAACGTCGAGACTCAGGCTCGAGATTCCGGCTCGCTGCTCCTATGGCTCCGACACTGCATCGCGCTTCGGAAGCAGTGGCCGGTGTTTGGGTTGGGTTCCTTCGAGCCGGTCGGGCCGGCCAATCCGGCGATATTCGCCTTTATCCGCCGCACGCCGGAAGCGGCGGTGTTGGGCGTCTTCAACCTGTCCGATCGGCCACAGGAGGCTCTACTCGATCTGCCGGACTGCGCAGGTGTCGTCCCGCTGAACATCCTCGACAACGGTGAGCTTCCCATGATCGAATCGGCGGAGTACCCTGTTGTCCTGCAGGCTCACGACTTCCTCTGGCTGAGCCTCACCGGTTAAGGCGGTGGCCCGGCCTTCCGGCGCACTTGTCCAGGTCACCAGAGACGCCGCGGAAATCTGCACAGGGAGAGACCGAGTCTTTCTGTCGCTTTTCACCTGTTAGTCATCCTCCGGTGATATGTTCAGGTTGAGGACAGATGGGTAGATGCGGCACACCCCACCCGAGGGGGTAGGGTTATGGCGCGGTGCCCAATAGTCGACTGATAAAGACCCGAGCTGGAATCTTTCTGCATGGAAGGGGGGTGGTTATCAGAGAGCCAGCGACGTGATGGTCCGCTGTCGCCGGAAGCGGCCAGACTCATAGAAACCTGTCCGGCAAACATCAAACATGGTGGAGAAAGAAATAGCAATGCGAAAGCGATTTGCAATCGTCAATCTGGCCGTCGCACTGGCAGTCATAGCGGCTTTCACAGTCGTGGCCGGGAGCCAGGTGGCGGCAAAGACGGTACATGCCTCGAAGACGACTGTCACCATCGCCGGTTGGGCTTCGACCCCGGCCGAGCCCAAGGACCTGCAGAAGGTCATCAACAACTTCCAGAAGGCCAACAAGAACATCAAGGTCAAGCTGGTCGAGTACAACGGCAACACCTATCCGACCACCATCCTGTCTTCCATCAGCGCCGGTGGTGGGCCGGATATTTTCTACGTCAACTCCGACAAGTTCCTGGCCTGGCAGGAAGCCGGAGCCCTGTACCCGTTGAACAGCTTCATCAAGAAAGACAAGGCCTACAACTACGGCGACATCTACAAGAGTCTTCGAAGCGGCTTCACGGTAAAGGGCAAGATCTACGGTATCGATAAGGACTACTCCACGCTGGCCATGGAGATCAACACCGGCATTTGGAAGGCCGCCAAGATGGGCAAGGCCCCGACAAACTGGAGCGGCTTCGCTGCCGACGCCTGCAAGATCCGCAATTACGAGAAGAAACACGGGCATAAGGACGTCTACGGGGCTGGGCTTGCTCCCGATCAGGCTCGCTGGAACCCCCTGCTGCAGTCACTCGGCGGTCACGTCCTCAACAAGGCCCAGAACAAGGCCGAGATCAACAGCAAGGCCGGCGTCAAGGCCATCAGCCTCTGGGCAAGCCTGGTCAAGAAGGGATGCGCCGCTTATCCGAACGCGCAGCAGGGCTGGTCCGGTGGCGAGTTTGGTCCTGGTCAGGCTGCGATGGTGTGGGAAGGTCCTTGGATCATTCCGTACCTCCAGACAACGTATCCCAAGCTCCGCTACAAGATCTACCCGCTTCCGGTCAACGGGAACTACCTCTACACCGTGGCCTACTCCATGAACCCTCATGCCAAGAACAAGGCGGCTGCCTGGAAGCTGCTCAGCTACCTGACCGGCAAGGTTGGTGAGAAGCAGTGGGTCGACCTCTTCAAGGTCCTACCCGCTCGCAAGAGCATCAGTGCGCCGGCTGGCGACGGAGTATTCCTCAAGGGTGCCAAGCACGCGGAGGCTTACCTCTTCAGGCCGCGGTACACCGATCCGAACGGCCCCTATAGCATCCTCAACAACGATCTTGTCAAGGTTGCCAAGGGTCAGATGACGGCAAAGCAAGCCGTTGTCGACGTAACCAACGCCATCAACCACTGGTTGTCGACTCATCCGTAAGTAACTGAACATGCAGGGCCGCGGCGTTCCGCCGCGGCCCTCTTGTCTTTGCCGGGAACGGCTCAGCCCCCGTGTTCCAAGGGTCTTCCCCTTACATCGGTGACGGAGACCTGAATCCCCCAATAGGCTGCCCCACCGCACCCGACGTACACTTGACTCGTTGGAGGGCGACGACCGGAAGTTGTTGACAGTGCGAGGTCGGACGAGGTGACGGGCCTACCAACTGAGCTGGGAGCGTTGACGCCTGCGGTGCGAGCCCCTCAGGGGAAACCACCAGGCAGAATCCGAAGGTGGGCGAAGCAGTACCGCAGGGAAGACGTCATCATGGGATACCTCTTCCTTCTGGTACCTATGGCGATCTTCCTGGTCTTCTTCCTGGTCGCCATGATCTTCGATTTGGGGATCAGCTTCACCAATTGGCACATCGTCGATACGCCGAAGTGGGTGGGCCTGGACAACTACAAGGCCGTTTTCGACACCAACCCCTACAACCCCTTCTGGCCCGCCGTCGTCAACTCGCTGGAGTTCGCGGCAATCGTGGTCCCAGTCCAGACAACATTGGCGTTCGGACTAGCCGTGATCGTCAACCAGAACATCTACGGCAAGAAGTTCTTCCGTACAGTGTTCTACTTCCCCTCGGTCACCTCTTCGGTAGCCATCACGCTGCTCTTTCTCTGGCTCTTCTCCGACCAGGGCCTGGTCAACTACTTCATCGGCAAGCTGGGGGCTGGACCGGTCGGCTTCATAAGCGACCCCAACCTCGTGCTCAAGTCGATCATGGGGCTGAACATCTGGACCACCAGCGGCACCTATATGATCATCTTCCTGGCCGCGCTGCAGGATGTTCCCAGAGAGCTGTATGAAGCCGCCGCGATCGATGGGGCTAATGCGTGGCGCACGATTACCCGTGTCACCATCCCATTGATCCGGCCGGCCTTCTTCCTGATCGTGGCAACCGGGTTGATTGGAACCATTCAAGTGTTCGACCAGGTCTTCGTGGCATCGACCGGGACCGGCGGACCCGGAACATCCACGTTGACTCTGGTGCTATACATCTACATCACGGCCCTCAGCGACGTGCAATACGGGCAGGCGGCTGCGATCTCATTCGTCATGTTCATCATCATCCTGAGTGCCACTCTACTCGTCCGCCGATTCATCCAGGAGGAGGGCGCGTTCTAATGGGCATGTCCATCGGAGTGCGGCGCCGCGGTGCGCTTCACGTCAGCAGGCTCGGGCTCTTTTACATCATTCTTTTGGTGTACACGGTGCTCACCTGCGTGCCCTTCGTCTGGTCTCTGCTCACCTCGTTCAAGAGTCTGCCGGAGGCCGCGCAGGTTCCACCCACGGGAATCCCGCTCCACCCGACCGCCTCTGCCTGGCAGGTGGTGCTGGGACTCAAGAGTCTTGGCTTTCCCGTCGACTTCCTGACCTACTTCAAGAACAGCGTCATCGTCGCCGTGGTGGTGATGCTGGGGAATCTATTCTTCGACTCGCTGGCAGGCTATGCCTTCGCCCGCATGCGCTTCCCGGGACGCAACTTCCTGTTCTACCTGGTCCTGGCGACGCTCATGGTGCCGGTCGCCATGACCATCGTGCCGGTCTACATCATCCTTGCCAAGGTCCCTGGCTTCCTTGGCGGCCCCTGGATCGCCACCTATCAAGGACTGACCATTCCCTTCCTGGTGACGGCGTTCGGCATTTTCATGATGCGGCAATTCTTCATGCAGCTTCCAATCGAGCTGGAGGAAGCAGGGCGCATGGACGGCTTGACCCGCTTCGGCATGTACCGCCGGATCGCCCTGCCCTTATCCAAGCCTGCGCTGGCAACGCTGGCCATCCTCCAGTTCCAGGGCAGCTGGGATAGCTTCCTCATGCCGCAAGTCATCACGGCGGGGGTGCCGAGCATGTACACCCTACCCGTAGGCCTGGCCAACTTCTCCTTCGGCTACGTCAACTACACACCCGAGATCATGGCCGGGGCACTGGTCGTCATCCTGCCTATTCTGATCGTCTATATCTTCGCCCAGCGATACATCATCGAAGGACTCTCACGAACCGGGCTCAAGGGCTGAGGCTCAACCAGCAGCGGTGTGGCCCTCCATTCGTCCTTCGATCTCGATGGTGCGACGTCCGCCACCCAGGTAGACGTTTCGGAGCAGTAGCCGTTGCCAGTGGGAAGGAAGCTGAGTATCATGCTCACGCTCCGAGGAGCCGATTCGAAGGCCACTGAATCCGAAGATTACGGTCTGAAGGAAACCGCCGAGACCCGTGCAGAACGTATACGAGGCGTTCTCCGGCGTTTCGCTGAAGGCATAGAAGGGGCCGCTGACGTTGGGGCGATAACTTCGAGTGAAGTACTCGTAGGCTTCGTCAGCCCGGCCGAGCCATGACCAGAGAATCGAGTTCACGCTCATCGACATGGCCGGGCCTCCGGCCTCGTCGACCCTGCCCGAGTAAAACTCCAGGTCTCGCGCCGTCTGGCCCGGGTCCATCACGTAGGTGAGGGGGTACGAAAGCAGCTCCACATCAGCCTGCTTCGTGACCCGGCCGTCGTACCCGTCGAATTCGAGATCGATGCGCCGCTCCGTGTCATAGGGTATGTGAATCAGGGCGGCGACGCGGCTCCATGCCGGCTCGGCTGTCTCTCCCAGCACCTCCGCCGCCCGGGTGGTGACGAGCAGACATTCCCGAGCGGCGGCATTGGTGAAGGCGTCGTTATCCACTCCGACGGCGTACTCATCCGCGCACTGCACGCCACGGATCTCGTAGCGAGCCTCGGCATCGTTCCACTCGACCCGGCTTACCCAAAAGTCGGCACACTCACGCATGACCTTGAAACCGTGCTCGCGTAGCCACTCGGTGTCCCGGGTCGTCAGGTAGTACCACCACTGGGCCAGGGCAACATCGGCGGTGATGTGGATCTGCAGCTCTCGCGGCTCCGCCCATGGGGGCGTCATCT
>Ga0070739_10002733_pt1 | contig 23000 bp, 16 predicted proteins | sample Coa_R1_7_FD_66445 | JGI IMG/M metagenome (GOLD analysis project Ga0070739, IMG submission 66445) | Surface soil microbial communities from Centralia Pennsylvania, which are recovering from an underground coalmine fire - Coalmine... | ecosystem: Environmental > Terrestrial > Soil > Unclassified ... | reverse complement strand
TGCGAGGTGGACGCCAAGTGCGGCACGCACAATACCGTTATTCCCCGCGCGCTGAAAACCGGCAACTGCGAGCTCCGCACCGAATGCGTGGTAAAGCAGATCCTGACCGATTCGCGAGGCCGCGCCACGGGCGTGGAATACTTCGATGCGCACGATCATCTGCAGCGGCAGGACGCGGATGTGGTCATTGTCTCCGCGGCGGCGATCGAATCGGCGCGCCTGCTGCTGAACTCCAAAAGCGCGCTGTTCCCGAATGGCCTCGGCAATCGATACGACTGGGTGGGCCGCAATCTTCAGGGCCACACCTACACCGGGGCGGTCGGTCTTATGCCTTTCGATACATACGATGACCTCGGGCCGGGCGCGCAAATCGCGATCAGCGATTACAACCACGGCAACGCGGGCCTGGTAGGCGGCGCGATGCTGGCGAACGAATTCATCCGCCTCCCGTACCATATGGTGGCCATGGGTCCGCCTGGCACACCCCGCTGGGGTCAGGCGCACAAGGATTTCATGCGGACAGCCTACCGCCGCACCGTCATGATTCAGGGCCCCACACAGGAGATGCCGGTGTTCGCCGCGCGCGTGGAAGCTGACCCGGAGGTCCGCGACTACTGGAACATCCCCGTCGCGCGATTATCCGGCGGCCGACACCCGCACTCGCTCGAAGTCGGGATGGCAATGTCACGCAAGGCGGAAGCATGGCTGAAGGAAGCGGGCGCCGTCCAGACCTGGCTGAAGCAGCCGTCCCAGGGCCTCAGCGCCGGGCAGCACCAGGCCGGGACCTGCCGCATGGGCAACGATCCGAAAACCTCGGTAGTGAACCGCTGCTGCCAGCTTCACGAGGTGGATAACGTTTTCGTGATCGATGGCAGCGTGCACCCCAATAACGGCGGTTTCAACCCCGCGCTGACGATCATGGCGGTGGCCTACTGGGCCTCGCATCATCTGGTGCGTAACTGGAAAGGCACGCGCTTCGCATGATCGGGAGCCGCGCGCTGTTTGCCTCCGGAGGACTCGCCGTCGCGATGCTCGCGGCCCTGCTGTTCGTGCCGGCTTCGAGCATGTACTATCGCGCTACCGCTGGCGAAGGCTGCACAAACTGCCACGAGATGCGACCCAACTGGGAAACGTGGAAGCAGTCCACGCATCGTTCCGTGAGCTGCCTCGCGTGCCACGCCAATGACGAACTGGCGAATGCGCGCCGCGCCGAGCGGCACGTCCGCGGCAATGTGCCGGAACAGATCCGGGTCAGGGGTCTCGACGTTGTCCGGCTGATGCAGCGCTGCAAAACCTGCCACCGGCAGGAGTTCGCGGATTGGCAGGCCGGACCGCACGGCTCTGCGTTCGCGAAGGTTTTCCTGGACTCCAAACACAACAGCCAGCGCCTGCTCATGGACGATTGCCTGCGCTGCCATGGCAGTTATTACGAAGGCGGCATCCGGTCGCTCGTCAGGCCTGTCGACACCAAAGGCCCGTGGACCTTCGCGGACGCCAGGTGGGCCGATGCGCCGGTGGCGCCGTGTTACGCGTGCCACCAGATCCACCGCCGGGGTGAGCCGCTGAAAGCGGACCGCGCGCCTCGTCCGCATCCGGCAGCGGCTCAGGAGATCCAGCGGCCTTCACTCGCGCATTTCGATCGCCGCGAGCTGGCTCACGTCGCTCTCGCCGATCTTCCTTTGCCCGCCGTGCAGGACCACGGGCGGCCAGTGAAGATGAGCCCGGACCAGCGCCAGGCGCTCTGTTACCAGTGCCACGCTCCGCTGAACACGGGCGAGGTTCGCTCCGGCGATGACCGCACTCCGTTGGGCGTCCACGAAGGCATCAGCTGTATGGCCTGTCACTCACAGCACGGCGAAGCGACTCGTGCCTCCTGCGCCACCTGTCATCCGAAAATGTCGAACTGCGGGCTCGATGTCGAGAGGATGGATACCAGCTTTGCCTCCGCCGCCACCCGCCATGATATTCATTTTGTAAAGTGCGGCGACTGCCATGAGCACGGCGTTCCCCAGCGGCGCGCCACCGTTACATCCGGCGAGTAACCTGAGGTGGGCAAAATCTTGCTCTGGAGTGCCCGTGCGAGCGGTGTTGTGTGTGTGCCTGTGCGGCTGCGCTTTGGCCCGCGCAGATACGCTGGAGTTCAAAGACGGTCGTGTTATACACGGCACTTTTGAGAGCGCCGACCGGACGCATATCCGCTTCCGGCAGGATCATTCCCGCCACACCGACGTTATTGCAAGATCGCGCGTTGCTCATGTGAGTTTCGAGGTCGATTCCGGCAAATCGACGCCGGTGGGCACCGTCGCCGCGACGCCGCCGCCGCCCATGGCTGTGGTGACCCCGCAGCCGAGCTCATCGTCGGCCAGCATCCGGGCGAGCGGAAATATCGTTCCCGCCGGCACTGCGATCATGGTTCGCGTCGCAGATCCGCTGCAGCTCAACGCATCACAGATCGGGAACACTATTCAGGGCACGCTGGAACAGCCGATCGTGGTGAACGGGACCACCATTGCTCCGGCCGGTTCCACGGCCACGCTGCAGGTAACGGGGATCGCCGGAGGAAACCGGCTCACAGAAACCGGCGATATCATGCTTCAGCTGATGAACTTCACGGGATCGACGGGCCAGACCTACAATACCGTCACCAGCGAAGCGGTTGTCGCCGATCCCTCGCATACAGTGCTTCGCGGACAGCACATTCAGGTCCGTCCGGGGGCCCTCCTTTCCTTTACTCTGCAGCAAAACGTCGTTCTCTAAGAGCCATCCGGCTCACGACGCCCCGTACGCCGCGCATCGTGTCAGCCCCGAGTCTCGGGTTGAACTCTGTCGGCATCCGCGGCGGCATCCAGAACGATGTCGAAGAACTGTTTGCTTTGATTCTTAGGCAGGAGATTGCTGGCCATGAAGGCGCGAATCGTTGCCATGGCGCCGCCGTTCTGGGTCAGTGTCGGCCGGATGATCGACACCGGAGGAAACGCCGGATCCAGGAACTGACATGGCTCGGGCTGGATCAGATTGGTCTGAAACATCTGCGCGCCGGCGGCGTTGTCGCTGGCCGAGAGCCCTGCGTTGTGCTGGTTGGCTGCATCGTTGAAATCCGGAAAGGACAGACCCGTTTCGGGATCGCTGATGCCGGCCAGCGGCTGAGCGACTGCATTCCCCGCTTTGTCGTGCCACAAAGAGAAATGATCGACTTCGACTCCGCCGATGCTCAGCAGTACGCGCATGACCTCGCGATTCGTGGACTTAAGGACCAGGATTGGGTACAGGCTGGAGCCACCCTGCTCAATGGCCGCGAAGTGAAAGCCCGCGGTGTTGGCGATGGCCTGCATTCTGTTTGGCCCCGGGCTGGTCGGTGGAATGGCCACGATGGCGTTGGGATCGGTGTCCTGATCGCTGACGGGAATCGCCGGTTCATTACGAATGTTTAGCAGCTGCGGAAATCTCGCGCCGAGATCCGGGTTCTGGGTGCTGCGGTACCGAAAATACCAGCTGGTGTCGACGTTGAGGCTGAGGAGGTTCGTAATGCGGCCGGTGCGCAAAGACCCCGTGGCCGTGCTGCCAGGCAATGTCGCGAATTTCGTGAGATCAATCGGCGCGACGCCTTTCGATTTCAGATAGGCCGCCAGAAAGGCGACATGGCTGATCTCATCGTCGGTGTTGTCGGAAATGTACTGCGGCATATCCCCGTCCAGATTCTGCAGCGCCGCGATGTAAGCGGGGTTCCCGGTCTTGGGATTGTCGTTGTGATCGACAGCGCCGCCGAGCTCGTTATATTGCTGCCACAGGTCGGCCTCGATCTGTTCGATTACGAGAGCGATTTGCAGCAGCGCCGCATCTCCCCTGCTGATGCTGCCGTGAGGTTCGCCTAAGACCGGCATACTCGAGCCGCCCGCGACCGCGGCAGCTCCGAGCGCCTGCAGGAATCCGCGCCGCCGCGTGACGCGGCCCCACGCCGATTCGAGGTCCTGTCTGGATACTTCACTGGATGATTTGGTCATGTGTTCCTTTCTGCGAAGCGGTACAGCCTTCCAGACTGGCGATTTACGACGAATATTCCCGATGCGCGCCGCATTTACGATTGTTTTACGGGATGAGGGTATTACCATCGGGTTACTGCGGCGCGCAGAGCTTTGCGCCCGCGAGACAAGCGCGACATCACCGTGCCCAGTGGCGCGTCGACTTCCTTCGCGATTTCGCGATAAGACATCCCGGACAATGCCCGGAGTTCTATCACTTCCCGCAATTCAGGCGGAAGCTTGCGCAGCGCCGCCGAGAGCGTGTTCACGTCCGACTGATGCTCCGAAGACACATCCGGCCCTGCCGCCGATTCGGCGACTTCCGTCAGCCGCAGATGCCGCCGATTGCGGCGAAGCCAGTCGCAGGATGCATTGCGGACGATGGCCAACAACCATGCTCGGGCGTCGCCTGCCGGCCGGAGCGCATCGAGGGCCCGAAAGGCGCGCAGACACGCTTCCTGCACCACGTCCTCGGCATCGTCCCGGTTGCCCGTAACCCATCGCGCCAGGCTGAACGCGGCGCTGAGCCAGGGCACGATGTCGTCTTCGAATTGCTTTGCGGTTTGCTCGCGGCTTCGCCGGGGGGCGGCCTCCATAGATCCCCCTCAGAGAGTACGGTGCGCGGGTCCGGGAGCGTGAACGTTCTGTAAAGTGTTCGCGCAACTCGAAATGTTACCGACTCCCCGCTTCCGGCATCCCATCACTTGGCCGACGAACACGACATCAACCCCTGGCTGATCGCCCTCTCCGTGGTCCTTCCAACGTTCATGGAGGTGGTGGACACCTCCATCGCTTCCGTGGCGCTTCCGCACATCGCAGGCAGCCTTTCGGCTTCAACCGACGAAGCAACCTGGGTGCTCACCAGCTATCTGGCGGCAAACGCAGTGGTGCTCCCGGCAAGCAGCTGGTTTTCGCTGCGCTTCGGGCGCAAGCGCTTTCTGCTGTCCTGTATCGTCCTGTTCACGATTGCCTCCTTCGCCTGCGGAGCGGCCACGACCATGGGCATGATCCTGATCTCGCGTGCGATTCAGGGAGCAGCCGGAGGCGCACTGCAGCCGCTTTCACAGTCGATTCTGCTGGAGAGCTTCCCGCCGGAGAAGCGCGGCGCGGCAATGGCCATGTTCGGGCTGGGCGTGGTGGTCGCGCCGATTGTCGGTCCGACGCTGGGCGGCTGGCTCACGGATCAGTACTCGTGGCGCTGGGCGTTCTACATCAACATTCCGGTCGGCGCGCTGGCGTTCTTCATGATCTCGCGCTTTGTGTTCGACCCACACTACATCCGCGAGGCGAAGCCGGGACGGCTCGACTCGATCGGCCTCGGTCTGCTGGCTCTGGGCCTCGGTCTGATGCAGATCATCCTCGACAAAGGCCAGGAAGACGACTGGTTCGGGGCAGTCTGGATTCGCTGGGGCACGCTCATCATGACCGTCGCGCTGGTCGCGTTCGTCATCCGGCAGCTGACGCATCGCCATCCGCTGGTGGACCTGCGGGTTCTCGAAAATCGCAATTTCGCGCTCGGCTGCGTGCTGATCGCGCTGTTCGGCGGCGCGGTGTACGGCATTGTCACACTCTTGCCGCTGTTCTATCAGACGCTGATGGGCTACACGGCCGCCACCGCCGGCATCGCGGTCAGCCCCAGGGGAGTCGGCGCGGTCCTGATCATGCCTGTTATTGGGGCGCTCACGGCTCGTATCGACAATCGCTGGTTCATCGCCACCGGCTTCGGCATGTTCGGGCTGATGAGCCTGTGGTTCGGGCATCTGAATCTCGGCATGTCGGAATGGACCCTGACCTGGCCGATCATTCTGAGTGGCGTGGCGTCGGGCATGGTCTTCGTACCGCTGTCGACGACCTCCGTCGCGACCCTGACGAATCAGCAGATGGGCAACGCAAGCGGGCTCTATAATTTGATGCGTAATGTCGGCGGCAGCGTCGGCATTTCGCTCGTGAACACCATGATCGCTCGGCATACACAGATCCGGACCAGCGAGCTGTCACAGAACATCACGCCCCTGAACACGCGATTCGAGAGCTTACTGCACGGGTTGCAGGCGCTGGCCGGTTCCACGGCAGCGGGCCTGTCGCCGCAGCGCGCGCTCGCCATGGTGCAACAGATGGTCGATCAGCAGGCGGCGATGCTGGCCTACGTGGACGATTTCCGCTGGCTGGCGCTGGCATGCTTTCTGTGCGTACCGGTGGTCTTTCTCCTGCGCGGCGCCCGGGCGCGGAAGGGCGCCACCGCCGCGGCTCATTGAAGTTTTCATTTCAACGGAGGCTGTCAGGGTTCGACCTACGCCTCAATCCCCATTTGCGTCAGCCGATACCGCAAAGCATTGCGCGTTAATCCCAGCAACCGCGCAGCCTGGCTTTTATTCCCGCCTGCTTTGTTCAGTGCCTCGCGGATGATCGCCTGCTCGTACGAATCGAGCGTCATTCCCTCCGGCAGATTGAAGCTCCCGCCGGCGACCGGTTCGCGGGGGGCCCGCGGCGCGGTGTCGAGATGAATATCCGCGGCATGCAGCACCGGCCCGGAGGCCAGCACGAGGCTGCGCTCCAGCACGTTCTCCAGTTCGCGCACATTCCCTGGCCAGTGATACTCCATCAGCCGCGCGATGCCGTCCTCGGCAATCGACTGCGCCTGGGTGCCGAGGTCCTTCGACAACCGCCGCACGAAGCTCTCCGCCAGATACGGAATATCTTCTTTGCGCTCGCGCAGCGGCGGGATGTTCATGGGCATGACGTTCAGTCGATAATACAGGTCCTCGCGAAACGTGCCCTGCTCCAGCGCGGCCCGGAGATCCACGTTGGTGGCCGCCAGCACGCGCACGTCGATGTGCCGCGTTTTATTGCTCCCCAGCCTCTCGAACTCGCGCTCCTGCAGGATGCGCAGCAGCTTCACCTGGATCGACGCCGGCACATCGCCGATCTCATCGAGAAATACCGTACCCGTGTCGGCCTGCTCGAACTTCCCCGGCTTGGTGGTGTTCGCGCCGGTAAAAGCGCCCTTCTCGTACCCGAACAACTCGCTCTCCATCAGGTTCTCGGGCAGGGCAGTGCAGTTGATCTTCACGAACGGCTTGTCCCGTCGCGGCGAATGGTGATGAATGGCGCGCGCGATCAGGTCCTTGCCGACTCCGCTTTCACCGGCGAGAAGCACCGTGGCTCGGGTGGGTGCAACGCGTTCGATGGTCGCGAAAATCTCGCGCATCGCCGGACTCCGGCCGACAATATTGTCGAACTGATAGCGATGATCCAACTCCTGCCGCAGTTGCCGATTCTCGTCGCGCAGCTTGCTGACCTCCAGCGCGCGCGTCACCACCGCCATCAGGTGATCCAGCGAGAAGGGTTTCGGCAGAAAATCGACCGCGCCGGCCTTCATCGCCTGCACCGCGGTCTCGATGCTGCCGAATGCCGTCATCACGATCACCGGCACGTTCGAATTCTGCGCGCGCAGGCGATTCAGTAATTCCAGCCCGTCGATCCCCGGCAGCCGCAGATCGGTAAGGATCAGGCCCGCATTGTCGGCGCGCCGCAGTCCCTCCTCGGCGCTGCCCGCGGCCTCCACGTCGAATCCCGAACCACGGAGCTGCAGTTCGATCACGCGCCGCAGTTTCTCCTCGTCCTCCACCACCAGAATGCGAGCGCTCACACCGTCCTCCTGTCCTCGGCGCTGTCGCGGGCCGGCAGGAACACGCGAAAAACCGCGCCCGCCCCCGGTTCGGTCTCCACCGTTATTTTCCCGCCATGCTCGTCCACGATCCTCGAAACCACCGCGAGCCCCAGCCCCACGCCATGGCTCTTGGTCGTGAAGAATGGGTTGAAAATGCTTTCCAGCGCCTTAGGGTCGATTCCGGCGCCCGTGTCGATGACGTCGATCTCCACCACGTCGCCGCTCTGCCGCGTCTTCACCGTTACCGTGCTGCGCGGCGGGCTGGCCTCCGCGGCGTTCAGCAGCAGATTGTAGAACACGCGTTCCATCAGCATGGGATCGAAGAAGAAGGGCCGGATGTCGGGTGAATAGTTCCGGTACACGGAGACCTCAAGCGGCGGCTTCCGTTGCTCTACATCTCGCGCCGCGCGATCGATCGTCTCAGTGATGTCGCCGCGCTCAGGCTGCAGCGCCAGCGGCCGGGCGAAATCGAGGAACCGTGACACCAGGGTATTGGTCCGGTCGACCTCGCTGGAGATAAACTCCGCCATCTCGCGCGCCACCTCGTTCTCGGAAACTACGTTGCGCTCCAGTAACTCGGCCGACGTTTTGATAGTGCCCAGTGGATTGCGAAGCTCATGCGCCAGCCCGGCCGAGAGCTGTCCGAGCGCCGCCAGCCGTTCCGACCGCCGCACCGCCGCTTCCGCTTCCTGCAGGTGGCGGTTGGCCTCACTGAGCTGTTCGGCGGTCACCTGGTGCCGGCGAGCGGCGACGCGGTTCGCTTCCGCAAGCCGATTCGTCAGGTAGGCCACGAGCGGAAAATTCAGCAGCCGCAGCGCCAATTCCTTCTTTTGCTCGGCGTCAATATACACGTCGGGCGTGAGAAACAGTACAAATGAGAGATACACGGCGCACGCCAGCGCCGTAGCAACCAGCGTGCCGATGGGACCGAACAGCATGGCGGCGGAGATCACCGGGATCAGCAGAATCCAGTAATAGCTGCTGACGATCGCGCCCGTGTAGCCGATCAGCACGTAACACAGCCCCAGTTTGAGCGCAAGCGCGGCGACGCTGCCCCATCGTGACGCCAGCCAGGAAACACGCGGCTCGGCGATCTGCACCAGCGCGAGCCCGGACAGGCAGAAGATGGTCACCGGTTTGCGGTCCGGCCCGAATACCGCTGTGAGAATGATGAACAGCATCCACACCGCGTCCTGATGGGCCCCAGGCCGCCGCAGCGTCGCCCCATGCTCTTTTTCCTGCGCCGGGTTCAACCCGTCATTGTCGTACAGCAGCCAGGAGTTCCCGACATCACTGTGCCGCCGGACCGGCTGAAGCTGCTGCCCGAGCGGCTGGCGCCGTAGCGCGCACCGGATAAGCCCGGGTAAACAGATAGAACAGCGCTGCGAGAACAACGAACACCAGCACGCTGGCTTCTGTCCCGCGCGGACCGCCGGTCAGCCAGTCGGGCCCGTGGAAGCGCACGTCCAACAGGTGCCCCGCTACCGGCTTGCCGTTATTGCCCGTGTTTGGCTCGGCAAAGACGACCATGTCCGCATAGTCGGATGCCGCATGAAATCCAACCGCGAACCACAGACTCCCCGTTCGGCGAAGCGTCAGACACCAGAACAGGCCGTACAGAGATACGCTGATTGGATCGATCCAGCCTTCCTGCGGTTTGAAGATCAGGTGAACCAATCCGAAAATCGACGAGAGAATCGCCGCCGTCGGCCAGAACCCGATCGCCTGGCCCAGCGTTGTTTGCGCGTATCCGCGAAACAGGAACTCTTCGCTGAAGCCGACAGCAAGGAAGGCGAGCGCCCAAACCCCGGCATAGAACACCAACTCGCGGCCGCCGAGCGCGACGCCATGGAAGGAGCACCCGCCTGCCAGCCAGATCGGAATGAGAATGACCGCGGACGGGACGAATCCCCAGATCGCGCCCTTGAGCATCAAATTGCCGGAGTTGCTCACCAGCGGAAGACCATACGATGAGAAGCGTTCGCGCCAGATCAGCGCCATCGCCCACGCGATCGCAGCCACGAATGCGAAATCGACCAAATCGTTCAACAGCAGTCCGGACCACGTCAGCGACCGATCCGGAAAATGAAGCCGCGACAGGATACCATCCAGCGTGTAGCCGCCCAGGATGTAAATGGCCAAAAAGAGCAGAAAGCGTCCTACAGCCCGTATCCGCATTCAGGCCATTGTCGCTGATTTTCTGCGCGCCGCTCCCAGCCCGCCTACAACCCCCTCAGCACCGACATCGGGTCGATCCGCGAGGCGCGCCGGGCCGGGATATGGCCGGCCAGCAGGGCCACCAGCGCAAGGAGACACACCATACCGCCGAAAATGATCGGATCAATCGGCCGCGTTCCAAACAGAAGCGATGCAATCCCCTTTGCAACGAGAAACGATGCCGCCGCCCCGATGGAGATGCCGATCGCCGCCAGGCGTATGGTTTCCTTTAGCACTCCAAGCTGGACGCGGCCTGCACTGGCCCCCAGCGCCATGCGAATCCCGATCTCCTGTGCCTGCCGGCTCACCGAATACGAGATCACGCCGTAAATACCCAAACTTGCCAGCATCAGACCGAACGCCGCAAAACAGGTAACCAGCAGCATAAGGAAACGGCGCGGCGAGACAGCATGGTCCACGATCTCCGCAACCGGGCGGAACTCGGTTCGGGGCTGGCCAGGGTTCAGGCTGCGCAGCGTCGATAGGACCACCGGCTGCAGACTCGCCAGCGGCGTGTGCGTGCGCACAACCAGCTCCGTGCCTTCGGGCTCGGCCTGGGTCAACGGAATGTAGACCTGAGCGTCGGCCCGCTCCTCAACACTGCTTTGGCGCACATCGGCAATCACTCCGATCACGCGCGCTTCCTTTTGACATGTGCCGTATGTGGGACGTCCAATGGGATCCTCGCCGCCGGGCCATTCGCGGCGGGCCGCCGCTGCGTTAATCACCACCACGCACCCGGAATCGGCACGGTCGTGCCACGAGATATCGCGGCCGCGTCGCAGGCGCATGCCCATGGTCTCCAGATAACCCGGCGTTACGACATAAACGAACGCCCCGTGCACCCGATTGTCGTTCGCATTCTCCTTCGCCACGAGCCCCCAGCTCCGGTTCCGATCCAACGGGAGCATATCCGTCATTCCCGCTGACTCGATCCCCGGAATCGCCCGGATTCGCTCCAGAATCTGCTGGGCCGCCGCGCCACGCTTCGCTCCATCGCCGCCGTCGTTCAATTCAATTTTGATTGCGGCCACATGCCCGGGCGCGAAGCCCAGATCGACATCGAGCAGCCGCAGGAAGCTCCGCAGCAGCAGGCCGGCGCCGATGAGCAGCACGCAGGCCAGACCGATTTCCGAGATCACCAGCGTCGATCGCAGCCGTTCGTGTCCGCGCCCCTGGCTCATGCCCGCTCCGCCGTCCTTCAGGGCGTCCTGCAGGTTGCCGCCGGACACTCGCAGCGCCGGCGCAAGCCCGAAGATCACGGCCACACCGGCCGCGATGAGCACGGTCCAGCCGAGCGCGGCGCCATCCACGCGCACCGTGGAGAGCAGCGGAAGCGTGATCTGGCTTTGCCTCGACAGAGCGAACGTGATCGCCCATGCCGCAGCAAGCCCGAGCGCCGATCCGGCCCCGGACAGCACCAGCGCTTCGGTGAGCAGTTGCCCGATGAGACGGCCACGACCCGCGCCAAGCGCCGTCCGTAACGCAAGCTCCTTCCCCCGCGAAATTCCCCGCGCCAGCAGCAGGTTCGATACGTTGATACAAACGATGAGCAGCATCAGTCCCACCGCGCACCAAAGCACCAACAGCGATCGGCGGAGCCGTCCGGTGACGCGATCCTGCAGGCTGGAGAGCAGCGACTTGTAATCCTCAAACCAGTCTTTGTGCAGCGCCCGCAGCTGAGGAAACAGCACATTCGCTTCCGCCTGGGCCTGCGCCACGGAGACGCCGGGCCGCAGGCGGCCGATCACCGCCACCGTATTTCCCCACGTCCTCCAGAAGTCCATGTACGCCGGAACGAACACGTCCACGTGCATGCCCGGAGAGAAAACCGATCCGAAGTCGAAGGACGCCGGCATCACACCGATCACCGTCACCGGGCCGGTAAGGTCGTTCGGTGCGGCGTCAATGTCGATCGTCCGCCCGAGAATGTTTGGATCTCCGGCGAACTGCCGCTGCCAGAAACCGTGGCTCAGCAGCGCCACCGCCCGGCTGCCTTTTCGGCACTCCTCCGGCGTAAAGAGCCGTCCCAGCGAGGGCTGTACGCCGAGCATTGGAAAGAAGTTGCCGGCCACTTCGACAGCCACGATCGGCAGTGCATCGCCGTGACCAGTCAGCTTGTACTGAATCGAGTTGAAGAAGGTCTGATACGCGGTGACATCCTGGAACGAACGATTGTGCCGCCGAAACTCCTCGAATGCGTCAACCGTGTAGGTCTGAGCCGAGAGGCCGCCCTGCCCCTCGTTCGATGCAAACCACACCAGCTGTCCGGGGTCGCGAAAAGCCAGCGGCCGGAGCAGAATCGTGTTGACGATGCTGAAAACGGCGATGTTCGCTCCGATGCCGAGCGCCAGGACGAGGATCACGACGGCGGCAAACCCATGATCGCGTCGCAGCGTCCGCAGGGCGTAACGCACGTCCTGCCGCAATGCGTCAAACGCCGGGATCGCGCGGGCGTCGCGCTGCTGCTCCATCGCCTGCGCCACCCCGCCAAAACGGATCAGCGCCTGTCGCCGGGCTTCCTCCGCCGGCATGCCCCGGGCGAGGTTCTCGGCAATCGCAGTCTCCAGGTGCAATGCGATTTCCGATTCGAGATCGGCATCGAGCGGAGCGCGGCGGAACACGGCGACGAGGCGGCCCCATGCGCGACGGATCGTATCCATCATGACTCGCTCCCTTCGCTCTCCGGCGCAAACATGCGGCCCATGAGGTCCGTCAGGCGTCGCCAGTGAGCGGCGTCGCGCGCCAGCTGCCGCCGGCCCGGCGCGGTGATGCTGTAGAACCGCGCCTTTCGGTTGTTTTCCGAAACGCCCCACTCGGCGCGGATCCAGCCGCGCTGCTGCAGCCGCACCAGGGACGCATAAATGGTGCCCTGGTTCAGCAGCACCTGATCACCGCTGACCTGCTCGATCCGCCGGGCGATCCCGTAGCCGTGCAGCGGACCCATGCCGGCCAGCGTCTGGAGCACCATCAGGTCCAGGGTGCCCTGCAGAAGTTCCAGTCGTTCCCTGCTCATCCCCGCCTCCTCGTGTGGCGTCACCACATGAGTAATACGGGCCTGCCCGCCAGGGGTTCCAGAACGTTCGCCAAAAAATCAGTGCGGCACGTCGGGATCGGTCGGTTCCTGCCACGAACAGCGGGCCTGCAACTCCATGCCTCACAATCACCGAGTAATTTGTGGGGCAGGCTCTCAGCCAGCGGCGGGCACTATGCCCGCCCATCAAATCCTAATTCCCCTGCTCTAATTCTTTATGCTGCCGCGAAATCTCCCGCGGATCGTCCATTCTCGGCGCCGGCGCGGGATCCCGTGGATCCTTCGCCTTCGCCGGATCGAAAATCGCGAGATCGACCGGCCTCACGCGAAACGGCGTGTAATCCGGTTCGGCCTGAAAGCAGTCGCTCAAATCCGCCGCCGACGCGTCGAACAGATTCAGCGGCGGCAGATGCAGAATCCGAAACACCGTCTTCAGCATCCCGGTGAAACTGCTGTTCGTATGCGAAATGTACCCGCGCTTCGCATACGGACTTGCCACCAGCATCACCGTGCGATGCGCGTCCACATGATCCACGCCGCTCTGCGCATCGTCCTCGGTCACGAACACGGCCATGTCCCGCCACCACGGCGACTTGGTCAGATACTCCATGATCCGGCCCAGCGCGTAGTCGTTGTCCACCACGTAGGAGGTCTCGCTCGGATAACCGTCCTTCGGCCGCGCCTTCATGGTGTGATCGTTCGGCAGATGAATGTAAATGAGCTGCGGCAAATCCTTCCCTGGCCTGCGATACATCCGCTCGATTTCGGCGATGAACTGCGTGGCGCGAAACTGGTCGGGAATATTCAGATTGAAATTCGGATACTCGCGTGAGGTATTCCGAAACAGCGGCTCCGGCATGGGGACATTCACGAAATATCGAGCTCCGGTCGGCTTCTCGCCCTCGTTCTCCATCACGCTGTAAAGCTCGAACCCCTCACCGAAATTGCGGAACCGGATACCGTTGCGCTCCAGATGATGCCACAGCGTGCCCGCCTCGAGCAGGTCCTCGGGCTCGACCGAAGAGTTCCCCTCCGCGATCGACAATCGGCCCGGCGCGGTCGTCGGAACGCGGAACGAGCGCCCGCCGGCATACGACGCGTTAAACGACGATTCCGTGAACGCGTTCGGATAGGACCCGACCAGCCAGTGGTGCCCATCCACGCTCACCTCTGAATCGGCGTAGAAGTTGTCGCTCATGGCCCACTGATCGGCCATGGCATGATGATTCGGCGTGACATGTCGGCCGTAGCGCGCCAGCTTCGGCGCTCCGTCCATATCACCGAACACCTCGTCGAACGTTCGATTCTCCTTCACGATGATCACGACATGCCGGATCGGCGGCAGCGCGGGCGCCGCCTCCGCCCCACCAAATCCGGCGTTCTCCATCACCTGCCTGGTCAGCCCCGCAAGCTCATCATCGGAGGGCATCTTAAAGCGCCCCAGACTTCCGCGCCGCCGCACCGCCTGAAAGCTGTCCGGCAGCGCGTGCTCCAACGTAGCGTTCGGCCCGATGCCGCCCCCCTTGCAGTTGGCCACGTAAACGGTATCGCCATCGATGCCCACCTGCGTCGGGAACCAGCCCGTCGGGATGTGCCCCAGCACCGCCCCGCGCGCCGGATCGATCACGCCCACGGCATTGATGCCCGCTTCCGCCACCAGCAGCCTCTCGCGCCGCGCATCCCATGCCAAACCGATCGGCAGCACACCCCGCAGCGACTCCAGCCCAGGGATACGACTCGGTATCTCGCGCACCACTGCCAGAGATCCCGCGTCGATGACCGAAATGGAATCGTTCGCCCCGTTGCTGACGTAAAGGCGATCTCCCACCGCCAGCACCGCCGAAGGACTGCTCCCACCATCGCTCTTCTTACCGAACGGCCGGCCGGTGCGAATGAACTTCAGCACGCGCGCATGCGGCGGATCACTGACATCCAGCACCGCCACGCTGTTCGACTCGGCGACGTTCGGATCGCCCAGGCCCGGCACGTCGATCTCGCCCCGCGCCGTCCGTGCACGGACGCCGTCGCGCGCCTCCTTCGAAGGGAACCCGAAAGCGGGAAACGGCAGACCCGTCGCCTGTCCATCCTTCGGATCGATGCCGGGCAGCGCCTTATATTCGAACATCCCGATGTTGGTCACGTACAGCCGCCGCGCATCCGGCGAGAGCGTCATCGCGAACGGCAGCCGTCCCACGCGCACGGACGCGATTCGCTCGCGCGTGCCCAGATCGAAAACCACTACGCGAAAATTTGTCTGATCGACGACGTAGAGAATGCGCCGCGCCTTGTCCAGCGCAAGATCGCCGGAAAAGCTGTCCCCGAACCCGCCGCCATTGAGACGCATGACGTGCAGCGTCCGGCCGGCCTGCGGATCGATGGCCCGCACGCGCCCCGATTCGCCATCCGCGGCATACAGCACGTCCGGGCTTTCAAACGCCAGCCCCATGAAACTGCTGTGCCAGTCATCGTCGTCGCCCTTATCGTTGTCGTCACGCTTCACCGCGCTGACGTTGCGAATGCCATTGGCTTCGAGAAAGCTGAGCGAAAAATAATCAGGTCCGCTGTTGGCCGTAACCACGCGCTTCCCGTCGGGACTGATCGCCAGTCCGAACGGACCCGGCCCGGTGGTGAACTGCTCCCCGTACGGCGACAGCAACCTTCCCCCCGGCAGCACCTTCCCCACCTCGGCGACCCGCTCTCCCGCGGACGCGCAGATGAGGAGCACGAGAATCAGAAATGTGGGGCAGGCTCCCAGCCTGCGGCGGGCTCTCAGCCCGCCTGGTCGGCCATCGCTCAACACTGAGCCCGATTATCCCGCATGTCCTTTTCAGTTGCGTGACACCGCCGCGCCGCCGTACAGCCTTCTGTATATATCCGCGTTTCGGAAAATACTCTGCACGTACTCGCGCGTCTGGGTGATCGGAATATTCTCCACGAACTCCGCCGACTCCTGATACTGCGCGCGATGCAGCCAGTCCACCGCCCGGCTCCGCCCCGCGTTGTACGAGGCCAGCGCAGCATCCCAGCGCCCGCCCACGCTGTCCAGCAGCGACTTCAGGTAATACGTCCCGATCTTCAAATTGATCTCGGGCTGGAACAACATCCCCGGGGAGAAGTGTCCCACCCGCACTTTGCGGCTGAGCATGCGCGCGGTCGGTGGCAACACCTGCGACAAGCCATATGCATTCGCCGGCGACACCGCATGGGTATCAAACTCCGATTCCTGCCGCACCAGAGCCGCGAACATATACGGATCGAGTCCCTGCGCCCGCGCCGAACGCTGCAGCGCATCCCAGTACGGCAGCGGAAATGCCAGCCGCCACACCCGCTGCGTCCCCGGATCCATCGGCAGAAACAAATAGTCCGGCAGGTAATGCTTGATGTAGCGAATGCCCTGCGCGGGCGCCTGATCCTTCTCCGCAAGGTCCGCCATGGCCAGGCCAATCACCTCCGGCTGCCCTTCCGTGCTCGCCGCGAACTTCAGTTCGTTCTGCGCAAGGTCGTCCATACCCGCCGACGCCAGCAGATTTGCGCGCTCCAGCCTGATTCTTGCCGCGCTCTCCGGCTCCAGGTTCTTCGCCTTCACCACCGGCCGCAGGTTCAGCGCATGCACGAATTCCACCGCATAGGCCGGCGGTGCCGCGTGCCCTACAGACGCATCCTGCAGCCGCAGCCGCGCCACGGTCTCGTAATAGTGATTGGGAAAATCGCGCTCGATCGCCTCGTAGTAAACGCGCGCCGCGCCCGTATCCTGCTTCGCCTCCGCTGTACGCCCCAGGAAATATAACGCCGCGGGGGTCTTCTCCGACTCGGGCCAGCGCCGCGCGTGCTCCTCCAGCAACGCTTTGGCCCCGCCGCGGTCCTGCATATACTTCAACCACGTGTATTTCCAGTGGCAGTCCGGCGCCTGCTTGTCATCCGGGAACTGTTCGTAACACACCTGATACAGCGGTTCCGCGGCCCCCGTGTCGCCCGAGTAAACGTACCTGCCTGCCGCCGCTACCAGCGCCTGCACGCGCCACGTCGATTTCGGATACCAGCGTTCCAGCCGCTCCAGCCCATCCTGCAGGTAATCGAGCCGGTCGATCCGCGCCGACGCGAGGACAACGTAATACAGCCGCTCTGCATCCGCGGCGCCGCTCGTCAACTGCAGCGCCCGCAGCTGATCGCAGGCTTCTTTGAATCTGCGCTGCTCATACCGCAGCTCGCCCAGCCGCACCTGAGCAAGCTGCTGATCGTCGCCGCTCATTTGTGGCAGATAGGCTTCCAACTCGTGCTGCGCCCGCCCGTACTGGCCCGCGGCCGCCAGTTTCGCCTCGCGCGTGAGAATCAGCTGGGCCAGCAGCGGACCCGCGCCCCCCTTCCCGCGCAGCCGCTCCAGCGGCGCCTCACTTTGCGAAGCCTCCCAGGACAACGGAAACTCGAACCACACGTGATCGTAGTGCTCGATCGCCTCCGCCGAGCGCCCCATCGCGTCATAGCATTGCGCCAGAGCCAGCTCCGACTGTTGCCGGCTCAGTTCCTTCGAATGATCGTTGATGAGCTGCAGCGCGCGGTCCGATTGGCCGGCCTGCAGCCATGCGCGGACTGCAATCAGAGTGACCTTCGCCCGGAGGGGCGAAACCGGCGTGCGCTCCCAAACGAGCTTCGAATCTGCCTCGGCCTGCGCGACCTGCTTCAGTTCCCACTCCGCTTCCGCCCGAAATGAAGCGGCATAATCGGCAAGCTGCGGCAGCCGCTTCAGCGCCGCCGTGAGATGCTCCACCGCGGCCGCGTCCTGCTTCTGATCCACTTCCCCCGCGCCCAGCGCGAGCAGCGCAAGCGCTCCGGCCTGATCGGCGGGATGCGCCTGTGCAAACGCCAGCAGCGCGGCATGTGTCTTTGCCGAAGGCGCCTTGCGATACGCCCCGGCAATATCGTCGAGCGTGCCGGCGCGAAGCGCCACGCACACCGCTACGGCGATCCAGAGCTTTTTGTGGGGCAGGCTCCCAGCCCGCCTCGTCCGCCAACCCCTACAGCAGCGGCCCAGGATACTCCCCACCCAGCGCCTCCGCATTTCCGGCTGCCAGGGTCCTGACCAACTCGGTATGCAAATAATCCCCCATCGGCTCACCACCCAAAAACTCCCGCCGATACTCTTCCCGAGCGGCATCGATCCCATCCCTCAGCCGCGCATACAAATCTCGCTCGCCGCGCCCCTGCGTCACAGCCTCACCGTGCTCCAGCAGCACGCGCGAAGCAGCCACACGCGCAAACCGCTGCGCCCGCAATTCCAGCTCGCTCGGCTTCCGCTCAGCAGGCGCCGCGGGCGCCGCCGCGATACTCACCAGCTCCGCCGTTGGCCGCATCGTATCCAGCGCCAGCCCGGCGATGGCCGTCACCAGTTCCAGCGCCTCGATCTCGATATGCTCCTCGGAATCGGCATAAACTACCGCCGCCACTCGCTCCCGTGCATTCACGGGAAACAGCCAGCACCGCTGATCGGCGCCCTCACCGGTCATCCCCGCCACGGCCATTGACAATTCGCCGGCAGTCCGCAGCGCGACTACGGTATCCCGCCCCTGTGCCACCTGCGCGAACGCCGGCGCCTCGGCAATCTTCACATCGGCAAAATCGGGCGTCAGAATCATACCCCGCACCGCCTGCAGATGCAGCATCTCGCCGTTCAGCGTGAACAATGCCGCCCGATCGCACAGCGGCGCGGTCGCATCCAGCAGCGCCGAGCTCCACCTCGACTCGTCCTCGAACTGCCGCAACCGCCGCAGCGCCTGCGTGAGCTGCCCCGAAAACTGCCGCCGCACCTTGCCCGAGCCCTGCTCTCGAGCCGTCCGCGCCCGTTCCTCGAGCGCCGCCTCGAACCGGCCCTGCAGCGCATCGAAGACCGCGCCAACCTCACCGCGCGCCTGGCGCATCATCTCTTCAATAGTGTCTGCTGTGGAAAGGAACGGCTGAACGTCCGCCATGAGGGAGAGCTGACCTCATTGTAAACTGCGTCCCTTCCCACGCGCCGGTGTTGCCCGAGGGCGTCCTATGGCCCTCCCAGCGCTAAACAAACAAATCCGGCCCGAGATGTTCGATCACAGCCTTTGAGAAATCTCTTTCCCGTTGATAATAAAGGCCAGCACCATCTCTCGCCGCCACAAACCCTTGCACCTGCCCGATACGATCAAACCAGGAGATAGAAACTTATGTCCACACCGGCACAGATCGTCGCCAACCAGAAAAATGCGCAGGCCAGCACCGGCCCACGCACCGCCGAAGGCAAAGCCGCCTCATCGCAAAACGCCATGAAGCACGGCGGCACAGCCAGCCGTGTCCTTCTCGCTTTCGAAAATCCGGCCGAGTTCGACCGCGTGGCCGACGAATTCGTCGCTCGACTGAAACCCGTCACCGACCTCGAGCACTTCCTCGTCGATGACATGGTCGTCGCTCACTGGCGTATGACCCGCATGCAGAAGATCATCCGCTCTCACACCGATCGTGCCGCCTACGAGCACCCCTCGAAAAACCCCATGGCCGCCATGGCCGACGTCATGCTCTCCCCCGAGGTCGCCAAACTGCAGCGCTACGAAAACACTTTCCGCCGCGCGTACGAAAGCGCCTGGGCCAAACTGAAGGAACTGCAGAAGCAACACGCCGCCGAACAAAACGAACCCAAATCCGCTCAGCCGCTCCGTCCCATCGCCCAAAACGAACCCAAAGTGCGCGCTGACGGCGCAGACCACCCGTGGCGCAACTCCCCACGACAGGAGGATGCGGACGTCTGCGTAGCTGACAAGCCGCCCTGTCTGGTAGCAGGCGCTGTCGAAGCCTTAGCGACCAGGCCCGCCTTAAGGTGAGTGAGCAAATCGGCGGGCCGTAACGTTTCTACCTGCTCTATGGAACAACCTGCATGGGGAGGACATACTGAGCGCTCTGGCTTAGCCTCCGGACGGCAGCTATGGATGCACGGCCAGGGTCACGCCAGCCTGGCTTGTCACACCGCCAATCGTCACGCTGACCGGCACGGCATTGCCGGTCGTGGCGCCGGCGGGGACCTTCACATGGATCTCCAGCAACCCAAGAATGCAGCCCGGAATCGGACCGGCATAGAGGAGATCGGTGGGCTTTGCGTTCACGCCGCCGATGGTGACCACCGGTAGCGGGTTCAACTGCGGGTACGCGCCGGAAGCCGGCGGCGTCATCGGCACGATCAGGCCGGTCTCGACGGGGTAAGGCAGACTTGCATAGTTACCCTCGCCAGTGGCGTAGAGCACGACCGGTTGCCCAATCTTTGCGGGATTGGTGGAGGAGTTAATGGAAGATGCATTTGCGCCGTCATCGTCCAACGCCACGGCCTGGCCGAGGCCTGAACCGTCAGCGCTGAAGATGCCCGGAGCAGCGGAAGCGATCGTCACGGTAGTCTGTGCGGGCGCAGCCCCGGCGAACGCTATGCTCAATACCTTGCCGGCGCCGAAACTCACGTTGTAAGGAACCTGCACGTTGACCTGGGTGGTGCTGGCGTATATCAGCGGCGCAGGGTGGCCATCGATGATGACGTTTACTCCGGCGACGCTGGTATCGGCGAAGCCATCGCCGTTTGCGTCGGTCATCTGTACGGCTGTCGCGGGTCCCAGGTTTTGTCCGAAAATGCTCACGATTTCGCCTGGGCTGACCGGTCCCAGAGCATAGCTCGCGGAATTCGTCACGGCGCCAATGGCGGGTCCATTTCCCACCACCAGTCCGAACGGCGCAGACGCGCCCCCCGGCGGAGGATTCGTTGCCGTGAGGCTGAGGGTGTTCGGCGCCGACAGCATCGCCTGCGGGATGGTCGCCAGAATCACGTCGTAATTCGCGAGCGTCACCTTGAGAGGCTTCGGTGAACCGGCAGCGGTAATTGTCGTTCCGCTGTAGAAATTCGTTCCGCGAATGGTCACAACGGTGTCCGGCGATCCGACCGGAATCGAGGGTGGCCAAACACTGGTGATGGACGGCAGCCCCGGATTCACGGTGAGGCTGACGGTCACGGTTTGGGAGCGCGCGATCGCGCCCACGGCCGTAAGGATCGTGATCTTCGCAATATATGGAGCGCTCTGCGGGAACAGGCCCGTCGGATCTGCCGTTACCCCGATGCTGACGGCCTCTCCGGGCAGGACCGCGCCTGCGCTCGGCGAAACAGTCAGCCAGGGTTCGCCCGAGGTCAGGCTCCAGGTCACGGCCTGCGGTCCGGCCGCGAGCGCGAAACTGCCCCTCAGAGTGCCGGGCGAGATCAGTGGAATCCCGGTAGGCTGGATGGTCACACCGCCCGCAGGCAGTGAAACGACCAGGGTGACCGCAACCGTGTATGCTCCACCTGCGGCGTTGATGGTCACCGCGGAAGTCCACGTGCCGGGAGTCAGCGACCCGGGGTTCACCCGAACCGTCAGCGAGGCGGGCAAACGCCCCTGTTCCGGGGCCACGCTGAGCCAGGGCGCCCCAACCGGCGTGCCGGCTGTAAAGACCGTGCCCGCGGCCGAGCTGGTGACGGACAGCGTCTGTGTGCCTGGAAGCGTACTGCCCATCTGCCAGCTGAATTTGAGAGCAGCCGGCGAAACCGTAACTGTAGTTGCGGCGGACGCGTTCAGGAAGCCGGCGGTCAGCAGCACGGCGGCGGAAAATGCAGCAGAGTGCTTCACTACCGCCGCTTATCGGCGACCGCCGCCGCAATATGAGCTAGGAAACTGCTTCGGCGGCGGAAGCCAACCTGGTCACGTCTAGGGGCACGATCTCGCCCTCGGTGCCACCGATGACTGCGGCGGTGTGACGGTAGGCCAGCGGATCGCCGGTGACGTAGTGCAGTACATGGCCGGCGTGCCCGTTCTCTCGCAGCGTGCCCCGCGCGTGCAGGGCGCCTCGCACCAGCTCCGCCGTAACCACATCGCTGCCCACGAGTGTGACCGAAGGACCGAGCACGCGTCCGATGACGCCGCGCAGCATGGGGTAGTGCGTGCAGCCCAGAATCAGGGTGTCGATGCGCGGGTGATCGGCCAGATAATGGCGCGCGAGCACCTCGGCCTCGTCCGATTCGGCCAGTCCTTCTTCCACCAGGTGCACGAACATGGGGCACGCCCGCGCCCAGACGGTGAGTCCCTCGCGCTCGAGGCGCTGTTGATAGGCGCCGCTGGCGATGGTTCCCCGCGTGCCGATGACGCCCACGCGGCGGCTCGCGCTGGCCCGCCGCGCCGCTTCTACGCCGGGTTCGATAACACCCCACAGTGGGACCGGCGATTCCTCGGCCAGCTCTGGGAGAGCGGCTGACGACGCCGTATTGCAAGCCACGACAATGGCCTGCACGCCTTCCTGCAGCAGGAAGACGGTGATCTGCCGCGCGAATTCGGCCACCATCTCGCGCGGCTTGCGCCCGTAAGGTACGCGCGCGGTGTCGGCGAAGTAGATGAAATCCTGATGCGGAAGCTGCGCGCGCAGGGCTTTCAGTACCGTAAGGCCGCCCACCCCGGAGTCGAATACCCCGATGGGCCGGTCGAGAGAGAGCATTGCTTACAGGTTACAGCCGAGTGGCGTACGCACGTGCTTAAATGTACGTCATGCAAGTGCAAACCGGCTCGAACAGGAGCTCATGAGAATGGCCAATCAGGGCGCCGATCGCCGCACCGTGCTGGAGATGCTGGCCAAAGCCGCGGTAGCCAGCCAGTTCCCGGGATTCAGCCGCTGGGTATCGGCCCAGCACCATGAGCATGCCGGCGACGCCGCGCCTCCCGCCCGAGCCGCGGCCTACGAGCCTTCATACTTCTCGGCCGCCGAATATCACACCATCGACGTGCTCACCGGGCTGATTATTCCCGCCGATGAAACCCCTGGGGCGCGTGAAGCCGGTGTCAGCGAGTTCATCGACTTCATGGCCGCGCACGGTGAAACTGCGATTCAGCAGCCCATGCGTGACGGCCTGCGCTGGCTGGATTCCACGGCCCGGCGCGCCTATGGCGGCGCATTCGCCAGCGTAACGCCAGCGCAGCAGGCTGAAATCCTGCAACGCGTCGCGCGACGGGACAGCGCCGATCCCGAGGGCCACGCGTTCTTCCGC
>Ga0070739_10002732_pt1 | contig 23016 bp, 19 predicted proteins | sample Coa_R1_7_FD_66445 | JGI IMG/M metagenome (GOLD analysis project Ga0070739, IMG submission 66445) | Surface soil microbial communities from Centralia Pennsylvania, which are recovering from an underground coalmine fire - Coalmine... | ecosystem: Environmental > Terrestrial > Soil > Unclassified ... | reverse complement strand
AACGCGCAGGGCTCGGCGGAAAGGCCGGAGCGAAGGGCCATTTCGATCGCAACGATTTCGTTGTCGGGAATGGGGGCAGGATCAGCACCGAAGCCTACCACCGAGACTACTCCGGGAGTAGTGATGATGGGCGAGCGAAGCTTTGCGTCGAAGCGGCAGAACACATAGCCGGGGAATAGAGGAAGTAAGGTTTCGACGACGCGATCCGACCAGCGGCGCCGCACTTTGTAAGTGGGTAAATACGGTTGATATCCCTTGGCTTCGAGAACTGTGGAGGCAGTCTTCTCGTGATTGGCGCGCGTGCGAACGGCATACCAGGGCCGTGTTTCTTCCGAATAACTCATTATTGTTCGCTGGGCTTTCTTAGACAGGCTTCCGCCCTCTCGGTCCCAATGTCTCTTTCGATCCATTTGGCCGCTTGGCGCTCCTGAAAGGAGTGGTTTTTCTGTTACGTGTATTTCCTTCGTAACACGCTTTTCGGTAAAAATACCAGCAATTTTTGTATTACTTTAACCTCAGTAAGTACTGTGACGGGGAGGAAGAAAGAGGGGGGTAAGAGGGAGTAAGTGATCGGTTAAAGATTTGTGGCAGAGCAAGTTGCCGGTATCACGCGCGTGCTCGCCAGAAGGTACGGAGTATGCGGGTTATCGGAAAAGTCTTGGGCGCTCGAAAGGGGATTGGATCGCCGGTGAGGGTGGCGGAAGGGTTTTCGAGGAACAAGGCGCGGCACAGGTGGTCGCCATAACGGGAAGCGAGGTATTGGCGGGTTTGGTTCAGGACGGGAGGGCGATGTTGGGGATCGTGGGCATCGCTGGCGATGAAGTGAATGAGGCCGGAGTGGAGCAGACGATGCGCGGAGCGTTTGGCGGCGCGGCCGAAGTAGCCCAAAAACGACTGGGCGGTGACTTGAACGAGGCAGCCGCCGGCGACGTATTGCCGGAGGTATTGGGGGTGGTGCTGGAGGAGGGGATTCCGCTCGGGGTGGGTAATGACGGGAATAAAGCGGGCGCGAATGAGTTCGAGCAGGGCCTGCTGAGTGGTTTGGAAGGCGGGGTATTCGGGCAATTCCACCATCAGGTACTGGTGTCCGTTAATGGTGTATTTCTCCGGGTAGCGAAGGGCATCGTAGAGATTGGTGAGTTCCAGGTGGAAGTCGCAACCGAGATGTAGGCGGAGGAGGCCGGCGGCGAGGCGGGAGAGATTTTCGAATGCAAGTTTGACGGCTTCAGGACGATAAGGAAACTGAGGGCTGGCGTGCGGGGTGAGGACGATATCGGTGGTTCCGGCAGCGGCAGCTAAGCGCAGCATTTGGAGGCTGATCTCGGGATGGGCGGGACCGTCATCGAGACCGGGGAGGATATGGGTGTGAATGTCCACCATTAATCCCAGTTTAAATGCCGAATATACCTGAGAATTTGGGCTTGGCTAAACCGCGATTCAAAACTGGAATATGGGAATACTAGAGCTTTCAACGATGCGAAGCCAACTGTTACCGTTGGGCAGAAAGCTCAAAAGCCAATTCGAGGAGTTTTGATTGCGTTTTCATTTAAAATCATTCGGGTTATCGACGATAATCCTGTTAGTTCCAGTGGCTGCGTATTCTGGATCGATTCACGTGAATGGAATTTGCAGGGCGGGCAATTGTGGCGGCGGAGACGCGGTTGCATATGGCGCGAGTATCAGCTCGCCGTTTAACTTTAACTACACGGTCAATTCGGACGTGTATAACATTTCGGGAAGCTATGCGGCAGCATATGACACGAACGGGACATCCATTTCTGTCGATTTATCGGCTACGTATCTGGGACTTCATCCGACGGCGACCAATGATACGTTCGCAATCGATGTTCTGCAGCAGTATTTCGACGATAGCCCCGGCACGTGGGACGGTACTTACACGGAAACCATACCGATTACGATGAGCAGCAACGTGGGCGCGGGAAGCACCGTGACGGCGCAACTGCTCTATGACGGACAGAGTGTCGGGTTGATGGGCCCGTTCGGACCCGGATCGCACTTCGCGCAACAATCGGCCAATTTGAGCGGATTAACGGGCGATTACCTGAACGCCGATTACCAATTTGTGTATACGTTCGGGGCCGGCACTGAACCCGGAGCCGAAGTTTCGCTGGTGAGCTCCGTTCCAGAGCCCGGGCAGACACTGCCGCTGGCTTTGGCTGGAATCGCATTTGTGGGGTACCGATGGATCCGCGCGCGGCGAGGCCGGTTGGCGGCGTAAGGGCGGCGATCGGCGCGGCCGTGAGAAGCAATTACAAGCGCAACTTTGAAGGAGGCATTGTGAAGTCAGAAATGAAGAAGAACGTGAATGAGCCGGAGATGACGGAGTTGGGCCAGGAGCGGCGCGAACTGGTGCGAAAGATGGGCAAGTTTGCGGTGTATGCCGCACCGTTCACATTGATCGCGATGACCAACAAGGCGAGCGCGGCAACCGGCGCAACGGGTAGCGGCCCGCGGAAACACCGGTAAGGCTCCGAGGGAAAATTTTTGCCGCAGTGCGCAGTGTACGGGACCGAGAGCGCGGAGACCGTGCCCTGCGCGCTCCCTCCAGAAATCTGGGAGTTCCCGGTAAAGGACGGCCTAGTTGTGGCGCGCCCGGATGTGCAAGGTCTGTTCTGCCTGAATGACAGCGCGCGCGTGATTTGGGAAGCTTATCGCGCGACCGGTTGTTCGGCATCGGCGAGCGAAGTGCTGGCGGAAGTATTTGAGCTCTCTCTCGAGATCGCGCAACGCGACGTGGCGCGGACGCTGGCGGCATGGGCTGACTCGCATCTGCTGGGCCCGCGGTGCGCGGCTCCTGCGTTGACACCATCGACCGCTTATGCCAGAGTGCCGGTCCAGGCGGTGCATTGCCGGATAGGAAACGCCCGTTTTCGCCTGGAGATGGATTCGATCGAAGCAGTGAACGAAATTTTGCCTCGCATCGAGTCTATTCGGGTGGAACCGAGTGAGCCGGGCATTGTGATGAGAGTGTCAGAGGCAGACTGCGGCTTTGCAGTCCTCCGCGACGGAACCTGTTTCGCCGTCGAAGAGAGTGTCGCCGGTGCCCGGACCGTTCTGTTTCAAGAGATGGTCAGGTTGGCCGAGCCCGGTCGGGAATGGCTGGCGCTCTGCCACGCCGGCGCGTGCGGGATGAATGGACGATGCATCATCTTCCCCGCGGCGTCCTTTTCCGGCAAGACTACTTTGGCCGCTAAGCTTATGAAGAGCGGGTATGTCGCTTATAGCGATGATTTTGTAGGCTTAGAGGGGAGCCGCTTGTGCATACCTGCGATGCCATTTGCTCTGGCGATCCGCAGTGGCAGTTGGGAAGTTCTGGACTGCTTGTTACCGGAATTGCGAGATCGGGAGATTCACTTACGATTTGGGGAGCCGGTTAAGTTTTGGCCGTCGAACCTGGCGGAAGACGAAGACTCCGCGCAGCCAGTCGCAATCGTGTTTAGCCGTTGGGAAAAGGACGCTGCAGTATGCCTGCGGAGTCTGACAACTATGGACGCGCTCGAGCGCTTAAACGAATGCGGGTTTTGGGTAAAGCACGACCGGCAGAGCGTCGGAAAATTCCTGGGATGGCTGGAGGGTTTGCCGAAATACGAGCTCCGCTATGGAGATCTGGCGCAGGCGGTATCTTACGTGGATGACGTTTTATCTGAGGCCGGAATGCGCCTGAGGGATACCGGGTTGTCGGAAAGCCCTTGAACTCAACCTGGCGGATTTCTCTGACCGCGATTTTTGGCTCGGTTCGAATCACTCTCAAAACGGGCGAACACTGTCGATATGTTCCGTTGTCTCCAGAAAAGGCAATTTGCCGCTTGGCGTTGCGCTGGGGCAACATGGATGTAGAAATGGGAGGAATTCGGATGCTTTTGATGATTGCCGGTCTTGGGTTTCTAGCAGGCCTCGGAGTAGGATTCAGCGGCATCCTGCACGCCCGCGCCGGAGTGCGACGTTTCGAAGCGGAGATGGATGCCCGATTTGGTCCGGTGAATGGCCCAGCGCAGCAGGAGACGAACGCATCAGAGAAACTTCCTTCATGCGAGGACGCCTCCTTGGAAGCGGCCGCCTTCAGCTCATCCCTGATCTCAGCCGCGAATCTTCACTCGTCTCTGCCTTCCGCTAAACCTGGGCTGGCCGCCGAGGCGGATCAAACCATCGCCGATCGAGTCAGTCCCGCCAAGTAGCTCTGATTCCGCGAGGAGGCCGAGCGATGTCTTTCGGCATCAGCGGCAGCTCCTTTGGAGCGTTCAGTGAGGCAGTGATCAGTGTCTCCGCTCTCTCACAAGCGCGCGTGGACGGCCGATGAAATTGAGCCGTTTGGCCGAACGCTTGTTCGACGAGACACGTTGCTATCGAGCTGGCAGTTTTCCTCACGGACGAACGGATGTGAGCGTTTGGCAGGTCTGTTAGAACGGAAAGATGAAGCAGCGAGTACTTGGCCGTTCAGGCCCAACCGTTTCAGCAATTGGTTTGGGCTGCATGAGTCTCGGGATTGCTGATGTTTACACCAGCAGTGTGCGTGACGACGATGCAGCGGTCGCATTGATCTGCCGGGCTCTCGATCTCGGCATCACACTTCTCGATACCGCCGATATCTACGGACTTTCAGAGATGCAGGTGGGCAAGGCATTGCGTAGCCGCCGTGCCGGCGTCATTCTCTCCACGAAATTCGGTTTCGTTCTTACTGATCGCCCGGGAGTCGAACGAGCCCTCAACGGCAGCCCTGAGTATGTCCGGCGTGCGTGTGACAATTCACTGGAACGCCTGGACGTTGACTACATTGATCTTTACTATCTGCACCGGGTAGATCCACACGTTCCGATAGAAGAGACCGTCGGGGCGATGGCTCAACTGGTACAGGCCGGCAAAGTTCGGCATCTTGGACTTTCCGAAGTCTCAGCGGCTACCATACGCCGGGCGCAGGCCGTCCATCCAATTGCAGCCGTGCAGTCGGAGTTTTCACTCTGGACGCGAGAGCCTGAAGACGCTTTGCTGCCCGCCTTACGCGAGCTTGGCATAGCACTGGTCGCGTATAGCCCTCTGGGCCGTGGCTTTCTTGCGGGGCGCATCCGAACACTGGATGATTTGGCCCCGAATGATTGGCGACGAAACAATCCTCGTTTTCAGGGAGAGAATTTCACAAAAAATCTGGCGATCGCAGATCATCTAAGAGAGATTGCGACGAAGAAGAACTGCACCCCGGCGCAATTAGCACTCGCTTGGCTCCTAAGCAAGCCCGATGTGGTTCCGATTCCGGGCACAAGCAGCCTCGCTCGGCTTGAGGAGAACGTCCGGGCTCTCGAGGTGGAACTGTCGGACAGCGACGTCGCTGAAATCGAGGACGTATTGCCCAAGGCAGCCGCCGGTGCGCGGTACGATTCTGTGATGCTCGATTTGATTGATCGCTGATTGGCTTCGGCAGTTCGGGAGCGAGGCGTAGAAATCCGCTGCAGCTATAAGGTTGGGAATAGGCTTTTTCAGTAGTAGTCTTTCGACCGGCTCCTTCGGATGATCGTCAAAGCCTGAATAAGAGACGCGCTGAGCGGAACGAAGAAAGCCAATGCGCTACCACCGAGTGTCCTATTTATCCGGCGCGCGGTAGCCTCCGGAACGAACTCGCTAGAAGTGCTTCGGCAGTGGCGCCGGCCCCTCATATTTCAGACTTAGCGCCCAGTCGTCGTCCGAAGGAAAGTCGGGCAAATCCATCTCGCCGATATTGTTGGATCTTAACTTCCCGCCCGCAACATCCGACCACTCCCCTGTCCTCGGATTAAACCACCTGGCTCGATAGGCGCCCATCAACTTTGCTCCGCGGATCAGGCTTTTTGGACAGCCCTTTTCGAAATAGGCGAGAAAAATCTGCTGATCTTGCGTGCGCGCCGCGTACGCCCAGCCCTCATATCCTTTCACTGTGTCAGTTTGACTGGGAACAACGAACTGGTCCGGAACCAGGTCCTGATACCGCTTTCCAAGCGAAAGGATGAATTTTGACAGATACTGCATTTGAGCGCCGGAATGCCACTGGAAGGCATCCCACATGTGGGTTGGCGCGCTTGGCTCAATGTCCGCGCCCCAAATCCCTTCGGCTCCATAAACGTGGCCAGCCAATCCGCCTGACAGTACATTGCCGTACATCGCGGACCTGACATACTGGTCATCTTTCGGTGTGCCGCCCTGAGCTCCGTACTTATAGCCGCCTCCGAGACCGCGGGCGTCCACATAGCCGGCATAATAGGGCTCACCATCAAGGCCCGGCTGTGGATTGGGACTCCGGAAGATCTGTGTCAGATACCAGTAATATTCGTGTTCCCGCTTGTTGCCGGTTTGTTGCAAGGTAACCCAGGAGTGCTCGCCCCAATTCACGAGCGTGGAAGGATTCGCATTCGCCGAGAGCAGGTTGCCGAAGGGTGGCCGTCCATAACGCTGGAATGCAGTATCAATCGCGTCCAGGAACTCTCGAATCGTGATGCTCTCCTGAATGATGTCAAGGTGGATCGGGCTCAAAACGGTGTTGTTCGCCTGATAACGGGAGAATACATACTCGATGTAACGCGAGTAGGACTCCTTCCAGTTGTAATATTTCTTCCAACACTCGCTTGCATCGCGGCGCGCGACCTCGACGAAGGGAACAAATCCCTGCTCGTTCAAATAATCGATCTTACGATCCATGTACTTGAAATATTCAGGGTTGATTCGATCTACATCAGGAAAGACGTTTTCATAACCGGGCACTTTCCCCGGGAAGAGAAACGGACGGCCGCCTTCGTTCTTCATGTTCTTGGCAGTGCCCGTCCTCGCGTCCGGGCCGGTGCCGAACTCGAGCCACGCAGACCTTACGGTGGTGCGATCGGGATCTTTCATCACGATATGCCAGGGCTGCCCATCGTTGTCCCAATTGGGAAAGGCGGCGATGATGTTGACCCAGTTGTAGCCCTGAGATTTTCTGAGACGGACGTAGTCTTTGAATCCCGCTTGGGGGCCGATCGATCTCGGTGTATCGTCGTCGTACCAGCGGAAGCGATTTGTTGCGGCGGAGTACCAGGTATCGCCGATCACAAAAAAAGGAGTGCCGTCGCTCGTTTCGAGCGCGTGGTGGTTGGCGGTCGGGCGCAGGAATCCGCGGCGTAACGGATTAACCTGCTTCTCCGCTTCGGTCCAGCCGCGCGCGATGAAGGAGCCGCTCTTCCCGGAAAGACCGGGCGTTTGGGGATCCGAACCGCTGATCCACCTCCAGCGTCCCGGAGCGGTTGCCAGCACGCGTACTCTGAACGTGTTGCCTCCATCCCAGAAGCCGTATACTCGCTTATCGAAGCCCGGGCCTTTCAGGTCGACCCAGACGCGGACATCCGTGTACGCGTTGTTAAACGAGCGCTCCGATGTGAAAGTCAGTTCCTGCTTCTGCCAGACATGCAGGTCCTGAGCGAAGCCGGGCACCGGTCTCGAAGCAATCAGGATGAGGGCGGTAACGAGGACTAGCGCGTGATTGCATGCAGCATTTCTCCCGGGAGCGTTATCAGGCAGCATTCGATTATTTCTCTTGCAACAGCAGTATCCCGTTCTGGTTTGGCTTCCTGGTCAGCGGCGGACCAGCATATCGGAGCACCGTAAATTCAGCAAGGTAGAGTACACGGCACCCCTTCTCGAGATGACCTCCATAAGCTCCTTTCTCGGGGTTCGATAGTGCAATGTGTATATGCGGTTCGCCATCGGCGATAATCCCGCCACCGCTGAGGATCTCTGAAGGCCCCTTCACGGTTCTGTACTCGTTTTGAGCTCTCAGAGCTGTTGAGGCTACGAAATGATAGGTACACTCTTCGACCGATCCAGAGCTGATAATTACCTGACCATCGCGGATGCTCTTCGCTTTGATGACGTCCTCAATCGATTCAAGCAGCAAGGCGCCTCGGTCAAGAGACACGCGATACACGCCGGTAATGCGACTGGGTCCAAAAACCTGAAGTGCGGGAGGCTCTCCCTGTAGCTTGGTAGCAGCAAGGATAAGCGCTGAGGCGAGTAACAGTTTGGACATACGGGCCCAAGCTTATCAAGCCTGGCTCCAGACCGGAACATAGTGGCATCTGGTAGCAATCGCAAGCGCCGTACATCTCGCACCGGCGTCAGGGGTTTTCGCAAACAACCGGCCTCACCGCGCCCGGTGCGTGAACGTTCTCGGCACGGAAAACCAGCTTCGTTTTGCCGCCCAGTGTTCACGGGTCGAGCGATTCGCTCACATCAGCACGGTTTATGTATGTGGAGGAAAGCCCGGACACATTCGCGAGGAAGCCGCCCAACCTGGATGCTTCCGCAATCCGTATCAGCAAGCAAAGTTCGAAGCGGAACAGGTCGCGCCGGCAGCAATGCGGCGATCCCAGTGGCTATTTATCGGTTCAGCGCCACGATTTACGACCGCTCGGCTGAACGGGTGAGCCAGCTCAACTACTTCCATCAGCTACTGCGATTGGCGGCGATTAATCCACTGTCTGCCATTCCTGCGCTAGCAGGAGCGTGAGTTTTCGGCAAGGCTGTGTGACGAAACTGGGTCGCGGTTCTTGATGGGCTACTGCTCGTCAGCCGCCGCGAGTTCCTCCTTAACGAGAACCAGATTCACGGTGATTGAGTGCTTTCCCGGTTGCACCCGGACGTGATCGGATACTGCGATTCTTTTCAGGTCAACCGGACCTGGAGTACGTAAATCATCGACCCAATACTTTACGTGAAAGTCATATGCCCGCTCAGCGTAACCGTCGAAGATCACAATGCCACGATAGTTTGTATCTGGTTGGCCTGGCAGAGGATCGCCAACATTCTTTAGAAGTTCACTCCCATTCATGAGTTGCAATAGATGCTTTCGAGGTGACGTTCCATCGGGCCATGTGACTTCTATTCGAATTCGCCGCCTAGCGTCTGGCTTCGGGAGAGTGAAGTCCACGTTAGCAATGCTTTGTGATGGCTCCAGATGAATATTTGCGGCGTGTTGTCGATCACGGGAGTTAGGGTAATAGTAAGTGGGAAACGGATTTGAGTTTGAGGGCTGGCCTGCGAATATTTCGTTGCCCAACAGATAGTCGCCCGCGGGGAGATCGTGGAATTCGAATTGGCCGAGCCTGTTTGTCAGGGTTCGAAACACGTGTTCGGGAGTCGTGTTGCGTTCCGCTTTCCTCACAAGTTCTATAGTCGTGTTTACGGCCGGAGTTCCGCTTGATTTCTTCACAGTTCCGGAGAGTGCCGCTTGCGCCTGCAGGACGGGGAAGACAGTCGCACAACCCTCGTCCGGCACAGCGATCTTCCAGGAGGGGTGCTCTGGATTGAACGGATCGCGATTTGCTGAGATAACGTAGTTGCCCGGCTTTATGCCCTCGAAGCGGAACCCTCCACGGCTGTCGCTCAAAGCGATCAGCCTATTCCCATCGCCTTCCAGGATCACGCGAGCGCCTTTTAAAGGAACAGCGTCAGGATCATAGTAGGGGTTGTAGGGCCTGTTCTGAAATACCTTGCCGAACACAAAGCTGCCTGCGCTATGACGTCGGTATGCTTCGAGGAATCGGCGATCTTCCGGGAAATGTTCCACTGGGCGCGACCCTGAGCAGCCGTCAGATCGGATCAGATCGCTGCCTTGCAGTTTTTGACCGAAGATGATGTATTCAGTGTTCTGCTTGTAGTCTCTTTCGCAAATACCATGACCGGGATCGACGACAATCTCCTTCGTCCCAAGCGGCAGCCCTTTATATGCCGTTTCAACGTTAAAACGATAATTTCGGAATATATGGTCCGGGTCTTTCGGATCCCATTCGCTCGAACGGATCGATCCGAGGAAGACGACTTGTGCAACGGAGATTCTCTGGCAGGCGGGCGCCAATGCTTCATTGCTGCAGGAGCAGGCGAGTGCAGCGGCAGTGCTGGAGCCGATAAGCAAGGCCAATAGTCGAACAGGACTCACTTACATAGTGACAACTGGTCGAAAGGCTTTGTTCCCGCGTACGCTACACGTTGTCGGGAACAAGCCCGTTTTGGCCGGCCAGTGTGAATCATCATCATTCTAGCCGGAGTTTACATTCGCGTTGGCCCGGTGAATAGTGTCCCGGTAGTTCCACGGCATCCAATCGGCCGCTTTGCTCTTCAACTCCGCGGGATGCCGCTGCAACTCAGTCAGATAATCTAACGGATTCGCCCCGCATAGCTCACAGCTGTGAATCAGACTCATGAACAGATCGCCCATGCGAGCGCCGTTCCGTGTTTTATAAAACAGCGAATTCTTTCTGTGAAGAATAGCTTTCTTCAGCCCTCTCTCCGCAATGTTGTTGTCCAGCGGTGCGCCGGGCTCGCGCAAAAAGAGGGTAAGCCGGTCCCAATGCTTGAGCAGATATGTGATCGCCACTCCCAGACCAGAGTTCGGCTCCACTTTCCTCTCATCAAACTGTGCTTTGAGCCAAACTCTCAGTTGTGTCATCACTTGCCCGCTGTGTGTCTGGTGAAAGGCGAGGCGCTGCTCGGCCGTCATATTCTGCTCGCGCGCCAACGCATCGTTCAGATAGACTTCACGAAATGTTTCCAGCACGAACCGGCACTCTTCGGGGAAGTTGTGCGTCACCTCCACGAACCGCCGCCGCGAATGAGCTAAGCAATCGCCCACAATGATCTCGAGCGCCTTGGGCGGTTTCGGCAGATTGCGTGATAACGCATCGCACATCTGAATGGGAGGAGTCAGCTCCGCCGCCCGTCGCTTCAGCACATCGGCCAGATTTTCACCGGCGTGCTGACGCCCCGTGAAGAACAGCGCGATGTCTCTTCCTGGAGCAATCGAAACGATCCCACTGGTGAATACCCCGGTTCGCTCCGACGCCGCATCCGCAATGTGGGTTTGCGCCTTATTCAATGCCAACACACGCATGGAAGTGTCGTCGTTGTGGAGCACTTCGCCCTGCGCCGCCTGACGAATCAACTCCTCGTAAGCAGGCTGAAGCGCCGCAGCCGTTTCCGCCACAATCTCGCATTGCGTGGCGGCTGGCAAGGGAATGCCCAAGCTATCTTGCAGCCCTTCCAGTCGATTCCAGGGGAACCCGCTGCCGTAACGTAGCAGCGCGATCATGCTGGCTGCTGTTGCATCATACTTTTGATCTCCCACTCCCTCCGGAGTCTCTGCAATGAAGACCTTTCCGCAGAGATTACAGCGCAACCGTTCCAGTTCGTAGACAGTCGCGTCAATCGGCGCCTGTCCCTTAATGCGCACCAACACACCGGGGTCGTGTTGCAGGTATACTTTGCCGCGCTCACAATCCGGGCATTGGTCTCCGGAGGCCAACTGTGCGTGCCGAATCTGGATTTTACGTGCCCCGCCATAGGCGGCGGCACCATTACGCCCGTGTCCGGAAGGCGTTATCTTCTCGGTGCGCTGGCCGGCGGGCTTGTGATTCTTTTCGTTGACATCAAGGCCGGCTTGCTTGAGAACTTCGTTCGTCTTCTCCGTGCTCGATTGGCGCAAAAGCCGGCGTAGAGTCTGGAGCGTGGCTTCACGATTTTCCAACAGCTCCGTGATGTAGCTCAGTGTGCGGATCGCGGCTTTCAACTTTTCATAACCGTCCGGCTCAAGCGGCAGGGCTGTGTAATCCAGTCGCAGAGTCCGTGCAGTGGGATGCACGCCGTAGCGCTTCGCCAACTCGGCTGCCGCTATCCACAATGCCTCGGGTAACCGCGAACGAACCGGCTGTGTATTCCGAAACTCCTCAAAACGGCGGCGCAGTTGCTCCAACTCATCCGGAACGTCAGTAGCTGCTTCATGTGCCATCGCGCGCGGGCTCCTACCCTCGCTCGACGTTAGCAGCAAACCTCATCCCGTTTCATGCACACTTGCCGAAAAGTCACGCAGGAGCAAAGATCGATCCGATCCCATCGGATGGGGCCGCTCGGGTGTTCGAATTTCTGTTTTCCGCTCGATGGCAGCCGGGTAAAATCTTTCACATCTGCGCGGGACAACAGAATTCTCTGACTGTCGGTGAACTCTTCGAATTGAGCTTCGATCTGCTCGGCCTCGCAGAACGGAAACCGAAGATCCTCACTGAAAACGCACCGCCCGTAATGTCGACCGTCTCAACCTCCGGTGCGTCCTGCAGTAGCTCGATACTCGATGCGCGGTTTCGCGCGACATACGCTCGGCCCGTTTCGGTCCGCATCCACGTGGCAATGCTGACAGGCCTGGCTACAAAGTTTCCCAACATTGACCTGCAAGATCTCAAGGCGCACGCGACCCAAAGGTCCGATATCGCCTGACACTAACGTGCACGCAAACATTATTTGCGCCGAAGATACTTCCATGCCTTGATCGCCTCAGGCAGAGTAAGCGCAAAAATCGTGGCGTTCGCGATCGCTCCCGCGATGCAATACGCGCACCACTTCGGCGCCGCCGAAGGAAATGCCGCGGTCTACAACCCCGCCCTGTCCCCCTCCGCAAATCGCCTCAGCGTGAATGCGAGGCGGCCGCTCGGGAAGTACTACCAAAGCCTTGCGCTTGGCCAAGATGTCGGGACTGCCAGCTATGACACCTTCGTGGCCTCCATTGAGAAGCGCCTCAGTAGCGGCCTTACGCTCATCGGCGGGTATCGTTGGTCGAAGTGCCTCGACGAAAGCGAATCAGCCTTTTTCGCAGTCGACGAATACACGACCCCCAACCCTAAAGCTGATCGCGGGCGCTGCGGCTACGATATTCCGCAGCAGTTCCGATTTTCCTACTCCTGGCAGTTGCCTACCCCGAAGGCGATGGGCGCTTTGGCTCGCAATTTTCTGGGAGGGCGGTCTACAAGCGGAATCGTCGTGGTGCGCAGCGGTTTTCCGTTCTCCGTCTTCTCCGGGATCGATAACTCTTTCAGCGGCATCAATCAGGATCGCGCCGACCTCGTCGGCGATGCTTCAATGCCCGGCGATCGATCGAAAGCGCAACAACTCCGTCAATGGTTCAATACCGCTGCCTTCAGGTCCAATGCTCTTGGGACTTATGGCTCAGCCGGCCGTAATATCCTCTCCGGCCCGGATTACGCGGATATCGATTTTTCAGTAATCCGATCCTTTGCCGTCCCCATCGGACCAAAGGCCGAATCCCAGAAGCTGCAGCTTCGCGCGGATTTCTTCAACCTGCTGAATCATGCTAACTTCAACAATCCTAGCAACACCGTGTCGTCGTCCACCTTCGGACGGATCCTCACCGCCGGAGAGCCGCGCATCCTTCAACTCGCATTGAAGTTCGTTTTTTGATAGCCGGAATTCGTGTTTGAGAAAGTTGGTACGCCCGAGAGGATTCGAACCTCTGACCTTTTGCTCCGGAGGCAAACGCTCTATCCAGGCTGAGCTACGGGCGCATAGCGGAATTTTACGAACCCTTCTTCGCCATCGCCAGGCGGGTAGAGGTCGTGTGCGAACGCGAAGCGGAAGTCTTACCCAACGCCAGCAGTTCCTCGATGTGCTGGCGGATGGCGTCTTCCTTCATCAGGCTGTCCCAACGCTCATCTTCGGTCGCCGGCGTCTGATAGTGAATATAGCCGTTTCGGTCGATCAAGACCAACTGCGGAACCACGTACCGTGCGGCCATGCTGAATCCCATAAACGAAAGCATTTCGCTGCTCGGAGTCCAGCCGACCGGGAAATTCGTCTGAAAGTCTTTGGCAAAATTTTCCACCAGCAAATCGGCGTTCTGGTTTACGGCCACGTCAATCACCTGCAGACCGCGTGGACCGTACTCTTGTTGAAGCCGGTTCATCACCTTGGTCGCTGCCTGACAGTGCGGGCATGTGGTGAAGATAAATTCCAGCGCCACCACCTTGCCTCGATACTGGCTCAGCAGCTTCTGCCCTTGGTTTGGGATGCTGAACGCCAGTTCCGGCGCTTTGCGAACCGCCTCATTTCCAGCGGCAAACAAGGGGGCAACCGCCAGCACAAAACCGGCGAGGGAAGCCAAAGCTTTCTTCACGGGGTAAAACTCCACTCATCAGTGTAGCGTAAGAAGAACATCCGGGCGGATGCACGGGCCGCCGGCTCTTGCTGAAGCCGCTGCCAGTCATCGATATCGCTCAATCCCTCGACGCTGGAAACCGTGCTGCCTGTCCGATGAGCCACGAAATAACCGTCGTCTCCCGTGCCGGCCAGGGTGCTGCTATTCGAAGTCGAGACATCGCAGTGCTTCCATTTGCGGTGCAGGATCTGCTCGTATGCAGCAAAGAAATTAGTAGCCTGCTCCGGTGAATCCCAGACGGACACGTATTCCAGCACGGGCTTATGCTGTTTCCCGGCGGCGATGACTTTGAAATTCCCTCCCCGCAAATGAGGAGCAAGAGCGGTGGCCTTGGCCTGTCCCAGATACTGCCAAAGCAGCATCTCATGATCGAACTCGCCAACGGTGCCGTCCGTGAGTTGCTTGCCCTGATTTTTCAAAGCGAGTTTGGGGAGCTCCGGCGAGAGCGGCTTTTGGTGCGCGAAATACCGCTCGGGATGCATGATTTGCGACGAATCCAGGGGCGGGTGAATAAACACCTCGCTGAATGCCCGGTTGCCCATCTTCTTATAAACCGCATCGAAAAAGAGGATGCCTGCTGTGTAGGGGAAGAGAAGCGATTGCTGGATATAGAGCGGAGATCCTTTCAGCACCGGATACTCGCCCATGGACGTGTCGTCGTCCGAACCGGCCACGGTCTTGAGCATCTCGGGTGTTGGCACGGGCGGCTGGCCGGCTTGCTTCAAGTCATAGGCGATCATCAGCCAGGAAGCCTGCCCCTCGACGACGGCAGTATGGGCCAGATTCTCGTCATCACTCGCTGGACTCTCGTCCATGAACCGCTCCAGATTGAAGTGCTGATCCGCTAGCGCGTGTGACAGCTCATGCGCCAGGCTGGTGGTTTCCTCTTCGACCGAAGAATCTTCCAGCAGGAATAGCTTCTTCGCGTCGTAGTCGTAAAAAGCGGCGGCCTGCTCGGTTAGAAGATCGATAGTCGACTTACGCAAATCGAAATCCTGCGGCACCAAGCCGAACATCTTGAGCGCTACTTCGTCGGCGTGAATCTCGTCGGGCTTTAGAGTTCGCTTGATGCGCTTGGCCAGGAACTGCCGCAATTGCTTCTTGGACATGCGCCCGTAGGCCACCGGATGTTCTTGGGAGAGCCCTGAGATTTCAGAAAGCGTTTTGACGATCGAATTAATCTTCGCGAAGACGGGATCGTCGTTAGTTTTCGGACGTCCCGCGAGCAACAGCGAAACTGTGGCGAGTGCTAGAAAAGCGCAAAGAAGTCGGCGGGGCATTCGCGGCGTGCTCTCTCCAGCGTACTCAATGGTTTCCGATGCTATTCTGAAATCGCTCCCCCCTTAGTTTTCCATGGATTTCCTGGCAGGTCTTAATCCGCAACAACGCCAAGCCGTGGCCCATGTCGAAGGCCCGCTGCTACTGCTGGCCGGGGCCGGCAGCGGGAAGACTCGCGTCATCACCCATCGCATTGCGCACTTGATTCGGGCGCACTATATTCCGGGTCCGGCCGTGCTAGCCGTGACGTTCACGAATAAAGCGGCGGACGAGATGCGCCAGCGCGTGAATAATCTTCTGGGCGATACAAGCAAGGAAAGCACCCCGCTGGTTTCCACGTTCCATTCGTTTTGCGTGCGGATGCTGCGGCGGGATGGCGATTCGCTTGCGCAGATCCGGGAAGGCTTCACGCGCAAGTTCACCATCTACGACGACGACGATCAGCTTGCGCTGATGAAATCGATTTATAAGCAGCTTGGACTCGACGAGAAGTTCATGCAGTACCGGGCCGCGCTCTCTCGAATCAGCCACGGCAAGAGCCACAACGAGACTCCGTTGGACTGGTTCAAAGCCGCAACTGATCCGAAGCTCACGCGCCTTGCCAAGATCTACGAAGTGTATGAAGAGCGGCTGCGGCAGGCCAACGCGCTCGATTTCGATGACCTGCTGCTCGAATCCGTCCGGCTGCTGCGGCACGACGAGGCGCTGCGGCAACTCTACAACCGGCGCTTCGAATTCGTGATGATCGACGAGTATCAGGACACGAATCGCAGCCAGTACGAGTTGATGCGGCTGCTGACGGAAATGCGCCATAACGTCTGCGTGGTGGGCGATGAAGACCAGTCGATTTATGGCTGGCGTGGCGCGGACATTCGAAACATTCTGGATTTCGAGCGGGACTATCCGGATGCCGTGGTGATCCGGCTCGAGCAGAACTATCGCTCGACCAAGAACATTCTGGAAGCGGCGAGCTCTGTAGTTGCGAACAACAAAGAGCGCAAGGGAAAGTGGTTGTGGACCGATTCCGACATGGGCGCGAAGATCGGCTATTACGAAGCGCCGGATGGCGAGAACGAAGCGCTCTTCATTGCGGACACGATCGAAAAGCTGCTCGCGCGCAATCCGAGTGAGCGTGTCGCAGTGCTCTACCGGACGAACTTCCAGTCACGGCAGATTGAAGAAGCGCTGCGCCGGTATGGCCGCAAGTATCTGGTGGTCGGCGGATTCAGCTTTTATCAGCGCGCCGAAGTGAAAGACCTGCTGGCGTATCTGAAAGTGCTGACCAGCCCGCACGATTCGATCAGTCTGCTGCGTATCATTAACACGCCGGCGCGCGGAATCGGGAAGGGAACGATTGAGCAGATCGAGCAGTACGCGCTGGAGCACGGCTTGAGCGTCTGGAGCGCGCTGCCCCGGATGGTGGAGGAGAAGGTTTTCCCCACGCGAGCGGAATCGGCTATCAAGTCGTTCCTGCAACTCATGGGGAATCTGAACGAAGCGGTGGAAACCAAGCCGCTGCACGAGGTTCTGCGCGAAATTCTGGAGAAGACCGGCTACGAGGAAATGCTGAAGAGCGACACGTCGCCCGATTCAGAATCGCGTCTCGCGAACCTGGAAGAACTGGTGAATGCGGCGGCGGAAGCGGCCGAGCGGGGTGAGAACGCGGCGGAGTTCCTGGATCACGCTGCGCTTGTGGCGGATGCCGATTCGGTGGACGAGAAGGCGCCCGTATCGCTGCTCACGATTCACAACGCCAAGGGTTTGGAGTTTTCAAACGTGTTCATCGCGGGGCTCGAAGAGAGCCTGTTTCCGCACAGCCGGTCCCTGACTTCGGAGGCCGCCATGGAAGAGGAACGGCGGCTCTGCTATGTGGGCATGACGCGGGCAGAGAAGCGGCTTTATATGACTTGGGCGCGCTTCCGGCGGCGCTTCGGCGGCGGGCAGCCGGAAGCCTGCATTCCGTCGCGCTTTTTGAATGAGGTGCCGCCCAGCTTGCGAGAGAAGCTTTCGGTTTCAAAGCAGCCGTACGGGGACGAGGTGGATCTGTTTGCCGAACAGCACGATGTACGGCAATCTGTAAAGCGCAACCTGTATACCGGACGGACAGTTAACTCCGTCGACAACATCGCTCAGTTCTTCAAAGAGCGCGGGATGCCGCTGCCTTCGGGCTTCACGCAGCGCCCGCAAGCTGCGAAGCCGGCGGCTGCTGCCCCTAAACCGCCGCCAAAGCCTGCACGCAGTGGACAGGTGGTCCATCATCCGAAGTACGGGCGCGGAACGGTGCTGCGGCGCGAAGGCGACGGAGAGGATGCGAAACTAACAATAAGTTTCCCGGGTTACGGGTTAAAGAAAATTATAGAGAAATACGCAGGAATCAAAGTCGACGAATGAACACCAAGCACGTTACCGATAGAGAAGAACGCAAGCGGCTGAAGCGCGCCGCGCGGAAGAAAGCGGCTCCGAAGGCCAAGCGCGCGTCCGGTGTAGCACGCGGGTCGAACAAGAAAAAGGTGCGGCACATGGCCAAGGGCCAGCGCAAGCGCTAAGTGCTGGCGGGCTTCTGTTTCCGTTCTCGGATGCCGATTCCCGGGGTCGAGAGCTGGAAGCCCACGCGCTCCATAGCGCTCTGGATGTACTGGTTCGCCATAAACCAGCGCCAGATGTTGCCGGTCAGCAGGTTCTCGATGCTAAGCAGCGAGATGCCGATGTCGATCCCGATCACGTCCGGGTTGACCCAGAACTTCTTGTCCTCCCAGTTCGGGTTGAAGGCGTCGGTGAAGCCGTAGCGCTCATAGACCCGGCTGCCGTACATGTTATACATCTGCTGCAAGACCGGCAGGCAGATCTGGGGCGCGAACATGAGCGAGCCCGCGGCAGCGCAAGGTACCAGGGTCCCGTTAATAGGTCCCAGGAAGGGGGGACCGCCCCAATTAACGTAACCGTCCGGGCTATCCGAAACGGTGATGCCCCACATGTCAGGTCCGTAATCGCCATAACGGGAGCGCAAGCTGATGCAGAAATCCCGGTGCGCGTAGGTGGCCATCTGCGAATTGAAGAAATAGTCGATGTTCGAAGGATCGCCATCGCGCTGGTGCCGGAAATCGACCCAGGCGTGCGAGTACTGGTGCGTGAAGAGCGGCCCGCCGCTGACAAATTTCCATTGGTCGTAATGGACCAGCGGGCGCGACCAGGCGTACCAGCTTTCGGCCGGGATCGGGTGGTGTGCGGAACCGATCGCCAGCAGATACAGTACGGAAGCTTCGCTGTAAGATGCCCAGCGCGAATCCAGGAACCCCGAGCCGGGGAGAGCGCCATGGCTCAGTAGGAACGGGCTCCCATTGAGCATCCAGACGAAATCCACGCGCTCGAAGATCTGCTTCGCGAGTAGCCGGATTTCACGGTCCGAGCTGAAATAGGCTTGGGCCGTCAGGACGCCACAGAGGAACAGGGCCGTGTCGATGCTCGAAATTTCCGAGTTTAGGCGCCGCTCGCCGGAGGTGGCATCCAGAAAATGGAAGTACCATCCGTGATCGTGAAACGCGTGCTGCCAGAAGTAGCGCAGCGTGGTCAGAACGCGCGTGCGAGCCTGGTCTTTTGGGACCCAGCCGTGGCTCGCGCCGATGCAGAGCGCGGTTAATCCAAATCCAGTAGCGGCGACGCTCCCAACGTTATTGCCGGACCGTGCTCCGTCGTTGCGGGCGCGGTCCATCACTATTCCGGTGTGCGGGTCGACTTGCTCCCAAAAGTAGCGGAAACAGCGCTTGGCGTAGTCGTCCAGGAACTGGCGGTCGGCTTGGGTCAGGAGGACGGGACCGGCCGGGGGCGCAGTTGCGGCGAGGGCGCTCTTGGCAGCGAGCGCTGCGCCAGTGGCCGCGAACAAGAATTCACGGCGCGAGTAGCCTGGATCGCTCGGTCTCACGGCTGAACCTGATAACGATAGTGCTGAGATGGAACGAATATTCTCTTTGCAAAATTAGGGCCAGGGCGCGACTGTCGACAGGCGGCTCCCTCACGGTCGCGGTTCAGTTGCGGGGCGGTGAATTAAAAACTGAAGCGGGCCTGGAGTTCGATAATCCGTCCGGCTAATGCAGCCTGCGATTGTCCGAACAGAGGATTGCTGGTGGTTCCGTCGAAGCTGATGACATCCGCCACGTTGAGGTTGGCGCCCTGGTTCAGGTTCAGCAAGTTTAGTTTATTGAAAATGTTGAAGAAATCGGCGCGAATGTCGAGCCGGGCGCCTTCTCCGAAGATTTTCATCTTCGGAAGACCGAAGGATTTCTGGGCCGTCATGTCGACATCGAAGTAGCCCGGTCCCCGTAAGAGGTTGCGTCCCACGGAAGGGGCGGGCGGAATGCCAGTAGCCGGGAAGGAAGGCACGGTGAAGTAGGAGAGCGCGCTCTTGGGAAAATTCCCGTTGACGGTCATGAACGTGGAATTGCTAGAACTGGTTCCCATGCCGCCGAGATATTCGGCGGGCCGAAGGCCGCAGTAGCCGCTGTTCGGGTACACCAGATTGCACCCGGTGTTGTTGTAGAGCGGGGTCCACGGGAACCCGGTGTAGGTGTTCAGAATCCCGCTAATCTGCCATCCGCCAAAGATTTTTTCCTTCCAGCCGTTGCCTTTGAAGATGCGCGGGCTCCACAGGCCATAGACCTTGAACAGGTGAGTGACGTCGAAATCGGCCGGACCGCGGGCATAGTTGAGTCCGAAAGGATACTGGTCGATGTAGTAGCTGTTCGAGCCTTCGTCGATGGCTTTGCTCCAGCGGTATTGCATATCGATCTGGAAGGTGTTTGCGAAGCGATGCTGGATTTCGGCGAGAAGCGCGTTATAGTTCGCGTTGGCGCTGTTATAGAACCAGTACAGTTTTTGAACGCGCGGATTGAGCGGCGCATAGAGCAGGTTCAGATTGTTCTGGATGGTGAGATGGCGGCTCAAACTTCCCTGATATCCCAGCTTCGCGACCCAGTTCCCGCCCAGATCGTAGTCGGTATCGAGAGAGAAGCGATAGGTGCGGGGAGTAACCAGGTTTTCCGGAAGAGCATTCAGCGTGACCGGCGCGCCACTGGCGGGAAGGCCGGTGGCGGGGTTCAATGGAGTGATCGCGTTCGAATTGATCGGCCAGCCGGAGAACTGATGAACATCGGTGGGAACGCCATTAATGTACAGGAGATTTGCGGTGTTTAGCGAGATGTTGCTGACCAGGGGCGGGTTTGTGCGCCCGTTCAACGTAATGGCTTCTTCCATGCGGTTGTAGCCAATGCCGAAGCCGCCGCGTATGACGATGCGCTGGCTGGGCGAGTAAGGCTGCCAAGCGAAGCCGATTTGCGGTCCCCAATCCTGGTAGTCGGGCTTATACAGATCGCCGCCTACTTTCAAGGTCAACCCGGTCAACGGGTCCGGGCCGTTGCCCAAAACGGCGTTGCTGATGTTGCCGTATTTTTCGTGAACCGGAGTGAAGTATTCCCAACGCAGGCCGAGGTTCAGGGTGAGGTTCGGCCGTATCTTGTAATTGTCCTGCACGAAAAATGCATAGATAGAGGACCGGATGTATTTCGTGGCGCTGGTGGGCTGTCCCGTGGTGGGATTGAAGTTTCCAGTTTCCAGATAGGGCGAGTCATTCGCGAGGTCCCAGATATTGCGGAAGGTGAATTGGGGCCGCGCAGCGTACGACAGGTTATCGTTATCCTGCTCCTTATATATGTCAGTCCCGAATTTCAGCGAGTGATTGCCGAAAACCGTGCTGGCAGTGTCGCGGACATTATAGGTGGTCTGATTGAAGATGCTCGGTCCGGGCGCGCCCAGGTATTGAAGGGTTACGGATCCGAAAGCGTCCACGTTGTCTTGCGGCAATCCGAAGGGTTCCTGCGGATTGCTGGAGACCTCATTCCAAAGCCAGCGGGTGACGTTGAAGCGGGCTTCGTTCAGCCACGACGGAGAGATCGTATGATTCCACAGCAGCGCGGCATCTTCGTTGGTGCGGTCGTTGTGCCAGAGATTGGCGGCGCGAACCGGGCCGTTGTAGTTGGTGGTGTCGACCGGCACATAGTAGGTGCTGAAGCTGATCAGGTCGCGGTTGGTGGCCTGGAAATCGAGCCGCCCGTTGTACTGCTGGGGATTGCTGGTGGTGGGATTGGCGGTCTGGACGAACATCACGTCGGGGATGCCATCGAGACCTGCGCCGGCGCCAAAATTGCCGTTATTGACATAGCCGGGATCAGCGGCGCCACGCGGCAGCTTCAGTGGCGATCCAACGTCGAGCCCCATATATCCGGATGAGCCGAAAACAGGTTGGCAGAGCGCGGGGCTCGAGATGCCGGCTTGCGCGCAGGTCTTCGGAATAATGGCGCTAAACGCCGCGCCTTCTCCGGGATAACCGAGAATCTTTGCAGAGATGTAGTTCGGAACCGCTGAACTAACGGTTGAAATGAATTGCGGCGTTTCGTACCAGTTCTGCGCCGTGCTGACCGAGTCGTTGCGAAGGGTTTCGTAGGAAAAGAAGAAGAAGAGGTGGTTCCGAACGATGGGGCCCCCGAGACTTCCGGCAAACTGATTGAAGCGATCGGTATCCTTCTGCACGGGATTACTGGGACCGTTCCAGCGCTGATAGGCGTTTAAACCGGGGCGGTCGGCCTTCATCATGGCGCTGCCGTGAAAGGTGTTGGTGCCGTTTTGAGAGACGACCAGGACCTGGGCGCCGCTGTTACGGCCGTATTCGGCGTCGTATGGATTGGACTGTACTGTGACTTCCTTTACGGATTCCTCGTTCGGCGTGATGACCGCCGCGCCGCCCCAAGCCAAGCTGTTCACCTCGACGCCATCGATTTGGAAGCTATTGGACTCCGTTCGGGTACCGTTGGCGGTCGCCTGAACCTGGTTTTCGGTTTGAAAAATGCTAGTCGTGCCGTTGGGAGCTCCAGGTCCGACGTTTCCCGGGAGAGGTTGCGAGCTGCTGCCGTTTGCCCCGCGAGCATTGTTGCCGAAGGTTCCCGGAGCGAGTGCGACGGCTTGGAATGGATCGCGCGCAAAAGTGGGCAGCGATTGGATTTCCTGTCCCGTCAGCGTGCTTGAAATGGTGGCAGTCTCGGTGTTGATAAGCGGCGTGGCGCTAGCATTGACGGTGACGGTTTGCGCGGTTGGCTGCGCCACGGTGAGCTCCACGTCCTGCGCCTGGGCCTGCTCGGAAGTGACGGGGACGTCCGTCAAGGTTTTCTTAGCAAAGCCGGTTTTTTCCACAGCGATGTTGTAGTGGCCGGGCGCGAGACCGCTGATGGCGTAGACGCCGGAGCCGTTGCTGGTGACACTGCGCGAAGTATTGGTTTCGGTGCTAGTTATGGTGACTTTGGCGTCCGGGATGACGTCGCCTTGCGGATCGCGTATTACTCCTTGCAAAGTGGCGCGGTATTGCGCGATTCCGGAGATGCAAAGAGCGAGGGCTACACAAAAGCCGGCGAATATGAATGAAAGCCTGCGGACAAACGTGTTCCTGGTCATAGTTCGTATTGGCTAACCCCTTCCTGTTTCGGCCGGACGCACCGATATTTGGTGGCGATTTGCGGTCGAGCAACCGTTTGACGCAGACAAATTCGAGAGATTTCCTGGAAGGTGCAAGGCCAAAGGCCTACTCCGCGAACCCGCTTTGCGGAAAGAGGATGGGCCACGGATACACACGGACGGAAAGCCAAGAATCTCGTAGCTTAGGCGGCGCGCTTCTGTTGCCAGCGGTGGTA
>Ga0070739_10002730_pt1 | contig 23022 bp, 19 predicted proteins | sample Coa_R1_7_FD_66445 | JGI IMG/M metagenome (GOLD analysis project Ga0070739, IMG submission 66445) | Surface soil microbial communities from Centralia Pennsylvania, which are recovering from an underground coalmine fire - Coalmine... | ecosystem: Environmental > Terrestrial > Soil > Unclassified ... | reverse complement strand
AGAAAAGCTGTACGAGGAGATCAGCGCCTACGAGGAGGACACGCGCGCCACGCCGCACTCGCAGATCCGCGTGCTGGCCGGGCCGCAGCCGGATATCTCCGCGAGGCTGGCTCAGCTTCGCACAGCCCTACAGGAGCGCGATGCGGCCGAGGTGCTGCTCAGCCTTAAGGAACTGGCGCCCGATTACAACCCCAGCAGCTTTGTCCTGCGCCGGACGATCGAGACTGACCGGGCGGTGGCTGCGGCGAGGTAGGATCACGGGGTTAGGTTGTCCACGGTCACGGTCGTTGTCGCCAGAAGTTTGTTTCCGTTCATGCTATAGACGTTGATAGTCCAAGTTCCGTCGTACAGAGACTCAGTAAAGTCCAGATTGGGGCCACCATAGACGGAGTTGTCGGCTTCTACCGTCCCGTCCGTCACGATGACCAGAACGTGCTTCGGGAAATTCGACCCCGTGACGAGGACATTCGAGGTGGTCCCCTTACAATCCCCGAGGCTATTTTGGCCATCAAGGCAGCTTGTGCTCAGAGTGGGTTGGGGTTTGCCCGCAGATAGCGTCACTGCAAGCCCGAAAACAGTAGCGAAGAGCCAAGTAAGTTTCATAGTGACGCCAGAATAAACCGAGTTTTTTTGGAAAAGCGCACACCTAAGAGATTTGACTATTCCCTATAAGGGATGAGCTTAAAGTACCAGATCGAACATAGTACGGGAGTACAAGGGGGGCCGACATCCGAACTATCCCAGCGAGCGCTAGCGAATCGCAAAATTGTGCGCGGCGAACCCGGCGGTCACGGCCGAACCGGACCAATTCAGTTTCGTTAGCGCCCGGGCAGCGCGGGGATGGAACTTCACGATGAGGTACTCGACACCGATGATCGCCCCGGTTACGCTGATCTTCACGCTGGCGGCCCTCAGGCCGAAGCGGCCGTCGGGGCCTGCCAGAGCCGGGTTCAGTTCCCGCATGCCGTAAGAACTGGTAATATCCAACGCCTGGCTGGCGACCACAGGCGCCAGGCTCCATTTCCAACTGCGATGGATCGAAGGCATGGGTTCAATGGCGGCGACCGGATCGGCGGCCCGGACTATTCCGCCAATAAAAAGTAATAGGGTAAATACGCGTCTCATGGTGATATGAGCTTAAGGCGATACCCGGATACGATCAACCGAAGAAGGCTTAGTACGAGTGCGACCTTCTTCCTGGTTGCGCTTTTCTTGATCGCTGGAGGAGCGACGCTCACCACCTGGAGCGCCGACCGGTTTGTCGAGTGGGGCTGGGAGGCCGCGACCTTTGTTACGGCGATCGCGGCCTGCTGGCGAGGCGCTTTGCCCCCCTGGCATGTGAGCCTGCCGTTGGGGGCAATCGGGTTGTGGGGATTCGGGCAGATCGTTTTAGGGGGAACGGTCTACCGCTTTGCGACGCTCCAGGCTTCGCTGCGCAATGCGGCGCTGGCGGCGATCGCGGTAACCGCGTTTGCCGTGTTCGGCGAGGTTGCTGCGCGCACTCGATTCCTGCGGGCCCTGACCTGCTTCGCATTCATCGTAAGCGTGGTTTCGGTTGCGGCCTATTTCACCTCGCCTGGAAAAATCTTATGGATTTTTCCTGCTGAATATCCGGACAATTGGGGGCCTTTTCCGAGCCGTAACAATTTCGCCCAGTTTCTCGAACTATGCCTTCCTGCGGCCCTCTACTTGTGCGCGGCGGATAAGGCGCGAAGCGTGCTGGTTCCGGCGGTAATTTTGGGGGCAGGATTGGCTTCCGCTTCGCGAGCCGGGGCGATCCTGCTGGCGCTGGAATCCGTGGCGGCGTTTCTGCTGTTGGGCCCGGCGCTGCGGCGGCGGTCATTCGCGTTTGCCGCCGCGGCGATTGTGGCCGCAGGCGTGGGAGGAGCCGCGACGCTCGCGACGCGGTTTGCGCAGGCCGATCCACTCGAATACCGGCGCGAAATTTTTCAATCCGCGCGCGAGATGGCCGCCTCCCGTCCGTGGCAGGGATACGGTCTGGGGACGTTCGCCTCGGTTTACCCCGAGTTCGCGCGGTTTGATACCGGCGCCGCCGTCAACCACGCTCATAACGACTGGCTCGAGTGGGCGGCGGAAGGAGGAATTGCCTACGCCGGAGTTTGGCTGGCCATCGCCCTCTGGGCGTTTCCGCGAGCGGTGCGGTCCGGCTGGGGGCTGGGTGTCGGCGCCGTGTTTGTTCATGCGCTGGTCGACTATCCTTTTGCTCGTTTGGGGATATCGTTTTGGGTCTTTATCCTTCTCGCGGCTTTCGCGCGAGAGAAATGGAAATCGGGGGGAGAAAAGTTGCCTGCCCGGCCTACTAGTAACCATCAGGAGAAAACCGTGAAATTCGAGACTGTTCAAGCTGTCGTCGCGGCCGCGCTGGCCATGTTTTTGGCGCTCGCGCCGCTTCCAGGCTTCGCCGCGCCGCCCGCGATCGGAACCGTGCTGGCCAAGGGCACGTTTCGGATCGACGATTCCAACGTGACCGGCAACGCCACTCTGTTCGAGGGCACCCTGATCGAGACGCGCCAGGCGGCGACCTCGCTCGATTTGACCAGCGGCGCCCGGGTGACGCTTTCGCCGGACTCGAAGGGCCGGATTTACGGCGATCATCTGCTTCTGGAAAAGGGATCGGGCCAGCTGGTCAAGCCCGCAGGATTCCACATGGAAGCGCGCGGCCTCAGAGTTCAGCCCGCCACCGGAGACGCCTCGGCGCGCGTGGCTCTGGCGGGTCCGCGCGGCGTGAAGGTTACGGCGCTGTCGGGTTCCTTCCACGTGCTCACCGCTAAGGGGCTGCTCGTGGCGGATCTCGCGCCCGGCACGGCGCTCGAATTCGAGCCGCAACCGCAAGCCGGCGGAAACGAGCCGTGGAAGATTTCCGGGTGTTTGCGGGTGGTTTCCGGGCACTATCTGGTCACCGATGACGTGACCAACGTGACCGTGGAAGTCTCCGGCTCGGGTTTGGACCTCGAGGCCGGCAACCGCGTGGAAATCACGGGCACGATGGATTCCGCCACTACGCCTGTTTCCGGCGCGACCCAGTTCATACGCGTCACCCAGGTCCGCCAACTCGGTAAAGGCTGTTCCGCCGGGAAATCAGGCCCGGCAGCGTCGGCGGCAGGGGCCGGCGGAGCAGCGGCAGGCGGAGCAGCGGCAGGGATCTCGGCAACTACCATCGCCATTATCGGTGGAGTCGCGGCAGCTGCGACCGTAGGCGGGCTGGCTGCGGCGGATACGCTTCCCGGGCAGGGTGGCGGTGCATCCAAGTCCGTCAGCCGATGATGCCGAGGATGATGGGGTTGGGGGCAGCCGCGCTCTTTGCGGCCGCGCTCGCCCTGACATGCCGTCTGGCGTATGCCGAGGCGTTGTCGCGCGGCGATTCCCGTGACCGTATTCAACACGCGATTGAGTTGGTTCGAATGGCTCCGCCTGCGGACTATTTCGAGCGCCTGGGCGAGTTCGACGCGGCACTGCAACTCAATCCGCGCCTGACCTCGGCTCGCATCGCCCGCGGGCTCGAACGGGAGAGGTCCGGCCGGTTCGAGGCGGCCCGGGCGGATTTGCTCGAAGCGGCGCGCCTGGACCGGCAGTATCTGCCCGCCTGGACGGCGGCCAACTTCTTCTTCCGGCGGGGCGATACTCAGAATTTTTGGATATGGGCGCGGCGCGCGGCCGATTTGTGCTACGACGATCGGCGGCCGCTGCTCGCGCTGGCGCACCGTTTGGAGCCTGATCCCGAAGCAGCATTATCGCTTTTGGGCGGCGGCGCAGCGCTGGAGCGCGCCGATCTCGACTATCTAGTGGGTCAAGGGCGGATGGAGGCCGCACAGTTGGTGGCGCGGAGGCTTCGCCGAAGGGAACAGGCGCCGGACGAACCTCGCTGGATAGAGCTGGCCTCCCGTCAACTGGCGGCCGGTAACGTGGCGTACGCGCTGGAACTGTGGAGGCCGCCGCTCGACCCGGCTCACGGCAAGATCCTAACTAATGGCGATTTTGCGCACGCGCCCTCGGGCCAGGGATTCGACTGGCGGCCCGGTCCCGCCGATTGCACGACATCGCATTGGCGGGCGGGCTCGCTCACGCTGAATCTATCCGGCGATGAACCGGAAACCTGCCCTCTGCTGGAACAGACTCTTCCGCGCGCGCCACATGCCCGGGCGTACCGGCTCAAAGTCTGTTATTTAACCGATATCGACGCCGGCTTGCATTGGGAGTTCGACGGAACCGACCTGGGACTGCCTCCCAGCGGCGCCGAAACCACTGTAAAGACCGCACGAGCCAGCCCGCTCTCGACGCTCCGGCTCATCTACCGCCGGGATCCGGGAGACGTCCCCACGCAGGGCCAGTTGGAGCTTCGATCCGTTTCCCTGGAGGTCGAGAGAGACCTGTGACGAAAATTGTTCTCCCGCGATCCTGCCCGCGGTGCCAATCCGAAAGAGTACATCGCTCCCACCGCCGGGGCGTCATGGACCGAGTCATGCATGCCCTGGGCGCCGAGATTCGCCGCTGCCATAGCTGCCGTTACCGCTACGCGCGGTTTGTGCGCCTCTCCGTCCCCCTGGGGGACGCGCGGAAGCATGGAGCCGCCTGGACGAGTATCGCGGTGATGAGCACTGGATTTCTCGTATGCCTGCTGTTCGCGTTCTGGTTTATCCGGAGGTTTACAGGACTATCTGAATGAGGTTGCTGTAACACCGTCGGGCTGAAGTTCCGATCACTCGCCTGTGCGACCCTATACCGCAAGCGCGCTGATCCACATCGCCGTAATTGCGTTGCTGTTTACGCTTCATCTTTCGATCGCTCCTTCGCCACGGCTAGCGGTTCGCGAGGCCCAGGTGACCTTGCTCTCGCCTGTTCCGCTGCGCCTCGTTCCTCACGCGGTTCCGGCGCTTCCCCAGACGGTGCGGTCTCCGGCCCGGACGATGGCGCGCTTTACGGCTCCGCAGCCTGCCCTCCCGCGACCCGTCACGAGGCGGCCCGAGTTGCCGGCTGCGCCCGTCATCCAAATTGTGCCGCTGGCGCCGGCGCTTGCGCCGGGTCCGGCATTCCACGCGGCGCCACCACCGCCGCAAGTTGTCACTGGAAAATTCACCTCGGCTCCCGAGCCGGCTCCCAGCACTCCTGCTCTGCCGTTGGCGCTGAAGCCCGCCGGATTCGGAAAGGCGGAAAGCGGCGCGGTTGCAGAGAACCGGGGCCCGATCGCCCGAACGGCGGGCTTCGATGCCGCGGTAGCCAGAGGCGCTTGGCAAGGCCGGGGAGTGATCGCCCGAGCCGCAGGCTTCGAGTCCGCTGCAACCGGCCCCGCCGCAGTTGAGCATCGCCCCGCGGCGCATGCCGCGAACTTCGGCGACGCTTCCGTGACCTCGCCCCACGCTTCTGTCAGTAGAGCCGCGGTTCCGGAGACCACCCCGGTCGAGATTCTGGAAAAGCCCAGGCCGGTGTACACCGAAGAAGCCCGCCGGGCCGCCATCGAAGGCGAAGTGCTTCTCGAAGTGCTGTTCCAAGCCTCTGGGCAGGTGCGGGTGTTGCGCGTAATCCGCGGGCTCGGGCACGGCCTGGACGAAGCGGCGGCCGCGGCGGCGCGGGAGATCCGCTTCCGCCCGGCCCGGCGGCAGGGCACTCCGGCGGACTCCACCGCCCAGGTTCACATCGTCTTTCAGCTAGCGTATTAGGGGATTCTTTATGAAATCCGCAGTTATTTGCTTTCTCTGTGCGGCGGGCATTTCGCAGGCGCAATCGCAGCCTGCGAATGCCGCAGTGGATCGCCTCCTGGATCGCATTGTGGCCCGGGAGCGCGCGTTCCTGGACCGCATAAAACAGCTTTCGCCCCTGGTGGAAACCTATATTCAGGAGATCCCCCCGTCCGATGGTTCCAGCGATCCGCGCCCCAACAAAGACCACTACTTTCTCGGCCGGTTCCGCACGGCGGGCGAACTCACCTACGAGAAACTGATCGAGCGCACGGATCCGCCTCCCAAACCCGGATCGAAGCTGCCCTTGCTCCATCTGGGCGGCAGGCCTCCCGTGCCGCTGACCTTCCTTCCCAAGGGCTTCGCCCAGATGGCCTTTATCGATTTACAGGACTTCAACCGCCAGACTTACCGGTTCGATTACTACGGCCGTGAATTTCTCGGTGAAGTGCGCTGTCTGGTGTTCGATGTAACGCCGGTAAACCGCTCCGAGCCCGGCCGCTTCGTGGGCCGGATCTGGGTGGAGGATACCGGCGACTCCATCGTCCGGTTCGATGGAATTTATGTTCAGCCGCCGACTCCCAAAGGGGCCGTGCCCGAGCACTACTTTCATTTCGACTCGTGGCGGGTGAACGTCGCGCCGGGGGAATGGGTGCCGGCGCAGATTTACGTGGAAGAGGAAGGGGACGCATCGTCAAACGGGCCCGCCAACGGGGGCGCGAAAGGCGGGCTTTTTTCCCCGAGGTTCAAGGCGCAGACCAGAATTTGGGACTACGCCGCGGTTCCGTCAAACAAGCTCGACGATCTGACGCGGATTTTGATCGATGATGACGCGGGCGTGAAGGACCGGGCTCCGTCAGCCGATACATCACCACTGGAGAGCCAGCGCTCCTGGGAGCGCCAAGCCGAGGAGAACGTGCTCGCGCGGCTGGAAAGAGGCGGGCTGCTCGCGCCTCCCGGCCCGGTGGACGAGGTGCTCAACACGGTGGTGAACAATTTAATCGTGTCCGCGCATCTCAACGTGGATGCCCGTTGCCGGGTTCTGCTGACCACGCCCATAGAAACCTTCTCGGTGGGCCACACGATCGTGATCAGCCGGGGGTTGATCGACGTGCTGCCGGATGAAGCCAGCCTGGCCCTGGCGCTGGCCGATGAGCTTTCACATATCGCGCTGGGCCACCGTACTCCGACTCAGTTCGCCTTCAACAACCAGACCATGCTCAGCGACGCCGAGCTCCTTCAGCGGTTCCACTTCGATCGCTCGCCCCAGGAGATGGCCGAAGCGGCGCGAAAGACCATCGAAATCATGCGGGCCTCGCCGTATCAACAGACCGCCAACGCCGGGTTGTTCCTAAAGGCGCTGGCCAGCCGCGGACCGGCGCTCCCGCGCCTGTTGGCGGCCAATCTGGGCAACCAGGTGGCCAATGCGGACGCTCTGGCCCGGCTGGCCGAATTCGAGGCCTCCGCGCCGCCGCTGGAGGAAGACAAGCTGGAGCAGATCGCCGCGCTCCCCCTCGGCTCGCGCGTAAAGGTAAATCCGTGGAACAACCGGATTGAGCTGGTGAAGACACGGCCTCTGGCGCTTCTTTCTCCTCGCGAAAAGATGCCCTTCGAGGTCACACCGTTCGTGCTGAATCTGACTCGCGTGACGTCGCCCGAAGCGACCTCGACGGGCCATTAAATCACTGGACGGCGATCGTCGCGCTGGGCGGGCCGCTGCGTCCGCCGACCGAGATCACCAACGGTTGAGCCGGCCCGGAGGGAGTGTCCTTCGCCAGTTGGAGATTCAATTGTAGGACGCCATCCACCAAGCCCGGCGCCGCCCCCGCATAGCTCACGCTCGCGGGCACGCCGCCCACGGTCGCGGTCACCGGCTGGCTCAACAGCCGGATCCCCGAGCCGTTCACCGCTCCTGTCACGCCCGCGGGGTTCGTTGTCCCCCCTCCGGTGAAGTACACGGTGACTATCGAACCCGCGGGCACCGGGTTCGATGCGCTATTGATCGAGCCATCCGCATTCACCGCCGCGGCTTGGCCCGAGCCAGTGGCGTCCGCGGTGAACACGCCCGGAGCAGCGGGCGCCACTGCCTGCGGGACCGGCGCGGATAAATTCCCCAAATAGGAGACCTGCACCCCCACCTGCGCCTGCCCGGCAATCTCATACGGAACCACCGCATTCACCTGCGAGGCCGAGGCGTAGAGCACGGGCGCGGGAATGGTTCCGAAGAAGACTCGCGTCCCGGCCAGGGCCGCGTCCACGCCTCCGGTGGCCTCATCGATCGAGAACGAAACTCCAGCGGCGGGCCCCAAGCCTACGCCTTTGATCGCGACCAGTTCGCCGGGAGCGATGGGCCCGGGCGCCGAACTCGCGGCATTGGAGATCGAACTCACCACGACGGCGGACGGCGGCGCAGCCGCCATAAACGTGATCGAATCCGAGCCGCCGGGCATGCTCACCGTGATCGAGACAGCCCCGCTCACCGGAGGAAGCGTAACGGCGATCGCTTGACCGGTCCACGATGAAATCCCCAGCGAGATGTTTCCTGGATTGAGCGTCACAGCGCAACTGGCGCACGGCGCCCCGAATCCGGTACCGGCGAGAGTCACCGTGCCGCCGGAGGGAACGATGCGCGCATCCGTCCCGGCCTGAAGCGGTCCCACGGAAAAGATCGCGGGCGGGAGCTTGCACCGCGCGGCGGTGTAGAACCCGGCAGGGACGGAGAAGGCGCCGCAGCTCACCGTGCCCGCGGAAGCGCTGCTCGCCTGAAACGCCGCAGTTCCCTTCAGGAACTCATCGTAAAAAATCGCTCCCTTGGCGCCGCCGTTGCTCAGCATGGTCGTCCCGAAAAACGCCTGCGTCAAATCCGTGATCCACGGACCCGCCGCGGAGGCGATCGCAAAATCCAGCCCGCCGAATTGAGACAGATATGCATCCTGGCCCGGTGGAGTCCCGATGGACTGCCAGTCGCTGGTGCCCGCGAGAAACGACCGCACAATCTGCGCCGTGAGGTGCGCGGGTCCGTCCACATCCGCGATGCCCCGTTGGCCCGAGCACTTCAGTACCAGCGAGGTCAAAGCATCGGGCGTCACGTGGCAATAAGGCACAATGCGCGTGCGCCCGCCGGGCCGCGCAAACCCGAGCGAGGCGCTGGTCAGCGAAACCAGCCCGTCGCTCTGATTGGGCTGATCCTCCGAGCCGGCATTGCCGATGATCGCCAGCGCGTCCACCCCGCGCAGATCGTCCTGCCGCTGGTTCCAGGTCGCGAGATTCCAAAGAAAACGGCTCCCCGGCGTCATCTCCGCGGTCTGTGTGGAAGACAGCAGGTTCGCGTCGAACGATCCGAAGTTCGGCGCCGCGAGCTGCACCAGCTTACGAATTTTCGGCGCGAGCGGCGGCACGGCGGCACCGTCCGGTTGCAGGCCGGCGAGGTAGGCTCGCGCGATCAGGCCCCCCATGCTGTGCGCCACCAGATCGAACTCGGGGACCGGGGTGCCGTCGGTGTAGGTGAGCGTGGAAATATAGGCCGCAAGCTGGCCCGCCAGCGTTTCGATCGGGACATCCTGTCCGTAGAGGCAGTTATTGAAGAACACCACAGGGATGCCGTCGGACTGGAGCAGAGACGCCAGTTGTCCAAACGTTCCCTGAGACCCCGCGACGGTGCTGTCCGGATTCGACGGGCAGACAAACTGCCAGCCGTTCATGAGAATCACGGGGGTCTTTCCGGTGGCGAAGATGCTCACCGCCTTTACGGTCACTCGCAGCGTGGTCGATGCTTCGCGCCCGCTGAGATCCAGGCCGCGTACCAGGATGTTATAGTCGCCCCGCGGCGTGGCGGGAGGAAACGTCACGCGAAGCCCGCCGTTTTCAGCGCGAATCAGCGGAGGAAACCGGAGCGGCGGATTGGTGCGGATGAGCTGAGGCGAGCGGAGCGGAGAGGGTATCGCCCGCGGTTCGCCGGCCGTGACGCGCAGGCGCTGCGCGGCGGCAGCGAACGGCAGCAGTAGCGAGAGCCAGACGAGATATCGGCGCACAGATCACATGTTTACAGATCACCGCCGCCGGGTGGCGGCGCCCCCGCCTAATTGCTGGCTGTGGCGCTTTCCAGAAGCTTGCGAATCTCCGCGGCGGCGTTCGCCGGAGCGTTGGACGCGATCAGATCGACGGGCTTGCGGCCCTCGGGATCGGCGGCCCTGGGATTCGCTCCGTGCTCAAGCAGGTAGCGCACCAGATCGACTTTGCCAGTTTCGGCCGCGACGTGCAGAGCCGTCTTGCCCTCGTTCGACGAGGGCGCTCGCGAGACGCGCATCGAATACGTCTTGGTCCCTGTGATCTGGGCGTTGATATCCGCGCCGTGCTGGAGCAGCAGGTCCATCAGAGGAATGCTGGGGGCGCCGCCCACCGCGCCCGCCGCGGCCAGCCCGGTCCCCGCCCGGGTGGTGCCGGGCCCCACGCCCGCCGCCACCAGGAACGCTGTCAGCCCCATCGTGTTGATGTTCGGATTCGCGCCTTTCTCCAACAGCACGCGCGCGACTTCGATATCGCGGGCCTCGGCGGCGCGCAGCAGCGGCGTGCAACCGGTGCTCCGCAGATTCTCGATAAACCGGCCACTGTTGCCTCCGCGGCTGGGGCGATGCATGTTGAGCTGCGGATTCGGATCCACGCCCGCGGCCAGCAGCATGTTGATCATCTCCATGTTCGAAGGCCCGGGGCGCGCTGCGGCCCCTCCGGCACCGCGTCCCCCCCGTCCTCCCCGGCCCGCCGCGGCCTGGAGTCCCAGCCGCAGGCCGCCCGAAGACCCGCCGTCCTTGCGGTCCACCGCGATATAAAGAGCGGTCCGCCCCCACCAATCCCAAACGTGAGGATTCGCCCCCCGGTCTAGCAGGAGTTTTGCCACGTCATTATGATCGTTATCGAGCGCGAGCATCAGCGCGCTGACGCCTTCCGGCGTCGGCACATTCGGGTCCGCCCCGGCGTTGAGGAGAGCGTCCACACACTCATAGCAGCCGTTGCGAGCCGCGTACAGCAACGCGGTTAACCCCCCGGTGGGGCGGTACTGCGCGCGTGGCTCCGATGTGATCTGGCTGGGCCAATCGGTGTACATCGCCCGGGGCTTTACGTCGGCGCCCTTGGCGAGCAGCAGCTTCACGATCTGGCCGGCGTTTTTCGGCGCGCCGGCCGCGTACATCAGCGGTGTCTGGTGGTGAAACTTCTCGATCGTGTTTACGTTGGCCCCGGCCTGGATCAACATCTCGACGACCGGCACTTCGCCGGTCTTGATCGCCAGCATCAGCGCCGTCTCGCCGTCCTGGTTGGGCGCTTCCGGTTCTGCCCCGGCGTCCAGGAGCATCTTCACGATCCGCGCGTCGGCCAGTTTTGCCGCTTCGGCCAGCGGCGAGGAAGCGAACTCATTGGTGACGTTTACCTTCGCCTTCTTCGCCAGCAGCGCCTCGATCAGCTCGTAATCGACGTGATACACGGCCCACTGGATCGGCCGCGTACCGTCAGGCTGCGCCTCATTCACATCCGCGCCGGCGCGAATTTTCTCGAGCGCGGCCTTGCGATTTCCATTTTCAATGAGGCTGGCGAGAGAGCCTTGCGTAGCCTGCGCCGGAAGCAGCGACGCGGCGCCGACGCAGAGAAATGCCAGAGAGAAAACTTTCACGGCTGCCTCCTACACCACATTGGGGTCCAGCTTGTCATGGTGGGCCCACAACCCCTTGGCTGCGTCATACAGGAACCTGAACGGATCTTTCCAGGTGCGCGGGAGCCCGTTCAGGACGCCCTCGGCGAGCATGTCCTGGGGCCCGTCGCCTTCGCGGACTTGCTTGAACAGGCGCGCGCGGACCTCTTCCATCATGTCGCGCTCGGCCTTGAATTCGGCCTTGGTCATGACCGGGCCGTACGCGGGCACGATTTTCGTCTGATCGTTCGCCAGCTTGAGCACCGTATCCATGGCGTCCACGCGCCCGCCGATCCATGCGCCGGTGAACCAGTCGAGCGCCGGATCGCGCTCGGGCGAAGCCACGTCACCCACCACGAGCACGTTCGCATTCTTGAAGTACACGTAGATATCGCCGCTGGTGTGGGCCAGCAGCAGATAGCCGTAGTCGATCTGTTCCGGGCCGGCCTTCATCGAGCCTGTGGTCAGAAACGTTTCGCTGGGGCGAGCCGCTTTGGGGCGGGCCTTTGCGTAGCGGTCTTGCGCGGGCACCCAGTAATCGGTGGACATCCACTGAAGCGTGCGCTCGTGCGCGATGATCTTGGCTCCGGCTAACCCGAAGGCTTCGTTGTTGCCGGTCTGATCCAGGTGGTAATGCGTGTTAAACAGAATTTGTACTTTCTCGCCGCCGGAGAAATCCTTGAGGGCGGCCGTCAGCCTGGCGCCGGATTGCGGAGCGCCGCTATCAACCATCACGACGCCTCCGCCGCCCGAAAACGCGACCACGTTGGCACCGCCGCCATCCAGCACGGCCATTTTGTCTGCCAGGCGCTGGACACCGCCGGCGGGCTGTTGCGCGCCGGCCCGGCGCGACGCCCCCAGCGCCAGCGCGCCCGCGGCACTTCTTAGGAACTGCCTTCGATCCACTGGGTCTTGACTCCTAGACTTGCGAAATCACGCCGGTGCTGTCGCCGAACTTATCCCGTTCGACGCCCGCCTTCTGAAGCAGCGTCAGGTGCAGATTCGCGATGGGCGTCTTCTCCGGAAGCACGATGTGTTGCCCTCCAAGCTTCACCTTGCCGTTGCCGCCTCCGACGATGATGTTGGGCTCCGGATAATTGTTGTGCAGGTCGCTGTTGCTCATGTTGGATCCGTACATAAAGATCGAATGATCCAGCAGCGAGCCCTGCCCGTCCGGCGTTTCCGCCATCTTCTTGATGAATTCCGCGAACTTCTCGACGTGCCAGGTCTGGATCTTCACCAGCTTGGCCATCCTTTCGAGATCGTTGGCGTGGTGGGAAACGGGGTGGAAGGCGTCGGGAACGCCGATGTGATTGTAGGTCCGGTTGGTGCCTTCGGCGACCATGATGTAAGTCGCCACGCGCGTCAGGTCCGCCTGATACGCCAGCGCCAGCAGGTCAAACATCAGCTTCACCTGCTCGGCGAAGTTCTCCAGCTCGCCGACAGGAGCGTTGGGAATTTTGAGCCCGGAAAGATCCTTCGAGGCGGCCTTTTGGGCCCGCCGCTCGATTTCGCGCACGCTGTCGAGGTAGCCGTCGAGCGCCGCGCGGTCTCCTGGCCCCAGCTCGCTCTGGAGCTTCTTGGTGCGGTCCAGCATCAGGTCCAGGATGCTGTTGGTCTGGCGGGTAATGGCTTCGCGCTCCTGGGCCGTATCCCCTTCCCCGAACAACTGGAGGAACACTTTCCGCGGATTGTATTCCATCGGCAGCGGCGATTCGGCGTCGCGGAAAGAAAGCGTGGTGTAGCTGCCGCCGCCGCCCGCCGCGGTCTGGACGATGGTCTCCGACGCGAGCTCCAGAGAGGGCAGGGGAGTGTCCTGGCTGATGACCTTCGACAGCACCTGGTCGAGCGTCGTCGCCATGTGGGCGCGCGGCCCGCCGGTATCCGGACGCGTGGCGCTGAGCCAGGTCGCCGGCGTAAAGGTATGGACCGAGCCCGCGGTCGCGGCGTTCTCAAGATTGCCGAATGAATTCACGTACTTCTTGTAAGGCTCGAGCGGGGAGAGAATCGGGCTCAGCTTAAAATCTGCGCCGGAGCCGCTTGGCGTCCATTTATCCGCCGCCGGACCGTGCGACGTGTTGTACATGATCGCGCCGTGGGGAATGTAGAAGAAGCCGCATCGCAGCTTGGGGACGGCCGCGGTCTGCGCGAGAGCGGTCGCGGCTGGAACCATCGCGTCCAGGAACGGCAGCGCCAATTTCACTCCCGCAGCTTTCAGTACGGTTCTTCGGGCGATATGTTTCTTGGTGATGAACACTGTTCTCTCCTTCGGCGGCAAGCTACAGCATGCGCTACTTCACGGTGGCCACCTTCACCCCGCCGTCCTTCCGAACGGAATTCGAAGTGGGAGCCGGCCCCTGCTTACGGAACGCGTCCGTATTCACAATTCCCAAAACGAGCGACGAAAGCCGGTAATTGTCTTTCGCCGCCGCGCGGACCACCGCGCGAATCTGCGGCATATCGAAATATTCGAGGTCGCGGTTGATCGCATACATCATCATTTTCTCGGTCATGGCCTGCGCGAACATGGCCGGATGGCTGGCGAGCTGCGACCGCAGTTCCACCGGGCCATTGACCGGGGCGCCGTTCGGCAGCACGGTACTTACATCGATGACGGCGTTATTGGCCTGGCGGTCTCTGGTTCGCCATTCGCCGGTGGCATCGAAGTTCTCCAGCGGCAGTCCCATGGGGTCGATCACCCCGTGGCACTGCATGCAGATCGCCTTCTGGCGGTGCTGTTCCAGCCGCGCGCGGATGGTCTTCGGCGCTTCGCCCGAGGCCTGATCGAGGTTGGTGGCGACGTTCGGCGGAGGAGGCGAAGGCGGAGTGCCCATTAGCTTATCCAGCACCCAGGCGCCGCGCAGCACGGGAGATGTGCGGTCGCCATATGAGGTCCGCAGCAGCACCGCACCCTTGCCGAGCAGACCCCACCGGGCCTTATCCTCCAGGGTGACCTTGCGGAACTGGTTCCCGAGAACTCCGGGAATGCCGTAATGCCGGGCCAGCCGCTCATTCAGAAAGGTGTAGTTGGCGTTGAGCAGATCCAGGACGCTGTGGTCTTCCAGAAGGATGCTGTTGAGGAACTCTTCCGCTTCCCGCGAAAAATCATGCCGCAGTTGCTCGTTGAATCCCGGGAAAATTGCCGGGTCAGGCTTGACGGCGTCCAGATCGGCGATATTCAACCACTTCATGGCGAAGCTGGTGACCAGGCTGGAGGCTTTGGGATCGGCCAGCATGCGGCGCACCTGTTTCTCCACGGCTCCAGGCTTGCTCAACCCGCCCGACGAGGCCAGCGCGAGCAGTTCGTCGTCGGGACCGCTGCTCCACAGGAAGAAAGAAAGCCGCGATGCCAGTTCGAGATCGGTCAGCGGCACCTCCGCGCCGGCGGATGTGCTGCCAGGACTCCGTTTGCCGCGAATGGCGCGATACAGGAAATCGGGACTGGCGAGGATCGCAGCCACTACCTGCTCGATTCCCTGATCGAAGCTGCCTCCGTTCTGCCGCCCGGCGTCATAGAAAGGCATGAGCTGCGCGACTTCCTCGGCTGTCACCGGACGCCGGAATGCGCGGCGGGCCAGATTTTCCGTGATGCGCTTCGCGCAGGCCAGCTCGCCCGCGGTCTTCGGGTCGCAGACGAAAATCTTCTCCCGGCTGGGAGTCATGGAGATGCCGGCGGGATTATACGGCCCCACGATTTCCACACCATCCACCAGGCGAGCCATGCGATTGGCGCCTTGCCCAAACGCGAAATTTCCATTCAATCCGCCGGAGGCAGAAGGGCTTGCGACGTTCTCGTCGGATTCCACGTGAGACCGGTCGATGAACGCGATGACCACATCGTGCATGCCGGCCTTTACTTGCACCGGAATCTTTTGGAAGCGCTCCATGATCTCGGCGCGTCCGGCGGCTCCCTTGCGATCCGCGAGCGCCTGATCGGCCGGCCCGCCGATCGACTTGCGGAACACGATCTGGCCGTCGATCATTATGACCAGCGTGCTCTCATTTTCCATGGTGCTGGTGTAAAGGCCCACCGAAAGATCCAGGATGTTAATGCGGTACTCGCCGTCTGCCGTGAAGTTGTGCTTAAACCGGATACCGCCGCGAGTTCCCAGGGGCAGGGGCTGGTCCGGGTTCTGATTGGCCGAGATCAGATACTTCACATTCGAGATCCGGGGATTGGGGCTGCCGACGGCGATTTTCGCCACCTGCCGCGCCGCGGTGATGTACTGACCCAGAAACGCCGGCGACACGTTCAGCGCGGCCGCGATATTGTCGAAGCCTCCAACTTGGATATCCTGCGGCAGAACGTCTTTGGGGTTCACGTCCACGCCGACCAAAGCCTTTACCGATGCGGCATATTCCGTGCGGTTGAGACGCTGGATCGGGACGTAGCCGGCCTTCGGCCCCTTGGGATGCGCGTCCAGGGTGTTCTCCATCCAGGCCACAAACGCATCGACATCCTTCTGCGGCGGCTGCGGGTTGCCCGGCGGCGGCATCAGGCGGCCCCGTAGTTTGCGGAGGGCCTTTTCCCAGACCTGGGCATCGTCAGGCGCGTTCTTGAGGTCGAGCGCGTCGAAAGCGATACCGCCGGTCTTCAGAGCCGTGCTGTGGCAGGTGACGCAGTAGGTGTCCACCAGATCGCGGTACCGGTCAATTGCGGCGCTGGAAGCGGGCGCTGCCGGGAGAACGGGCCGGGACGGAGCGGGAGTCTGCGCCCGGGTCTGCAAACGCGCCAGCGCCGCGGCCAGGACCGCGAAAGCACCCACGTAAACGAATCGCTTCATAGATTGGAACCTATCGCACCATCAATCATTTGCCGTCCAGCGTGCATGATGACGAGACTTCATTTTTATCACAAAGGTTACCGGGGCGGAAGCGGGGCTGGAGGGAGCGGCAATCCGAAGCAGACTGCCCCGGCCGAGGGCTCGGGCAACCGGACGCTTTCCAAGGAAAGGGATGGCCTGGGCCGCATCATTCAGGCGATGCTATCGTTAATTCGGTAACCAGAGTTTGCTCCGCCACGCCCTCATCCGAAGGAGAAATACGGCTTGAGAAAAGCATTACTTATGACTCTGGCGTTGGCTGCGGCCGCGCTCACGCTGGAGGCTCAGGACGCCTCCAGGTTCAACGGCACCTGGAAGGGAAGCGAGAACGAACAGATCCGCAAGCTGACGTATAAGGACGGCGTCGTCTACATGGAAGAGACCCAGAAGGATGGCCGCGTGATTCTGCGCCAGTATCCCACGCAAGGACAGGAGATCACCATGACCGAAGGTGTCTGGAAGGACTCCAAGGCCACGGGCAGGATGGAGGGCAATAAGCTGGTTGTCGATACGACCATGCCCACCGGTATGAAATGGCACGACGAATGGACGCTCGCTCCGGACGGCAAGTCCTATTCGGCGCTGCGGCAGATGGTTTCGCCCGGCAATGGCGGAGGCTTCGGCGGCGGCAAAGGTAAAGGCGCCGCAAAGGGCGGCGGGGGCGGCCCGGAAACGTTTACGAAAGTCGAGTAGTAGATAAGATACGACCCGGAAGGGGCTTGTGTTTACCTGATCCGGCCGCAAATCCCCACGGGCGGACGATGAAGCGGTAACACAGGCCTTTGCATGATTCGGTTCGATCAAAGCGTCTGCACCGATCTCGAGCAGGCGAAGCAACTGGAGTGGCTCGAGACGAATGGCCTCGGCGGATTTTCGTCGGCGACCATCACCGGCCTCCATACCCGGCGGTACCATGGCCTGCTGACGGCGGCGACCCAGCCGCCCGTCGGCCGTCTGGTTCTTCTTTCCAAGCTCGAAGAGACTCTGCTGATCGGCGGCCGCCATTATGACCTGTCTGCGAATCAATATCCAGGCGCGATTTATCCCCAGGGCCATCGATTTCTGAAAGAATTCCGGCTCGATCCCTTCCCGGTTTTTCGTTATGAAGCCGGAGGAATCGAAGTAGAAAAGCGGGTTTTTATGGTGCACGGCGAGAACACAACGGTGATCGAATACGAAATCCGGTCGCTGGGCGAGGTTGGCCATTGCAGGCTGGAACTGCGGCCGCTGATCGCTTTCCGCGACTACCACGCCACAACCCATCGAAACGATGTATTGAATCGCAGCCTCGCGCAGCAGCCGGGAATCGCCGCGGTTGAGCCATATGCCGGCCTGCCGGTTCTCTATTTCGGCCACAACGCCAATGCTCTGGAACCCACCGGCGACTGGTATTACAACTTCGAATACGCTGCCGAACTCGAGCGCGGCCTGGAGGCCCACGAAGATCTGTTTAATCCACTGGTTTTGCGTTATTGGCTGAGGAAAGGGTCGGTGGCGGCCGTAATCGCATCCACGGCGCCGCACGCAGCCGCGGAAGCGGAAAGCCTCCGGCAATCCGAGACTCGCCGCCGGCAAGAAATCCTCCGGCGCGGGCCCTCAACGGATCCGCTGATACAACAGCTCACTCAGGCCGCCAGCCAGTTCATCGTCCAGCGGGGCGAGTTGAACTCCGTCATCGCCGGGTATCCCTGGTTCGCTGATTGGGGGCGCGACACGATGATCGCGCTTCCCGGCCTGACGCTCGTTACGAAGCGAGGGGAAATTGCGAAAAATATCCTCAAAGCCTTCGCCGCCAGCGCCGACCGCGGCATGCTTCCGAACCGTTTCCCGGATGCCGGCGAATCGCCCGAGTACAACGCCGCCGATGCCACGCTGTGGTTGTTCGAAGCGCTCCGCTGCTATCTGCACTATACGGGCGACTTCGGGTTCGTCCGGGAGCACCTGTATGCGAAGTTGAAGGAGATCGTAAACTGGCATCTCTCCGGAACGCGTTACGGGATTCGCGTCGATTCTGATGGTTTGCTTCGCTGCGGGGAAGCCGGCGTGCAGCTGACCTGGATGGACGCGAAAGTCGGAGACTGGGTGGTGACGCCCCGCACCGGCAAGCCCGTCGAAATTCAGGCCCTGTGGTACAACGCGCTGTGCGGGCTTCGCGAACTTGCCAGAGAATTCGGCGATGCCGGGACGGAAGCCTTCCTTCGCGATGCCGCCGCCGGTGCGCGCGAGAGCTTCATCAAAACGTTTTGGAATTCCGATTCCGGCTGTTTGTTCGATGTGATCGATGGCGATCATCGGGACGCCTCCATTCGTCCCAATCAGATTTTCGCGGTCAGCCTGAATCATCGCATGCTGCCGCCGGAGAAAGAGCGCCAAATCGTCGATCTGGTCGAGCGCGAACTGTGGACGCCGCTCGGGCTGCGCAGCCTGGCGCCGGGCGATCCAAATTATCACCGGCGCTACGAAGGCGGCGTTCGCGAACGCGACTCCGCTTACCATCAGGGCACGGTTTGGCCGTGGCTTATGGGTCCGTTCATTACCGCCTATGTCAAAGTTCACGGCCGGACAGACGAGGCCAAGGCCCGCGCCGCATCCTGGCTCCGGCCATTCGAAGATCACCTCCGGACGGCAGGGCTCGGGCAGATCTCCGAGATCATGGACGGCGATGCGCCCCACACGCCGCGAGGTTGCATCGCACAGGCATGGAGCGTCGCGGAACTGCTGCGGGCCGCCGCGGAAGACGTGTACGAAATCTCCCCGAACCTCACCGCCTAAGCTGCGCCGAAGCCATCCGGTGAGTCCTGCCCCGGCGTCGCGGGCGGAGCGAAGCTGTCTTTGAGCCGAGGTCGAGCATGCGCTCGCCGGTCCGCGAAGCGAGTAGCTCCGCCACCGCCGTTCCAATGGCTGAAACGAACCGGGGGTTGCGCGCAGGGGTGGCGGGATCCCACGTCTGTACCGCGGGCATGCTGATGATCATGCGGCTTTGGCTCGAAAACGCCGCCGGGCCAGACGCTATTCGCGCTGTGCGACCGTGAAGTGGCTAAGCGAATCCGCGTAAGAGGCGACGCCTTTATACAGCGCCTCGGCGATGCGCTGGCGCTGCTCCGGCTTGCGCAGCAGGGCTTCGTCGCTGGCATTGGTGAGAAACCCGATCTCCGCGAGAATGCTCGGCATGGACGCTCCGATCAGGACCACGAACGGAGCCTTCTTAACGCCGCGGTTCTTCGCCGCCGAATTGCTCTTCTGGGATACGGCGAAAAGCGCGTTCTGCACGCGCGTGGCAAACTCGCGCGATTCGTCGATCTTGTCCTTGCGCGCGATCTTCTGAAGCATGTCTTGTAAATCGAAAATCGAGCTTTCCGAGCTCGCGTTTTCACGAGCGGCGAGTTCCAGGGCGGTCTTGGAGGTCGTGAAATTCAGGTAATACGTCTCCACGCCGGACACCCCGCGGATGGGCGACGAATTTGCGTGGATGGAAAGGAACAAGTCCGCCTTATGCTCATTGGCGATGCGCGTGCGTTCCTCGAGCGGAATAAACGTATCATCGTCGCGCGTGTAGACCACTTCGCTATGCAGGCGGCTTTCCAGCAGCGCTCCTACCCGCTTGGCGATGTCGAGCACCACTTCTTTCTCGGTCAAGCCGGACGGGCCGTGAGTGCCGGTGTCATGGCCGCCGTGACCGGGATCGATGACTACACGGCCGAGTTTCAAGCCGAGCACCCGGGTGAGGGATTCATCGCCCGGGATCCGCTTCGCGGGTTGGGGCGTCAGCGGTGTGGCCGGAGGGGATTTCGGCGTTGCAGGAGACGGGAGCGGCGGCAGGTTGGTCCGCAGGGAAGCGGCGGCAAGCGGGGAGCGCACCGGAGCCGTCAACACGGGCGCGGATGCCGGATTGAGGATCTGCGGCTGTTCGGCCAGAAGGGGCGGGGACGCAGGCGCCAAGGCAGGCGGGTCAAACCGCCGCGGCGCCGGCTTGGCTGCGAGGGAGGCGCTGGCCGGCGCTTGGTGCAGGACCGTCGAGCCGGTTACGCTGGAGCTCGCCGGCGGCAAGGGCTTGTCTTTGAGCCGCAACTCAATCATCAGGCGGTCGGGCTGGGAAAGTTGGGAGGCCGTGAACTGCACCGGAGGATCGTGCGGCTCCAGGTCCAGTACGACGCGTGTGACGCTGGGCTGCGTCTCGGCCACGCGAATCTGCTTGAGCAGCGGATCTCCCACGGCGATGACGTGGATTTTCTTGTCTGAGTTCTCGGGACGCGCGCCTTCGATATCGAAAAACAACCGGTCGGGGCCGGGCAGACGATCGTAGCGGTATTTGAAGTCCGCGGACACCTCAATCGCCACGCGCGTGACTTCGCCCAGCGACCAGAAGCGCACCTCCCGCACGGTAATCCCGGCGGCAGGTGCGGCCGAACACACCGCTCCGGCGAGCAGCGCCCATGCGCCCGCCGCAGCGAAGCTACTGCGAGGTTGTGAGATGCAACCTGCCATTCTCATCCACGAACTGCTGAAGCTTAGGATACTGCGGTTCCTGGCGGAGGCGATCGAGGCCCCCGATTACGCTCGCACCTCCTGAGTCTGCCGCGTCTCCCGCAGCGGCGGCTGCGGCTGAAGCCGTGGCCGCCTTGGCCTGCCCGTAACGTTGCCCCACGCGTTCGACGTAGTGCCGCGTCTCCGGGAAGGGCGGAACGTTCTTGAATCTTTCTACCGCCCCGGGGCCGGCGTTATAGGCTGCCAGGGCCAGCCGGTCGTCTTTGTAAAGGTCCTGAAGATACTTGAGGTATTTGACCCCGGCCTCGATGTTTTCGGCAGGATCGAAGGTGTTGCTGACGCCCAGCATGCGCGCCGTGGGCGGGGTGAGTTGCATGAGGCCTTCCGCGCCCTTGGGCGAAACGGCGTACTGATCGTAATTGCTTTCCACCTGGATCACCGAGTGCACCAGGAGCGGGTCCACCCCGTGGGCGCGGGCGCTTTGATCGACGAGATTCGCAATCGCCGGCGGCGCGCTCTTCACCGGCTTGAACGGCGCAGGCGCGACTGGGCGGCGAACCAGCCTTCCTGTGCGCGGGTCCACGCGGACCACGAGCGTGGTGCGGTTCGCGGCGCCATCGGCGGCCAGAATAGGGGAGGCGGCCAGCATCAAAACGATCAGTATGAAACAAATATACACGCTTTTGTTTGCCGCGTGCAGCCCCCCCGGCATTGCTACCATCTTCTCATGGCGGTGGCGAGCGCAGCGGGCTTCGTGCTGGCGGGGGGCCGAAGCAGCCGGATGGGACGCGACAAGGCTCTGCTGCCGGCCGGTTCGCGCACGCTGCTCGAGCAGGTCGCCGCCGCGGTTCGCGAAGCTTGCGGCAGTGTGACGCTCATTGGGCCGCCCGGGCGCTACGCCTTGCTCGGGATGCCGGTGGTCGCCGACGCCATTTCCGGCGCCGGCCCGCTGGGCGGTCTCTACACCGCGCTGCGCCTCCGGCGCGCGGATTGGAATCTTGTGGCGGCCTGCGATATGCCGGGACTGACCGCGGAGTTCCTGCGTGAGCTGCTCGATGCGGCGATCCTCTCGGAAAGAGATTGCCTGGTTCCCGAGACGGGCCGGGGGCTGGAACCACTTTGTGCCGTTTACCACGCGCGCGTGCTCCCCGCGGCGGAAGAGGCGGTAAGAAACGGTTCCTGGAAGATGCAGGATTTCGTGCGCCAACTGAATTTCCGCCCCTGGCCTGTGAGCGATCCAGGGAAACTCGTCAATGTCAATACCCCGCAGGAGTGGGCGGAAAACCGATGACGCCGACACAAGACTCGGGCTCCTCCCACTACATTGAGTTTTCGCACGTTTATAAGACGTTCGACCACCCCGTTTTAGTCGATGTGAGCTTTTTCGTCGACGCAGGCGAAACTTTGGCGATCATCGGCCGGAGCGGTGTTGGTAAATCTGTTACTTTGCAGCACATTATGGGCTTCTTGAAGCCTGACGGCGGCCGTGTGTTCGTGCGCTACGTGGATGTCACGAACGCGTCCGAGGCTGAACTGCGCGGGATCCGCAAGAAAGTCACGATGGTGTTCCAGTCCGGCGCGCTGTTCGATTCGCTCACCGTGGCGGAGAATATCCTGTTCTCGCTGGAGCTGCGCGACGATTACGATGAGCGCAATAAAGAGGACGTGGTGAACGGCCTACTCCAGATTGTCGGGCTCAGCGAATACCACGACGCGTTTCCCGCCGACCTGTCTACCGGACACAAGCGGGCTGTGGCGATCGCGCGCGCGCTGGCCGCGCAGCCGGAGTGCATTCTTTATGACGAGCCGACCACCATGGTCGATCCGATCATGGGAGATCATCTGGCGAACCTGATGCTGAGGCTGAAGACACAACTCAGCCTGACCGGCGTGGTGGTCACTCATGATCTTGACCTGATGCGCCGCGTCGCGGACAAGGTCGTGGTGCTATTCGAGGGCAGAGCGATCTATTTCGGGCCCGTCGCGGATCTCGGAAAATCGAAGCATCCGCACATTCAGGAATTCCTCGCCATGGACCAAGTCACTTAAATCGCCTTCCGGCGGTAAATCCCAGGCGCCATGAGAAAATAAAGCAAATCCGGAGGGACGAACAGGGAACTTTCGCGTCTAAGTTTTCGTCCCCGCTGACGGGGGGAGAGTCTTTAAAAGTGTCCAGCAAGGGTAAAGCCGGAATCTTTATCGCTGCGCTTATCGTGGTTGGCGGCGGGACGGTGGCGAGCGTGCGGTGGAGCCAGCGCGGCCTGGTGACGGTGCAGACCAGCAAGGTGATCCGCCAGGATCTGGCGGCCATCGTGACGGCGACGGGCGAGATCAAGCCGCG
>Ga0070739_10002725_pt1 | contig 23053 bp, 25 predicted proteins | sample Coa_R1_7_FD_66445 | JGI IMG/M metagenome (GOLD analysis project Ga0070739, IMG submission 66445) | Surface soil microbial communities from Centralia Pennsylvania, which are recovering from an underground coalmine fire - Coalmine... | ecosystem: Environmental > Terrestrial > Soil > Unclassified ... | reverse complement strand
CACGTGGGTGCCCGGAGCGTATTTCGTGCCGCGCGCCGATGGACGGCTTTTGGTCGGGGCCACGGTTGAAGAAGCAGACGACGTGCGCGTAACGGCAGGCGCTGTCCATTCGCTCTTGCACGCGGCGGTGAGCGCCGCGCCAGCTTTGGGCGACTTTACCGTGAGCGAAACATGGGCGGGATTGCGCCCGGGAACGCCGGACGACCGCCCGTGCCTGGGCGCAACGGCGCGACAAGGCTATTACCTGGCCACCGGACATTACCGCAACGGCATTCTTCTCGCGCCGGTTACGGCACGGCTGCTTGCAGAAAATGTGGTGCGCGGCGCGAGCGAAGCACTCGAAGCGTTCGGCGTCGAGCGGTTTGGAACGAAAGCGGGCATCGCATAGCGAACTGTATCTTCGTGAAAGCTTCGATCAATGGCCAGGAGCACGAATTGCCCGATGGACTGACGCTCGCGCAGCTCCTCGAACAGCTGAACGCGCCGCAGCGCGGCATCGCCGTCGCCAAGAACGACCGCGTCGTGCGCCGGTCCACGTTCGAACACGAGTGCGTCCGAGAGGGCGACCGCATCGAAATCATCAAGGCAGTTGCAGGCGGCTGATACTACATGCACGACACCGATATCTTTAAAGTAGGCACGTACGAGTTCACTTCGCGGCTCATCGTCGGGACCGGCAAGTATCCGACGCTCGAAGTCATGCAGGCCGCGCACGAAGCCAGCGGAACGCAGATGGTCACCGTTGCGATCCGCCGCATTAATCTGGACGACAAAAGCGGCAAGACGCTGCTCGATTACATCGATCGCAGGAAGTACGTCATTCTGCCGAACACTGCCGGCTGTTACAACGCGAAGGAGGCGGTCCTTACCGCGCAACTCGCGCGCGAGTTGCTTGAAACCGATCTCGTCAAACTTGAAGTGATCGGCGATCCGCAAACGCTGTATCCCGACACCCGCGAAACGATCGCCGCTGCCGCGCAACTCGTAAAAGACGGTTTTACGGTGCTGCCGTACGTCATGGACGATCCGGTCGCGTGCAAGCAGCTCGAAGAACAAGGCTGCGCGGCGGTCATGCCGCTGGCGGCGCCGATCGGCAGTGGTTTGGGCGTGTGCAATCCGTATTCGATTCAGATCATCAAAGAGCGCGCGAACGTGCCGGTAATCGTAGACGCAGGCGTAGGCACGGCGAGCGATGCAGCAATTGCAATGGAACTGGGCGTTGACGCCGTACTGATGAACACCGGCATTGCGGCGGCGCAGGAGCCGGTCCAAATGGCCAAAGCGATGAAGCTGGCCGTCGAAGCGGGGCGGCTCGCATATCTATCGGGTCGCATGGCCAAGCGTTTGTATGCGAACGCATCGAGCCCCATGCAGAATTTGATTTCCGTACCAAAACCTTGATCGATGCAAGAAATCTCCGTTGAAGAGCTGGGCCGATGGCGCGCCGGTGGGCGCAATTTCGTGTTGCTCGACGTGCGAGAACCGTTCGAGGTCCAGACGGCGTCGCTGCCGGATGCCGTGCATATTCCGATGCGCGACGTTCCGGCACGCGTGAACGAGCTGAATCCGCAGGCAGAGATTGCGGTGCTCTGTCACTACGGTGGAAGAAGCGAACGCGTGGCGCAGTTTTTGGAAATGCGCGGCTTTGCGAACGTGCATAACGTCGCCGGCGGCATCGACGAATATGCCGAGCGCGTCGACCCATCGATTCCGCGTTACTAAAAGCTAATCGCCCCGCCGTCGGGCACGCAAAAACCAGTGCACGCTGCCCTTCGGGCGTTGAGCGTGCGCCCATGAGCCGACAACGTCGTCGACGCTCTGCTCCGTGAGCGACTCGATGACGAACGTCTCGTCCAGCATAGCCCGCAGCTGCGCTTCATCGAAATACACGTGCTTGACTCCGGCTTCGTCGCCGGACTCCGGCGCGAAGGTGTCGGTATCGACCTGCCTGCCTTTGCCGTAACGCTCGTCGCGTTTCGATGCGAAGGTGCAATAGAAAGGCGCGCCGGGCTTGAGAGCGCGGGCGGTGACGTGCAGCATTCGTGCGACGAGCGCAGGCGTTCCGTGCAGAAATGCGTGTGTGCTAAGAGCTGCATCGAACGCGAGCGGCGGCGTTTCAAACGTGTTTGCGCCGGCATCGCTAACGACGTCGACAGCAAAACCCGCCGCGTGCAGCGCAGCGGTGTTGCGCCCGCTACCTGCGCCAACCTCCAGCACGCGAGCCTTCGCGCCGCGCAAACGTTCGACGAGCGCAGCGGCGAGCGGATGCGGGCGGCGGATGTTTTCCGGAGAGCGCGAAGTCAAGGCCAAAATCGTTTCGATGCTGGAAAGGAGTCTCCGTGCTCGCTGAAGGCGCAAAAATGCCGGGCATGACGGTGTTGGACGACACCGGCAAGCCGGTTAATACGGCCGATCTCACCGGCAAGCCGCTGGTGCTGTGGTTTTATCCCAAAGACGATACGCCCGGTTGAACGAATGAGGCATCGCAGTTCCGCGATGCATATGCGCGCTTCAAGCGCAAAGGCGCTGAGATCGTCGGCGTGAGCCGCGATTCGGTGGCCTCACATCAAAAGTTTAAAACCAAATACGATATCCCGTTCACGCTGCTCGCCGACACGGACGCCAAACTTTGCGAAGCGTTCGGCGTTCTGGTCGAAAAGAACATGTACGGCAAAGTCACCAAGGGCGTACAGCGCTCGACGTTCCTTATCGATCCGTCGGGCAAGATTCTCAAGGTGTGGCCGAAGGTCAGCGTGGAGGGGCACGCGGACGACGTGTTCGCTTCCCTGCCGAACGGCAAGCGTTAAGACCTTAGGCGATAATCTTCGCAACCATCTCCGTACGGTTGCGGGAGCTCGTTTTCGTGAGCAGCTGTTTGACGTGAAAGATTGCCGTCGACTTTGAGATGAAGAGGTGCTGCGCGATCTCGTCGTTGCGCAGCCCCTTTACTACCAGGCCCAGGACTTGCCGTTCCCGCGGTGAGAGCCCGTAGCGGCTCGCCAGCGACTCCATCTGATCGCGTAGGGCAAATCGCTCGACCATGATGATGTAGGCCTGCGAGGGGCCGCCGGCCAGCTCGATAACGCGTACCGCGACTGAGGAACTTACCGCTGCGCGCCAGACGCCGTCCGCCGGCCCTTCGCTCTGGGCAAGCAATTTGAGGACGGTGTACTCGATTGAGGGCGGGAGGGCGCCGCTCTCGCCGATCCGGAACTCGCTGCGCCGCTCCGACGGGTCGGCGCGGAAGTACAGAACGCGCAGCCGCTTATCCACGACGAACAGCGCCGGCGTCGAACGGCGGCGCAAAAGCTCGACCTGGTCGGGCATCAGCGCAGCGCGCTGGTCCTCACCTATCATGATGGATAGTTTTCTCCTACGAGACGCGTGAAGAGCTGATATCGATGAGAGCTGTCAGCCGCTAGCAGGCGGGCTAGCATACAAAGAGCGTTCTTATCACTGCTTGCTTTGCCGCTTTTATCGGGAGCCGTTATGACCTCGTACAAAACGCTTATTTTCGGAACTATCGCGTTCGTCTGCGCCGCGTCGCCGGCGCTTGCCGATATCCCGAGCGCTGTGCCGGGTCCGACGCGCATGGACATCCCCAGCGCGGTGCCGGGCCCATCGCGAAACGACATTCCGAGCGCCGTCCCGGGGCCGTCGCGCAACGACATCCCGAGCGCTGTGCCGGGTCCGAGCCGCTTCGACATCCCGAGCGCGGTTCCGAAGTACGTGGTCGTTTCAAGCGTTGCAGGCTTACCGGCTCTCACGCTCGACCTCTCGTGGCTTAGCCGCTTCATCGGCCACTAAGCACGACGTCAATCATCGCTTCCACGGCAGCGGGATCCCACTGGGTCCCGCTGTTGCGTTTCAGCTCCTCGATTGCGTGGGTGGGCGGAAGCGGCGCGCGGTACGGGCGCCGGGCGATCATGGCGTTGAACGCATCGGCCACTGCAACGATTCGAGCCGCGAACGGAATTGACGCGCGTTCCAGACCATCGGGATAGCCTCTGCCGTCGAAGCGTTCGTGATGCGAACGAACCGCGGGCGCAAAAAGACGCAGTTCGCTGACGCGCTCGACGATCTGCTGACCCTCAACCGCGTGCTGCATCATGACCGCCCATTCTTCCATGCTCAATTTGCGGGGAGCCAACAGGATCTCGAGCGGCGTGGCGGTCTTGCCGACGTCATGAAGTAGCCCGCTGCGCGTGACGATGTACGTTTCACTGCGAGAGAGATTCAAGCGTTTAGCAATGCGCCAGCACCACATCCCAACGGAGCGCGAATGTTCGGCGGTCAGCGAGTCTTGAGCGGAAAGCCGGAACAGCAATTCGTCGATCTTTGCGTCAACCGGATCGATTGTGTGCAGTTCGGTCTCCCGGCGCTTGATGCAAAACTCTCCGATTCGCATATCGATGCTCTGCTGCAGCGTGGTCAGCCCCGAGCGAATCTCCGCAGGCAGCGGCAGGTCTTCGGAAAGTACGTCGATCGCCGCGCTCACCGTAGAAGGCAGAAGACTGTAAAGGCGTTTTTCCTGCGGGTAGTCCTCTAAAACGGCGTCGACCCAATCGAACACCGGCACGGAATCGCGTTCGTCAGCCCACTCGACAATGCGGTCCAAGGTACGCTTCGTCACCACGTCCGCGAGAATCGAACGCCGTTCGGGCGGAAGCGTACGTGAAAGAGCTCTACTCGTGATTTCCCGGCGCATCGTGTCAATGCGCCGGGCGACGTTACTGCCCGGAGATGCCTGCTCGTTAAGCAATTTTGCTTTGCTCCCGTGCGCACGGCAGCGCAGCAATTGCTGCGGCCACCCCGCCAAAGTTGGCGCGGCGAAGCACGCCTAGCGCTTCATAGACTTCATCGTAGTTATCGCTTCCGTCCCAATGACGGAAGATTGCGGCGACGGTATCGTAGAGCGCTCGCAGCCGATCCGACATCAATCCGGTGTAACCGATGAGATGCTGGAGAATTGCGTGCGCTTCACCGGAGTTTCCGAGCAAATGCGCGGCCAGTGCGCGATTGAGCTGCGTGCGAATCGTGCGCCGCGCGGATTGATCGCACTCTCGCAGCCGCGCTTTGACTTCGAGCAGTGCGGCTTGGGCTTGCGTGCGAAGCCCCGCCGCGGCGGCGTACAGCGCAATCTCGGAGAATCGCAAAGCCCGCCGGTCCGCGGTCGCTTGCCGTTCACCGGTCGGAAAAATAATGTCATAGGCTTCCGCAAATTTCCCACGGCCTGCCAGCATGAGGGCTTCGGCGGGCAACAGCGATTCGCTCGTGTGCTGATCGGAATAGTCGATTCCGTACGCATCGAGCATTTTTTCAATAGCGTATACGCCTTGCGAATCGCCCATCTCCGCGCGAACGTCGATGGTTCCGAGCAAGGCGAAGAGCCGCATGTGCGCGCTGCCGGCCTTCAGCCCGCAATCGAGGATGCGATCGAGGATTTCGATCGTCGCATGCGTGTCATCCTCAATGTCGCCGGCGATGTTCATGAGCACTGAATATGCGCGCGCTGCGACGTCGTACATGCCGCAATCCAACGCGAGCTCGACGGCATGCGAGGCATGCCCCTTCGCGCTCGCAATGTGACCGGTAAAAAGCGCGACCCACGCAGCGTGGTGATAGATTTTCGCTTGCAACTGTTTGGGCGACGATCCGTCCACGAGCGAGACGGCCGCGGTAATGGTCCTGCGCGCGTCATCGAAGCGCTGGGCTAAAATGTACGCGGTCGCCAGCGTCGATCGCAGGAGCGCATCGAGCTCGACCGGCAGCGCCTCGCCGACGTAGCGCTCGAGCAGATCGATGCCGTCGCGCCGTCCATGCCGCACGAGCTCGAGCCCGTACCGGTACGCGATCTCCGCGCGCAGTATCTGTGTCGAAGCGTTATCGATGGCATGCAAGAACCACGACTCCGCAATATCGTTGCGGCCCGCGTTCGATTCGGCTATCGCTCTTACGGCGAGTGCGACGGCGTTTCGGCTCGCCGCCTTGTCGTCGACGGTCGCCAGCGCATTTTGCAAATCGTCGAGGCGGCCTTCGTCGACCAGCGTGAAGCCGTGCCGCTCGCACAGATGAAGGACGCCCAGTTCGTTTCCGGCGCGCGCGTAAAGGCGCAGCGCATCCGAAACGCGGCCAGACGTCTCGAGCAAACCGGCCGCAAAGGAACACGCATCCTGAATCGTCGTGCCCGCTTGCAATTCGAGCCGGTTTTCCAGAAACTCGCGGAACAGATCGCGTAGTTGCACGGAGCCATCGTGGCGCAAAGAGAGCAGCCGTCCATCGGCGGCAAGGCGCTGCATAGCCGGCCACGAGTCGCGCCATGGGCTTGCCGCGATAACGTCTTCGTCGATCGTCGTAAAGACGCACGTATTCAGCAGCAGCTCTTGCAGTGACTGGTCGCATTGCAGGAAGAATTGCTCGGCAAGAAACGCGTAAAGCCCCTCGGCGCTGCCGGGGCGCAAAACTTGAAGCCGTTCGATCCAGCGCGGAAGACTGGCACCCAGACTAAATGCGAGCGGCCAGCCGTTCGTCATCGAATAGAGCGATGCTGCAAGCGCTTGCGGCAAGTCCATTGCGGCGGCGATCTCGCCAACCTCTCCTTCGGTTAAACGCAAATCATTCGCATCGAGCGGCGCGGCGCACAGGCCGAGATCGCGCCAGCGCGCAACCGAGGACGGAAGCGTGCGGGAGGCGATGAGCCAGCGATAGCCTTTAGGAGCTTCTTTGACGAGGCGTTGGATCAAATTGAAGATGCGCTCGTCGCCGTTTGCATGATGCAGATCGTCGATTAGAACTGTTCGGTCGGCATCGCGATCGAGGTGGCCCAGAAACCAAATGGCCAGCTCTTCTTCGGCCTGGGCCGACTGCAGCGCAGATTCTATAGCGTGAGCGTACGAGGAGCGTAAGCCCGGCGCGACCGGTGCTAACGTTTCCGCGAGTGCTCGCGCAAACGCCACCAGCGTTCCGTGTTCCGGCAGCAATGCGAGCTCGAGCGTTGCCGTCGGATGCGCATCCAGAAATTGGCGAACAACGGTGGTTTTGCCGTAGCCTTCCGGCGCGCTGACGACCATAGCGGGATATCGCCCGCCTGCCTGAAGGCGCGACATAAGACGGCTGCGCGTCAGCGGAGCGGTTGAAATCATAATGCGGCGCGGTAACGAATCCAGTTAGAGAAGTCGCGTTGCGTAAGCGGGCTGCAGATGTAGTAGCCTTGAATCGCATCCGCCCCCGCGGCGAGCAAAAATTCGCGCTGCGATTCATCCTCGACATTTTCAGCGATCACGGACCACCCGAACAAATGAGCCTGTTTGATTGCCGCTTTCGTTGCGGAAGGTGAACCGCTGCCGAAGGTTTTTGCCGGTATAAGCTTCGGACCGATCTTCACAAAGTCGAGCGGCAGATCCGCAACGTATCGAAGCGCGAGAGCCGCGCACCCGAAATTCGAGAGGCCCACGCTAAAGCCGCGCTCGCGAAGGCGCGCCATAAACTGTGCGTACCGTTCCGGCTGTTCGGCAACCAGCACTTCAGGTATTTCCACCGCAATGTTCGCGTGGCGCGGAAGAGTCGTAGCCAGGAGATCTTCGTTTGCTTCGGTGAGGTTCAGGTGAACCGGCAGTGCATGTACGGTGTCGCGATATGTATCGCTGCTGAGCAGTTCCAGAACGGCGCGATCGATATGTGAGGGCACCGTATCGGGAAGCAAAAGCCCTTCGGTTGGATGCAGCCAGCGGAGCAGCGCTTCGGCGGCAACGGTTCGACCGGTGCGCGAATCCACGATCGGCTGAAAACAGAGAATGAATGGCGTGTCCGCATGGGCGGCTGGTTCCGGCTCACGCCGCGCTTCGGCGGCCGGCGCAGGCGACTCGTGCTCGAATTTGCCGCTTTGGTAAAACGCAAAGCCTGCGCCTTTATTGCGCTTCGCCACGTACATTGCAGCATCGGCGTGCGCGAGCAGCTCTTGGGCGCTCGTGCCATCTTCAGGGAAAATCGCAATTCCGACGCTCGCGGTAATATGCAATTCCGCGCCGTCAAATACCATGGCCGCGGAGATCGCGTGCAGCAGACGCTGCGCGATGGCTTCTAGTTCGGCCTGCTCGTTGAAACTCACGAGCACGGCAAACTCGTCGCCGCCGATACGTCCGGCAATTTCGTGACGCCTCAGCGCCGAGCGCATGCGGCTGGCTGCCTCGGCGATCGCTTTGTCGCCGCAAGCGTGCCCGTACGAATCGTTGATGAGTTTGAAGCCGTCCAGGTCGACGTAGAGAACCGCGAGCGGACTGCCGGAGCGGTTGGCGGATGACAGCATCAGAGCGATGTGGTCGAGCGTCGCCGCGCGATTGTGCAGTCCGGTCAGCGGATCGATCAGCATGCGATCGCTGATCTCGCGCTGCTTCTCTCCGAGCTCGATGAGACGTGAAACGACGTGAGCCAAAAAGTCGATGTACTGCAGCTCAACCTCCGTCACGAACGTTTGGCGTGGGTTGTCCCACGCAAACGACAGGGTTGAACGTGACTCGCCGTTTCCGAAGCCGCGAACGAAGATTGTGGCCCAGCCCAGGGACCGGAGAATTTCTTGGAGCGGTGTATGGTCGGCCGGATCGCGAAAAAACATTACGGGCTTGTCGGAAGTGATGTTGCGGCACAAGACGCTCGACCCAATGGGCCGCGGGATCTTCTGTTCGGTCGAGTAGGCGATGCGGGTGCCTGTCGCCGCGCTCCATACCTCGACGTAGTCGCACTGCAACGCCGAACGCGCCTCCCGCAGCACGGTATCGAGCTGCGCTTGAGACGCATCGTTGACCAGCGCCAGGTCCCAGAGCGCTCTCAGGCGGGCAAGCTGCTCCCGAGGTCGATCCATAGACTGCGAAGCGCCCGCTTCCTGAGCATGCAAAGTAGCGAATTTCCCCCCGCGAATACGACGCCGTGGTTCGTGCCGGCCTAAACCTACAACGCGTCACCCGTCCCTTACCTATACACAACGGCCAGCTTGGGAAAGTCTTGAGAATGTCTTAAGAGTTCGGCCAATTTTGGGCTATTTTACCCGCTTTTCGGCAGAACATTCGCTCGCCAGCTCGGAGGTTAGGCTAGCTAGTTATCGGTCTTTGCTTGGCTTCGCGGTAGTGAGAATTGAATCAAAGACCGTACGGGCGCCAGGCCGCGGCTGACCACGGCGCAGCAGACGACCCGCAGGTTCAGTTCCTCCAGGCGCGCCTTGGCCGCAAGCAGTTCCCGGCCACTCGTGACCACGTCCTCGAGAAGCAGCACCTTTTCGCCGGCCTCATACGGACCCTCAACGTACTCGCCCGGGAAAGCCCCATAGCCTTTGGGCTCTTTCCGGACCGCCAAGAGCGGAATGTTGCTTAATTGGGAGACCGCCGTAGCGATGACCACGCCGCCCAGTTCGGTTCCGGCAATCAGATCGGGGTTGATCTCGGCAATGATCGGTACGAACAAACGTGCGATGCGGCGCAGAATTTGCGGGTCCGAAAAGAGGCGGAATTTGTCGATGTAATAGTCGCTGCGCACGCCGCCCGAGAGAATATAATCGCCTCGCGTAAGGGCGCGTTCGACGATGACCTTTCGCAGCCAGTTGAGCTCGGGGATGCGGCCGATGGGTTCCGGCGAGCCTAAATACTCCATTGCCATGCGTTCCAGGATTCCGTTACGGGATTCGGCGCGAAGCCGTTAAAGTTCTGGTTGATCGGCTGCATCGTACGCAAATAATAAAAGAAGACTTCGGGAACGTCGCGTGCCAGCAGGTTTTGGATCTCGTAGTAGGCCTTTTTGCGCGTCGGCTGTTCGTAGTTGTCCAGAGCGATTTTCTGCTGCGCTTCCATGTCGGGGTTGCAGTAGCGGGAATAGTTGTAGCCCGCCGGCGCGACATTTGCGCACGTAAATTGCGAGGCATCGTCCGGATCGACGCCCGCGTACCAACCCGCAAGCGACAGATCGAATTTACCGCCTTGGAGAATGCCGCCTTCGCCGACCGGCGCAAAGAGCACGTCGCCCGGATAGTATTTGATCTCGACGTCGATTCCGGCTTGCCGCAGCATCTGTTGAACTTCGACCGCATTCTTGCGGCGCGTTACGTTGCTGTTGTTGCTGACGAGCACCAGCGTGAGCGGCTGCGCGTTCTTCATCATGATCCCGTTCGGCCCCGGCGCCCAGCCGGCTTGCTGCAGCAGCGAACGCGCCCGTTGAACGTCGGGGGAATACGTCGGGTCCACGTTCGGATTGTGCGACCACATGAAGCCCGGTTGATCTTCGGTGGCTATGGGCTGCTGACCGAACGTCAGCGTGTCGACGATTCGTTTTTTGTCGATTGCGTACGCGATAGCGCGACGCACGCGCAGATCTTGCAGATATGGCCGCTGCACGTTCAGCTGTACGTCTTCATAGCCGTTGATGTCGACAAAAACCAAACGTACGCCGGGAATGGTTTTCGCCGTCGGGTAGTTGTTGATCGACGCTTCGAACATCCAGTCGATGTCGTGCGTGCGCAGCAGGTTGAGCGACGTGTTCTCGTCGGGGACGATGCGAATGTAAATGTTCGCGAGGCCCGGTTTGCCCATGAAGAAATCCGGATTTGCAGCAAACTCCATGTGGTCGCCGTGCACCCAGCGCACGAACTTGAACGGCCCATCGCTTACCGTCGGATTGTTGTTGAACGGAATCTGGTTGATGTTCGGGTATTTCGAAAGAACGTGCGCCGGCGCGACGGGCGTCGGCTGGTCGCTGTCGGCGAAAAACGTGTTCACGAACGGCGCAAACTTTTGCCTCAGGTGTACGACGACGGTGTAATCGTCCGGCGTGTCGATGCTTTTGACGTAATCGTAACCGTGACGCGAGATGACGTTGTTGTTCGGATTCATCATGGCTTGCCACGACCACTTGACATCTTTGCTCGTGACCGGAACGCCGTCGCTCCACTTGACGTTCTTGCGCATCTTGTAGGTAATCGTCAAACCATCTTTTGAGATGCCGCCGTTCGACGCCGTCGGCACGGAGGCCGCGAGCATCGGAACCGGATTGCCTTTCGGGTCCGCGTGCACCAGCGGTTCGAACATCAGAAACGCGATCATACCGTCGGTGGTGTTCGAATTCAGCAGGGGATTGAGGTTTTTCACGTCCTGCTGGATGGCGATGCGAAGCGTGCCGTTACCGGCGCCGGCTGTCCGGCCGGTGGCGGCTTGACGGCCGCCTTGGGTACAGCCTGCAATAAGCGCGCAAAGCGTGGCCAGCGCGACGGCACGTTTCACCAACGGAGATCCTCCAGAATGTAGAAGAATAGCGCTTTTTCGCTACGCTCCCGCGGGCGCCTTCGGCCCGGTCCATCTGCCCGGAACCGGATCGAATCGCTCGTGACGCCACGAGTACGTGCCCAAACCCTGCGTTGCGGTGCGTAACTCCGTGATGTAGCGCGAGAGCTCGACTTGGGGAACGTCCGCTTCCACCACATCGTGTCCCGCCTGTCCGGCCGGATTCATGCCGAGGATTTGACCGCGCTTTCCGGTGAGCTGTTGAATGACCGTCGAGGTGTATTGCGAGGGCACCGTCACTTGCACGCGCACGATCGGTTCGAGAACGACCGGGTTGCATTTCGGCAGCGCATCGCGTACCGCCATGCCCGCGGCCGTTTTAAACGACTGTTCGCTCGAATCGACGTCGTGGTACGCGCCGTCGAAGAGAATGACGTGAATATCGGTGACGGGATAACCGCCGACGCTGCCGTGCATCAGCGCTTCGCGCACGCCCTTTTCAACCGCCGGAATGAATTGGCGCGGAACGACGCCGCCGACAATCTGCTCTTCAAACGTTACGCCGTTGCCGCGATCGCGCGCTTGGAATCGCAACCAGACGTCGCCGAACTGCCCGTGGCCGCCTGTTTGATGTTTGTAGCGTGCATGCACTTCCGTGCCGCCGGTGATCGTTTCCTGATATGGAATCGTCGGGGGCGCCGTGGTCGCTTCGACTTTGAATTTACGCGTAAGGCGCTCGACGGCGATCGTGACGTGCTGCTCGCCGCAGCCGAGCAGCAGCAATTCGTTCGTGATCGGGGCGCGTTCCAAACGCAGCGCCGGGTCTTCGTCGACGATCCGTGCCAGCATTTGCGATATTTTCGCCTCGTCCATCCGCTCTTTCGGTTTGATCGCAACGGCATAAACCGGTTCGGACGCCGGCACGCGCGGCAGCAGAATCTTATGACCGTTTTCCGTTAGAATATCGCCGGTCGAAACCGATTCGAGACGTCCGATGGCGACGATGCTTCCGGGGGCCGCCTCGGTGATTGCTTCCTGTTTTTTGCCTTGCAGACGGTACAGGCCGCCCGAACGAACCTTTTCCGAATTCTTCGAAATATTCGTCAGCGTCGCGTCGGATTTCAGCGTCCCGGAAAGCACGCGCACCACGGAAAGTTTTCCCGACTGCGGGTGGATGATCGTTTTAATGACATACGCGACAACCGGCCCGGCGGTATTGGCTTCGATCTTGCGGCCTTCGGCGTCGACGATCGGCGAATCGAGCGGAGAGGGAAACCACTTCTCCATCGCCTGCACGAGTGCGCCGACGCCGTATCCCGGAAGACCGGCTGCGGCGAGCACCGGGATGATTTGATCGTGCGAGCACTCGTCGCACAGATCTTTTTGCACCTCATCCTGCGGCGGCTCCAACCCTTCGAGCAGCTCTTCCATCAGGTGGTCGTCAAAGTCGGCCATGGCTTCGAGCAGCTGTCCGTGGGCGACTTCGATATGCTCGGCGAGATCCGCAGGCACGTCCGTCTCTTTCGACTTGTCGCCGTCGAATAAATACGCTTTGCGATCCGCCAGGTCGACGTAGCCTTTAAACGTTTCGGCGGCGCCGATGGGCCACTGTTCGGCGACGACGTGCCGCCCGTACGCCGATTGCAGGGCGTCGAGCGTTCCCGCGAAATCCGCGCCGGGGCGATCCATTTTGTTCACGACGAAGAGATGCGGAAGTTTGCGCGATTCGACGTACTCTACGAGCGTCTGCGTTTGCGGAACGCGCGAGGGGTCCGCGTCGATGACGATGACTGCCGCATCGCAGCCGGACAGCGCCATTTTGGTCTCTTCAAAGAAATCGATGAAGCCGGGGCAGTCGACCAGCGTCATGTCGATTCCATTAGCGCTGCAATGCGCGAAGCCGACCGTCGTCGATTGCGCGTGGTTGATGCACTCGGGCTCGTTATCCGTGGTCGTCGTACCGTCGGTGACGGTGCCTTTGCGTCCGATCGTCCCGCAATGCGTCAGTATCGATTCAACTAGCGTCGTCTTTCCGGCGTGATGGGAACCGACGATTGCAATGTTGCGTACGCGAGAAATGTCGGACGCCATATAACACTCCTATAGGGCGCTTTGAAATGCGCCCTTGTTAGCGACGTTTTGCAGGTGCCTTCTTTGTTGCCGTTCGCTTGGCGGTTGAAACTTTGCGCTTCGGCGCCGCCTTTTTGGGCGCGGCTTTCTTTGGTGCTGCTTTCTTAGCCGGCGCCTTTTTGGCCGGCGCCTTTTTCGCAGCGGTCTTCTTGGCGGGCCCCGCTTTTTTCGCGGGCGCCTTCGTTTTCGGCGCAGGCTTTGCCGCTTTAGCCTTAGGCTTGGCGGCGGCTTTCACGGTTTTTGCCGCAATCTTCTTTGCAGACGCGGCTTTCGCCGCAGTCTTTTTCGCAGCCGGCTTGACAGCCGATTTCGCGGGCGCCTTCGCCTTCGGCGCAGGTTTCGGCTTCGGCTCGGGCTTTGGCGCCGGCACGGCTTTGGCTTTACGTTCTGCAGGCGGCTCGGCAGCAGTCTTCGGCTCGGCCTTCGGGCGCGTTTCCCGCTCCGAAGTTTCCTTTGCCGGTTTCTTGGTCGCTCTCGCGGGTCCACTGGCGCGCTTGCGGGGGCCGCTGTCGTGACCGGTCTTGCCGGTACCCGCCGCAACGGGCTCGCGTTCTTCGACTTCTTCGCGCTCCGGTAACCCGAGTTCGGCGCGTCCGAATCCGCTGATGCTGCTGCCGGGTTGCGGCAGCGGCTCTTGCGCTTTGACTTTTTGCAGATGTTCTTTGGTCGCGCGCAGTGCGACCCGTGCCAGACGGCCGGAGACCGGGAACACAATCTCGTTGATCTCGGCGTCGTCGAGCATTCTCAAAATCTCGGCGAATGCGTTGCCCTGATCTTTGGGACTGTGAGCATCCGCGCCGATTGCAATGCCGACGTCTTTCGCCTTGGCTTTTCGCATGAGGCGATTGAGCGCCGCGCGATACTTCTCTTGCAGCTCCGGCGGATTGTCGCGATAGAGATAACGCGTGTTGATCTCGATCGCCATGCCGCGAGCTGCGCACGCATCGAGCAGCTGGTCTTCGTAGCGCTCCAGATTCACTTGCTCGGGCCAATGGCCGAAATTCGCCGGTACGTAGAAGTGTCCGATGATGTGGCCGGGCAATTTCTCGATGTCGTCCAGCAGTTTGGCCATGTAGAGTTCCCAGACGCGCTCGGTGCCGACGACGTCGTAGAGATCTTTGAACTCGGGATTGTCGAAAGGCCACTGCCAGTCCGGACCTTTTTCGGGGTGCTCGATCGTCAAGAAATGCACGGAGCGGATCATGCCGTCCGGCCGCATGGCGTCGACGATGTTTTGCGCATCGGGTCTGGCGCGAGGATCGTTGTCGAGCTCGGCGCCAATCGAGAAACGCATACCGCGGCGCAGCCCTTGCGAGACCACTGCCGCGTGCCCGACGTCGACGCCTGCAGTCTCGGCAGCGCCGTACAGATCGCCCGCTTCGGCAAGCTTGAGCGCGCGGCGCACGGTGTGAACCGCACCCGGATCTTCGAAGGTCAAGTAGTTGATGTGGTCCGCGACCATCATAAAGCGCGGTCCGCCGCGGCGGCACGCGTGGTAAAACCACAGAAACAGCATGCGCGGCGAATACGCTATAGGACGTTCCTCGGCAAACGGTTTGTGTTCGCCTTTTGCATGTCCGTGAACGTCTGGAATTGCGGGAAGACGTGGATCGTTCAGCGTTCTACTTCCTTTACACCACGCGGGATCCACATCCGGGGTCCCTTCGTCGCCGTACGCACGAGGCCGCGATCGGCCGCGCCTTCTTGGACCCATGGTACGACGGTTTCAATAAGAATTTCGATGCCGCGTTTCATCAGTTCCAGCGACATTGACGGCGTGCTTTCGGGGCCGAGCACTGCGGCTTGCGCCGGCAGATACGGTACGTGCACGAAACCGGCAACGATCGGCGGCGAGCATTGTTCGGCAAGCGCCAGTGCTTCGTACAGAAGCTGATTACAAATGTACGTCCCGGCGGAGTTGGAAACGTAGCCTGGGATACCGTTCTCCCTCCACGAGTTCACAATGTCAGCAAAGGGAAACGGCGAGAGACGCGCGTCCGGGCCGCCCCGGTGGATGCCGTCGTTGCGGCGCATCTCGCCCCCATTATCGGGCTGGCTAAAATCCAACACGTTGACGGCGACGCGCTCGATTGCAAGTGCGCTTCGGCCGGCGGCTTGCCCCAAGCCGACGATGACGTCCGGGGACTCTTCGGCAATGGCTTGCTTCAGGCGCTCGCCCAGATTGCGGGTCTCAACCGGAAAGATGCGCACGGCAAGAGGACGCCCTGCTATGAGGCGCCCTTCAAGGCTACGTGCCACGAGCTCGCTCGGGTTAACCTTCTCGCCACCGAACGGCTCGAAACCGGTGATGAGGACGTGTTTTGCCACCTTCTAAAAAGTTAACCGCGATTTCGGGTTCCCCTGGTAGCCCTTCGTAAAAACAAAGGTGCCGCGCTATCGCGCGGCACCTCCGATCATCTTGTTAGTGTCTGTACTAACGACGACCACCCCCTCTGTCCGCTGTTTGCCCTCGTTTCTCTCTATCTGAGGGATCTGCGGATTATTGCACAGGTGGTGTTAGCGGCGGATGCCCGTGTAGCCTTCCAGGCTGAGAATCTTCGCCTTCATTTCGATACCGTAGCCGTAGTTGTGCAGGTCGCCGCTGGAATCGACGACGCGGTGGCACGGAAAGAAAAGCGGCAGAGGATTGCGCGCCATGACTTGGCCTACGGCTCGGGCGGCTTTCGGACGGCCGATCGTCTGCGCGACCCAAGCGTAGCTGCGCACTTCACCCGGCGGAATCTGCGCCGCAGCTTTGAGTGCGGCTTGTTCGAACGGCGTAAGGTCGCTGATGTCGACCGCGTTCTCGTCGACGCGCCAGGTGGTGAAGAAGTCGTCGAAGAGTTTTTTGAGCCAGAGCGGCGTTTCGCCGCTCACGACCGGCCGGCGCAAGCGGTGTTCGACGCGGCTGCGCACCTCCTCGGGATCGTCGCCCCGGTCCAAACCGATGAACGCAATGCGCGTGTCCTTGAATCCCACGTACACGCGGCCGATCGGCGTTTGCAGCGAGGTGAGCGAGATCGGTTCCGTGCGGTAGCGGTGCTTTAGGGATGCGATGTGCTCGACGATTTTCTTCGTGAGATCGCACGACGGTTCGGGTTTCGGAAGACACGAGAGGCAGTATGCGACGCCTTCGTATTGCACGTAGAGCTCTTGGCACGGCGGACACGCTCGTAAATGCGCGTGGACGGCTTCCCGCAACGACGGCATGCCGTCGCGAATCTCGTCCCACAGCGCCTCCACTTCACGACAGCGCATGAACGGTTGTTCCCCCTTGAGGCACGATCTTTCCAATTTGCGGACCAAGAATCCGACGCAGAATGCGAACCGCTCGATGCACGTGGGATTTCACGGTGCCGATCGGCTGATCGAGAATCTCGGCGATCTCCGGATGACTGCGGCCTTCGATGAAGCGCAGCGTCGCCGCGGCGCGCAGATGCATCGGAAGTTGTAACAGCGCGCGTTCTACCAGCGCCATGTCGGCATTCTGCTCCACGATCTTCTCGGGCTGGGGCGGCGCTTCGCGGTGCGCTCCCTTGAGCAGCGCATCGGGATCCGCCAAAGCGTCGAGTGCGACGTTCGTGGGCCGTTTGCTGCGCAACCGGTTGCGCGTAACGTTGAGCGTGATGGTGTACAGCCACGGCTGCAGGCGAAGCTCCGCGCGCTGCTCCGGCGACATTTTGCCGAGCGCCCGGTAGGCACGCACGAAAGCGTCCTGCACGATCTCTTCGGCATCTTCGCGGTTGCCGGTCATGCGCAGCGCAAAGCCGTACAACCGCCGCTGATATTCGTCGACGATGTCGTCGAAGCGGTCGATTGACGGTGCGCCGATGGACGCCTTAGTCGCCTTCTTGGCTGCCGACGGTGGCACAACAAACTCCCTAGTCAGGAGTGGTGCTGCGAGCACGCTCATACACGGGTCCCAACACCACGAGGGGGCCAAAGGTTTCAGCCCCGCAACAGCGGAAGCCTCCGAGCATGACGCTTGATGCGATCATGTACAAATCTTTAAAACCGTTCGGTGCGATTCGCCGGACGGTTTTTATGTAAATAAGAGGTAGAGCGGTATGGAACATGCGATCGAACCACTGGAAGTTTCCTTCGACGCGTACACGATGTGCAGTTTCCTTCCGAACCTGGACTCGTCGCGAGCGATTCCGCTTACGCTCATCGGGTATCGTCATGGTGAAGATCCGTGGTTCGTTTGGCTCGTACCGAAAGAAGGCATCAGTCCTGCGGGTTTGACGGAGGATCCTTACTACGCAAAAGTGCTGCGCAATCCGCGCGGCTACTTCGTGAAAAAATTAAATAAATATATTGAAGAGACGCGCAGCGTGAAACGCGGCATCGAGATGCTGATCGATTGCCACCAAAATCACTTGGCTTTCACGCCGCTGGTCGCGATGACGGAGCAGCCGTTCACGCACCCGATGACGGTTGAACTTTTGGCAGCGGTGTAGGACCGCGAATTCCTTTGAAAGAGCCGCGCCGGTTGCGCGGCTCTTTGTTTTACGGGGAACTCGCTTCGGTCGCCGCCGGCGCCGAATCGTCCGCTTTGATGGAACGCCGGTACACGATCGTCACGGGTGAGGCGTGTCCGCGATCGTCGAGCGTTCCGGTGATGGTAAGCGTCTCGTTGAGGGCGAGCAGAAGCGCGTCGCCGCGCAGCGAGTAATATGCGGTGCCGCGCATACGCATCGTGCCGGCAATCGACATATCGGAATGATCCGGCAGCGGCCCCGTCATCGGCCCGCTCGCATCGAAATCGACCGAGAGCGTGGGCCGCGACGATACGCGCGCGACCGTGCCGCGCTCGAGATAGCCATGGAGCGTCCCGCCGATCATCGGCGCCGGAAACGCGAACGGAACGCGCCCTCGCAGGTGCAGCAGATCGCGCAGCGTCGGCTGGTCCAGGACGACCGCGAAGGGCTGGTTGAGGACGGTCAAATAATCCGGATCGAGGTCGGTCTTGTCGCGCAATTCTCCAGCGGGCGTCATGACCTGCACGAAGGTGGCTTGCGCCGGAACTGTCCCCGCCGCATCGGCGCGGGTGTAATGCGCTTGCGCCGTAAAGCGCGTCTCGGACCCGTCTTTGCGGACTGTCAGCTGTTGCGCGCCGGCGTAAGAAATGCTTGTTTGCAGATCGGTCTGACCGATCTGGTACTGGTCGTTCCCGCTAACGAAATAGTGTTGATCGGCCTGAGCGGGTAAAGCTGCCGCCAACACCGATGCCAGGCCAAAGGCCAGTGTTTTGAAGTGCATACGGGGCGGTCAGCTCTCTTTCTAGGTCGTTTCTGGAGGCTATGTTTGGTATCATTATCCCAGGAAATTCGTTTTTGCGAAACATCCGATCGAAGCTTTTTAAGAGCATCGCCTCGCATACGTTTGTGCCGATATAGTAGTTTAAGAAGTAGGAGAGTGTATGCAGCAGCCGGCTATGGGTACCTTCCAAGCATGAGACGAATGCGGATCGTCATCGCACTGACGCTGACGATCCTCTTTGCCTTTGTCTCCCTCCCGGCGTCGGCAGCTCCGACCGCCGAGATGCCTACCCGGCCGGCTCCGGTTTCCGTAACGCTCCAAAAAATCTATCAGCGCGCTTATGACGAGGCGTATAGCCGTCATGCGCTGCTCGAGAGCGACGGTACGACGTTCGTGTCGACGGGCGACATCAATATGGAATGGCTGCGGGATTCGAGCGCGGTGATGACGCCCTATATCGGCCTGGCGGTGACGGACTCATACGTTCGGTATATGCTGCGCGGCACCATTGCAAGGCAAGCGCGCTACATTCAGATCGATCCGTACGCGAACGCGTTTACGTCGAACTATCGCGTCGCCGAGCGCAAGTTCGAGGTCGATTCGCTCATGTATCCGGTATGGTTCGCATATTTGTACTGGAAGGCCGCCGGCGACCGTTCCGTGTTCACGCCGAACGTGCAGCGAGCGTTTCGCACCGTGCTGGCCACGCTTCGGACCGAGCAGCGACACGCAACGCGCTCCAAATACCGCCATCCGGAGCTCGCAAACGGCGGCAAAGGCACTCCCGTTGCGTACACGGGCCTCGTGTGGACGGCGTTCCGTCCCTCTGACGATGCGGCGCGCTACCACTTTAATATTCCTGAGAACATGTTCGCGGTCGTCGTACTGCGCGACCTCACCGAGATCGAGAAGAGCGTGTACCGGGATCGCGGCGTGGCGCAAAACGCGTGGGGCCTTTCCGTACAGATTCAGCGCGCGATCGAGCGCTATGGCCAGGTCAACGTGCCGGGCATCGGGCGGATCTATGCGTATGAAATCGACGGCTTCGGCCACGCCAACTTGATGGATGACGCCAACGCGCCGTCGCTGCTTTCGATTCCGTATTACGGCTACGTCGGCGTTCACGACGTCGTGTATCAGGCGACGCGCAGCTTCATTCTCTCGCCGCGCAATCCGTACTACTTTGCGGGCAAGTACGCCGCCGGCGTCGGCAGCCCGCATACGCCGCACGGCTACATTTGGCCGCTCGCACTGGTTATGCAGGCGCTCACGTCAACGGATCAAAGCGAAATTACGCGAGTCATGGGCTACATCGCCGCGTCGGATACGGGCGACCATCGCTTGCACGAATCGTTCAACGTCGATTGGCCCGAGTCATATACACGCGCAGACTTCGCCTGGCCGAACGCGCTCTTCGCCCAGATGATGCTTGGGCGTCAAGGACGGCTGCCGCCGGTCCTCGAGTCGATGGCGCGCTAGCGCTATTCCCTCAGGCGGCGTTCCTGTGCGGCCGTATCCAAATACGCGATGGCGAAGAGCGCCGCAAGCGGTGCGCTTACGACCGTAACATACGCCAGATCGACGATATCGAAGAGCCGTCCGCCTTTGGGCGCAATCGCTTGCAACAAATAGATCTCAGCGATGGATAGCACGAGCTGAATTGCAAAAAGCGAGAAGATGCGCGCAATATTTACCCACGCAAGCATCAGACTTCGCAGCAGCGCAAACGGCACCAGCGTGAGCGTTTGGACGTTCGACTCGATTGCCGCAAACGGTTCCGCATAGACGAGCATCGCCGCGAAAAACGTCGCAAACGTGCCGAGCGCGATATTGCCTGCGTCCGCCGTCATCATCGACTCGAAACTCGCGCGCGTAATCAGCGCGATGGCGACATCGATGACCAGGATGGCCCAGGTGCGTTCGATGATGCGTTCAATGCGCTCGCTCAGCGAGGGCATCGTTCCGGTAGCGTCGGCGCCCACGTTCACGAGCACGACTGCAGTCACGAGCGGCGAACCGATCAGAATCGCGAAGAAGTTCGAGAGCCGTACGTGGACGTTGACGTAAAAGAGATATTCCAAGCCGAAGACCACGGCGCACGTGACGAGATACAGCACCCAGCGGCGCAAAAAAAGATGCGCGGCAACAGTGCCAATCGGCCTATACGAGGGGACGTCGTTAATGGTGAACCGTTAGTCTGCGCGAAGGAAGGAAAAACCGCACGTCGGCGATCTCTCCGCAGACGACCACGTCTTCCGGGTCGTGAAAGTGCCGCCCGTTTATGTCAACAGTGAAGCGGCCGGAGGCAAGGCCGAGCAGCGTTGTGCGCAGATTGCGCGCGTATTTGTCGGCCGGCGCGCGCGTTCCGACGGCTTCGCGAACCGCGAGCGAGACGAGATCGCGAACGCGCAGCGGCGTTGCGAGCGCAAACGCGCCCGAACCGCTGCATGCGACGGCGTGAAGATCGAGAGGCACGCGTACTCGTATCACTAGGGGAAGATTTTCCCGATTTTCGAGGAGCCGCCTGCCGTCAGGGAGTAACGATTTGATCGATGTCGGTTTTCGGCAACTATGCGTCCGCCGAGGTCGTGGACGCTGCTGAGAAGTTCATCAGCAAAATGGATGAGCACGATCTTTCAGCGGCGATCGACCAGAGCGAGCGGACGATGTCCCCGCATGGCCGCGCACTTTTCGTTGAAGCGATCTTCGACGCGTTCCGGCAGCGGGGTGAATCCTCGGAAGACGCCGCGGAAGCAGCAGGGACGACGCTCGATGCAATCGCGCGAGACGAATCCGCAATTCAAGCGTTACTTTCATATGCGAAGAGTAATCCCGGTTTGCTCAAAGAAGCCGCCATCGTGCTGATCGAACGGCATCCGGACATGGTCTCGCAGCTCGCGCCGCAGATTGCGGACGGCATCGCGCAGCGTCTGCTGGAACGATGAGCAACGATCTGCATCGCCGAAGACGCATGACGCCGAGCGGCCCACGCCGCAGCTCCGGCGGCAGCAACAACAATTTTACGCTTTGGACTGTCACCGTCGTTGCCGCGATCGTCGTGATCGTCGGCGGATGGTTCTTAGGACAAGGCCTTGCGCATTGGTTGAGTCCGAAAGAGGACCGAACCGCGCAGGGACCCACGCCTACGCCGGTTGCCACGCCTGTGGCGTCACCAACCGAAAACGTTGCACAAGCGACGCCCGCCGCTACGCCGAGTGCAGAACCCACCGCGACGCCGGCGCCGTCTCCCACCGCTGTTCGAACGGCTGCGCCCACGCCGAAGCCTGCAGCGAGCGCCGCGCCTACCGCTGAGCGAACCATTGCGCCGACTCCGGCTCCGATCGTAAAACCGACGGCGCCGGCAACATCATCGGCGCGAACGACACTTCCCGTTGCGCGTCGCCCGGAACCGACGGCGGCGCCGGCGGTGAGTAGCGTGTCGCCGGCATTCGGCGAGACGACGGTGCGTTCATACATCGAGGCTCTGCGCCGCGGCGATCCGCAAGCTGCGGCGGCTTACTTGGGCAACGGCGTTCCGGACGAAGATTTCATCGACGAGAACACGCGGATCGTGAGCGTGAATACGACGCCGAACAGCGACGGCAGCTACAAAGTGGTTGTCGATATGCAGACGAGTAAAGGCGAATACTCGGAAACGTTCGTGGTTGCCGGCACGGGCAGCGCTGCACGCATTTTAGAAAAGACGGCCATTAAGCCGTAACCGCTACACGCCTAAGCGCTTGCGAATGTCGTCTCCGATCAGAAAGTCCGCGACCAAAGCCGTGAGAAACGTGCCGATCGCGTACAGTGAGAATTCCCGCTGCGTCATTTCCGGAAAGCTCGCATAGAGCAGGACCAAGGCCGCGATCACGAAAACTGCGCCTGCGATTGCGCGCGTCACGCCGGCGAGCGAAAACGTCCGTTGCGAACGTCTTCCGCTCAGATTCCAAAGCAACAGTCCCGCGAACCACAGAGCGATGACGGCCAGCAGCCGCGCGAAGAGGCCGGCGACTATTGCTGTTCGTCGGGCCAGGCGGCGAGTTCGCCGACCGCGGCGCTCTTCAGCACTTTGAGGCCAAGCATCGCACATTTCATGCGCGTAGGGCTAATGCCGATGCCGACGTTGTCGAGCACGGCTTCTTTGGGCATCGTCGCGACTTCCTCGAGCGTCTTGCCTTTGATTTCTTCCGTGAGCATCGACATCGAAGCTTGGCTAATCGCGCACCCCTTGCCCGAAAAGCGCACGTCGCGGATCTTTCGATTGCCGTCGACCGCAAGTTCGACGCGAATTTGATCTCCGCAGAGCGGGTTCAGATCCTCCGCGCTGGCATCCGGATTTTCGAGATGACCGAAGTTTCGCGGATTGCGATAGTGATCGAGGATGAAGTCTCTATAAAAATCGT
>Ga0070739_10002723_pt1 | contig 23064 bp, 22 predicted proteins | sample Coa_R1_7_FD_66445 | JGI IMG/M metagenome (GOLD analysis project Ga0070739, IMG submission 66445) | Surface soil microbial communities from Centralia Pennsylvania, which are recovering from an underground coalmine fire - Coalmine... | ecosystem: Environmental > Terrestrial > Soil > Unclassified ... | reverse complement strand
CGGAGCCGCGCGAATGTCCAGAGGCAAAAAATAAAGGGAAGTGCATCTTGAGCACTTCCCCGCTCTTATTCAGGCGTTTCGGGATATCGCTCCCTTGATGGTCTTTCGTAATACATCCTGGGATAATCGGCCTGTGGCTGTTCGTAGGAAGCCTCCTGCACGATCTCGGGTGGAGATGACCACATCTCATGAGAAGATTCGGGCACATATTCTCCTCTTCTCTCCCGAGGCCGCTCAAGAAACGCCCGCGCCGCACCCTCCTGCGCTGGCTGGCGTGGGAGCGTCATCCACGTGAGCAAGGCAAACGCAATAGCGGCCAATAGAAATAATCCTATCATCTCCAGCGGTCCAAATCCCCAGCCTGGCGGACCACCATATCCATACGCATTCGAATTCGCGGACATGTATGTCGCTGCTCCGTACATATGGGCACAATGATGCATGAGTTTTTCGTCTCCTTTCCCTGATACAATAGCCTGTATCATAATACATCGTAAAAGATAAATGTCAAGAAAGATGCAACAATTTGTAAAGGATCTGACATTCTGTTTCAGAATGTTTCTGGCCGCCTTGCCGGCACCATCAATCATAGAGTGGGCCAATACTCGGCGTTCTGGCCCATCCTCGCCGGGTGTTCGTGCAGTTCTGCTGCACCGGGAGCCAGTATAGTATGCGGACAAAGACGCTTCGCGTCTTTGTCCGCATACTATACTGGCTTGGCGAGCGCCGCAGGCGCGAGCGGCAGAATCATTCAATCAATCTACCATTCTGTGTTCCGTGGTGTCATAATGAGACCGGACTGAGAACATGCCTCTCCACTTTTACAGAGATAACAAATGGAGGAATGCAGCAAATGGAAATCAAAAGAAGTGGCTCGCAACCTTCCGGCAAGGGGCAGGCCGAGTATTTTACCGGCGCGGTCCGCCTTGATCCCCTGATCGAGGCGCCCGATCCGGCGCGCGTGCGCAGCGTCAGCGTCACCTTCGAGCCTGGCGCCCGAACCGCCTGGCACAGTCACCCGCTGGGCCAGACCTTGATCGTGACGGCTGGCTGTGGCCGGGCACAGAGCTGGGGTGGTCCGATTGAGGAAATTCGGCCAGGCGACGTAATCTGGTTCGCGCCGGGGGAGAAACACTGGCACGGCGCCGCACCAAATACGGCCATGACGCATATCGCCATCCAGGAACAGCTCGACGGCAGGACCGCCGACTGGATGGAGAAGGTCAGCGACGATCAATACCAGGGCTGATCCAGGTCAGCCCTGGCAGCAAAAACAGGGTAGGAGCCGCGCGGCTCCTACCCTGTTTTTGCTGCCTCACACCCCCACGTCGTATAACTGCTCGAACTGGAGATTCAGATCGTTGGTGGCCTGCCACAACGAGGCCAGCGCTTTGCGCACGTTGGAGAGCGCGCAGGGTGGCAGATCGTCGCGGGCCGCCAGACTTTTGAGTCTTTCATAGGCGGCGAGCAACTCGCGCTCCGGCTCCGTGAGTTCCTTGCCCAGCAGATCGGTTGTGGTCGTCATGGTCTTTCCTCCTGTCAGTATTGCGCCACCGGGCGGGTGTCTTGCAGGCGTCTGGCCTTGAGTTCAAAGTGCGGCAACTGTCCATACTCCATGCGCTCGATATTGAAGCGCAGTCCCTCGTGCGCGTTCGCCAGGTCCTTCGCCAGTCGCGTCTGTAATTCGGGCCAATCCGCTTCAAAGCCGGGCTTGATCTCCAACCTGATCGTAATCTCATCCTGGAGATCATCCTTGCGCCAGATGTAGATCTGGAACTCGTCGATGGCCGGGTATTCGCGGATGATCGCCTCGACGGCGCGCGGATAGACGTTGGTGCCGCGAATGAGCTTCATATCATCCCAGCGCCCCCGGATGCCGCCCTCGTAGATATCCCAGGTGCGGCCACAGGTGCAGGTGCTGGCGGGAACCTTGAGCACCATATCTTTTGTGCGATAGCGAATGACTGGAATGAAGCCACGGCCAAAGGAGGTGACAACGCGCTCGGCCAGTTCGCCGTAGCCCACCGGTTCGCCTGTGCTGGGATTGAGCGTCTCCTCGATAAAGTGATCCTCGATGATGTGCGTGCCGCCTGGCTGGTGGGAGCATTCAAAGATCATGATTGTGCCCAGTTCGGTCATGCCGGCGGTATCGCCACACTTTGCCCCCCACGCCTCCTCAAGCTGGCGCTTTACCGCCGGGATCGAACCCGCCGGCTCTCCTGAGAGGATGAGCTTGTTGACCTTGCTCACCTTTGCCAGATCGACGCCCATCTCGCGGGCCTTCTGCCACAGGTGCAGCGCGTAGGTTGGCGTAGAGAAAACCGTAGTCGCTCCCATCTCGATGATCTGTTTGACACGCGCCTCGCTGGTCTGCGCCCCGCCGGGGATGACCAGCGCGCCGATCTTCTCGCAGCCGTAGTGCGCACCCCAGAAGCCAATAAACGAGCCGTAGCCAAAGGCGAAATACACAATATCTTCTGGGCGCACGCCAAAGCCCCAGACGCCATAGGCCCACATCTCACCGATCCAATCCCAGTCCTTCATGCCGTCCAGGACGCGGATAGGCGTGCGCCCGGTTGTCCCCGAGGTAAGATGGTAGCGGATAGCATTGGTGGGCGTGGTCGCCAGCATGTCACCAAAGAGCGGCGTCTGCACCTGCGATTCCATCCACTCCTCCCTGGTCATGAAGGGGATGCGGCGGATATCGTCCAGCGTCTTCAACTGCTCCGGGTGGAAGCCAGCGGCCTCGAAGCGGCGGCGGTGAAACGGCGTCGTCGCATACGCCCATTCGCACATGCGGCGCAGCTTGAGAAGCTGCAACGCCTGTAATTCTTCGCGCGGCAGCGTCTCGTTTTTGGGGTTCCAGTACTCTGAATAGGCCATGCAAAATCCCTCCTTACACTGAGGTTCATAGACACCTTAGTCTAACGAGCGTATGTCTGATCTCCGATCCCATCGCTTGCTCGCGCCAGAGGCGCTCGCCGCATATAGTTTGTTGTGAGGCGGAGCCGCATGACCGCCCGGCGCGAGTGGGTGATAGTGTTGAACATCAGATACCCTCTAAGATATGTTGTGCCCTTTTAGCGCCCGACGAGATCGCGGGCGATAATGATACGCTGGATCTGGCTGGTACCCTCGTAGATTTGCAGCCCCTTGATGTCGCGGTAGTAGCGCTCGACAGGGTACACATTGGAATAGCCGCGATTGCCGTGCAGCAGGACAGCCTCCGACGCGGCGCGCATGGCGGCCTCGGTAGCGAAAAGCTTGGCGATGGAGGTTGCCCTGGTAGTGGGCAGCCCCTGGTCCTTGAGCCATGCCGCGCGGTAGACGAGCAGGCGCGCGGCCTCCAGGTCAGCGCTCATGTCGGCCAGCGTGGCCTGAACCATCTGGAAATCGGCGAGGCGCTGCCCGAACTGGCGGCGCTGCCGCGTGAAGTCGATGCAGGCATCCAGGCACGCCTGTCCGATGCCAACGGCGCCGGCGGCCACGCCCAACCGGCCGCGATCCAGCGCCGACATCGCCACTTTGAAGCCCTCGCCGGCGGCGCCGAGCAGCGCGCTTTTAGCCACGCGGCAATCCTTGAAGGTGATATGTACGTGCTCGGAGGCGCGGTGGCCCAGTTCCCGGCCCGGCATCGGCTCGCGCAGGAAGCCGGGGGTCTCGGTCTCAACAATGAAAGCGCAAATACCTTTATGGCGAGCGGAGCGATCCCTGGTGGCGAAGACAATGGCGACCTGTGCGCTGATGCCGTTGGTAATCCAGATCTTTTCACCGTTGAGGATGTAGCTATCGCCCTCCTCGCGCGCTGTGGTCTCGATGCTGGCGGCATCGGATCCGGCGTTCGGCTCGGTGAGGGCGTAGCAGCCGATCCACTCGCCGCTTGCCAGGCGCGGCAGGTAGCGCTGGCGCTGCTCCTCGCTGCCCCACTCGCGAATGCACATGGAGACCAGGCTGGCATGCACCGTCAGGAAGCCGCGCACAGAAGAATCAACGCGGCCCAGCTCCTCGCAGAGCAGTGCATAGCTCACCCAGTCCATGCCGGAGCCGCCATAGTCCGGCTCAATCGGCCCCGCCAGGAAGCCGAGTTCGCCCATGCGCCGGACCAGGTGCCGTGGAAACTCGCCCTTCTCATCGGCTTCTCGCGCCAGCGGCGCAACCTCCTGCTCGGCGAAGCGGCGCGCCTGCTCCTGTACGCGCTGCTGCCGAGGTGTGAGCGCGAAATCCATGCCGTGCAACTCCTTTCAGTCGAGAACGGCCATGCCCTGAATTTCGATCAATACTTCGTCCTGGTAAAAGCGGGAGATCTCGAACAGGGCCGTTGCGGGATAGTAGGAGCCAAAGAAAGCGCGGTGCACCTGTCCCAGTGGCTTGAGGTGAGCGAGATAATCGTCGCGGTCCCGCACGAAAATAGTAATCTGCGTAATATCCTGCATTTTCCCGCCCGCGGCCTCAACGACGGCGCGGAGGTTGCGCAATACCTGTTCGTACTGGCCCACCAGATCCCCGCGCGCGACGACGCGTCCCTGAGCATCGCTGGCGGTCTGACCGGCCAGAAAGAGCAGGCGCGGCCCGTTCCCCCCGGCAAGGATACCATGACTGAACCCTCTCGGTGATGGCAGTTGCGGCGGATTGATAATCGTTTTGTCCATCGTAGCCTCTCCACAAAGGTTGAGCGCCAGGCTTATCGTGCGTTTATTATACCACCTGCACAGCCGGTCACGGCCCCGCCGTCATCCCGGCGGCTCTCGGACGCCATGCGATATAATAATGTAGAGATAGGGCCTGTCCCCATCTCCACAAATGGACGCGCGAGACCATCGCATCGCTCTCGTGTCACCCTGCAAAATATCATTGAAGGAAAGAGGAGCATATTTTTGGAGACCAGAGCGAAGACCAACGTTGGCGTTATCGGATGCGGCAAGATCAGTTCTATCTACCTCCAGGCCCCCGCCACATTTGATATTCTCAATATCGTGGCATGCGCAGATATCGATATGGAGCGCGCGCGAGCGCAGGCGGCACGCTACAATATCCCCAGAGCCTGTACCGTCGAGGAATTACTGGCCGATCCCGACATCGAGATCGTCCTCAACCTTACCATTCCCGCGGCACATGCCGAGATCGACATGGCCGCCATCGAGGCCGGCAAGTCGGTCTACAGCGAAAAGCCGCTGGCGCTCAATCGTGAGCAGGGGCGCTCATTGCTGGACGCGGCGCAGGCGAAGCGCCTGCGCGTCGGGTGCGCGCCCGATACCTTCCTGGGCGGCGGCATCCAGACCTGCATCAAGCTGATGAATGATGGCGTGATCGGCACGCCCGTCGCGGCCACCGCCTTCATGATGAACCACGGCCCTGAATACTGGCATCCCGATCCCGACTTTTTCTACCAGCCTGGCGCCGGCCCGCTGTTCGACATGGGGCCTTATTATCTCACAACGCTGATCGCCATACTGGGACCAGTGCGCCGTGTAGCGGGTTCGACGCGCATCACCTTTCCCGAGCGCACAATCACCAGCCAGCCCAGATACGGCACAAAGATCACTGTCAACACACCTACCCATGTCGCGAGCATTCTGGACTTCGCATCCGGTCCCATTGCTACCCTCGTCACCAGCTTCGATGTCTGGTCCCATCGCCTGCCACGCATCGAGATCTACGGCACCGAGGGCACGCTGAGCATGCCCGATCCCAATACCTTTGATGGCCCGGTCTCGCTGCGACTGGGAAGAGAGGAACAGTGGCGCAATGTCGAACTCACACACGGCTATACCCGGAACTCACGCGGCATCGGCCTGGCAGACATGGCACATGCAATGCGTTCAGGGCGCCTCCACCGCGCAAATGGCGCGATGGCCTATCATGTGCTTGACATCATGCAGGCAATCCACGAATCCTCCGATAGCGGCAGGCACATCGCGCTGAGCAGCACCTGTGAGCGGCCCGCCCCACTGCCCGAAGGACGCTACACCTGGGACGACGAGTACTGATAAGGAGAATCAGCGAGCGCAGCGCCTGCGGCGCTGCGCTCGCTGATTCTCCCCGGTAACGAACCGCGCAGCGGTGAGCGGTGCGGCATAGCCAGCCGGTGTGATGTTATAATGGAAAGATAGAGCCTGTGAGAAGCGAGATCACACACACTATTTAAGGGAGGAACAGCATGGCCCAGATCAAAGGACCGGCACTATTTCTGGCACAGTTCGTTCAGGACACGGCCCCATACAATACGCTCGAAAACATCACGCAGTGGAGCAAGGAGATGGGCTTTATCGGCGTGCAGATCCCGGCCTGGGATAGCCGCATGATCGACCTGGACAAAGCGTCGGAGTCGAAACAGTATTGTGACGACTTCAAAGGCAGATGCAACGGACTGGCTGTGACCGAGCTTTCAACACACCTTATCGGCCAGCTCGTCGCTGTACACCCGGCCTATGATATCCTCATGGACGCCTTCGCACCCCCGGAACTGCACGGCAATCCAAAAGCCAGGGCCGAGTGGGCCGTCGGGCAGATGATAAAAACCATCAAAGCTTCGCGCAATTTCGGCCTCGACGTTGTGCCCACGTTTTCGGGCGCGCTGCTCTGGCACACCATCTACCCGTTCCCACAGCGACCCGCCGGGCTGGTAGAGATGGGCTTTCAAGAACTGGCGCGGCGCTGGCAGCCAATTTTGCACGCGGCGGAAGAGTACGGCGTGGACCTTGCCTACGAGATTCACCCCTCGGAAGACCTGCATGATGGCGCCACTTTCGAGCGCTTCCTGGCCGCGACTGGTAATCATCCACGCGTGCATATCCTCTACGATCCATCGCATTTTATCCTTCAACAACTCGACTACCTGGGCTATATCGATGTCTATAAAGACCACATCAAAGCCTTCCATGTGAAGGATGCCGAATATCGTCCCTCGCCCCGTTCGGGCGTCTATGGCGGCTACCAGGAATGGATAGACCGCCCCGGCCGCTTCCGCAGCCTGGGGGATGGGCAGGTCGATTTCAAGCAGGTCTTCTCCAAACTGACGCAGTATGGCTATAAAAGCTGGGCCGTACTCGAATGGGAAGACGTGCTGAAAGATTCGGTGCAGGGTGCACGCGAGGGGGCGGTCTTCATCAAGAACATGCTCATCGACGTGCCCACCAGGGCCTTTGACGATTTTGCTGGCGGCAAGCAGGATGAGGAGACCAACCGCCGCATCCTCGGTCTCTCATAGAGTCACAACAACACTGTAGGGGCGCGCCTCGCGCGCTCGCGCGAAGCAAGCCTCGCTAGCTAGAAGGAGAGCATCGTATGGACCAGGACGTAACGCAGAGAAGACTGCGCGCGGGCATCGTCGGCGGCGGCCAGGGATCATTTATCGGCGGTGTGCATCGTATCGCCGTCGAACTGGACGGCCAGGCGCAGGTCATCGCCGGCGCCATGTCATCCGATCCACAGCGCGCGGAAGCCTCGGCCCGCGCATGGTTTCTGGAACGTTCATACGCCAGTTTCCAGGAGATGGCTGAAGCCGAGTCGAAGCGCGAGGACGGCATCGATTTTGTGATGGTGACGACGCCCAACCATATGCACTATCCAGTCGCTAAAGCATTCCTGGAGCACGGTATTCACGTCGTCTGCGACAAGCCCATGACCTTCACGCTTACGCAGGCCCACGAACTGGTCGCGCTCGTCGAGAAGTCGCACCTCATCTTCGCCCTCACCCATAACTACACCGGCTATCCGGTGGTACGCCATGCGCGCGAGATGGTACGCCGTGGCGAGATCGGCGAGATCCGCAAGGTGCTGGTAGAGTACATCCAGGACTGGCTGATGGAAGCCCAGGAGACGCTGGGCAACAAGCAGGCGGAGTGGCGCACCGATCCCGCTCGCTCCGGCATAGCCGGCTGCGTCGGCGACATTGGCACGCATGCCGAAAATCTGCTCGAATTCATCACCGGGCTGAAAGTTACCTCGCTGTGCGCCGACCTGAGCATCTTTGTCAAGGGGCGGCGCCTGGATGACGACGCGAACATGCTGCTGCGGCTGGAGAACGGCGGCAAGGGCGTGCTGACCTGCTCGCAGGTGGCCGCCGGCGAAGAGAATAACCTGAACATTCGCATCTACGGCAGCAAAGGCGGCCTCGAATGGCACCAGATGGAGCCGAATACGCTGCTCTTCAAGCAGCCCGGCCAGCCCACCCGGATCCTGCGCACGGGACAGCCCTATCTGAGCGACGTGGCGAAAGCGTCAGCGCGCATTCCGGCGGGCCACCCCGAGGGCTACCTGGAAGCCTTCGCCAATATCTATAAGATGGCGATTGCCGATATCCGCCGCGTCAAGATGGGCGAGCAGCCGCAGGGAGGTTATCCCACCGTCTACGATGGCCTGCGTGGCATGCAGTTCATCGTCAAGGCCGTCGAGAGTTCGCAAAAAGGCTGCGTGTGGGTAGACCTGTAGACCGGCAATAAGGAGCCGTCAACAGCGGAGTCGCCGGGGGCGGCTCCGCTGTAGTTTTTTCAAGGAGCAGCTTTGATGCAACCTGAATTTCGCTGGATCGGCAAAGCGCTGTCCCGCGTCGAAGATGAGCGACTGCTGCGCGGAGCCGGGCGCTACATAGACGATATGGCGCCGTGCGCGGGCTGCAAGGTTGCCGCCATCTTACGCAGTCCACACGCCCATGCGCTGATCCGCCACATCGATGTCACAGATGCCCTGAAAGTTCCCGGCGTCGCCGGCGTGATTACCGGAGCTGACGCCCGCCGCGAGCTGCGGCCATTCCCCGTCGGCGTACCGGCTCCCGTCGCGTATTACCCGATAGCGATTGACAAGGTGCGCTTTGTTGGCGAGCCAGTCGCAGTCGTCGTGGCGGATAACCGCTACATCGCCGAAGATGCCGCCGAGCTTGTCCAGGTGGAGTACGAGCCTCTGCCTGCCGTCATGGATCTTGAGGCCGCGATCAAACCGGGCAGCACACTGCTGCATGAGAACGTCGGAAGTAACATCGCCAACCGCCGCGTCTTCTCATATGGCGATTGGGAGCGCATCCTGAACACAGCTCCGCACGTCATCAGCGCGCGCTTCGAGTATCCCAAAACCACGGGAACGCCGGTAGAGACCTATGGCGTGATCGCGCAGTACGAGCCTGGCAGCGGCAACTACAGCGTCTGGGCGAACTTCCACGGCCCCTTCACGCTGCACACGGTGATGGCACAGGCACTCAAGATCAGCCCGGCACAGTTGCGCTTGCAGGTCCCCGCCGATATTGGCGGCTCCTACGGCATCAAGTCCGCTGTCTATCCCTATATCGTATTGATGGCCCTCGCAGCCAGGCTCATTGGCTGTCCGGTGCGCTGGTGCGAAGATCGCCTCGAACATATGCAGGCCAGTTCCAGCGGCACCGACAGGATCTCCTATCTCACCGGCGCGTTCAATGAGCAGGGTCGCGTGCTGGCGCTCAAGATGGTGCAGTACGATGATGTCGGCGCCTACATCCGCGCGCCGGAGCCGGCCACGCTCTACCGCACGCACGGCGATATGACCGGCGCTTACGACATCCCCGCCTTCTCCATGGACAACTATGCCATCATGACCAATCGTGTGCCCACCGGCCTGATTCGCGGCTATGGCGGGCCGCAACTCTACTTCCAGTTGGAGCGCTTCATGGATATGGCCGCGCATCGCCTCGACCTCGATCCCGCCGAGATCAGGCGCCGCAACTTCATTCGCTCCGACCAGTTCCCTTATCGCACCGTCACGGGCGGCCTCTACGACAGCGGCAATTACGAGGCTGCCCTGGAGAAAGCGCTGGCACTGAGCAACTATCGCGCCTTCCGCGAGGAGCAGCGTCTCAATCGAAAGAGCAAAGGCGGCGGGGGGGTACTGCACGGCATCGGCATCGCCGCCGTCGTCGAGCCGTCGGGATCGAATATGGGCTACCTCGGCGTTGCTTTCACCGCCGAGGAACGCGCGAAGCAGTTACCTAAATCGGGCTGCACGGCGGCAGCTACCGTTGCCATAGACGCCCTCGGCGGCATCACGGTGCGGCTCGACACCACGCCAGAGGGCCAGGGGCACGAGACTGTGGCACAGCAGATCGTCGCTGAGGTGCTAGACGTGGAGCCGCGCAGCGTGCGCGTGATCGCCGAGATGGATACGGCCACCAGCCCGTGGTCGATAGCCTCCGGCAGCTACTCCAGTCGCTTCGCCCCCGCCGGATCAAGCGCCGTCTATACCGCCGCACAGCGCGTCAGGTGCAAGCTGCTGCGCCTGGCCGCACATCAATTGCAGGTCGCGGAAAGCGCGTTGACGGTGCGCGCCGGACGCATCTATCATGACGGGCGCGATACTGGCCTCTCGTTGAAACGGCTCGCCGGGCTGACGCACTGGAACCCTTCCGAATTGCCCGAAGGCATCGAGCCGGGCGTCTTTGAGACCTGCTACTACAACATCCCATCGGTTGCGCCACCAGATGAGCGGGATCGCGTAAACTCCTCGGCAACCTACGGATTTCTCGTCGATGTCGTCAGGATCGAGATCGATCCCACGACAGCGGAGCTGCGTATCCTGGATTACGTCACCGTGCACGACGCCGGGCGGCTGCTCAATCCTAAACTCGCCGAGGGCCAGATCCTGGGCGGAGTGGCGCATGGGCTGGGCACGGCGCTGTTTGAAGAGATGCTTTACAATGCCGGTGGTCAATTGCTCAACGGCTCGCTCGTCGATTACCTGTGCCCGACGGCGGGTGAGATGCCCGAGGTCGTGATTGCTCATCAGGAGACGCTCTCCCCGCTGACGCCGCTGGGGGCGAAGGGACTCGGCGAAGGGAACGTCATGAGCGCGGGCGCCGCTATCGCCAATGCCGTAGCCGATGCGCTCGGCGTCGAGCCAACGGCGCTGCCGCTCTCGCCGTCGCGGCTCTGGGGCCTGCTCAGCCAGATGAAGAAAGGAGAGAAAGCGCGTGAAACCAGCAGCGTTTGAGTACATTCGTGTCGACACGCTGGATGAGGCGCTCTCCGTCCTGGCTGCGAGCGACCTCGATGCTAAAGTCCTCGCCGGCGGACAAAGCCTGCTGCCGCTGCTCAACATGCGGCTCGCTCGCCCTGACGCGCTGGTCGATATTCACCGGCTCGGCGACCTGGAGACGCTGGAGGCACGCGAGAATGACGATACACTCCTGCTCGAAGTAGGAGCGATGGTGCGGCAGCGCGCGCTTGAGCGCTACGCCGCCGCGCAGCCACGCGCCCGGCTCCTGCACGAGGCGCTGCTGCATGTCGGCCATCCTCAGACGCGCAACGCCGGCACCGTCGGCGGCAGCCTGGCGCACGCCGATCCTTCCGCGGAGCTGCCGCTGCTTTTCGTTACGCTTGGCGGCCTGGCTTTTTTGTGCAGTTTGCGCGGCGAGCGCCAGGTCAACGCGGAAGAGTTCTTCCAATCGTACTTCACCACGGCCATCGCGCCCGACGAACTGCTGACGAAAACGCTCTGGCGCCTGCCATCGGCCAGGACCGGCGTCGCCTTCAAAGAGTTTCGCCGGCGACACGGCGACTTCGCGCTCGTCGCGGCGGCCTGCACAATGGCTCTGGACGGCGAACACAGAATAGAACGCCTGCGCCTGGGCATCTGCGGCGTGGCGGAGACGCCGCTGCTCGTGCGGGAGGCGCAGGAACTTGTAGGTGAGCGTCTGACGGAGGAGCGAGCTTACGCCATCGCCGCGCGCGTGGCAGCACGGTTCGAGATGGCCGACGACGTTCAGGCATCCGCCGCCTACCGGCGCCAGCTTGCCACCGTTGCCATGTCGCAGGCTTTAGCGGCGGCGTTCGCGGATGCACAGTCAAAGGAGGAAGCGAATCGTGCAGCGCATCAAGGCTGACAGTTTAACGCCGATTACCCTGCGCGTCAATGGTCGTCGCTACCGGGCAGCCATCGAGCCGCGCTTGCTGCTCAGCGATTTTCTGCGCCAGGAATGCGGCCTCACCGGCACGCACATCGGCTGCGAGCACGGCGTCTGCGGCGCGTGTACTGTGCTGGTGAACGGCATCGCCATGCGCAGTTGCCTCATGCTTGCCATAGCGATGGAGGACCAGGAGATTACGACCATCGAAGGTTTAAGTAACCATCCAGACTTCCCCGCTGTCTATCGCGCCTTCACCGGGCATCACGCCTTGCAGTGCGGCTTCTGCACGCCCGGCATTGTGGTCTCGGCAATGGCGGAGGTACTGGGACACGAGGTGAGCGCCGGAGAGATCGACGACATCTTGAGCGGGCATCTCTGCCGCTGTACCGGCTATCTTGGCATTAAAGCGGCGCTGCGCGAGATAGCCGGTACAGCGGCATCGAAAACAGAGCAGCAGATTGACGCGAAAGGATCAGATGGCCCATGAATCTCGCCAGATATTTTGTACAGTCCGTCGAGCGTTTCCCCGACGCTGTTGCCATCGTGGATGACCAGGTGCGCTGGACCTATCGCGACCTCTATCGCGAGGTGAGCGCGGTGGCGGCCAGCATGCATGCGCTGGGCGTGCGGGCCGGCGATCACGCGCTGGTGATATTGAAAAATCGCCGCGAAAACGTCGTCGTCTACTGGGCCTGCCAGTGGCTCGGCCTCATCTACACGCCCGTCAACTTTCGCATGCCCTATAGTGAGCTTGCCTTCTGCATCGGTGACGCCGCGCCCACCATCATTTTCTATGAGGAGGAGAAACGCGCGACGCTGGAGGCCGCGTTCGCCCAGGCGCAGCACACAGCCAGAGTCTATGCCGTGGGCGGCGGCGGTCCTGATGGCTTTGATGAGCTGCGCCGCGCTGGCGCAGAAATGCCGCCAGCAGCGAGCGTTGACAACGATGCTACGGCCATCATGCTCTACACTTCTGGCACCACCGGCAGCCCCAAAGGCGTGCCACGCTCGCACAGCAACGAAATCAGCGCTGCCGAGGCGCATATTATCCAGAACCAGTGCGCACTCTTCGAGAGCACCATCGGCGTGATGCCGTTCTATCACACGATGGGCATGCGCACACTGCTGGTGACGACCTTCCTCAACGGGAAACTGGCCCTGCTCCCCGACTACGACGCGGAGAGCGCGCTGGATGTGCTGGCCCGCGAAGCACTGACGAGCCTCTACCTGGTACCAACGCTCTATTATGATCTCGTGAACCATCCCCGGCTCGATCAGTACGATCTGCACGCGCTGACCAGGCTCGGCTACGCGGGCGCGGCGATGACTACCACGCTCACTCGGCAGTGCTTCGAGCGCCTGCACCCCCGGCTCTTTGTGAATCATTTCGGCAGCTCTGAAATCTATACTTTTACCATCTGTTCCTGGCTTGATCGCAAGCCGGGCTGCGCCGGACGACCCGGCTTCCACGAAGCGGTACGCATTGTCACTGCCGATCCCGCGCGCAAGGTGCAGCCCGACGAAATCGTTAGCCCCGGCACTCCCGGCGAGGTGATCGTGAGCCTGAGTTCACCGGAAGCGTTCAAGGGCTACTGGCATCGTCCCGAAGCCGACGAGAAGGCGCTTCGCCAGGGCTGGTACTTTACCGGCGACATCGGCGTCTGGGACGACGAGGGCGACCTGTGGGTGCAGGGACGGGTAGACGATATGTTGATCTCGGGCGGAGAGAATATCCATCCCCTGGAGGTCGAGGATGTGCTTAGCAAGCACCCGCAGGTGCGCGAGGTCGCGGTGGCCGGGCTGCCCGATGAGCGCTGGGGACAGATTGTGGCCGCCTTCATTGCCCCCGCCGATCCCGCGCTCAGCGCCGAGGAGCTTGACCGCTTCTGCCTCGCCAGCCCGCAGCTTGCCAGCTTCAAGCGGCCCCGCCGCTATATCTTTGTGAAAGCGGTGCCCAGATCGCCCGTCGGCAAAATCCTGCGCCGTAAACTTCAAGCCGGCGAGTATGAGCCATACGATCCTCAAGATCAGAACAGGTCATCCTGAGCGCCTGACTGTCATCCTGAGCGCAGCGAAGGAGCCGGCGCGCGAAGCGACAGCGCGTCCGTCTGTCGTTCCTCGGGGCAGATCCTTCGCTGCCGCTCAGGATGACATGGGGACGCTCTGAATGACCTGTTGTGGAGGATGACATGGGCTGCTGTGCAGGATGATATGACCGAATCTGGAAGGAGCAGAATAATATGACCGACGAGTACCCGAACTCGATTTTGCGCGTTGAATATCCGGCGGAACGCCCGGTGGCAATACTGACGCTGGACGCGCCGCCATTCAATATTGTGACGGTTCCCACGCGCGAACACTTCGCCGCCACGTTCCGCGAGATCGAGAAGAACGACGCAGTACGCGTTGTCATCGTGCGCGGCGGCGGCGATGACAACTTTTCGTCGGGCGGGGATATCGCGGGCTTTCTTGAAGCGACGCCCGAATATCTTTCGCATCTGGCCGAGAACGTCGCTGCCCCGGAACGCTGCTCGAAGCCCGTGATCGCGCGCCTCTCAGGCTACGCGCTCGGCGTCGGGCTGGAGATCGCGCTGGCCTGCGATTTCCGTATCGCCGCAGAGACCACGCAGATCGGTCTGCCGGAAATGCGCCTGGGCATGATCCCGGGGAGCGGTGGGACACAGCGCGTGGCGCGCATGGCCGGTCTCGGACGGGCAATGGATATGATCCTGCGTGCGCGCCGTATCTCCGCCGCCGAGGCGCTTTCCTGGGGCCTGCTGACCGAGGTTGTGCCACTGAACGAACTTGATGCCCGCGTCAACGCCCTGGTCGATGAACTGCTGGCGCTCTCACCGCTGGCGCTGCGCAGCGCGAAACAGGCTTTGCACGCGGCGATGGAGGTTCCGCTGAGCGCCGGCCTCGCGCTGGAGGGCAGTATGTACGGCTTCCTGCGCACAACGGAGGATTTTCGCGAGGGAGTGCGCGCCTTCAAGGAGAAGCGCCGCCCGCACTTCCAGGGCAAGTGACATGCTGTCCTGACAGTTCGTTTCAGACGCGGCATAAAAAGTTCTGGATCTGCGTCATGGTCTCGGCGTAGCGATCACGGTGGATGCAGTGGCCCGCACCCGCGATATGGATCACCTCGCCATGCTCACAGAGATCCTCGGCCTCCTGGGCCGCCTGCGGCGCCACAATAGCGCCGGCAGCGGGGTCTCCCGTGACCAGCAGCAGCGGACAGCGAATGCGGGACAGGATCTCGCGCCAGGGAATATCTCGCTCCAGATGCCGAAAGACTTCGGGATTGAATTCGACCTTCGATTCGGCCCAGGGAGCAAGCTCAACCTCGTCCCAGCGCGGATTGTACTTACGCGCGGCGACGAGGCGCTCTTCCGGGGAGAGATTCCTGAGCGCGAGGATGCCCTGGAAAAATTGCAGCATCCGTTCCGAGCGGCCCTCGCCATCCTGGTCCGGCTCCTCGTCTCTGAAAGGCGGATCTTCCAGCACAAGGGCACGCACCAGTTCGGGATAGTTTGCTGCCACCGTCGCAGCCGTCATGGCCCCCATCGAATGCCCGAAGAGATACACGCTTCCCAAACCCAGCGCGCGTATGAAAGCCGCGACATCATCCGACAGTAGCTTATAGGAGAAGCCTTCCAGCGAGCCTCCGGTGCGCCCATGCCCACGCGCATCGGTCATAATCACATCGAATTGCCCCTGCAAATCACGTGCTACCGGCGTCCAGCACAGACCATTGTCCACCACACCATGCAGCAGGATTATTACCGGCCTGCCCTCTCCGCCGGTGCGGTAGTAGTGGATGTTGAGGCCATTTGCCTGTACGTAGTTATCAGGCCATTCTGCCATGCCATGCTCCCATCTTGTCTTATTTGACTGCCTTGTCGATCAGCCGCCCACCTATACGCAGCGAATTGCATGCGGAGCGACAATCTGCTACTACGTTGATGGTGTTTGCATTCCTCCGCTTACATGATATCACGAAAGGTGGCGTGGGCAGGCCCTATGCCCCCTGTCGCATCAGCCCTATCGCATAGCCAGAGAGATAGAGCAGTGTCAGCCAGAGGACCAGCGCAGCGCCGATGCCCACGAAGTACGACCAGTTATCGGGTGAAGGGCCAGCGATCTGTAAGCCGAGCAGGAGTGCTATAATAGCGATCAAGGCCAGCAGGCAGAGCAGCGTACCGGTGAGGTAGTATGGCCGAACGCTGAAGAGGCGGGCGAGGGGCAGGAAGTGGATACCTACGATCAAAGCAATCACCGGAGCGAGCAAGCGATCCGCCCCAAAGTTGGAGAGCAGGATACTGGCGAGCGCGATCAACACGGCCTCGGCGCCGAAGACGACACCGAACCAGATCCCGATTCGCCTGCCCGTGGCTACGTCCTCAGGGGCCGTCGCCGGGGATAGCGTGCGCGCGCAGCGCATAACCATGACACCAATACCAAAGAAGACGAGCGTCACCAGCCCGATAATGACGTAGACGCTAATGTGTAAAGCTCCTCGCAAAAACGAGGTGCCCCATAAAGCCCAGGCGCCCCCGAAGAAGGCCAGAAAGAAGATGCCGCTGGCAACGCCCTGTACAGCCTCGCGCGGCAACTCCAACGGCTGGGAAACGCGAACAGACATAATAATCTCTCCTGTGCTCTATTTTGATAATGGCAGCCTCGACCTCGACTCATTTTTACGGAGTCCTATCCGCAAAAGTATATCGTCTCGTTCAGCAGAGGCTTCCAGAGAGGAACAATGCTACACTCTTTATATGTCATAATAAAATGAAAACGCAAGATATCCCAAATATCCAATACGCTTCAAATGAAAGGGAAAAAGAGATGGCTCAACATGCGGAGGAAATGGTCTGATGAAGCATGTCGGTATTCTCGCCCATAGCGTGGAAGGGGCTGCGCTCTGCCTGCGCTCGTTCGCGCAGGAAGGCTCTCGCGAACCTGGCGACTATGAGCATCCAGACGTAACCCTTGACTGCATCTCGATGGCCCGCAGCATGGCGGCGTGGGAGGCAGCCGATTACGCACCCATTCGGGCGATCCTCGCCGAGAGTGCTGTCAGGCTGGCGCGAGCGGGCGCGGACTTCTTCATCTGTCCAGACAACACCGCTCATATCGCGCTCGAAGAGCCGGGAGACGACCTTGCACTTCCGGGCCTGCACATTGCCGAGATCGTCGCCGACCACGCCGCGCTCAACGGCTACAGGCGTGTTGGCGTGCTCGGCACGAAATATACTATGAACTCATCGCTCTATCCCCGGGCGCTGGCAGCACGCGGCATTCAAGCTGATGTGCCAGAGGCAGAGGAGCGGCGCATCATCGATGAGATCATCTTTGAGGAGTTAGTCAATGGTATTTTTTCCGACACTTCGCGGCAGAAGTATGTTCACATCATTGAACAGTTGCGAGAGCGAGGATGTGATGCAGCGGCCCTTGTTTGTACCGAGATCCCGCTCCTCATAACGCCAGACATCTCTCCGCTGCCTACCCTGGACTCGACGCGCCTGCTCGCTCGTGCTGGCTTCGAGGTAGCTACTGGAAAGCGCCCCATGCCATCATGGAAGGGCGGACGGGTCGGGAGGGAATCAGAAAGTTTGTGAAAGGTGGACCTGATGCGAACCTTTACCGTAACCACCAGCAAAAAAGACCAGGTGGTGGATATCACCGATACTGTTGAGGGCTATCTGCGCGAAGAGCAGAAGGCTGATGGCCTCTGCTCGCTCTTTGTCGCGCACACGACCTGCGCGCTGACTACCGCCGATCTTGATCCGGGCACCGATCTCGACCTGCTCAACGCGCTGCGCCACCTGCTGCCAAAAATCTCATATCGTCATCCGCACGATCCTGCGCACACGCCGGACCATATCCTCTCCTCGCTGCTCGGTCCCTCGCTGGTGGTTCCCTACGCTCGCCACCGGCTGCTGCTCGGCACCTGGCAGCGCATTATTCTGGTCGAACTGGACGGCCCGCGCCAGCGCACCATGTATATGTCAACCTTCTCATGAACCCGGGGGTCATCTTTGCGGGCTTGCTCGCTGCCGCTCGCCGCGCCCCTACAGGTTCCGCTCGGAAAGAAAGGGCGCAGCCTGGACGAGCCTGCCATCCTGGTAGACCAGGGCGCGCCGGAAAACGTAGTGAACACGCTCGCCGACGCCCGCTCCCTCGTCGTTGGAGACGAAGGTGCGCAGGTCGCCATAGGGAGTGGTCAGGATGAGTTCCTGGTAGTGGCCGCGCGGCATGCGCTGCTTGACGTGGGCTATCGGGCCATCCTGCTCCACGAGGCGCACATCCTCAGGTCGCACGGCGATATCGGTCTCTCCCTCGACCAGCGCCGATAGCCGCGCGCAGGGCACGCATGTCCCTGCGATCTCCACGCTATCCGCGCTGACCGAGCCGCGCAGCAGGTTCATCGCGCCCACGAAACCGGCGACGAAGATCGTCTTCGGCTCACGATAGAGCGTATCGGGCGGATCGTACTGTTCGAGGCGGCCATCCGCCAGCACGGCCACGCGATCAGCTATGGACGATGCCTCGTCCTGGTCGTGGGTGACAAAGATCGTGGTAATGCCGACGCGCCGCTGGATCTCGCGGATCTCCTCGCGTACCTGCACACGCAATTTGGCATCCAGGTTGCTGAGCGGCTCGTCGAGCAGGAGCAGCTTCGGTTCCAGCACAATCGCGCGCGCCAGAGCCACGCGCTGCTGCTGGCCGCCGGACAACTGCGCGGGATAGGAGCGGCCATACTCCTCCAGGCGCACCAGCGCCAGCACTTCCTGCACACGCTTCTGGATGACGCGCTTCGGCAGTTTGCGCAGTTGCAAGCCGAAAGCGACATTGTGAAAGACATCCATATGCGGCCAGAGCGCATATTGCTGAAAAACCATCGCCGTCGGGCGGCGCTCCGGCGGAATGCCGGTAATGGGCACATCGTCGAGCAGGATGCGGCCCGCATCGGGCGTCAGAAAGCCCGCGATCATGCGCAGCGTCGTGGTCTTGCCACAGCCCGAAGGACCTAGCAGGCAGACCAGTTCGCCCGAAGCCACTTCGAGGTTCAGGTCGTTGACCACCAGCTTGCCGCCGAGGTGCTTGACGATGCCATCAAGGAGGAGTTTTGCCATAAGCAGCTCCCGATTAATGAAGATTAAAAACCTGAGCCGGATATCCCCCGGTGCGCGGCGGCGCGACTGATCGCGCCTCCCGTCGCCCCAGAAGTGTAGCAAGTAAGCCACATATCCCCGCAGGGCTTAGACGCGCGTTCAATGTAAATGAAATCCGGCAGCCAGAGCGCCGCCAATAATATAGCGCCGCACCAGCAGCAGCAGCACGAAGGACGGGATGCTCAGCACAATCGAGAAGACCGCCGCCGCCTGCTGCGGATAGTTGCTTACCAGCGTGTACATCTGGACGGGCATCGTAATGTAGTCGGGAGAGCCGACCAGGAAGGTGCCCTGAGCTTCGTCCAGTGAGGCCAGGAAGGCCAGGATCAGAGCGACCAGGATACCTGGCAGTGCCATCGGCAGCGTGACCTTCCAGAAGGTTGTCCAGAGGCCCGCTCCAACGTCGCGCGCTGCCTCCTCAAGCTGTCGCGGCACAGCGGCGAACGCGGCGGACGGTATCCAGGTCATGATGACAATGGTGCTCAGTAGTTGCACCACCACAACGCCCCAGAACGTATCCATGAGGCCGAAAGCATAGAGCAGCCCGGCCATCGTGATATAGAGGCCCATCTTGGGAAAAGCGTTGGTAGCGAAGAGCGAGACGAGAAATGTCCTGCGTCCGGGAAAATCGTAGCGCGCGAAAGCGTAGGCCGCCGGAAGGCAGATCACTGCCGAGAGCAGCGTCACCACCGGCGAGATCGTAAAGCTCAGGATAATCGAGTGGCCGATCTCGTCGTTGAGCAGGATCTGCTGCCACCAGGAGAGCGTCCAGGCTTGAGGCAGCAGCGCGGGGTAGAACCACGCTTTGGAGAAGGCCCACATGAACAGCGTGATGAGCGGCCCCAGGATGAAGAGTCCCAGCGCGATCAGCAGCAGCGCCAGGCCGATCCCCTTTGCCAGTCGTGAAGCGCCCGCCTGCGTCCCTGCCCGCACCTGCGCAACAGCGCTCTTCTCGCGCCGGGGACCGCTGATATTGATGATGCTCATTGCAGTTTCCCCGCTTTCCTATCACTGACGACATTCGCCCATACGTACAGGGCACCGATGCCGGCGGCCAGCACGAAGACGATCACCGCCATCGCCACGGCTTGCTGCGGCTGGTTGTATGACTGGTAATAGTTTGTCATGGCAACTCCAAGCAGGGCCGGCGCCGTGGGACCGACAAGAAAAGGGATAGTGAAACTGCCCAGGACGCCGATGCCGGTGAAGGTAGCAACGATTATCGTGGGCAGCATGTTGAGCGGCACGATCACGCGCACCAGAATGCGCGGGGTGGTTGCGCCAACATCGCGCGCCGCCTCAATCAGCGCATCGGGCACCGACTGCAACCCGGACGCCAGCAGCAGGACGGCGAAGGGCAGGTTTACCCAGATCTGGCCGATGACAACCCCGAAGAGCGTATAGCCAAAGCCCGGGAAATGCATGCCGATCTTTGCCGCCAGGGCACTGACGTAACCGTTCGCGTTCCAGAAGGTCACGATGGCGTAGGAGGCAATAACCACCGGGATGAAAAGCGGCACGAGATAGATCGAAGATACGACATGCGTGAACCAGCCCGACGAGAAACGTATATAAAGCGCCAGCCCCCAGCCTGTGACCAGGATCAGCGCGACGGAAGCAAGTGTTACCCAGATCGTGGCCCAGAAATCCTGGAGGAAGGCGCGATCATGCAGCAAGGTCTGGTAGACCGCCAGGGTCAGGCCATGCTCGGCTGTTACCAGGTTCTGAGCCAGTTGCGCTACCGGCGCGTTAGGCCCTGCGGTATAGCCCAATGAAAAGGTGAGTGCCATCAGCGCCGGGAAGCCTACGAAGATCACCACCACCAGAACGGGCAGCAAGGCGACCAGCAGGGCTATCAGACGGCTTCTCCGCATAAAGGTCCGCTCCCTGACAATGCTGCCCGGCTGAGCGCTGCGCATTCAGCCGGGCAGCATTGCAACTTTTAACCTCCGGCAACCTGCGATTGCCACTGCTTATTCATATCGGCCGTGAACTTGGACGAGTAGCCGCGCGCATACGTCTTCGCTATCGCAGCATACTGCTGCTGGATATCTTCAGGCATATACGACCACTGGATGCCAGGGAAGCCCTTCATGGCGTTGACGATGGTTGTCTGCACATCTGATCCAAGCAGCCAGTTCAGCAACTTGTAAGCTTGCTGCGTGTGTGGAGCATAGCGCGGAATGCCGATAAAGGCCGGGCCACCATTGAACGGCGGATTCAACTGGATCAGCTTTACCGACGGGGGCAGCAGGTTCTGCGACAGGTAGCTCATCGCCTGGTCCGACCAGACCGGGGCCATCCAGATGGAGCCGTTGCCGAGCAGTTGCAGCACCGCGACGTTGCCGTTGGGATAGAAGCCGTTACGATAGATCGAAGAGTTCAGGCTGCGCAGTTCCTGAAAGCCTGCCTGCCACTGGCTCTCCATCGAAGGATCGTAGCCTGTGACAAAGGAGTTCGGATCGCTGACGTGCGAGTTGAGCACGGCCTGGACGAATGCCTGGCCCGAGCCTCCTGTGCTCGGCGTATTGTAGGTGAATTTGCCCGGATGCGCCTTGATCCAGGCCAGCAGATCGGAAAGCGTGGTCGGAGGATTCTGTACGTATTGTGTGTTGTAAGCAAGCACCACCGAAGAGGACCGGTACGGTATGGCATCGGAGTTGACCTGCTGTAAGAGTGCCGGATCGACACGGCTCATCAGGGGCACCTGCTGCGTCGTGAGTGGTTGCAGTAGATTGGCCTGCGAGGCTTGCTGGATGATACCAGCATCAATGAGATCCATGCCCGGAGATTTTTTGGCATTCACGGCGGCGCTCACGCGCGCCAGCGTGGTCGAGTCAATGGTACCGTGCTCGGCAAAGATCAGCTTGATGTTGATATCGGGGTTGGCTTTCTCAAACCGGGGGATCAGGGTGTTCTGCCACAGGTGCTGCACGTTTACGTCGCCGCTGGAATAAAGAGTGAGGGTTGTCTGGCCGGCGCCATTGCCGCCGTTTCCGCTACTGTTCCCGCCGCACGCGGCGAAGGTGATCGCCACCAGTACAGTCGCCAGCAAAGCGAACAAGGCACGTCTTACAAAAGGAAATCTCATGGGGGATGACCTCCTTTAGTCCGCTGGATCGGTGGGGACAGGCCGCGCCGCGAACAGAGCGCACCGCCCCCGGTCCCGCGCGAAAATATCTGGCCCGTCTCTGGCTTTTTTCCTACCGATTGTATCCCCGCTTCCGCCGGGCTGTCAAGCCTGCTCGCCTGCCCCTCTTCACTTACCTGTGCGTAGCCGCGCGATGATCGCGTGTGAAACCACGTTGTGGGCCAGACGAGCGTGATCAATCGCGTGGCTGCGCATACAAAAGCATCTTTTCAGGGATACCGGTTTCCTTTTCAATTGTATTCTGCTTCTATCAGGTTGTCAAGCCTGTCTGGTCTCAAATAGCTTCACTTATCCTTCTAGATTGCTGTGATAATCGGATTGGAGAGCGTTGTAGAGCTACGTGATTCATGGCTAATATCCCCAGGGATACCGGTTTCCTTCTCTTTACTCCTCAGCGCCTGCGGCGCTTTGCCCGCGCACGACCACCATACCTCCCGCGGGCGGGTTGGCGGCCAGCGGCCGTGATCTGAGAGATGAGGCGTTGATGACAGACCGATGACAGAACCGGGCGGCAATGTTCATCTGGCTGTCATCCCTGGCACCTATACTTTTAGTACATGCTCATATGCAGGGCATGTGAAAGTTGACATAAATATAAAAAGGAGATGACATATGCACCATTGGGCAACATGGGGCATGGGTTTCTGGCCCCTGTTTCCGCTGCTCTGGCTGGCGATTATCGCGGCTCTCTGCTGGGTGGCGAGCCGCTGCTTCGGCCGGAGAGGCCGGCCCGCGCATTTTGGGCCACCTTTCGGGCCGAACGCATTGGAGATCCTGCGCCAGCGCTACGCGCGCGGTGAGATCGATGGCGACACCTTCGAGCAGATGCGCGAGCACCTGCAACGCTCCGGCTGGCCCCGCGAATAGCCTTT
>Ga0070739_10002716_pt1 | contig 23099 bp, 17 predicted proteins | sample Coa_R1_7_FD_66445 | JGI IMG/M metagenome (GOLD analysis project Ga0070739, IMG submission 66445) | Surface soil microbial communities from Centralia Pennsylvania, which are recovering from an underground coalmine fire - Coalmine... | ecosystem: Environmental > Terrestrial > Soil > Unclassified ... | reverse complement strand
CACGCGTAGCAATGCGCGCACAGCCACAAGTAGTCCTCATTGATTTGCGCGAGGCGTTCTTCGCGTTTGGAATCCCGAACGTCTTCGATGAACCGGTATGCATACGCAATGGCGGCGGGGCCCGCGAAGGACGGATCGACGCTGACCACGGGACAGAGCGCATAGCACGTCGCGCACATCACGCAGTTTGCCACATCCACGAGTTTCTTCATGTCCTCGGGACTGACGCGCCGTTCGCGGTCGTGCTCTTCGTCGCGATCTTTCGGCTGCAGATAGGGCTTCAGCCGGGTGTATTTGTCCCAGAACGGATCCATGTGAACGACCAGATCGCGCATCGGCTGAAAGTTCGGCATCGGATCGACTTTGATCGTGCCGCTCTTGTCCATCACCGTATTGCACGGCGTCTTGCACGCCAGCCCGGTTACGCCGTTGATGTTCATCGCACACGAACCGCAGATAGCGCTGCGGCACGACCGGCGAAAACTGATGGAGCCGTCGACCTCGGCTTTCGCCGTTTCGAGCGCATCGAGCACCGTTGTCGTCTCCGGTATGTCGACCGTAACCACGTCGCGGTGGGGAACCGTATCGACGGCCTCGTCGAACCGGAAGATGTCGAGTTTAATATTTGCCATTCGTGCTTTCTAGTACGTCCTGACCTGGGGCTGCCACTTGGTAATGGTGACTTTGCGCGAGTAGTCGAGGCGCGGATTGCGGCCGTCTTGGCGCCACGCCAAAGTATGAACTAGCCACTTTTCGTCGTCGCGTTCCGGGTAATCCGTGCGAGCCTGCGCTCCACGGGATTCCGTGCGTGCGAGTGCTCCGTTGGCGACGCACATCGCAACGTCGATCAGATAGTCGGTTTCCATCGTGCCCACGAGGTCCGTATTGAACGTCTTGGACTTGTCCATGACGTACACTTCCTCGTCGAACCGTTTGCGGATCTCGAGCAATTGATCGACGGCTTTTTGCAGCTGCGCTTCGTTGCGGAAGATGAAGACGTTCTCGCTCATGACGTTCTGCATTGCGGCGCGAAGCTGCGGCGCGCGCGTGCCGCCGGGCTTGGAGAGCCAGTTGTTGATGCGGTCTTTTTCTTGCTGCAGCGTGCGCTCGGACGGCTTGGGTTCGCCGGCCGTCTTGATGTAATCGCATGCGTGCTTGGCAGCGCGCGCTCCGAACACGATCGTTTCGAGCAGCGAATTTCCGCCCAAACGGTTTGCGCCGTGAACGCTCGGCGAGGCGCATTCGCCTGCGGCGTACACCCCCGGCACGCGCGTTGCACCCCAAATATCCGTTTCGATGCCGCCCATCGTGTAATGCATTCCAGGCAAAATCGGGATGGGGTCGTTGATCGCATCCTTGCCGGTCGCGTCGAGGGCAAGTTCGCGAATCTGCGGTAAGCGCTCGAGAATTTTTTCACGCCCGAGATGCCGCAAATCGAGCAGCACGCATCCGTCGACGCCGCGTCCTTCGAGAATTTCGGTCCATTCGGCACGGGAAACGACGTCGCGCGAGGCGAGTTCGCCTTTGTTCGGCGCATACTTGAACATGAAGCGCTCGCCGTTGGAATTGAGCAGATACGCGCCCTCGCCGCGCGCGGCTTCGGATAGAAGAACGCCGTTCTCTTTCAGCGAGGTCGGATGAAACTGTACAAACTCGAAGTCCATCAGCGGAATGCCCGCGCGAAACGCGACGGCTTGTCCGTCCGCCGTCGACGCATAACCGTTCGTCGTCTTCGCATACATGCGGCCTGCGCCGCCGGTAGCGAAAATCGTGGCCTTTGCGTTGATCAGCTCGAGTTCACCGTTGCGCATGTTGTACGCAACGATGCCGGTTCCCACGCCGCCTTCAACGCAAAGCGCGGTGCAGAAGTATTCTTCGTAAACTTTGACGTTGAACCGTTCGAGCTGCTCCCACAGCGTATGCAGAATCACAAGGCCCGTAACGTCCGCGGAGTAACACGTGCGCGGAGCGCCCGCGCCGCCGAATGGCCGTTGCGCTATTCGTCCGTCCGGTAAACGCGAGAAGATGCAGCCGCGGTGCTCGAGCCAGATGATTTGCTGCGGCGCATCCGAGCACATCGCTTCGATACAATCTTGATCGCCCAGATAGTCGGAACCCTTGGCAGTGTCGAATGCGTGCGCTTCAGCTGTGTCTTCTTGGCGGTTACCCAGAGCGGCGTTGATGCCGCCTTGCGCTGCGCCGGAGTGGCTGCGCACCGGATGCATCTTGCTGACGATGGCAACGTCGGCACCGCGTTCGGCCGCTTCAACGGCGGCGCGCATGCCGGCCAAGCCGCCACCAATGACGACGACGTCGTGCTTGATCACGTGGACCTTTCCCGGGAGTGGAAAAAAGCTTTGCTTCTTTATACTACTCCGGTTTGGCCGTACCCCACGACCTTAGTGGCAAACTTGTGCGCTGCTTGCTTTTGAAGGAACCGCCTGCCGGACCGCGGCGTCGCGGTCACTTCCCGTAGAAGCGGAAGGTGTTCTTGCCGCCTTGCTTTGCCTGATAGAGCGCCTCGTCGGCGGCGAAGAACAGCGTCCGCCCGTCCGTCCCATCTGTGGGGAACATTGCGGCGCCGATCGAGCAGTGGAGGCCGTTCCGGTGCAGCGACGACATTACGCGTTCGACGGCGCGGCCCGCCGCGTCGCGGTCGGTGCTCGGCATGACCAGCACGAATTCGTCGCCGGCATACCGCGCAACGATGTCGCCCTTGCGCGCCGTTTTCTTCAGGACGTTCGCAAAACGCTTAAGCGCCAGATCGCCCAAACTATGTCCGCCCGAATCGTTGATCTTCTTGAGGTCGTCCAAATCGAGAATGACGAATGCGAAGGGCGTATCGTATCGCTCCGAGCTGTGCAGCTGACGCTCGAGCATCTCGTCGAGTGCGCGCCGGTTCGGTATACCGGTAAGGGTGTCGGTCAACGCCATCCGCTGCGTTTCTTCCAGCAGACGGCGCGTTTCATCGTATAGACGCGCGTTCTCCACGGCGATCGCGGCTTGCGATGCAAAGTCGAGCAGCACGCGCAGCTGATTCTCGGTGATTCCGTCGCCCGGTGGATCGTCGACGTAGAGCATTCCCCGCACGACGTCGCGCGCCAGCAGCGGTGCGATGCAGTACGATCCGCGCGTATCTTCGAGCGGTTTATCTGAATCGGCGGCGCTGCCGAAGGCAAGCTGCGCTGCGCCGCGCGCCACGTCTTGGAGTGTCGAATGGGGAAGAAAGCCCAGCGGATCGGAGGCGATGGTGACCGCGCCGCCGGCGTCACCTTCCAGACGCCGGATGATTCCTCCGCGTTCGTCCACGTCGAACAGGATGACGCGGCCGAATTTTAACGCTTCGCAAACCCCGCGTAGAACCATCGATAAGATATCGTTGATATCGAGGGTTGAGTTGATGGTGGAGAAAACCTGTTGCAAGACGAACAGTTCGGCGTTCTGCTGCGCGTATTCGTCGCGTTCGGCTTCGAGCATCGCAATGCGCGAGCGCAGGCGCTCGATCTCGTGGAGGAGCTCGGCCTTCTCGCGGTCGGGGGCGGATTGGGCATCCGCAACGGACAGGTTCGCGCCCACGTTTAAGGTAACGTCTTAATCTGCCGTTTTCTTTAGTACTTTGCCCGCACAGCTCGATAGGGGACCGTTAGCCGTCCGGTGAGTTCGTTCGTACACCTCCACGTCCACAGTGAATACTCGCTTTTGGATGGCGCCTGCCGTGTAGACGGCTTGTGCCGCCGGTCGGCTGAAGACGGCAGTCCCGCCGTCGCCCTCACCGACCACGGCGTCATGTACGGCGCGATGGAATTCTACTACACCGCACGGGACTTTCGGCTCACGCCGATTATCGGCTGCGAGGCTTACATCGCGCCGCGCGGCCGTCTCGATCGCACCGTGCGGGACGAAGCGCACGTGACGCTGCTCGCTGCCGACGTAACGGGTTACCGCAACCTGACGGCGCTCATCTCAAAAGGCTTTTTGGAAGGCTATTATTACAAGCCGCGGATCGACCTGGATCTTTTGGCGCAGCATAACCAGGGCCTTATCGTGCTCTCCGGATGCATGTCCGGTCTGGTTGCTGCGCCGCTGCTGAAAAACGAGTACGAGAAAGCCCGCAACGCCGCCAAGACGTACGTCGAAATCTTCGGCGATCGCTTTTATATCGAAGTCATGCGCCACGGCATGCCGGAGGAAGAAGCGATCAATCAGGGCCTCGTGAAGGTTGCGCGCGAGCTGAACGTTCCAATCGTCGCGACGAACGACTCCCACTATCTCGAGCAGAAAGACGCGCCTGCTCACGACGTGCTGCTGTGTATCGGTACCGGCAAGACCGTCTCAGATACCACCCGCATGAAGTTTTATTCGGATCAGTTCTACGTCAAGAGCGACGCGGAGATGCGCGAACTCTGGGCGGATTTACCGGAGGCGTGTGACAATACGGTAGAAATCGCCAAGCGCATCGATATTCGCATTCCGGAAAAGGTCTATCATCTGCCGGCATTTCCCGTGCCGCAGATCGAGACGGACAAAGAAAAAACGGCCGAAGAGTATCTGCGCGAGGTTTGCGAGCAAGGTTTGGTCGAGCGTTACGGCGAGGATCGCGCAAAGAACGATGCCTCGCTGCGCGAGCGTTTCGAGTATGAGCTTTCCGTCATTCTGAAGATGGGATTTGCCTCGTACTTCCTTATTGTCTGGGACTTCATCAAGTATGCGAAGGACCACGATATTCCGGTGGGCCCGGGGCGCGGCTCCGCGGTTGGGTCGGTCATTGCGTACTGCCTGAAGATTACCGACCTGGATCCGCTCAAGTACAACCTGCTGTTCGAGCGATTTTTGAATCCCGATCGTATCTCGATGCCCGATATCGATACGGATTTCTGCGTCGAGCGGCGTGACGAAGTCATCAAATACGTAACCGAAAAGTACGGAGCCGATCGCGTAGCGCAAATCGTTACGTTTGGTACGATGGCCGCGCGCGCCGCGGTGCGCGACGCCGGCCGCGCGCTCGCGGTTCCGCTGCCCGACGTCGACCGGGTTGCAAAAATGATCCCCTCGGGCCCCGGCGGCTTGTCGATCGCACAGGCGCTCGAGCAGATTCCCGAATTGAAGAGCCTGTATGCGATGTCGCCGGAGATTCGCCGGCTGCTCGATACGGCCAAAGCGATCGAAGGCCTCGCGCGCAATGCCGGCACGCACGCCGCAGGCGTTGTTATATCTCCCGGGCCGCTCGTGGAATACGCGCCGCTTGCCAAAAGCGACACGGGCGTCAACACGCAATACGACATGGTTTGGGCGGAAAAGATCGGCCTGCTCAAGATGGACTTCCTGGGCTTGCGAAATCTCACCGTCATGAAAAATGCGGTCGACGAAATTCGCCGGACAACCGACCCAAACTTCGACGTCGCGAAGATTCCGGACGACGACGCGCGCACATACGAGATGCTTTCGCGCGGCGACACGATGGGCGTGTTTCAGCTCGAGTCGGAAGGCATGGTGCGCGTGTGCACCGAGCTGCGCCCTTCGGACTTCAACGATATTATCGCTTTGGTGGCCTTGTATCGGCCGGGACCGATGGAGTGGATCCCGCAGTACATCAACAACAAGCACGGACGGACCAAGCCGACGTACTTGCATCCGAAGCTGGAAACGATTCTGCGTGATACGTATGGGATCGCGGCGTATCAAGAACAAGTAATGCAGATGGCACGGGAGCTCGCCGGGTTCACGATGGGCGAAGCCGACGAACTGCGAAAAGTCATGGGCAAAAAGCTCAAGGACAAGATCCCTGTCTATCGCGAGAAATTCGTCAAGGGCTGCAAAGAGCACTCCGATATCGAACCGAAACTCGGAGAACAACTCTTCGCCTTCATCGAGCCTTTCGCAGGCTACGGGTTCAACAAGTCGCACGCCGCCGCATATGCGTGGGTTGCTTATCAGACCGCATACCTGAAGGCCAATCACCCGCTCCCGTATTTTGCAGCGCTCATGTCGTCTGTTACGAGCAACACCGATAAGCTCGTCGAATACATCGATGAGGCGAAGAAGATGGGCATCTCCGTGCTGCCACCGGACGTAAACGCGTCGCTCATCGCTTTCGCAGTCGTCGGTAATCAAATCCGTTTCGGCCTTTCCGCAATCAAGGGAGTCGGCGAAGGTGCGGTGCAGGTTATTCTCGACGCGCGCGAGGCCGGCGGACCGTTCAAAGATCTCTTCGAGCTTGCCAAGCGCGTCGACAACAAACAGGTGAACCGCCGTGTGTTCGAGGCGCTCATTAAATGCGGCGCGCTGGATTGCTTGCCGGGAAATCGCGCGCAGAAACTCGAGGCGCTCGATACCGCGATGGACATTGCAGCCGCGGAAAGCCGGGATGCGCAACTGGGACAAGTTTCGCTTTTCGGCCAGACTCCCGAAGTGCATCACGCACTGACGCCGACGCTGCCCATCCTTCCGCCGCCGAATACTATGCAGGCCCTGCAGTGGGAAAAAGAAACGCTCGGCATCTTCGTTTCCGGGCATCCCCTGGCGGACGTCGCCGATGCGCTCGCACGAACCGGCGCCGTCCCGATTAAAGATCTGCGCGCGCGTGAGGACGATAGTTTCGTCGTAGTTGCCGGTATGGTCGAATCAGTCCGCCGCACGCTTACGAAAGCGGGTCAGCAGATTTTGATCGCACAGCTCGAAGACACGACAGGCACCTGCGAAGTCGTCGTGTTTGCGAAGCTCTATCCGCAAGTGCAGGCGCTGTTCGAACAAGACAAGATTCTCATCGTCAAAGGTCGCTTGCGTATGCGCGAGCGCCCCGGTGCAAACGCCGAAGACGCACCCATGGACGTTTCGGTGACGGCGAATGAAGTGTTGACCTTCGAGCGCCCTGCTCATGTCGCGCAGCCCGCCGGCTGGCACATCACGGTGAGTACGCGAGATCAAATCGATCGTCTCGCTGCCGTTCTCGACGAATGGCCGGGAACGATTCCGGTAATGGCGCGCATCGGAAACCGCGTGCAGCGACTAGCGCGCGGAATTGGGGGCGACTACCGGCTGAAATTCGAACTCGAACGCATCTTCGGTCCGTCGAACGTTTCCGAGGGCCTGCCCGAGTGACATGGGGCGAAAAATGGCCCCATCTTCACGAGGTAGCCGAACTCTTGCGCGTCGGCAGGCGAGCAGATAGCGAATGAGACTTCCCGCGGGCGTTAGAGATTGGCTCCCGCAAGAGCTGGCCTATAAGCGCGACATCGAGGAGATCATCCGTCGCGTTTTCAGAACGTGGTCGTACTCGGAAATTCTGACGCCGACGTTCGAGAGTGAAGAAGCGCTGGAGCGCGGCTTGGGCGAGAAACTCATGCAGCAGACGTTCCGGTTCACCGATCCACTGGGAACTTCACTCGCTTTGCGTACGGAAATGACCACGCCGATTGCGCGCGTCGTTTCCGCTCGCCTGCGAAACGCATCGCTGCCGCTTCGCCTCTCATACGTTGCGAACGGCTTCCGCTACGAGGAACCGCAACTGGGGCGCATGCGCGAGTTTACGCAAGCGGGCGCGGAACTCATCGGCGCGCCGGGTGCGGATGCGGAAGCGGAAGTACTGTTCATGGCAATCGAAACGCTCGACGCCGCCGGCCTTGCAGATGCGCGTTTCGACATCAATGATGCCGCCATTGTCGACGGCGTGCTCGCGGCCGCCGGCTTCACTGACGAGCAATTGCAGCGTCAAAAGCGATTGATTGCCGAGCGCAACGTCGTTGCGATCGAGGATGAAACGATCAGGCGGCTCGTCATGATGCGCGGGCGCGAGGAAATCATCGAATTCGTGCGTCCCTTGTGCCGTACGGCGCAGTCACGAGCAGCGCTTGACGATTTGGAAAACATCATCGAACGCGCGCAAGCGCTTGGATATCGCGAGCGCATAAACATCGATTTCGCACTGCTGCGCGATCTGCAGTACTATACCGGCTTCGTTTTCGAAGGCTACATCGTCGACCTCGGCTTCTCGCTTTGCGGCGGCGGGCGTTACGATTCGCTGCTGCCGCGCTTCGGGTACGACGTACCGGCCGTCGGCTGGATGGTGGGCGTGGAACGGATTCTTCTGGCGCTCGAGCGCCGCCGCGTCGACGAACGCCCTCGCAACGAAGTCGACGTGCTCGTGAGCGGGTCCGATGCGATCGCCGCCCGCGAGCGGCGCAAAGGGCTGCGCGTCCGGGTGGACGTGTGCGGTTTGGAAAGAGACGAGCTGTTTGCGTATGCCCGGCATAAGCGCATTCCACGGGTCATTATCGCTCGTGACGGCACGGTCGAAGAGCATGACGTCTAGCGAACGGCTCGTGATTGCCGTGCCTAAGGGCGCGCTCTATCCAGAGACCGCTGTGCGCCTGCGCGAGGCGGGGATCGCAGTTCCGCAAGACGTCGGACGCCGGTTGACGGTCGAAACGAACGAGGGTGCTGCGGAACTGCTGTTTCTGCGCCCGACGGACGTGCCCGCATACGTTGAATTCGGCGCGGCGGACTGCGGGGTCGTCGGGAAAGACGTCCTTTGGGAAACGGATCGCTCAGTGAGCGAGCTCGCCGATTTAGGATTCGGCGCTTGCCGTCTCGTCGTCGCCGCGCGGCGCGTCGACGGGTACCACGAAGGCGCGCGCTATCCGACGTTTCTGCGCGTGGCGACGAAATTTCAGCGGTCTGCACAGGCCTATTTCGCCGAACGCGATCTTCCGTGCGAAATCATCGCACTGCACGGTTCGGTGGAACTCAGCCCGCTGGTCGGTCTTGCCGACGTCATCGTGGACCTCGTCGCCACCGGAAATACGCTGCGCGCGCACGACATGGTGGTTGTCGACGAGATTGCGCGCTCCACTGCGCGGCTCGTCGTCAATCCGGTGCGCTTCCGCGCAAAATATGCGGCGCTGCGGGAGTTGGTGGACCGTTTGGAGCGAACGGCGGTTTCGTGAAGATGAGAATCGTGCAGGGCGGTGATCTGAGAGCCCTTGCCGGCCTATTTCGCGGCGGTTGGGATCCGCCGGCGGAGGTAACGCGCAACGTCGCAGAGATCATCTCGGACGTGCGCGCGCGTGGTGACGCCGCACTTGTCGATTACGCGCGGCGCTTCGACGACCCCCATTTCGACATCAGCAAGCTTCGCGTGCCGATTCCCATGCACCAGCAGGCGCGATCGCTCGTGCCGCATCGGATCGTCGAGAGTCTGGCGCTCGCGCGCGAACGCGTAGAGGCCTTTCACCGGCGGCAACTTCGCGACGACCTCGACTACGCCGAAGGAGATGGCACCAGATACGCGTTTCGTTCCAGGCCGCTCGAGTCGGTTGCGGCGTATGTGCCGGGCGGTACCGCAGCGCTTCCTTCATCGGTCATCATGTGTGTCGTTCCGGCAAAACTCGCGGGAGTTTCTCGCATCATCGTTTTAACGCCGCCGCAGAAAGACGGGAAAATCGCCCCGGCGGTTCTTTTTGCGTGCTGGCTCTGCGACGTCGACGAACTCTACGCCGTCGGCGGAGCGCACGCGATCGCCGCAGCTGCGTACGGCACGGAATCGGTCGCGCGCGTCGACAAGATCGTCGGCCCCGGCAACGTTTGGGTAACCGAAGCCAAACGCCAAGTCTTCGGCGCGTGCGCGATCGACGGTTTGGCCGGTCCGTCAGAGGTGCTAGTCGTTGCGGACGATTCGGCGAACGTCGAATACGTCGTTGCAGAGCTGCTGGCGCAAGCCGAACACGATCCGATGGCGCGCGTTGCCGTCGTTTCAGAGTCCAGGCCGCTGCTCGACGCGTGCGCCGAAATGCTCGAGAAGATCGATTCGCGCGAATTGGAACGCGGCGAGATCGTGGGCGGTGTTTTGGAACGCGGAACCTATCTCGTTCACGCCGTGAGCAGGCGTCAGTTGTACGACGTCATCGAGCGCTTCGCTCCGGAGCATCTCTCGCTCCAAGTTGCCGAGCCGGCGGAACATCTCGCTCATATCCGGCGCGCGGGTGCGGTCTTCGTCGGCGGGCAAACGCCGGTGGCTTGCGGCGATTATATCGCCGGCACCAATCACGTGCTTCCGACCTCCGGCGCAGCGCGGTTCTCTTCCGGTTTGCGCACGGATGATTTCATGCGCACGTTCAGCGTCGTCGAATATTCGCAGCAGCGCATGGTAGAGGACGCGGATTCGCTGGCCGCGCTCGCAGAGTTTGAGGGATTGCCGCAGCATGCCCGGACCGCGCGGATGCGCGCGCAATGACGCGACCCAAACTGGTTGCTTTCGATCTGGACGGCACGCTGCTCGGAGAAGAACTCCTGTTGCGTCCCCGCGTTGTGACCGCGATCCGTGAAATGCATTCGCGCGGCGTGCTGGGCTGCATTGTAACCGGACGCATGTACCGTGCCGCGCTTCCCTTCGTACGCCAGCTGGAATTTACGGCGCCGGTCGTGTGCTATCAGGGCGCCGCGGTGGTCGATCCGCAAACCGACGACGTGCTGCAAGACGTTCCGCTGCCGAACGCGCAGGCGCTCAAGGTCGAAGCGTATGCCCGGGATCATGGCCTGCACGTCCAGCTCTACGCCAATGACCGGTATTATTGCGAGCAGCGCAATCAGTACGCGGCGCTGTATGCGAAGATCTCGGGTGTCGAACCGATCGTCGTGCCATCGCTGCGCCGTCAATTCGAGGAATGGGATGCGACCAAGGTTGTCATCATCGCCGAGCCGGAGATTATCCTGGAGCACTTGCCGCGCGTACAAAGTCTTTGCGGTGACGCCGCCTACGTCACGCGGAGTATTGCATATTTTCTCGAAGTGATGAACTCCAAGGTGAACAAAGGCCGCTCACTTGAGATCGTGGCACGCTACCTTGGGATTCCTCTCACCGAGGTGATGGCCATCGGCGACTCGTGGAACGACGCACCGCTGCTTCAAACGGCGGGCTTCGGCGTGGCCATGGGCTCCGCGCCGCCGGAATTGCGCGACATCGCCGACGCCGTGGTGGCCGACGTAGCGAACGACGGCGTCGCGGAAGCGCTGGAGCGGTTCGTCCTCTCATGAGTAAACGCGTGCAGCGCAAGAAGAAGTCCCCTGCGCTTGCCCTACGGCCCTTTTGGTTCGCGATCTGCGTGATCGCGATTGCGGCGGCGCTTGGCGGATACTATGCCGCGACGTGGCCCGGGTTTTTCCCGAAGCGCATCGTTGTCAGCGGAAACCGCACCGTGCCTTCGCAGGAGATTGCGCAGCGCGCGCATATCGCAGCCGACGCGAACGTTTGGCTGCTGAACACGGGCGCGGCGAGGCGCCGCATCGAGGCGATTCCTTACATCAACGAAGCCTGGATCCACCGCAGCTTGCCGGCGAACGTGCGCATCGACGTCACGGAGCGCTCGCCGTACGCGGTACTGGAAAGTTCTTCGCAAACGGTTTTAATCGATCGCGATCTGCGCGTTCTTCAGCAGCTCGACCGGTCCGTAACGTTGCCGAAATTCATCGTTCCTGCAGCAAACGTGCCTGCAGAGGGTGCTTTCATCAAGGCCGGCGCGGTCCAGCGCCTGCGCGACGACTACGACGTGCTTACGCAAGCGCACGTCATCGTGCGTTCGCTCAGTTATGACAAGTTCGGCGACTTGCTTGCCACCATGCCCACCGGCGTGCGATTGCTGCTTGGCGACGACACGGATTTGCAGAAGAAGGCGGCGCTCATTCCGCCGATTCTCTCGCAGGTCGCGGCCGGCGGCCGGCGGATCGCAGCCGTCGATTTACGCGCGCCTAAAACGCCCGTCGTCGAATACCGGTAGAAAATAAAGAAACCGCGGTAGCGTCCGCGGTTTTCTCAGCTTCGCGATCAATAGCGGGTTAGTGCGTCACGACGTACACCGCGACCATGCCTTTGATGAGCGACATTTTGATCTGGTCGTTCGCTTTGACTTTGCTGAAGTCGACGTTCGCGCGGTTCGTCGTAACGGTCGTTTCGACGCCGTTGTCCATCTTGATCGTGATGTGCTTGCCGTCCACGACCTTCTCGACGGTGGCATTATAGGTGCCGTCCGGAATAAGCGTTGCATCAACGGTATTGGCCGCCAGCGCGGCGGCAGGTGCGGCAATTGCCGTAAGAAGCGCTAGTAACGAAAGAGTTTTACGCACGAATTTCTCCACAATTGTAGGGCAGCGGTCCGGTGAAATGAGCAAACAAGGCCGGCACACTCCACTGTGCCAGCTTTCTGGTCTATGATGATAACGCAAGTGACCCCGAGTCTCCTAGGGCCTGGCGGTCTTTTTTCTTGTCGGAAAGGGCCGTTCGCGTGTCTTGGCCGACCTGGAACTGGTCGACGAGACCGTGCAGCTCCGAGGCTTGGCCCAATACTTCCGCCGCCTGGCCGGCGACGTCGGTGACGGCGCTGGCATTGGCACGGCCGAGGTCCGAAGTATGATTGATCGTCTGGCTCAGCGACTCGATTGCGATCTGCTGCTCTTGGCTGGCTTGCGCGACCTGACCCGTACGCCGCTCGATTTCCGAGACGCTTTCCAGAATCTGATTCGAGGTGATCGCCTGCTCCCGCATCGTTGCCGCCGCTTCGTGCGTCATCGCGCCCATCTGTTCGCTGGCTTTTGCGAGTTCTTCGGAGGCGCGTGCCTGCTCCGTTGTTGCGACGCTGATCTCGCTGACCAGCTGCGCCATTTCCGTGACGCGTCCGCTGATGAGTTCGATCATGTCCGTTACCGAGCGCGCCGATGCCGCATTGTTTTGCACGAGGCTGTTTGCGCGCGCGGTCCGCTCGAGAACGGCGGTCGTGCGGCGTTGAATGTCGGCGACGAGTTGGCCGATTTGTTTGGTGGAGCTCGCCGAATTCTCGGCAAGTTTGCGAACCTCGTCCGCAACGACGGCGAAACCGCGGCCGTGCTCGCCGGCGCGCGCCGCTTCGATCGCGGCGTTGAGCGCGAGCAAATTCGTTTGGTCGGCAATCTCTTCGATAAGGCCCAGAATCTCGCCGATTTGGCGTGACGCTCCGTCAAGGCTCTGCATCTCGCTGACGACGTCCGCGACCGTGTCGCTGATGCTCGACATACCTTTGGAGAGTTGCGCGACTTCATTGCGGCCGTCCCGAACCTGTTTGTCGGTGCTGGCCGACTCCTCGCGAACGCGCTGGGCGTTGCCGGCAACCTGTACGATGGACGCCGACATCTCTTGCGTGTTCGTCACGGTTTGTTCGACGACCGTTGCGACTTGGAGCAGGGTTTGATCCATTTCTTGGATCGAAGCCGTCATCTGCGCCACGGCGCTCGAAATATCGGTCACGCGGCGGGCAACCTGTTCGGCGTTATCCGCGACGCTGCCAGACGTCGCGCGAACGGAGGTCGAAAATTCCGACGCGCGGCCAAGCGCGGTCAGTTCTTCGGCAACCCGCGCTTCGACTTGACGTGCGGTATCGTTCGTGTGTGAGCTCGCGCTCTGCACCGTCATGACCGCGTGCTGAATCGTCGACATGATTTGCGCCAGACGTTCACCCAATTCGTCGACGGCTTGGCCCAAGCGGCCGAGAAGATCGCGTCCGCGCCAACCTACGCGCGCGGTAAGATTTCCGCGGCCCATCGCTTCGAACACATCGAGCACGCGTTCCAGACCTTCGCGCATCGCGCGACGGAACCAGATCATAGCAAACATGGCGATGAGTCCGGCGATGATGGCGCCGGCAATCAGCACGCTGAGCGCGAACGTGCGCGCCTGCATGAGCGCACGAAAGCGAACGTCGGAGTTGTTTTTGAGCGCATTCAGCAGCGCTTCACCGTCGCTGCTTTGCTGCGCGAACGCACTTGCCGCCATACCTTGAATCTGCTTGAGCGCGTCGGCCTTTTTGCCTTGTTTGAGCAGACCCACACCGGCAAGGGCCTGAAAATCGTAGACGCTTGCGCTCCCGCCGCTTACCGTGCCGTCCTTCGCCGTTTTGCCCACGAATTTCTCGACGAGCGGCCGCACTGCGTCGTCCGAACTCGTAAGCGTGGCCATTTTGCGCGCGTCGTCCGGAAACTGGCCGATCATCTTGCTCGCAACATCGAGCGACTCGGCGGCTTTGATGCGATCCGGATTGGTCGCCGCATCGATCGTCGATGCGCGCAGCGTATCGGCGTCCGACGCGACTTTCACGTATGCGAGTTCCCCGCGAATGATCGTATCGTGAAGCACTTGCGCTTGCTGCGTTATGCCGGTCATCGCCCAAATGGAGACCGGTATAATCGCGATGACGACGACGATGACCAAAAGAAAAGCGGAAGACAGGCCACGTTCGAGACTCGTGCGCTTCGAATTCATACAAGGATGTATGTCGGCGTACGCTCGCAAAGTTTGAGCCGTTTTGCCTATGATTTACGGGTGCCCCGCCTTGTGCACAGGTTGCTCGCAAGGAGACCGCCGCGGGTGCGCTAAGACACGGCAAAGCCTTGCAAAGAGCCGCTATTAGTTGTAGGGTTTAGGGAAGTAAAACACAATATATAGGGGTTAAGCGGTGCGGTAAGCGACCGCGAGCAACTTTATATTTTCGGGGGCGAACTGCAGGCGGATGAAGCACGAGACCGTGGCCGGGCTCGATATCGGGACGACCAAGACCTGCGCGGTCGTGGCGTCGGAAGGCCCGAACGGCCTCGAGATCATCGGATACGGCGAGGCGCCCTCGCTCGGCATGCGCAAAGGCGTCGTCACCGATTTAGAAGAGACGATCAGAGCGATCGAATCCGCCACGGAAAAAGCGGAACGCATGGCCGGCGTCCACATTCAGGATGTCTACGTGGCAATCACCGGCGAACACATTCGCAGCACGAATAACCGCGCAGTCGTTGCCGTGCAAAGCGAGGACCGCGAGGTCGGCATGACCGACGTGCGCCGCGTCGTGGATGCCAGCAAGATCATCAACCTGCCGGCAGATCGGCAAATCATTCACGCGCTCCCCCGGTTCTTCACGGTCGACGGCCAAGACGGAGTCGAAGATCCGGTCGGCATGGCGGGCGGACGGCTTGAAGTCGACACGCACATCATCACCGGCGGCACGACCTTTATAACGAACGTGCTCAAATGCGTGCACCGCGCCGGGCTTGAGTCCGCAGGTTTAGTGTTCGAGCCGCTTGCGAGCTCCGCGGCGACGCTGCTGACGGAAGAGAAACAAGTCGGCGTCGTGCTGCTCGACATCGGCGGGGGCACCACCGATATCGCGGTGTACAGCGGCGGGGGCGCAATCTATACGTCCACGATCCCCGTGGGCGGCGGCATCCTGACCAACGACATCTCGCTGGGCTTAAAAACGACGACGGCCGAAGCGGAGCAGATCAAACGCGCGTACGGCGCAGGCGCGTGCGCGAGCGACGAGCAGAAGTTCCCCGTCAAGACGCTGGACGGCCGCGCGACCAAAGATGCGACGACGGTGCAGCTGCGCCAGATCGTCGTTCCGCGCGTCATCGAAACGTTCCGCATGGCGAAGAGTAAAATCGTCGACAACGTGCCGCGCGATCTCGTTCTGGGCGAGGTAGTGATCACGGGCGGCGGAGCGCATTTGATCGGCATCGAACCTCTAGCGGAGGAAGTCTTCGGCTTGCCGGTCCGCGTCGGCACGCCGCAGTCGGTTGCAGGGCTCACGGATGCCCTCAAGCAGCCCGAATATGCAACGGCGATCGGTCTTGTGCTCTTCGGCCCGAACGGCGGCCTGGAAAATCATCAGTACGTGCGGCGCAGTCCGTCGGTCTTCACAAAGATTCGTTCGTGGCTGGGCGACCTTTGGAATTAAATTCGGAACACCCGGAGCAACCCTCACTCTTTACGGAGGCGATAAATCAGATGGCAGATGCGAAGCGCTATGTCCCGGAGCACGCGGCGGCGATCAAGGTGATCGGCGTCGGCGGCGGCGGTTGCAACGCGGTGAACCGCATGATCGAGGCAGGCTTGTCCGGCGTCGAGTTCTTCGCGGTCAACTCCGACGTTCAAGCGCTGCGCAATTCGCTCACCGAGAACACGGTGCAGATCGGCAACAACCTGACGCGCGGTTTGGGCGCCGGCGCAAATCCGACGCTGGCGCGTGAAGCGGCCGAAGATTCGCGCGAAGATCTTGCGATGGTCATCGACGGCGCCGATTTGGTCTTCATCACCGCAGGCATGGGCGGCGGCACGGGAACCGGCGCGGGGCCGGTGATTGCCGATATCGCGCGCGAATCGGGGGCACTGACGATTGCGGTCGTCACCAAACCGTTCGCATTCGAAGGCCGCAAACGCATGCAAGCCGCCGAGCACGGCATTGCGGAGCTCGAACAAAAAGTCGATACGCTGATCACGATTCCGAACGAGCGCATTCTGCAAGTCATCGAAAAGCGCACCCCGCTCAACGAAGCGTTCTCGTACGCGGATGACGTGCTGCGTCAGGGCATTCAGGGCATCTCCGATCTGATCACGCAACCCGGCCTGATCAATCTGGACTTCGCCGACGTCAAAACGATTATGAGCGACGCCGGCAGCGCAATGATGGGCATCGGCGAAGGTTCGGGTGAACATCGCGCGGCCGACGCAGCGCAAAAAGCCATCGCCTCACCACTTCTTGAAACGACGATCGACGGTGCGCGCGGCGTCATCTTCAACATCACCGGCGGACCCGATATGGCGATGTACGAAGTGAACGAGGCTGCCGAAATGATCAGCCGCGCGGTCGATAATGACGCGCAGATCATCTTCGGTGCAAGCATCGATCCGACGATGGCGGGCAAGGTACGCGTTACCGTGCTTGCGGCAGGATTCGGCGCCGCGCGCGGATACACGCGGCCGGCAAGTTCTTTTAATTTCGCCGACACCAAGATCGAAGCGGTTGCGCCGCTCAACATGGACGACATCGAGGTGCCCGCGTTCCTGCGCTATCGCGGGTAACGGTTGCCTAGTTAAGCCGCAAAGAGGCGATGACGCCCCGGAAAATTCCGGGGCGCCGTCGTATTTCCCGGCAGATGAAACTCCGTATCGTCCCCGCATTTATTATCCTGGTCATCATTTTAGCCGCAAACTGCGCAACAGCCGCCGCCAAACCGATCAACCTCAAGCAGCGTGCGAATCAAGAATACACCGACGACTTACGCACACACATCAAGCACGTCGTTATTATCATTCAGGAAAACCGGTCGTTCGATAACTTTTTCCACGGTTTCCCGGGAGCCGATTCCGCCTACGAAGGTATGACGCCCGATGGTCCCGTGCCGCTTCATGCCGTGAACTTGGATCTGGCAGTTGACGTAGACCACCAGCGGCGCGCATTTCTTCAAGAGTACGACGGCGGCAAGATGGACGGATGGACGCGCGTCAGCACCTTGCCGCAGCAAGATCCGACGTTTCCATATGCGTACGTGCCGCGGGAACAAATCGAGCCGTATTGGGACATGGCGCTGCAGTACACACTGGGCGATCGCATGTTTCAATCCAACAACGGGCCGTCATTTCCCGCGCATTTATATTTGATAGCCGGACAATCCGATTGGACCGCCTCGAATCCGAACCATAAACAAACGACGCGCTTTGCATGGGGGTGCGACTCGCCGCTAACCGCGCGCGTATCGGTCGTAAATCCGGATGGGCAAGAAGTAGGGGGACCATATCCCTGCCTTAATTTCCCGACGATCGCGGATAGCGCGCTGGCACAAGGCGTTACGTGGCGGTATTACGCGCCCGGTCTTGACGATCTCGGAAACATCTGGTCTGCATTCGATGCAATCCGGCATATTCGATATTCCCCGTACTGGGGAAACGTGATCTCGCCGGAAACGCAAGTGCTCAAGGATGCGCGGCGCGGCGATTTGCCGAATATCACGTGGATCGCGCCGACCGCGCAAGACAGCGATCACGCGTTCCCCAAGGAGAATCTTCCTGCCGATATCAGCGTTGAGGGGCAATATGGCCCTGAATGGGTCGCATCGATCGTCAATTCGATCGGCCGCAGCCCGATGTGGCGGTCCACTGCGATTTTCATTGTCTGGGACGATTGGGGCGGCTGGTACGATCACGTTGCGCCGCCGCAGCTCGATCGCATGGGACTCGGTATGCGCGTGCCGTTCATCATCGTCTCGCCATGGGCGAAACGCCATTACGTCTCGCACGTACAGCACGAATTCGGCAGTCTGCTGAAGTTCGCCGAAATTACGTTCGGACTACCGCCTCTCCATACGACCGACGATCGTTCCGACGCGCTGCGCGACTGCTTCGACTTTTCGCAGCGTCCGGTTGCGTTCCACGAAATTCCCGCGATGCGGCAGGCGGCCTTTTTTGAAAACCAAGTGGCGGACGAAGATCCCGACTCGGATTACTGATGTCATCGGTCGTGCGCGCTGCGAATCGTGACAAGCGGCACCGCCCACAGCGTGCCGCCGCGGCTTCCGATCATCAGCGTTTGACCGGCGGCGATCGGTGAGCCGACATTGAACGGCGTGCGCATGTTCTTTACGCCCAGTACCTGACCGCCGGCGGCGCTGACGGCCCATAAATAACCGCCGAGATCGCCGAAATACAGCGTTCCATCGACGTCGACGATGCCGCCTTTTACCGGACCATGCGTGTTGATGCGCCATTTGATTTGACCGTTCGCCGGATCCAGCGCATGGACGGTTGCGGCAACCGAGCTTCCCAAAAACAGCGTGTTGCGTGCAAGCAACGGAATTGCGGCTTCGTTTCGCTTTGGGAGAACGCCGTTTTCCAACAGCACGTCCCATTGTTTTCTGCCGGTTCGTACATCGAGTGCATATGCGCGAAAATGCGAATTGCGCTCGGTTTGCGCGGGTACCGCCGATGTCGGCGGCATCGCGTAATCGCAGTACACGCGCCTTGCGTCGGCGACGGGCGGGCAATCGCCGATTCCTGAAGCAACCCGCGAAAACGTTGAACGCCAGACGACCGCACCGTCCTTGGCGCGAATCGCCCACACGGCATTCATTCCGACGCCGGCCGTAACGAACGTTGCCGAGCTGATGGGCAACGCCGCCGACATCGATGCAATGGAATGCAACGAGCGTTCGTAAATTTTTATTCCCGAGAGCGGATCGAGCCCGATAACCGATCCGAAGCCGTTATGATGTACCAGCACGCCCGCAACGATCGCCGGTGTAGGCATACCTGTGCCGGGCAGATTCAGGCGCCACTCCAGCGTGCCGTTTTCACGATTCAATGCTACGAGCGCGTTAGGCGGATCTCCGACGTGGACCGGCTGCGACGGCGTTGCGCTGGCCGGCGAATTTTCGTTACCCTCGCCGACGACAACGTCGCTGGCGTAAACGATCGGCGCCGACATGATCGGGTTAGCGAGTTTATACGTCCATTTGATCTTGCCCGTCGACGGATCGATCGCAAGGAACTGCCCGGCGTTGTTGCCGATGTACAGCGTTCCGTCTACGAGCGATGGACTGGACGAGAAACCGCCGTTCGTGGTTATACGCCACGAAACGTTTAACGTTCCCGGCAGCGCCGCGTTGCCGTCGTTGTGCAAACGAAATTGCGTCCACGCCGGCGGGCTCGAAACCGTTGGGGCGGCGGCTACCAGCAATGCAGCTACGGCAATGGCGCGCACGCGGCAATAATACCCTTATTTGACTGCGGAAGTACGCAGCAGCAACGCGACGAGCGCGCACAGCCACGCGCAACCGAACATTAGGCCGCCGATAACGTCGCTCAGGTAATGCGCGCCTAGCGCAAGCCGCGACCAGGCAACGCCGGCTGCCCACAACGCCAAGACAACGACGAGCGCGTACTTCACGTACGGCGGCATCGCGCTGACCGCGACGACCAACGCCCAAGCGCAGAACGTCGTAACCGCCGTCGCTGCATGACCGCTGGGATAGGAATGGCCCGCATCCAGGCCGACGATCCAATAGTCCGGGCGCACCCGTTTGAAAAACAGTTTCAACATCTCGAGAATCATCTGGGATACGCCCTGCGAGCACGCTAAAACGATGGGTATCCAAACCGGCAAATGCGCCAGATAATAACTAATAATTATCGCAACGTACAATGCCAGGAGTGCTTTCATTCGGCCCGATGCCGTAAAGGCAAGCGCGACCGGCACGCCTCGAGCGCGTAGATGCGCAGCACGTGCATCAAGCGTTCCAAGTGGGCGGCGCGAAACATGGCGTCCAAAGGCAACAAAACTCACAAAGAGGACGAATGCGGCCGCGTATAAACCCGCCTTCGGGTTCACGGTTGCTCCTCGAAATTCTGCGGAACCAGCACGCGAAGTGCTTTGGGCGCGATGGAGAACTCTGCCGGCGTCTTTCCGAACTCGTGACCGTCGACGTTCAGCGGCTGCTTCGGCTTGGTTTTGATCTTCAAGGATGGCGCTGAGAAGTAATGCGCATCGGAAAGGCGCGTTTGGCGGCCGAGCAGCAGTGCAGCGTTCGTAACGATCGCATCTGAGGGCGAATCGCTCTCTGCCGCGAAAAAGGCCAGTTCCCCGCTTCGAATGTCTGCCTCCGGCGTGAGCGGCTGCCATCCGAAGTAGCGTCCGCTGCTCACAATCGCTTGACGCGTGCGGATTTTCAGATCCTGTTCGAGCCAGCTCGCGTGCAACTCAAACGGTTTATCGCGAAAGATTGGAAGCAGCGCCGCAATGCCGTAGGCGATTACGCCGAACATGCGCTTGAGCGGATTTGGCGTGCGGTTTGCCGCTTCTGCGATAAGTCCGATGCTGGCGACGTTGGCGAAATAGGTGCCGTTGACTATACCGAGATCGACGCGAATCTCTTTGCCGCTGACGATCGTTTCGATCGCTTCATCGACGTCGTTATGAATGCCTAAGCTGAGCGCGAAACTATTGCCCGTTCCGGCCGGCACGACCGCGAGAACCGAGCTGCTGTGCGCAAGCTCCCCGACGGCAGCCGTTTGCGTGCCATCTCCTCCGATGACGACGATCAGCCTCTTGCCGGACTTTACGGCCTGCCGCACCCGCTTTTTCAGCTGGCGCCGGCGCCGAACCATATGCGCCTCCGTGAGCGCGAAGCCGCGCCGGGGCAGTTCGTCAGCCAAACGCTTGTAGTATTCGAGGCCGTGCCGGGAACTGAGGCGGCAGATGATAGTGGCTTCACGCATATATGTGCTTTCTCCATATAGCTGCGTGCTGCAACAAGACGGCGATCACTCTGTTGTGCCCGCGCAAGCTCCAATTGAGACATCTTGTGACGTTATGTCCGAATTATGTCTAAAGTATTGACATGATGTGATACATCTTTACTACGGGCTTAGTACAAGCGGCCTACTGCATTTGCCGTCAGCCATGAAGGAGCGGGTGTGATTGCGCTCGACAATGCATCAACGGAATATTTCGATATTGCGCGCATCCAGTTAGAACCGGATGCGGTTCGTCGCGTTCCTCGCGCGCTGGCTCTGCGCCACGACATTCTCTCGCTCAGCAGCGAGGGAAACCAAATCACGATCGCGATGCCGGACGTCAACGACAAGGACACGATCGATCGCGTGCGGCTCGTGACCGGAATGCACGTCCGCGCGGTTCCGGCGCCGCGCGAGGCTATCCGCGCACGGCTTTTGGACGCGTATTCCGAACGTGGCGACGAAGCACCGGCTGTTCGGGCGCTCGACGAAATTCATTCGTTTGCCGTCGAAAGCGGCGCATCGGATATTCATGTCGAGCCGGCAGAGGCAGGTGCGCGCGTGCGCCAGCGAGTCGACGGCGTTCTGCGTGAAGTGAGAACGCTGCCTGCGGAGCTTTATGCGCAAGTCTCCTCGCGAATCAAACTGCTCGCCGGCATGGATATCGCCGATCGCCGTCAACCCCAGGATGGGCGTTACGCGATCGAACACGCAGGCCGTTCCTTGGATGCGCGCGTGAGCTCAATGCCAACGATCCGCGGTGAGAAACTGGTCGTCAGACTGCTCGATAATCACTCGCGGGTGCCGAGTTTCGAACAGCTCGGCATGCACGAACGGCATCTGGGAACCTTTCGCCGTGCCGTACGAGCTCCGCATGGGTTTGTGGTCGTATGCGGCCCCACCGGGAGCGGAAAAACGACAACGCTCTACGCCGCGATGAACGAGCGCAGCGTCGATTCGGAAAATCTCTGCAGCGTTGAAGACCCCGTCGAAGTGCGTATGCCGGGCATCGCACAGGTTCAAGTAAATGCGCGCGCGGGCGTTACGTTCGCTTCCGCGGTGCGAGCCTTTCTGCGGCAGGATCCAAACGTCATTATGGTCGGTGAGATGCGCGATGAGGAAACCGCCGGCGTCGCAGCGACGGCTTCACTCAGCGGGCAACTCGTGCTCACAACGGTGCATGCAAACGACGCGCCGAAAACCGTTGACCGGCTCGTGGAATTGGGCGTGGCGCGTCATACCATTGCTGCCGGCCTAACCGCCGTGGTTTCGCAGCGCCTCGTTCGACGCCTGTGCAAAACGTGCCGAAAGCCGTACGAGATCGACGGTGGCTTCGCACAAGAATTCGGCATGCAGAACGGTGCGATCGTCTACGCGCCGTCGGGCTGCGTCTCGTGCAAAGGCAGCGGTTACATGGGGCGAACCGCCATATTCGAGTACCTTTTCATTGACGACGCCTTGCGTTCGCTCATCGCCGCCGGCGCTTCAAGCGTCGAATTACACGAGAAAGCGCGCAAAGCGGGGTACGAACCGATGCTTGCGGACGGCCTGCGGCTGGCGCTTCTCGGGCAAACCAGCCTCGAAGAACTTCGGCGCGTTCTCTCGCTGGAGGTTGCGGCGTGAGCGCAGTTTTGGCGCCGGTACGGATCCGTGAAGTTTTGCGGTTGGCACGAACTCGGAACGCATCGGACCTTCACATGAGCGCCGGTTTGCCGCCCGCTTTGCGTGTAGACGGCGCGCTCGAAAATCAGCCGACGCTCGCGACGACGACCGCAGAGACCGAGGCAATCGTTGCGGCACTGCTGCCGGAAAAAGCGCTCGCCCAGCTCGATTGCGAAGGTGACGTCAGCGCAACGTACCGCGACAGCGACCTCGGCAGCATTCGCATACACGCATATCGTACGGAAAACGGCATCGCGGTTGCGATGCGTTTTCTTGCGCAAACGGTACCGACCCTGGAGAGCTTGCACCTACCCCCAGTTGTTTCCGCGTTCGCAAGCCGATCTGCAGGCCTGGTTCTTTTCACCGG
>Ga0070739_10002714_pt1 | contig 23104 bp, 21 predicted proteins | sample Coa_R1_7_FD_66445 | JGI IMG/M metagenome (GOLD analysis project Ga0070739, IMG submission 66445) | Surface soil microbial communities from Centralia Pennsylvania, which are recovering from an underground coalmine fire - Coalmine... | ecosystem: Environmental > Terrestrial > Soil > Unclassified ... | reverse complement strand
GCGAGATCGGCGCGACCCTGCACACCGGCGACATGGCGATCGACGATCTGCTGCGCTACGCCCGCGAGGCCGAGGCGCTGGGCTACGACGGCTTCTGGCTGACCGAGGAGTCGGGCAAGGAGGCGTTCGCGGTCCTCGCCGCGCTGGCGCAGGCGACCGCGCGCATTCGCCTGGGGACGAGCATCCTCAGCTTCTACACCCGCACTCCCACCCTACTGGCGATGGGCGCGAGCACGATCCACCGCCTCAGCGGTGGGCGCTTTGCCCTCGGCCTGGGCACCGGCGGGCAAGGCTTCCTCGAGCGGGGCCACGGCATCGCCATGGAGCGGCCGCTGCGGCGGGCGCGCGAGACGGTCGAGATCGTGCGCGGCCTGCTCCAGCAGAACCGCTTCTCCTACGACGGAGAATGGTTCCACCCGCGCGACTTCCGCCTGCGCGAGGGGCCGATCGACGGGCCGCTGCCGATCTACCTGTCGGCGCTGAACCCGAAGATGGTCGGCGTCGCGGCCCGTGTCGCGGATGGTCTGATCGGCAACTGGCTCACCGAGGAGTTCCTGGCGGAGATCCAGGCGATCGTCCAGACCGCCGCCCCGCAGGCGGGCCGCGACCCGGCGCGGTTCAAGGTCCTGACGCTGCTGATGACCTGCCCGGACCCGACCGACCCAGTCGCCCTCGACGCCATGCGCCGCGGCGTGGCTTTCTACTGCGCCGCGCAGTCGTACCACCACGTCGCCGAGATCTCCGGCTACGGCGCGGAAGTGCGGCGGGTCTACGAGCGCTGGGCGACCGGCGACTTCGCCGGCGCCACGCGGCTGGTCGACGACGCGATGATCGAGAAGCTAACGCTGACCGGCTCCGGCGCGGCCTGCCAGGCGAAACTGCGCTGGATGCTCGACGCGGGCGTCTACCCGCTGGTGTATCCAATTCCCCGCCGCGACCGGCTGGTCGAGGACCACTTCGCGGCCATCCGCCTGGTGGCGAGCTACCTGCAAGGAATGGGGCAGTGATCGAGCGGCCTCCGATGCCGGTCGGGGAAGGACGCAGACAGCTACCTAACCTGCATCAGGGTGTACTGGCGCGCAGGTAGAGGTCGATTGCGCCGACGGCCAGCGGCAGGAGCAGGCCGGCCACGGCCACCAGCCGCCCGACGCCGGCCGCTGTGGGCTGGGCGAGGGTGGCGAACACGGCGCCTCCCAGGCGCGCGCCGAGCACGCCCGCCGCCACGGCGAGCGGCAGGAGCAGCAGGCCCGCCGGCGGCGACCAGAGCAGCGCCGCGGCGAGGGCGAAGACGAGGCCGGCCAGCGCCGCGCCCGGGCCGGCACCGAGGCGCAGCCGCCGGGCGAGCCAGCCGGCGAGCGCCGCCGGGAGGAGCGGCAGTGGCAGCCAGGTCGCGGGGACGGCGGCGAGGTGCGTGCCGAGGGCGGCGTCGAGGTAGAGGTCGGCGCGGCGGGCGCTGGCGAGCATGGCCAGCGAGACGAGGGCGACCGCCAGCAGGGGCACCCAGTCGCGGCGCGCGAGGCGGTGCAGGACCGTGAGCGCCGCGCCGGCCCAGAGGGCGCCGAGGGGGAGCAGCAGCGGGCTGGCGCGGTCGAGGTGGTGGGCGAGGTAGATCCGGAAAGTGTGCTGGGCGGCGGGCTGGGCCGCCAGCACGGGCAGCGCCGCGGCGGCCCGCACCCGCTCTGCCGTCGGGTTCGCCGCCAGTGGCCCGAGCAGCGGCGCCACGGAGAACGCCAGCAGGATCGCTCCTAGCCCCAGCGCCTCGTACCAGGGGAGCGGCTCACCGCCGCGGAGCGCCAGGCGGCAGGCCACGATGCCGAGGACGATCAGCAGCCAGGCCCAGCCAAGCATGGCGTGGGGCGTCGACCAGGCCGTCTCGTCGAGGCCGAAGCGCGAGTGCCAGAGGTCGTCGAGCGCCCCGGCCAGGAGCAGGAGCGCGAACCCGCTCGCCAGCAGGGCCAGCGCGCCGGGCACGGCGTAGGGCAGCGCGGGCAGGCGGAAGGTCGGCCCGAACCAGGCGCGCAGGCGCCGCGAGCCGACGAGGTAGGCGACCAGCGCGGCCTCGAGGACGGTCGTCGCGTAGATGAAGAGGTGCGGCGGCGAGTAGAAGGTGTCGAAGGCGTGGCTGGCGTGCCAGGCGCGGTCCCAGCCCAGCCCGACGCCGACGGTCAGCAGCAGCAGGCCCAGGGTGGTCCAGAGCAGGCGCCCGGCCAGCGCCCGGTCGGCCGACGGCTCGGGGCCCGGCCGCGTCGCCACGCGCATCGTCGTCCTCCTGCCCCGGCGGGTCGCCGACGCGCGCGGCGACCCGGCAGGGGCCGTCGCCGCGCGCGTCGGCGTCCTCTAGCGGTCCGCGCAGAGGATAGTACGCGGCGGGCGCGGCGCCGGGCATTTCGGCCGGCTGGGTCAGCCGGCGCCAGCGTCGCCCAGCTCGGGGTAGCGCTCGGGGGGGATGCCGAGCACCGCCTCGCGCGCCTCGGCGACGACGAATAGCGAGCCCGTGGCGAGGACCAGGTCGTCGGCGGCGGCCTCGGCGCGGGCGGCGGCGAGCGCTGCCGCCACCGAGGGATAAGCCGCGCCGGCGACGCCCGCCCGCGCGAACAGGGACACGATCGCGGCGGGGTCGCGGGAGCGCGGGTGGCGGGCCCGGCCGGCCAGGACGCGCGAGGTGACGGGCGCCAGCCCGGCGACCAGCCCGACCAGGTCCTTGTCCGCCGAGGCACCGAGCACGAGCAGCAGGCGGCGGTGCGGCAGGTAGTCGCGCACGGCGTCGGCCAGGCGCGCGGCGGCGTCGGCGTTGTGCGCGCCGTCGACGACGACCATCGGCGCCTCCGCCAGCACCTCCAGGCGGCCGGGCCAGCGCACACGGGCCAGGCCCGCCACGACCGCTGTCGCCGGCAGCGCGACGCCCTCGGCGCGCAGCGCGTCGCAGGCGGCCAGCGCGCAGGCGGCGTTCTCGAGCTGGTGCTCGCCGAGCAGGGGGAGCCAGCCGCGGATCACGCCCGTCGGCCCGGCGACCTGAAACTCCTGCCCGCCGCGGTCGAAGGCACCGCGCTGCCAGGCGTAGGCGCCGGCGACGTCGACCACGGGCGCGCCGCGTGCGGCCGCGGCGGCGCGGATCGCGGCCAGGGCGGCGGCGGGCTGGGGAGCGACCACGACGGGACGGCCGGCCTTGACGGCGTGCGCCTTGTCCCAGGCGATCTGTTCGACGGTGTCGCCGAGCAGGTCGGTATGGTCGAGGCTGATCGTCGTAAGCACGCTGAGCAGCGGGCGGGGCACGACGTTGGTGGCGTCCAGACGCGCGCCGACGCCCGCCTCGACCACCTGGTAGGCGCAGGCGCGGGCGGCGAAGGCGACGAAGGCCATCGCGGTGAGCACCTCGAACGTCGTCGGCCAGCCGTGTGGACTGGTTCCGACGCCTTCGACCGCCGGCCAGACGCGCTCTACCAGCTCCGTGAAGTCGTCCGGGGAGCACGGCTCCCGATCGACGGCGATGCGCTCGCGGAAGCTGTGCAGGTGCGGCGACGTGTACAGCCCGACGCGGTAGCCGGCCTCGACCAGCGCCGACTGGAGCAGCGCCGCCACGCTGCCCTTGCCCTTGGTGCCGACGACGTGGATCGCGGGGACGCGCAGGTGCGGGTCGCCCAGCGCGGCGAGCAGCGCCTCCATGCGGCCCAGGTCGCGGCTGGCGCGCCGCGCCGGGTGCGTGCTCAGGCGCTCGGCGCTGGTGAGGCCGAGGAGACGGTGGAGGGCCTGGCGGTACTGCATCGGGCCGGGCTCGCCGTCGCGGGGAAGGCAGGGTCTGCCGGGAGTATACTGCTCCCGCCGGCCCAGCCGGTGGGGGGAGCGGGGATGGCCGCCGGCGAGACTGTGGACGTTCGGGCCGAGAAGCGGCGAGTGCGCCGGCTGGCGCTGGCGGCGCGCCGCGCCCTGCCGGATCGCGCCGCGCGCAGCCGCGTCATCGGCGCGCGGCTGCTGGCGAGCGGCGTCTACCGCGCCGCGCGTACTGTCCTGTTCTACGTCGCCCTCGAGGAGGAGGTGCAGACGCGCGAGTGCCTGGCGGCGGCGCTGGCCGAGGGCAAGCGCGTGCTCGTGCCCTACTGCCTGGGCGACGACCTCGGCTTGTTCCACCTCCACCACCTCGACGAGCTGGAGCCGCGCACCTTCGGCATCCTCGAGCCGCTGGAGGCGTTGCGGCCAGCGGCCGAGCGCGCCGTGGCGCTGGCCGAGGTCGACCTGATCGTGGTGCCGGGCGTCGCCTTCGACGAGGGCGGCGCGCGCCTGGGCTGGGGCCGCGGCTACTACGATCGCCTGCTGCGCGCGGCGCCGGCGCGGGCCTGGCGCGTGGCGCTGGCCTTCGATTGCCAGGTGTTCCCGGCCCTGCCCGTCCAGCCCCATGACGTGCGGATGGACCTGGTGATCGCCGAGTCGGCGACCTACCGCGGGCCGCGCCGCGCCGGCCCGAGCGAGCGAGCGGCGCCGTGAGCGAGGCGCCGGGTGAGCGGGCGGCGCCGTGAGTGAGGGGCCGACCGAGCCCGCCGGCCCGCCGGCGCCGGGCCAGCCTGCCGCCGGCGAGGCGGCCGAGAGGCGCGACCAGGCCGCCGTGACACCGCCGCTCGCCAGCCGGCTGATCGTCGCCGTCGCCGAGCGGCTGGGCGTCGCGGTTTGCCTGGAGCCGGAGTATGGCTACGCCGGCCAGTTGACCCTGTCGAACGGCCGGCGCCGCTACTTCCGGGGTACCCACCTCGACCTGAACGGGCTGGGCGCGGCGGCGATCGCCACGGACAAGGCCTACGCAGCCTACTTCCTCGCCCGCCTCGGCTATCCGGTGCCCGAGGGCCAGACGTTCTACTCCGACGCCTGGTGCCGGACGATCGGCTCGCGGCGCGACGCGAACGCCGCCTACGCCTACGCTCGCGCGCTCGGCTGGCCGGTGATCGTCAAGCCAAATGGCAAGGGGCAGGGCGTGGCGGTGGCGAAAGCCTACAACCGGCGCGAGCTGGAACGGGCGCTGCGGGCGGTGTTCACGCTGGCGCAAGACCGCGTGGCGCTGGTCCAGCGGCCGGCGGCCGGCGACGACTACCGCCTGGTCGTCCTCGACGGGGCGGTGCTTGCTGCCTACCAGCGGCTGCCGCTGGCGGTGGTTGGCGATGGCGTCAGCAGCGTGCGCGAGCTCCTCGCCCGCCGGCAGGCGCGGCTGCGCGCGGCCGGCCGCCCGGCGGGCATCGTCCCCGACGAGGCGCGGCTGCGGGCGCGGCTGCGCCGCGACGGCCTGACGCTGGACGCGGTGCCGGCCGGCAGGACGCGGGTCGTGCTGCTCGACAACGCCAACCTGTCCGCCGGCGGCGAGGCGGTCGACGTCCTCGACCGCCTCCACCCCGGCTACGCCGACCTGGCCGCGCGCATCGCCCGCGACCTGGGGCTGCGCTTCTGCGGCGTGGACCTCCTGAGCGAGGACGGCCTCGACCGGCCGCCGCGCCGCTACACGGTGCTGGAGGTGAACGCCGCGCCGGGGCTGGCCCACTACGCCGCCAGCGGTCCGCGGCAGCGGCAGACCGTCGAGGCGATCTACGAGCGGCTGCTGCGGGCGCTGGTCGGCGCCTAGCTGCCGGGCGCGTCGGCCAGGCTGGTGCGGGCGGCCCAGGTGTTCCAGGCCCGCTCCCTCGCCAGGGCGCTCGACCACCAGCCGCCGGTGCGCTCGATCTCCCCGTCGGTGAGGTAGCGGACGGGGCCGAGGGCCAGGGCCTGGAGCTGCAGGCGGGCGTTCGCCTCCATGTACACGGCGGCGATGACCACCTCGCGCAGGTCGCCGCTGGCGACGACGCTGCCGTGGCCCCGCATCAGCGCCACCCGCCGCCCGCCGAGCGTCCGCGCCAGGGACGCGCCCTGCTCGAGGGTGCGGACGAGCATGTCGGTGTCGCCGAACTCGTCCTGGGCGTCCCAGACCGGCACCTCGGTCCCGAGCAGGCCGGCCATGTGGTAGATCGGCCGCAGCGCGACGCCGGTGACGCCGAACGGGATCACCGACGGCGAGTGGTTGTGGCAGACGGCGAGCACGTCGGGCCGCGCGGCGTAGATCGCGCCGTGGATCGCGCGCTCGGCGTAGGCCGGGCCGGGATGGCCGCCGACCTGCTGCCCGTCGAGTGTGAAGCGCTGCAGGTCGGCCTCCGTCACGCGCTCGGGGCCGAGCGAGCGACTGATCAGGTAGTGGCCCGGCTCCGCGGGGTGGCGGACGCTGACGTGGCCGAAGGCGTCGACCACACCATGCTGGGCCAGGATGCGGTTGGCAAGCGCCAGCCCGCGCAGGGTCGCGGGGTCGGCCAGGGCAGTCGCGGCCATGCCTGCTCGCTCCTTTCGATGGTCCGGCGGGCGCTGCCTAGCCGCCGCGCTCGCCGACGAGCAGCGCCCTTGTGGGGCTGCCCCGCACGTACCACTCCTGGATGTTCCACTCGAGGCCCCGCGGGGACGGGCTGATGCCGCCGATGCGATTGTTTATCGCTTCGTAAGCGTTGTTCGCGTACAGGAAGAGTAGGTCAGCCCGTCGGCGCTCGTCTCCCAGCGCTCGGCCAGCGCGCCGACGAATCGGGCGGGGTCGTGGGGGTCGCGCTCGACGAGGGACGCGCCGTAGACCAGGCCCTGGTACTTCCCGGATGCCGTGTCGCCGGTCTAGAACGGATGGAAGCTCAGCGCATCGGTGGTCCTGGCCTCGATCAGACCGTCGCGGCAGTCAGGGGTTGTTCTCCCATCCTGTGCGCTCGGCGCCGCCCCCTGCACGCTCGTCGCCAGCAGGACGCACGCCACGGTCAGGCCCAGCGCCACACCGGCGCGGCGACTCCTCACCCGCATCGTCCGCTCCTCATCCCCCGCCTGCCCCGGACAGTCCTGTCAGCGCCACGCTTGGCGAGCGAGGAATCCATCTTCCCCCGCCTGTCCCCGTCGGTTCCGGCGCGGGCGGCTAATAGGCTGGTACCACCGCGGCGACGGCGGCAGCCCGTCGCCATCGGCGGCATGATACGCTACGCTCAGGCGAGCGGGCCAAGGCCTCGCCGGCTTCCCTCGGGGAGCGCCCGACTCGCGGCCCACGCGCGTTGCGGCTGGCTACCCGCCGCGATCAGCGCCTACCGTCGCCCGGCACGCAGGGTGCATTAGTAGAGCAGAAGGGAATGGGCCGTAGAGGGATTGGGCTGGCAGGCGGTGCGCGCCCCGCGCGCCGCCGGGGCCGCCGCGCCACGGGAGGCAGAACGATGGAGACAGCGCATCCGCGACAGGGGCGCCTGGCGGCGTCGGGCGACTCGCTGGCTCGACCCAGCGAGCACGGCACGAAGAAGGAGTATCACGCCGGACCGCTCGGCGCGCTGCAGCGCGAGCTCGAGCGCCATGCCTGGAGCCGCGTGCTGATGAGCACCGTCGAGGGGTTCATGCGCGACGAGGTGCCCGATCACGCCGCGGCGATGACCTACTACGGGATCTTCTCGCTGTTCCCGCTGATCCTCGTCTTCCTGTCGATTGGCGGGCTCGTGCTCCAGAACAACGAGTACGCCCGCCAGCAGATCCTCAACCTCGTCGTCGGCCTGCTGCCGCAGGGCGAGGACGCCCTGCGCAAGATGATCTACGACGTCATCCAGGCCAAGGGCGCCGCGGCCGGCATCGGGATCATCACCCTGCTCTGGAGCGCGCTCGGCTGGTTCCAGGTCATTAACAAGAACGTGAACCAGATCTGGGGCGTGGGCGAGGAGCTCTCGTTCGTGAAGGGCAAGCTGCTCGCCCTGGTGATGATCGTGGCGATCGGCGGCGTTGGGCTCCTCAGCTTCGCCGCCCAAGCGGCGGTAAAGCTGCTGGCCACCTTCACCGCGGTCATCCCCGGCAGCGCGGTAGTCTGGCAGGCGGTCGTGGCCGGCGTGAGCCTGCTGGCGATGGCGCTGGCGTTCTACCTGCTCTACCGCTACGCGCCGCGGCGCCAGGTGCATTTCTCTGACATCTGGCCGGCGGCGCTGATCACGGCGGTGATCTGGGAGGTCGCGCGGTCCGTCCTGGCGATCTACCTGCAGAAGAACGACATGATCAGCGGCTACGGGCCGATCGGTGCGGCGATGGCCCTGCTGTTCTGGCTGTACGTGGCCAGCATCATCATCCTAGTCGGGGCCGAGTTGTCCTACGCGATCGCCAAGGAGCGGCGGCACATCGAGCCCGAGCAGGAGATGCAGGTTATCGACAAGCCCGGCCAGCAGCCGACGCCGAAGTTCGCGCCCCAGGTCGGCCACGGCACACAGGCGGCCGACAGCAAGCTGCAGCACAAGTAGGACAGGAACGTGGCCCGTGGGGCCGTGGTCGCGACCACGGCCCCACGGGCCACTGGTTAGAGACAATCAGGCGAGCCGCGTGGAGCGGGTTACTCCTCGGCCTGCGCCTGGGCCTCCGGCTGCGGGCCCGCCTGGGAGGCGCGCTGCTGCTGGATCTGGTTGGCATAGCCGGTCGACCAGATGGTTCCCTGCTCGGTGACCACCACGGTGCCCGGGTCCGGACCGGTGTCCCGGTTGAAGGTGCCCTCGGCGCAGCCGCTGGCGGTGCCGAAGATGGCCTGGCAGTACATCCCCTGGGCCTGGACGCTCTGGCCGGCAGCCAGGCTGCCGCCCACTAGGGCAGCCGCGGCAAACGAGCCCAACATCAGCTTGCGGAACATCGCTCTCCCTCCGCGCTCTCGTCGACTCCAGCGCCGGGGGCTACCAGCGCTCGTCGGGCGTTGCCACTCGGACGCCGATGACGCCCGGGGCAGCGGAGCCATCATAGCATGCTATGTTAAGACGAAGATAAGAAGCAGACACATTGCCAGGCCGAGATGATGCGAGCTGGCTGAGAGTTGTCTGAAGATTCGCTTAGGGGCTTGCCAAGAGGCTGAGGCCGGCGCCGCGAAGACCGACCGGCGACGATTCGTCGCCGACGACGCGGAAGGTCGTGGTGGTGCGCGTGCCGCGATCGCCCTCCACGGTGAGGGTCCAGGTGGCGGGCGTGCCATCTGAGCGCGACTGGAAGGACCAGTAGGCAGCGCCGGCCGGGCCGACGGTCGACGGGTCGCCGTTCGAGCGGGCGGGCCGGCCGTCGTCGCGCACGAAGCGTTTGACGAGCTGCTCGCCGGGCGGCAGGCCCACGGCGGCGAACTGGAAGCGCGTGCCCGGCGGGCCCTCGGCCGGCGTTACGTGGACGCCGACCGGGTAGCGCGGCGGCAGGTCGCGGCGCAGGTCGGTGATGAAACGCTCCTCAAACGCGGCCGGGGTCAGCCCGCAGGCGGTTGCGAGCGCGCTGTCGAAAGTGCGCCCCTCGGCCGCGGCCGCGAGCAGGCGGCCCGGCGCCCCGTCGCCAGCCTGGGCGACCAGCCAGTCGACTGCCGCCAGGGCCTCGGCGTAGATCAGGCGGTCGGTGCCGCCCAGTGCGGCGGCGTCCCACTGGTCGGCGGTCGAGAGCGCGGCGAGCGACAGGCTGCGCTGTCGGTGGATGGCGGAGGCGACGACCGCGGCCCGCCGCCAGCGGCGCCCGGCGGCGGCGGTCGGGTCGACGCGCGCCATCGCGTCCTGGCCGACGTACTCGGCCAACCCCTCGCTGAGCCAGAGCGGTAGCCGGTGGCTACCGAGGGTGTCGCGCTCGGCGAGGTGGGTCATCTCGTGCGCGACGAGGTGCGCGGCCTGCGCCGGCGACTGCAGGGCGGCGACGTCGAGGTAGATGCCGCGCCGCTCCCCACGAGAGTAGGAGCGGCCGCCCTCGAACCGCCCGATCGATTCGAGGGGCAGCCCGGTGAAGTGGCTCGTCTGGTGGCGGAACTCGTCCTGGTCGGCGAACAGGTACAGGGCGAGCGGGTCGCGCGGGGCGGGCAGGCCGAGCTTGCTGGCAACGGCGGTCTCCGCCACGTCCCAGGCCCCTCGCACCCAGTCCACCCGCTCCGCCGACACACCGTCCTGGACGAGCAGCCGGCGGCCGCCGATCCGCTGCTCGCGCAGCGGCCGGTCCGCGGGCGGGTCGTCGCCGGCGGGGGGGGCCGAACGGGCGAGCGGCGCGGCCGGCGGGCCGCTACCGGCGCCGAGGAGCAGGAGCAGGGCGAGGCAGAGCGGCAGCGCGAGCGGGCGGGTCACAGCGGTCGCCTCCCCGTCCAGAGCTGGACCGGCGGCACAGCGCCTCTCCGCCAACAGACAACGTTGCGGGCGCGTGTCCGCGACGGTCCGTCTAGCATGGCAGAGCCAGGAGTCCGTGTCAACGTCGGGCTAACAACCCGCGGCCGGCCGGAGCCGCCAGACAGCCGGACATTGCTGCTGCCACCATCAACAGCGTCCGGGCCGGACACTGGCCGCCCGTGACCGACACGGCTGCTACTAGGTTAATGTATATTGGCTGATAGTTACTCTTTTAGCAACTGTCAGCGAAGATCATGGTAACGCCCGGCGTGCGGTCGCGGCGCGCGACGGACCGGTCGACGTTGCCGATGGCCGCGCCGCCAGATTTCTCGGTCCAGTAGCGTTCTGGTGGTGTCACCGCGTGGCCCCCGTGGCGACCTAGCCTGAGCTCGCCATCGCCGACGGCGTGGTCGAGCTTCTCCGCCGCCAGCGCGGCGGGCCGGAGGAGCGCGCGCTGCGGGTGCGGAAGCCGCCGGGGCCGCCTACCTGCCCGGCGAGCGCTGGCTCCGCGTCGACGTGGGAGGACTGCGCCCGCGGCCCGACGACGAGGCCGAGGTACTGGTTCAGGTCGTGGGCCACGCCGTCGGCCGGCACGAGCGCCCTGTGCTTGAGGGCGCGCTCGCCGACCTCGAGGTTCTCGGTCGCGGCGGGCACGAGGTGGCTGCCCTCGACGCGCAGGACCGTGGCGCCCGATGCATCAAGGCTCTTGTGTGCCGAGCTGGCTGCCAGACGCAGCCGATTCTGGTACCCTTGCTCGGGCGACACGACACGAGGGCGAGGAGCGCGAGCGGATGGAGGCAGGCCTGGCCGCGGAGCTGCGGAGCGCGCGAGAGTGGATCGACGCCCGCGCGCCCGAGATCGTCGCTCTCAACGATCGCATCTGGCGCTGGGCCGAGCCGGGGCTGCGCGAGTACCGCTCGGCGGCCGCCCTCTGCGGCTTCCTGCGCGACGCGGGCTTCATGGTCGAGGAGGGCGTGGCGGGGATGCCCACCGCCTTCGTCGGCACCTGGGGCAGCGACGGCCCGCTGATCGCGATGATGGCCGAGTACGACGCCACGCCCGGCGACTCGCAGGCGGCGGTGCCCTACCCCGCGCCGCTCGACCCCGACCGCGGCGGCTTTCCCGACCTGCACTGCGGCATCGGCACGGCCAGCGTGGCCGCCGCCGCCGCGGCCGCCGCGGCGCTCGAGCGGCACGCGCTGCGCGCGCGCCTAAAGGTGTTCGGCACGCCGGCCGAGAAGATCTGCGTCGGCAAGCCGTTCCTGGCGCGCGACGGCTACTTCGACGGCCTGGACGCGGTGCTGGCCTGGCACCCGCGCGCCTACACCACTCTGGAGTGGGACAGCGGCCCGGGCTGCTACCAGGCCGAGGTATTCGACTTCGAGGGGGTGAGCGTCTACGGGTCGTCGCCGTGGGGCGGCGTCAGCGCGCTCGACGCCCTGACCTTGATGAACGTGATCGTCCAGTACCAGCGCGAGCACATCCCGCGCCGCTACTGGGCCTCGGTGAACGAGCTGATCACCTCGGGCGGCCAGCACCCCACGGCGCTGCCGCCGTTCGCGCAGGTCTGGTACGTCTACCGCTCGCCGCTGCGCGAGGGCATCGTCCACGTCCAGGAGATGCTGGGCCGCGCCGCCGAGGCGGCCTGCCTGGCCCTCGGGGCAAAGTACCGGCGGCGAATGGTCGCCTCGGCGCGGCCCTGGCTGCCGAACCATGCCCTGGCGCGGCTCGTGTACCGCAACCTGGAGCGGGTGGGGCCGCCGCGCTTCCCGCCTGAGATGAAGGCGATGGGGCGCGAGGTGCTGCGGGCGCTCGGCCTGCCCGACGACCCCGAGCCGTTCGACGAGCGCCTGAGCCCGCCCGAGGCCGGCGTGTCGGCCCCGTCGGCGGGCGGCGCTGACGACGTGACCGAGTTCTGCTGGCACGCGCCGACGGCCCGGCTGTACGTGACTTACGGGCTGCGAGCGGGGCGGCTGCCGAACTGGGCGGGCGCCGCCTTCGCCAGCACGCCGGTCGCCCACGCCACCGTGCTCACGGCGGCGCGGACGCTGGCCCTGAGCGCCGTGGACCTCGCCCAGCACCCGGAGGAGCTGGCGGCGGCCTGGGCCGAGTGGCGCGAGCGGACGGCCGAGCGGCACCTCCCGCCGCTGCTGCCGCCGGAGGCCGCGCCGCCGGTGGACCTCAGCTTCGCGCCGCACTATCCCCGCGGCTGGCGCCCGCCGGCCGACCGTGACGAGGAGTGATTCCCATGCCCCAGCCCCTTCGGTCGCGCATCCTGCGCGCGACCGCCCTGGCCGTCGCGCTGGCCTTCGCCTTCGCCTGCGCTCCCCAGCAGCCGCAGCCGGACCACCCGAGCGGTGGCGAGACCGGCGCCAGCGCGCCGAGCAGCGCCGGCGGCGCGCCGGCCGCGCAGGGCACGCCGAAGCGCGACGGAACGCTGGTGATCGCGCTGCCGGCCGAGACGGGCAGCCTCGATCCGCAGGCCACGACCTCCCTGAACGCCCAGCGCGTGCGGGAGCAGATGTTCGACAGCCTGCTCGCCGCCGACTGGGACCTGAAGACGCTCCTACCGAGCCTGGCCGAGTCCTGGCAGGTGTCGCCCGACGGGCTGACCTACACCTTCAAGCTGCGCCAGGACGTGAAGTTCCACAGCGGCAAGCCGTTGACGTCCGAGGACGTGCGCTACACCTTCGATCGCTGGCGCAATGGAGCCTCGCCGACCCGCTGGCTGATCGCGGGCGTGACCGGCATTGAGACCCCCGACCCCTACACCGTCGTCCTCACCGTGAGCGAGCCGAACCCCGACCTGCTCTACAACCTGGCGCGCAGCGAGGCGTCGATCCTCAACCAGGCCAGCGTGGAGGCGGCCGGCGCCGACTTCGGCACGCGCGTGATCGACGGCACCGGGCCGTTCAAGCTGAAGGAGTGGTCGGTCAAGAACCAGATCGTGCTCGAGCGCTTCGACGACTACCACTGGGCGCCGCCGAGCTACCAGAACCGCGGCCCGGCCTACCTCAAGGAGATCGTCTGGAAGTCGTTGCCCGAGGAGACCACCCGCCTGCTAGAGCTAGAGACCGGCGGCGTGCAGATCGTGCCGCCGCGGATCAGCTTCCACGAGATCGACCGGCTGAAGGGCCTGCGCGACGTCGAGGTGATGGACTACCCGCTCGGCAGCACGGTGATCATCGGCTTCAACACCCGCCTGGCGCCGGCCGACGATCCCGAGGTGCGCCACGCCGTGCTGATGGGCATCGACGTCCAGCGGATCATCGACCAGGTGCTCTACGGCCACGCCGACTACGGCGTCAGCCTGGTCGCGCCCGGCGTGGACGGCTTCTGCGCGCCGTGCAAGGACGTCATCCCCAGCTACGATCCGGCCCGCGCGCGCCAGATCCTCGACGACGACGGCTGGCGGCCCGGGCCGGACGGCATCCGCGTGAAGGACGGGCAGCGCCTGAGCCTGCTCGCCACGCCGTACACCACGGTCCCCTACCCCGAGGCCTACACGGTCATTCAGGCCCAGCTCCGCGAGATCGGCGTCAACCTCGACCTGCAGCCCGCCGAGACCTCGAAGATCTTCGAGCTGTACCAGCGCGGCGCGCACGGCATCTGGTCGACGAGCATCCCACACGACCGGCCCTACCAGGCGGTGTTCAATTTCCTGCACTCGAGCTCGATTCCCAGCCCCAACCGCTTCCCCTACCGCAACGCGGAGGTCGATCGCCTGATCGACGAGGCGCGCACGTCCATGGACCCGGCCAAGGCCAACGAGGACTGGGCGAAGGCGCAGTACATCGCCCTGCAGAGTTACGTCTTCCGGCCGTTCTTCCACGAGCGGGGCGAGGTGGCGGTCCACCGCAAGGTGCACGGCTTCCGGCCCTACGGCTACGTGAACTCCGTGTTCCAGAAGATGACCGACACCTGGGTCGAGTAGGGACCGGTGGCAGCCTACGCCCTCCGCCGCGCGCTGGCGGCGCTGCTCGTCGTCCTGGGCGTGGTCGTCCTGGTGTTCGTCATCCTGCGCCTCACGCCGGGCGACCCGGCCCGCGTGCTGGCCGGCGACAACGCGCCGCCCGATGTCGTGGAGCGAGTGCGCCAGGACCTCGGCCTCGACCAGCCGCTGCCGGTGCAGCTCGCACGCTACGTGGGGCGGCTGGCGGTCGGCGACCTCGGCCGCTCGATCTCCTCGCGCCGCCCGGTGCTGGAGGAGATCGCCGAGCCGCTGCGCACGACCTACCAGCTCGTGGTCGCGGCGATGCTGGTGGCGATCGTCGCTGGCGTGCCGCTAGGGGTGCTGGCGGCGGTCCACCGCGGGCGCGCGCTCGACCGGCTGCTCGTGGTCGCCGCGGTGGCCGGCGCGTCGTTTCCCAGCTTCTGGGTCGGGCTGCTGCTGATCTGGTACTTCAGCTACCAGCTTGGCTGGTTCCCCATCTCGGGCTGGCGCTCCGACCCCTGGACGCTGGAGTGGTGGCGCTACGCCGTGCTGCCGGTCCTGACCCTGGCGACAGTGCTGATGGCGCCGATCACCCGCCTCACCCGCTCGTCCATGCTCGAGGTGCTGGGCCAGGACTACGTGCGAACGGCGCGGGCCAAGGGCCTCGGCGAGCGGCTGGTGCTCTACCGCCACGCGCTGCGCAACGCCGCGCTGCCGGTGCTGACGCTGACGGCGGTGCAGTTCGGCTTCTTCCTCGGCGGTACGGTCGTTACCGAGAATGTCTTCGCCATCCCGGGGCTCGGGCGCCTGCTGGTGGACGCGATCGGCCTGCGCGACTACCCGCTGGTCCAGGCCGGCGTGCTGATCTTCTCGCTGACCTTCGTGACGATCAACCTGCTCGCCGACCTGGCCTATGGCTTCCTCGACCCCCGCATCCGCTATGAGTAGGCGGCGGGCGCGGGCCGAGGCGGCGGCCCGCGCCGCCCGGCCGAGCGCGCCGAGGATGCGTCAGGCCCAGTGGAGGGCGCCGGGGAAGCGCCCGGACCGCGCGGGCTCACTGGTACTGGTACGGCCCGATGCGCGCGAGGACCTCCTGCTGGAGGTCGAGGGTGGCGACCTGGTCGAAGGGCAGGACGCGGTCCTGGCTGCCGGTCGCTACCTGCTGCTCCTGGATGAAGCGGACCTGATCGGCGGTGAACTCGAGGTTGGCGGCGAGCAGGCGGTGGTCGCGCATCCAGTCCCAGAGATAGCGCAGGTCGTCGGCCTCGCGCTGCTGGAGGTCCACGCCGGCCTGGACCCAGGCCTCCTTGTTGGCCGGGTCGTAGATCGCGCGGGTCGTGCGGGCGACCGCCGCCAGGAAGCGGACCATCGCCTCGCGGCGGGTGGCGTCGGCCAGGTCGCCCTTGCGGGCGTAGTAGGCGAGCATGAAGTAGCCGGGCAGGTCGCCGGCCACGTAGTCGGAGAGGACGCCGATGCCCTGGCGGCGGGCGAGCGGAAGGAAGTCGACGCCGGCCACGCCGCCGTCGACCTTGCCCGCCACGATCGCGCGGAACACCTCGGGCGTGGGGCCGAGGGCCACGAACTGGACGTCGTTGGCATCGATGCTCTGGGTCTGCAGCCAGGCGACGGTGGCCAGGTGGGGCAGGGAGCCCAGCGCCGCGGTGCCCAGCGTCTTGCCGCGCAGGTCGGCGGGCGAGTGAATGTCGGTGCGGGCGTAGGCGGCGTAGTACAGCTTGGAGGCGAGCGTGCCGACGAGCACAAACGCCCCGCCCTTGGTGTCGGCCACGAGCGGCGTGCCGGGGCCGCCGTCGGTGAAGTCGAACTCGTTGGACTGCATGCCCTGGAGGATCGTGATGTCGCCGTTGGTCTCGGTGGTCTCCGGGGCGACGCCCTCGGCCGCGAACAGGCCCCGGCGGCGGCCGAACTCGTAGTTGATCAGGTGGAACAGGCTGCCGATGGTGGCGAAGCGCAAGGGCAAGGAGCCCTGGCCGGTCGCGGTCGGCTGGCTGGCCGGCAAGCCGGCGGCCGGCGCAGCCGGGGCCGCGGCGCCCGACGGCTTGCCGGGGGCGCAGGCGCCCGCCAGGTAGGTGAGCGCGGCCAGGCGCAGCAAGTCGCGCCGGGCGACGCGTGGTCCTGCCGTTTGGTGCTCGTCGCTTCGCATCTGCCCCTCCCGCGCCGTCGGGCCGCGCCCGGCACGCGATCGCCGGGCGCAGGCCCAGCATGCCAGCGATCCCGTGGCGCGTCAAGCCTATGCCACGGCGCCCGGCGCGGACGACGCCGCCGCGGCGGGCGAGCGACGGGCTGGCCGCGGCCGACGGGAGGCGTTGCCCCAAAATGGTAGATTTGGCCGGGCGAGGTCCCCGACCGCCCGATCTCCCCATCGCCAGGTGGATGCCGAGTATGGAGCGATGAGCGCCGTCACGAACCGCGTCCCCGTTGCGCCGAGCGGCGCCGCGCCCAGCCCCGACCCGCGCGACACGGGGCGCGATTCGCGCCGTGCCGCCCTGGCCTGGGCGCGGCGCGACCCGATCGCGCTCGCCGCGCTGGTGCTGCTGGCGGCGATCGTCGTGGCCTGCGCGGCGGCGCCCCTCCTCACCCCCTACGACCCGCTGGCGCAGGACCTCGGCCAGCGGCTGCAGGCGCCGAGCGCGGCGCACCCCTTCGGCACCGACGAGTTCGGCCGCGACCTGCTCAGCCGCATCCTGTACGGCGGGCGGCTATCGCTGGTGATCGGCTTCGTCAGCGTCGGACTCGGGCTGCTGGTGGGGGTGCCGCTGGGGCTCGTCGCCGGCTTCTTCCGCCGCTGGGACATGCCGATCATGCGCGTGATGGACGTGCTGTTCTCCTTCCCGCGCCTGCTGCTCGCCATCGCCCTGGTGGCGGCGCTGGGCCCGGGCCTACTCAAGGCGATGCTGGCGGTGGGCATCGGCACGATCCCGATCTTCGCGCGGCTGACGCGCGCCACCGTCCTGGTTATCCGCGAGCTGGACTACGTGCTGGCGGCGCGGGCGACCGGCGCGCGGGAGGGCTGGCTGCTGGTGCGGCACGTCCTGCCCAACGCGCTGACGCCCGTGATTGTCTACGCGACGCTGAACTTCGGCCAGGCGATCCTGATCGCGGCCTTCCTGAGCTTCCTGGGGCTGGGGGTGCTGCCGCCCGATCCGGAGTGGGGGGCGATCGTCGACGCGGGCCGCAAGTACCTGCGCCAGGCGCCCTGGCTCACCTTCATCCCCGGCCTGGTGATCTTCGCCGCCGTGCTCTGCTTCAACGTGCTCGGCGACAGCCTGCGCGACCTGCTCGACCCGCGCCTGCGGCGGGTGTGACCCGAGCGGGTCGGCGCGCCTACTGGCGACCGAGAAACGTCTGTAGGGATAATGAAGGCGTCGGCTCTCGGAATACAGCTTGACGCGGGAGGACGGGCGAGTGGCTGCGCGAGCGCCGGACGCTAAACAGCTCATCGCCGAGTACATCGAGGAGAACCCGAACGTGCCCGGCGCGGCCGACGCCTGGATCCGCGATCGTGGCGTACCCGTCTGGGCGGTGATTGACCAGTACGAGGCGACCGGGCGGGACGCTGCCGCCGTGGCTCGAGCGTACCGGATCCCCCGTGCGGCGATGGATGCGGCGCTGGCTTACTACCGGCGACACCGGGCCGTAATCAAGGCCCGTATCGACGCGAACGCCGCCTGAGGGGCGGTGGCTTCCTTCTACCTCGACCACGACGTTTCCGTGGACCTCGGCGAGTTGCTGCGCGGGCAGGGCCACGACGTCACGCTGACCCGGGACCTCGGGCTCGTCCGCGCCCACGACGGACTGCAGTTCCTTACGGCACGTCTACCGCTACTTTTCGCCGCCGCGCGGCTGGGAGCTGTTCGAGTAGCCGAGAGCGGTTAGCTTAGACGAGGGCTGGATGGAGGGGACCAAGGTGGCGGCTGAGACGCTGATCCGCACCGCGCAGATGATCGCCTATCAGGAGGGGGTGGGTCATGCGCTGCTGGCGCCCGGGGCGCTGGTGGTGCGGGGCGACCGCGTGGCCTGGGTGGGGCCGCCGGAGGCGGCGCCGCCCTGCGCCGAGACGCTCGACGCCGGCCAGGTCCTGGTCACGCCGGGCTTCGTGAACGCCCACGCCCACGTCACGACGCCGGTCACGCGCAGCTTCCGCGAGGACTACCGCAACCGGGCGCTGTATATGTCCGGGCTGTACGAGCTGCTGCCCCTCTCCTGGGCGATGACGCCCGACGACGCGGCGATCTCGGCGGAGGCGACCTTCGTCGAGCTGCTGCGGAGCGGCACCACGACCGTCGTCGTGCTCGGCACGGGCATCCCGGAGCGCGTGGCCGAGATCGCCGCGCGCCTGGGCATCCGCGTCTACCTCGCGCCGGGCTACCGCTCCGCCGACTGGCGTGTGGGGCCGAGCGGCCGCGAAGTGGTCTACACGCACGACGAGGCGCGTGGCCTGCGCGAGCTGGAGCGTAGCGTGGCGTTCGTCCGCGACGCGGCGGGCGCCTACGGCGGCCTGGTCCACGGCTTCCTCGGGCCGCTGCAGGTGGATACCTGCTCGCCGGCGCTACTGCGCCGCACGCGCGCCGAAGCCGACCGCCTGGGGACGATCGTGCAGATCCACGCCGCGCAGAGCCTGCAGGAGTTCCAGGAGATCCAGCGGCGGCAGGGCCGTACTCCCATCGAGGCGCTACACGACACGGGGCTGTGTGGGCCGGACGTCTCGGTGGCGCACGCGATCTTCCGTGCCGGCCACTCCTGGACGGCGACGCCCGAGGGCGACGACCTAGCGTTGCTGGCCGCCAGCGGCACGTTCGTGGCGCACTGCCCGATGGTGTTCGCGCGCTCGGCGGTGATGCTGGAGTCGCTGCCGCGCTACCTGCGCGCGGGGGTGCGGGTGGCGCTGGGCACGGATACGATGCCGCAGGACCTGCTGAGCGAGATGCGGCTAGCGGCGGTGCTGGGCAAGATCGCCGAGCGCGACGGCGGCGCCGCCAGCGCTGCGGAGGTCTTCCGCGCCGCCACGCTCACCGGCGCCGAGCTACTCGGGCGCGCCGACCTCGGGCGGATCGCCCCCGGCGCGCAGGCCGACCTGCTGTTCTTCGACCTGGCGCGCGTCACGCTCACGCCGAGCCGCGACCCGCTGCGCACGCTGGTCTACAGCGCCTCGCCGGCCGACCTGAGCCGCGTGATGGTCGCGGGACGCACGGTCGTCGAGCGCGGGCGGGTGCTGGCCAGCGACGAGCCGGCCCTGGCCGAGGCGCTCGCCGCGGTGTGCGCGCGGCTGTGGGCGAAGCTGCCGGAGCAGGACTGGGCCGGCCGGAGCGTCGACGCCCTCTCGCCGCCCTCGCTGCCGCCCTGGACGCCGACCTGACACGCTCACGTCCAGGGGATGATAATCTCGACCATCACCTGCCGTGGGGTAGGAACGGAGGAGCGGACGATGTGGTATCTCGTGCTCTCGCGCACGCTCAAGCGGGGTGAGGCCAAGCAGCCGCACTACGAGGCGCACCGCAAGTGGCTGGAGACCCAGCACCGCGAGGGACGGGCGCTGTTCTCCGGCCCGTCGACCGACGACACTTATGGCATCTACGTCCTGCTCGCCCCGAACCTAGAAGCGGCGCGGAAGCTAGCAGCGCAGGACCCTTACCACGAGCAGGGCGACCGCGAGCTGGAGCAGGTGCTGGAGTGGGACCCGCGGCGGGCGATGCGGATGGAGGGGCCGACGATCGCCGAGCTGGAGGCGATGGCGCGCGGCCAGAGTCGAGGCTAGCGCGGCTCGGCGCGCTCCCAGTAGCTGGTGTCGATGTACTTGTCCGGGCTGGGGAGCGGACGGCTCACCTCGCCGGCGTCGGCGAGCTGCTCCAGCACGGCCTGCATCCCTTTGAGGCCGATCTGGCCGTGCTCGGCGAACATGTGCTCCTGGACCAGCGACAGGTTGTAGGTCTGGCGAGCGTATTTCTCTTCCTGCTTCGTGCGGTCCATCAGCACCGCGATCGCCTCGTCCTTGTTGGCCGGGTCGTACAGCCAGTCCATCGCGCGGCGGAACCCACGCAGCAGGCGCACCAGCTCGTCGTCGTGCTGCCGCGCCCAGTCGCGGCGTACGTTATAGGTGTTGAAGGTGAAGTCCTGGATCGCCTCCGTGGACATCGCCAGGCGGACGAAGCCCTCGTCCATCACGCGGAAGTCGTCGGGCTGGAGCATCGCCGCGGCGGCCACCGCGCCGCTCTTGAGCGCGGCGTAGCGCGACGACGTGCCGCCGGTGAGGACCAGGTCGACGTCGCTCTCCTGGACGCCGTAGTGGGCGAGCGTCTGGAGCAGCATCCAGGTCGTGCCGGACTTCGCGCCGGAGTGGGCCACCTTGTGGCCCTTCAGCGCCGGCACGTTGGGGATGTCGGGGCTGGCGACGATGCTGTAGACCGGCTTCGAGATCTCCTCAGCGACCACGGCCAGGTCGGCGCCCTTCTCGACGGCGGTGATGATCGTGTCCGGGCTGGTGCCGGCCACGTCCAGCGAGCCGCCGACGAGCGCCGTGGCGTTGCGGGCGGAGGTGTCCATGTAGGTCGGGTCGAGGGTGATGCCCTCGGCGGCGAAGAAGCCCTTATCCATCCCGACGAAGGAGGCCCAGTACACCGCCTGCGGGCCGGTCATGCCGAACTGGAGCGTTACCGGCTTGGGCGCCGCGCTCGGCGCCGCCGTGCTCGCGGCCGGCGCGGTAGACTGGGCCGCCGGCGCGGCGGGGGCGGCCGATGCGGCGGGCGCGGCCGCTGGTGCCGCGGCCGGGGCGCAGGCGGCAACGGCGAGGCTGGACGCGGCCAGCGCGGCGACGATCAGAGAGCGACCAGGGCGTTGCATCGGTCCTCCTGCCGGCGATGCTCGGCGTATTCTACACTCGTCCGCGCTGGCGGGCGACACGGCGGCGCGGGCGATGCGCCGCGCCGGTGCGGCGGGGCGACCAGGCACCGCGCGCTCGGCGCGCTGTCGCCGCGACCCGCCACGTGGCCGCGGTCCCGACGAGTCGGCCGGACGTGATCCGGCAGGCCGACGGCAGCGGTGGCGAGGGCCACGAACAGCCGCGGCTCGGCGGCCGGGCGGGCGCGATTCGGCAGGACGACGGAGGACGGCATGGCAGCGGGGCAGCGGCGATCCCTGGCGAGCGACCCGGAAGGGCCGGCGGACCTGGTCCTGGTCGGCGGGCGCGTGCTCGGCCTGGGCGCGGCGAGCCGGCCGGCGGAGGGGCTGGCAGCCCGCGACGGCCGCATCGTCGCCCTCGGCGACCGTGACACGCTGCGGGAGCGAGTGGGGCCGCGCACCGAGGTGATCGACCTCGCCGGCGCCATCGTGCTGCCCGGCTTCGTCGACTCGCACAATCACCTGCTCTGGGCGGGTCTGAACGCCGTCCGGCCGGCCCTCGACCAGGCGCGCTCGGTGGACGACGTCCTGGGGCTCGTCGCCCGCGCTGCGGCCGAGCGTCAGCCCGGCGAGTGGATCATCTCGGCGCCGTCGTGGCACATCCACCAGCTCCGCGAGCGGCGCCACCCGACCCGCGCCGAGCTGGACCGCGTGGCGCCAGCCAACCCGGTCTTCCTGATCGCCAACCTGCACGACGCCACGGCCAACTCGCTCGCCCTGCGCCTGAGCGACGTCGACGCCGGCACGCCCGACCCGCCAGGCGGCTCGATCGAGCGCGACCCGGCCAGCGGCGAGCCGACTGGCGTGCTGCGCGAGGGCGCCGTCTGGCTGGTCGAGCGCCACACTCCGCCGCTTACCGCCGCCGAGTCCGCGCGCGCCATCGAGCTGCTGGGCCGGCGCTACCTCGAGGCCGGGATCACCAGCATCCTCGACCCCGCGCTGACGCCCGCCGAGATGCGGGGCTACTTCCAGCTCTGGCGCGAGGGGCGCCTGCCGCTACGGACGACGATGCTGCTGCGGCTCGATGCCGAGCCGGGCCTGGCGCCGGCCCTGGCCCTGCTCGACGCCTGGGGCGTGGCGAGCGAGTTCGGCGACGACTGGCTGAAGCTCGGCGGCGTGAAGGTCTTCCTCGACGGCGCGATCACCAAGGGCGCCGGCATGCTGGAGCGCGCCTACCGTGACAGCGCCCACCCGCACGGTATCCAGGCCATGGACGCGGACACGCTGCTAGCGATCGTGCGGCGCGCCCACGCCTATGGCTGGCAGGTGGGCGTCCACTCCAGCGGCGACCGGGCGGTGCGCGTCCTGCTCGACTGCTACGAGGCGGTGCACCGCGAGCGCCCGCTCGCCGACCGGCGCTTCCAGGCGATCCACGCCCACCTGTCGCGCCCCGAGGACGGCGCCCGCGCTCGCGCCCTGGGCGTCGTGGTCGTGCCGCAGCCGGTGGCGATCTCGCGCTCGACCTGGACGGGCATCCTGGCCGAGGGCGAGGCGGACCGCCTCTGGCCGCTGCGCAGCTACCTGGACGCCGGCGTGCGCCTGGCCGGCAGCTCCGACGCGCCGCTCCACCCCTACGAGCCGCTGCGCGGCATCTGGAGCGCCGTCACCCGCCAGGTCGAGGCGACCGGCGAGATCCACGCGCCCGAGCAGCGCCTGAGCCGCCTGGAGGCGCTGCACCTGTTCACCACGGGCGGCGCCTACGCCACCTTCGACGAGGACCGCAAGGGCACGCTCGAAGTCGGCAAGCTCGCCGACCTCGTCGTCCTGGCCGGCGACCCGCTCACCTGCCCGGAGGGAGACTTGAAGGACCTACCGGTTCGGCTCACCGTCGTGGATGGTCGGGTAGCCTACCGGTCGCCCGAGCTGGCCTGAGAGCCCAACTCACCAGGCATGCATCATCGTGGGCCGACTGATAGGCCGGTGGGCGCCTGCTGCGGCCCGACGTTCCGCGCGAGCGCGCCGCTGTTGGCACCGGAAGTGCGGCAGGTCACCGGTGGGAGAGCGCCGAGCGCCGTCAGGCCCGGCGAGTGGAGGCCGTCGTGCCCACGAAGCAAGGCGACGTTAGCCTGATACACGACCCGGTCGCCCAGGAGCTGCTGCAGTC
>Ga0070739_10002712_pt1 | contig 23109 bp, 21 predicted proteins | sample Coa_R1_7_FD_66445 | JGI IMG/M metagenome (GOLD analysis project Ga0070739, IMG submission 66445) | Surface soil microbial communities from Centralia Pennsylvania, which are recovering from an underground coalmine fire - Coalmine... | ecosystem: Environmental > Terrestrial > Soil > Unclassified ... | reverse complement strand
CGTCTCCCTCAAAGGCGACAGCTACCGGCTCAAAGACCGCGACCTCGGGAGGGTGCCGCACGACGACGCAGCGTGACGACCGGCCCGACCCAGGGGGGTCATTTTCAGCCGGTGCAAGGGGGTCAATTTTCGGCCGGTGTTGACAATATCCGCCAGATCGCGCCCGTCAGCCGGTCGACGCGCTTCCGACGGGGTCGATCACGGCGAGCTCCTCGTGTCGGGGGTTCGCCGGACACATCGGACGTCCGCATCGCCGACCCGACCCCCGACGCGTCCTTCTCAGCCAACTCTTCGGCGCTCCGGCCGCCATTCGTGGCGATGCACCGCACGACCGGGGTGCCCTCATGGTCGTCTCATCGTCGTCGCCGCTTCTCGCACGAACGTCCGTTCGCTACCGTGGAACGACCGTGGCCGTCCACCAGCCGTCCTTGCTCCATCTGGGCGAACCGCGCGTCGACCGCGGCGCCCTCATCGAGCGCGTCCCGCTGGACGAGCACTCGTGGGTCGACGTCGGGCGGGGGTTCGTCCTCGGTGCCGACACGCTCCTCGACCGGCTGCTCGCGCGCGTCGAGTGGCGGCAGGGCCGGCGCTGGATGTACGAGCGGATGGTCGACGACCCGCGCCTGTCGCGCCATTACACGCGCGACGAGCCGCCGCCCGACACCGCGATCGCGGACATCGGCCGCGCGCTCGAGGAGCGCTACGGCGTGCCGTTCGGCGGCGTCGGCGTGAACTACTACCGGGATGGTCGCGACAGCGTCGCGTTCCACCGCGACCGCGAGCTGCGCCGTCTCGACGACGGTCTCGTCGCGATCGTCACGCTCGGCGCGCGCCGCCCGTTCCTCGTCCGCCGTCACGAGCCGCCGCGCGGCCGGTCACGCGACTTCTCACCTTCGCGCGGTGATCTCGTCGTGATGGGCGGCCGCTGCCAGATGGACTGGGAGCACGGCGTGCCGAAGGTCGCGAGCGCGGGCCCCCGCATCTCGCTCTCGTGGCGCTGGTCCCGCGACCCCTCGTCAGCCTGACGCGTGTTCGAGGCACGCGGCCGGCTGGCATGCGTGCGCCGCATCCGGGTGCGTGACGCTCGTGACGCTCGCGCCCCGGCGGATCGTCCCGAACGCGATGACGCCACCGGCCGCGGCGACGAGCGCCGCGATGCGCAACGCGGTCGGGTACCCGCTCGCGAACGCGCCCTTCGCGGTGCCCGTCATGCCCGCGACGGCGGGCACGACCGCGATCGCGAGCAACGACGCGAGGCGCGCGACCGCGTTGTTGATGGCTGACGCGATGCCCGCGTGCCGCTCCTCAGCCGCGGCGAGCACCGCCGCAGTGAGCGGGGCGACCGTGATCGTGAGGCCGATGCCCAACACGACGACACCCGGGAGCACGGCCGTGAGATACGAGTCGCCCGCGCTGATCTCACCGAGCAGCGCGAGCCCGACCGCGACGACGAGCGGCCCGACGGTCATCGGGATGCGCGGACCGATGCGTTGCGCGAGTGCGCCAGCCCGCGCGGAGAACAGGAACATCAGGATCGTCAGCGGCAGCAGTGACGCGCCCGCGTACAGGGCGCTGTAGCCGAGATCGACCTGCAGGTGCACGACGACGAGGAAGGTCGCGACACCCAACGCGGCGTAGACGGCGAGCGTCGTCGCGTTCGCGCCGCTGAACTGCGACGACCGGAACATCGCGAGCGGGACCATCGGCTCGCGTGCGCGCAGCTCGACGAGCAGGAACGCCGCGAGCAGGACGACACCGCCGATGCCGGCACCGACCGACAAGGGCGGCCACTGCTTCGCGGGCCCCTCGATGAGCGCGTACACGACGCCGGCGAGACCGAGCGTGAGCGTCGCGGCTCCCGCCACGTCGACGTGGCCGCTCGCCTCGGTGTCGCGTGACTCGGGGACGTGTCGTTGCACGATCCACACCGTCACGAGGATGACGGGCAGGTTCACGAGGAACACGAGCCGCCACGACACCGCGTCGACGAGCCATCCGCCGAGGAACGGGCCCACCGCCGTCCACACCCCGGCGAGCCCGCTCCACGCGCCGATCGCGCGCGGGCGGTCGTCGGGATGGAACGACGAGGAGATGATCGCCAGGCTTCCCGGGACGAGGAGCGCGGCCGCGATGCCCTGCAGGACGCGCGACACGATCAGGACCTCGACGTCCGGCGCGACCGCGCACGACGCCGACGTGACGAGGAACCCGAGCAGTCCCCACACGTACACGCGACGGCGGCCGCGCAGGTCGCCGAGCGAGCCGCCGAGCACGATGAGGGAGCCGAGCGTCAGCAGGTAGCCGTCGAGCACCCACTGCAACCCGGCGAGGTTCGTGTGCAGACCGTGCCCGATCGCGGGCAGCGCGACGTTGACGACGGTGCTGTCGAGGAACGCGACGCCCGAGCCGAGGACGGTCGCGGCGACGACCCACCGCCCGCGGGGCGTCGCGAGCCGCAGCGGCAGGTCCGTCGCGGCCGGCGTCACCGGCGTCCCGGACGTCGTTCACGCCGCATGAAGAAGGCGAGCACCCCGATCGTCAACGCGATGACCTGCCCGCCCACGACGATGCGGTTCACGTCGATCGCCGGCTGCCACGACACGTTCCCCTCGCGGATCACGACCACGCCTGCGGGACGAGCGCTCAACTTGAGGCCCGCCCGCCGCGCGCCGCCGCCGCGACCCTCGGCCCGCTTGCCGCCCGCGCGCCCCCGCAGGCGCGCCGCGGGGATGACCGTGACCCCGTCGCGCTCGATCGGGTCGCCGAAGACCCGTCGCGCCGTCAGCACCTTCCTGGTCGCGCCCGTCACACCGCCCGCTGCCATCGCGTTCCTCCGTCTCTCCGTGTCGGCGCCGTCGCGACACGAACTCCCCCAGCCTCCCCCTGATTCCGCGCCCGCGCCCGTGCCGGTGCCCGCGCACCGGTCCGCGTTCGCCGGTTTGCGGAGCGCGCGCGAGGGGTACGCGGCCGCCTCGGCTCGGCGGAGTCCCACGAGAAGGAGGGGGGTCTTGTCCAGAACCTTGTCCCGGGCGCTCGCCGCGATCGCACTCGTCGGCGGGACCCTCGTCGCGACGGCCGCGGTCACCAGCGCGCCCGCCGTCGGCGCGCCAGCATGGGCACCGGCCGCGACCGCGGCGATCCATCCGGGCGTGCAGACGTTCACCAACGGTGCGCAGTGCACCGCGAACTTCGTGTTCTCCGACTCGTCGAACGTCTACATCGGCCAGGCCGCGCACTGCGCGGGGACGGGCGGGAACACCGCGACGAACGGGTGCACGTCGGCGTCGCTGCCGCTCGGCACACCGGTCACCGTGACGGGTGCGTCGAAGCCGGGGACGCTCGTCTACAGCTCGTGGCTGACGATGCAGGCTCAGGGCGAGACGGACGCGAACACCTGCCAGTACAACGATCTCGCGCTCGTGCAACTCGACCCGTCCGACGTCGCGAACGTCAACCCGACCATCCCGCACTGGGGTGGACCCGACGGGATCGCGACGAGCGGGACGACGGCCGGCGAGCTCGTCTACTCGTACGGCAACTCCGAGCTGCGCGGCGGCGTCACGCAGCTGAGCCCGAAGACCGGCGTGAGCCTCGGCGACTCGGGCAACGGCTGGAGCCACGACGTGCTCACCGTGACCCCCGGCATCCCCGGCGACTCGGGCAGCGCGTTCCTCGACGCCCACGGCAACGCGCTCGGCATCCTGAGCACGTTGCAGCTCGCTCCGCTCGCGGGATCGAACGGGGTCGGCGACCTGAACCTCGAGCTGCAGTACCTGCACACGCACACGTCGTTCACCGCGGTGCAGCTCGCGCTCGGTACGCAGCCGTTCAACGGGAACCAGCTCCCCCTGGGCTAGCGGCCGAACGTGACGCGCACGTCATATCCCCGCTCTCGGCGCACCCAGCGCCAGGTAAGCCCCGTGGTCGCACTCGCTCCTCGCGCGGGATACCCGGCTCGTGACGCTCGCCGCTCCCGGGGCCCCGGCTCGCTGCTCGGCGGGATACCCGCCTCGCGGCCGCTCGCCTTTAGGCTCCCGCGCCGCAGATCACGCGGCGCGGGAGCCTTGACCATGCAGCAGTTCCGGGGCGTCATCGGGCGGTACCACTGGGAGTCGCAACCGTGGTGGCCCGAACCGGTGCGCGCGCCGCGCGGCGCACCCAACGTCGTGCTCGTCGTGCTCGACGACGTCGGCTTCGCGCAGCTCGGCTGCTTCGGGTCGGACATCGAGACGCCCTCGTTCGACGCGCTCGCGCGCGACGGGCTGCGCTACGCGAACTTCCACACGACCGCGCTGTGCTCACCGACTCGCTCGTGCCTCCTGACGGGTCGCAACCACCACTCGAACGGCATGGGCCGTGTCATCGAGCTCGCCAGCGGGTTCCCGGGCTACAACACGCAGATCCCGCGCGAGAACGGCTTCCTGTCGGAGATCCTGCGGGAGCACGGATACGCGACGTGGGCCGTCGGCAAGTGGCACCTCACCCCCGAGGACGAGTGCAACCTCGCCGCGCCCCGTGACCGGTGGCCGCTCGGTCGCGGGTTCGAGCGCTTCTACGGCTTCTTCAGCGGCGAGACGCACCAGTTCGCGCCCGCGCTGATCCGCGACAACCACCAGGCCCGTCAACCGCGCCGCTGGCAGGACGGCTACCACCTGACCGAGGACCTCGTTGACGAGGCGATCGGTCTCGTCGCCGACCTGCGCGCGGTGGACACCGAGAAGCCCTTCTTCCTCTACTTCGCGACGGGCGCGTGCCACTCGCCCCATCAGTCGCCGGCCGAGTGGGTCGAGCACTACCGCGGTCGCTTCGACGAGGGTTGGGACGCGTGGCGCGAGCACACGCTGGCGCGGCAGGTCGAGCTGGGAGTGCTCCCGGCCGGGACCGAGCTGTCACCGCGACCGGAGTGGGTGCCCGCCTGGGACGCGCTGTCGCGCGACGAGCAACGGCTGTACGCGCGCTACATGGAGGCGTTCGCCGGCTACCTGTCGCACACGGACGCGCAGGTCGGCCGGCTCGTCGACTTCCTCCGCGAGACGGGCGACCTCGACGACACGTTGCTCGTCGTCCTGTCCGACAACGGCGCGAGCAGCGAGGGCGGGCCCGTCGGGTCGCTGAACGACGTGCGGATCTGGAACGGCGTCGCGCACACCGTGGACGAGGCGCTCGCGCGCATCGACGAGATCGGCGGCCCTCGCTGCCACAACAACTATCCGTGGGGCTGGACAGTCGCGGGCAACACACCGTTCCGCCGGTGGAAGCGCGAGGTGCACGAGGGCGGTGTCGCCGATCCGTTGCTCGTGCACTGGCCGAACGGGATCGGCGGGCGCGGTGAGACGCGCCGGCAGTACGTGCACGCGATCGACTTCGTGCCGACCGTGCTCGACGTGGCCGGCATCGACGCGCCCGACACGATCCGCGGCGTCACCCAACGCCCGATCGAAGGGGTCAGCTTCGCGGCGACGTTGCGCGACGGCGACGCGCCCGACCGTCACGAGACGCAGTACTACGAGATGTTCGGTTGCCGCGCGCTCTACCACCGCGGCTGGAAGGCCGTGACGTTCGTGCCGATCCAGTTCGGCGACCCCGCGATCGACCAGGCGCCGTGGGAGCTGTACCGCGTCACCGACGACCCGTCCGAGTGCCACGACCTCGCGGCCGAGCACCCGGACGTCGTGCAGGAGCTCGTCGAGCGGTGGTGGGTCGAGGCCGCGAAGTACCAGGTGCTGCCGCTCGACAACCGTCCGATCTCGGCGTTCGTGCTCGACCGCCCCCACGCCGTTCCGGCCCGGCCGTCGTACCTCTACCGGTCCGGCTCGTCGATGGTGCCCGAGGCCGCGGCCGTGAACGTGAAGAACCGCACGCACGTCCTCACCGCGGACGTCGACGTACCCGCCGACGGTCGCATCGAGGGCGTGCTGCTCGCACAGGGATCGTTCCTCGGCGGGTGGACGTGGTACGTGCTCGACGGGCGGTTGCGGTACGCGCACAACCTCGCCGCGCGCGAGCTCCATCGTGTCGAGGCCGCGGACCCGTTGCCGCCCGGCCGACACCGGTTGCAGTTCCGGTTCGAGAAGACGGGCGAGGCGCGCGGCGTCGGGTCGTTGCTCGTCGACGGGGCGGTCGTCGCGACCGGTGACATCCCGCACTTCACGCCGAACCGGTTCTCGCTCACCGGCGCCGGCCTCACGTGCGGCTACAGCGGCGAGCTGCCCGTCGTCGACGACTACGAGGCGCCCTTCACGTTCACCGGCGTGATCCACGGCGGCGTCCGCGTCGACGTCGACGGTCCCGCGTTCGTTGACCCGCAGGCCGAAGCCGAGATCGCGATCACGACGCAGTGACCCGTTCTGTGAAGCCTCATGCACCTGGTGTGTGGTTGACGCTTCACGGAATGACAGGGTGACGCCGCATGCTGTTCGCCGACCTCGTCGCCGCGTCGGGTGCGGTCGCGGCCACGCGGTCGCGCACCGCGAAGACCGACACGATCGCGGCGATGCTGCGCGGGCTGCACCCGGACGAGGTCGTGCCCGCGGTCGGGTTCCTCGTGGGGGACCCCCGGCAGGGTCGCGTCGGCGTCGGGTGGCGGACGATCACGTCGATCGACGTGCCGCCCGCGACGGACCCGGCGCTCACGGTGCTCGACGTCGACACGGCGATCGACCGCATCCTGGGCGCCACCGGGCCCGGCTCGGTCGCCGCGCGGCGCGGGATCATCACCGGCGTGCTCGCGCGCGCGACGCACGCAGAGACCGACTTCCTGCGCCGCCTGTTCGTCGGCGAGCTCCGCCAAGGCGCGCTCGAGGGGATCATGGCGGACGCGATCGCGAAGGCCGCACACGCTCCTGCGGCGCGCGTGCGGCGTGCCGCGATGCTGACGGGGGACCTGCGCGTCACCGCGCGGCTCGCGCTCGAAGGGGGCGCGGCCGCGCTCGACGACGTCCACCTCGAGGTGCTGCGACCCGTCCTCCCGATGCTCGCCGGTTCCGCCGAGACGGTCGAGGACGCGCTGGACCAGACGGGTCCCGCGTCGGTCGAGTGGAAGCTCGACGGCGCGCGCATCCAGGTGCACCGCCACGGCGACGACGTGCGCGTCTTCACTCGCAACCTCAACGACATCACACCGCGCCTGCCCGGGGTGGCCGACGTCGTGCGCGCGATGCCCGTCGACGACGTCGTGCTCGACGGTGAGGCGATCGGCGTGTCGCAAGAGGGCGACGGTGACGACGCGCGGCCGGACCGCTTCCAGGACACGATGCGCCGCTTCAGCGCCGACACGATGTCGACGGCTCGCTCGGCTCCGCCCTCCCGGCCGTCCGGCCAGGGCTCCACCTCGCAGCGCACCATCGACCCCGACGGCCGCGCGCTGCGGGCGTGGTTCTTCGACGTGCTGCGCGTCGACGGCACCGACCTCCTCGACACCGAGCTGCGCGAGCGCGCCGCGGTGCTGGAGCGGATCGCGGGCGCACACCGCATCCCGGCCGTCACCACCGACGACCCGGTTGTCGCGTCGCGCATGCTCGACGACGCGCTCGCGGCCGGCCACGAGGGTGTGATGGTGAAGTCACTCGTGTCGCCGTACGACGCCGGGCGCCGCGGCGGGTCGTGGCGCAAGGTCAAGCCGGTCCGGACGCTCGAGCTCGTCGTGCTCGCGGCAGAGTGGGGGCATGGACGCCGGCGCGGCTGGCTGTCGAACCTCCACCTCGGGGCGCGCGACCCCGACGGCGGCTTCGTGATGGTGGGCAAGACGTTCAAGGGTCTGACCGACGAGCTGCTCCAGTGGCAGACCGAGCGGCTCCAAGAGCTCGCGGTCGCGGAGGAAGGGATCACCGTGCACGTGCGACCCGAGCTCGTCGTCGAGATCGCGCTCGACGGTGTGCAGGTCTCGCCGCGCTACTCCGGCGGTGTCGCGCTCCGCTTCGCGCGCGTGAAGCGGTACCGGCCGGACCGCTCCCCCGCCGACGCCGACACCATCGACACCGTGCGGTCGATGCTCTGAGAGCACCCCGTACACTGGGAGGCCCCCCTCCGAAAGGCTTCTTCCCGCATGCCCGCGCGCGCCGACCTGCGCAACGTGGCGATCGTCGCCCACGTCGACCACGGCAAGACCACCCTCGTCGACGCCATGCTCTGGCAGACGGGCGCGTTCCGCGCCAACCAGGACGTTGCCGAGCGCGTCCTCGACTCGAACGACCTCGAGCGCGAGAAGGGCATCACGATCCTCGCCAAGAACACCGCGGTGCGCTACGCGGGCGTGAAGATCAACATCGTCGACACGCCCGGCCACGCGGACTTCGGCGGCGAGGTCGAACGCGGGCTCACGATGGTCGACGGCGTCCTGCTGCTCGTCGACGCGAGCGAAGGACCGCTCCCCCAGACGCGCTTCGTGCTGCGCAAGGCGCTCGAGGCACGCCTGCCCGTCATCCTCGTCGTCAACAAGGTCGACCGGCCCGACGCCCGCGTCGCGGAGGTCGTCGACGAGACGTACGAGCTGTTCCTCGACCTCGACGCACGTGAGGACCAGATCGACTTCCCGATCGTCTACACGAATGCGCGCGCGGGTTGGGCGTCGGTCGACCCGGACACCGCGGGCACCGATCTGAAGCCGCTGTTCGAGCTCCTGGTCGACCACATCCCGGCGCCGACGTACGACGAGTCGCACCCGCTCCAGGCGCTCGTCACGAACCTGGACGCGTCGCCGTACGTCGGGCGGCTCGCGATCTGCCGGATCAGGCACGGCACGATCAACAAGGGGCAGACCGTCGCGTGGTGCCGGGCCGACGGCTCCGTCGAGCGTGTGCGCGTCACCGAGCTGTACGTGAGCGAGGCCCTGGAGCGCGTCGACGCGGCCGCGGCGGGTCCCGGCGAGGTCGTCGCGATCGCCGGGCTCCCGGGCGTGACGATCGGCGAGACGCTCGCCGACCCCGACGACGCACGCCCGCTCCCCGTCATCACGATCGACGAGCCGAGCCTCGCGATGACCATCGGGATCAACACCTCGCCGCTCGCCGGTGCCGAGGGCACGAAGCTGACGGCGCGACTCGTGAAGAGCCGCCTCGACGCAGAGCTCGTCGGCAACGTCTCGCTGCGCGTGCTGCCGACGGAACGGCCGGACGCGTGGGAGGTCCAGGGTCGCGGCGAGCTCCAGCTCGCGGTGCTCGTGGAGACGATGCGCCGGGAGGGCTTCGAGCTCACAGTGGGCAAGCCGCAGGTCGTCACGCGCGACATCGACGGGAAGCTGCACGAGCCGGTCGAGCGCGTCGCGATCGACGTGCCCGAGGACTACCTCGGTGTCGTCACGCAGCTGCTCGCGCTGCGCAAGGGGCGCATGGAGCAGATGGTGAACCACGGCACCGGCTGGGTCCGGATGGAGTACGTCGTGCCGGCGCGCGGCCTCATCGGGTTCCGCACCGAGTTCCTCACCGAGACGCGCGGGACCGGGATCCTGCACCACGTGTTCGAGGGCTACGAGCCGTGGACGGGCGAGCTGCGCACGAGGCGGGCCGGGTCGCTCGTCGCGGACCGCCGGGGCGTGACCACGACCTACGCGTTGCTCAACCTCCAGGAGCGGGGCGAGCTGCTCGTGGGCCCGGGCGTGGAGGTGTACGAGGGGATGGTCGTGGGCGAGAACGCGCGCGCCGAGGACATGGACGTCAACCCGACGAAGGAGCGCAAGCTCACGAACATGCGGTCGTCGACCGCGGAGGAGCTCGTGCGGCTCACGCCGCCGCGCACGATGTCGCTGGAGCAGGCGCTGGAGTTCATCGCCGACGACGAGTGCGTCGAGATCACGCCTGCGAGCGTCCGGCTGCGCAAGGTCGTGCTCGACGCGTCGCAGCGCGGCCGGCTCCGTCACTCGCGCAAGCAGCCGCGCGACTGACGCAGGCGCTCACGACGCGAGCCAGGCGTCGATGCGCGTGATCGCGTCCTTCACGACGTCGGCCGGGGCGGCGCTCGCCTCGAACGACGTGCGCGCGACCGCGGCGAGCCGCTCGTCGTCGAAGCCGAGCACGTCACGGCACAGCTCGTACTCGCGCAGGACGTCCGTGTCGAAGAGCAGCGGGTCGTCCGCGCCGACGCTGCACCGCACTCCGGCATCGAGCAGGACGCCGAGGGGGTGCGCGGCGAGCGACGGCACGATCGAGAGCATCACGTTCGACGTCGGGCACACGTCGCAGCACACGCCGCTGTCCGCGAGCCGCTGCACGAGCGCGCCGTCCTCCAGAGCGCGCACACCGTGCCCGATGCGATCGGCGCGGAGCGCGTCGAGCGCGCCGACGACGCTCGCCGGCCCGGCGAGCTCACCGGCGTGCGGCACCGAGAGCAACCCGGCGTCGCGCGCGATCGCGAACGCGTCCGCGAACGGCTCGGGCGGGAAGTGGGTCTCGTCGTTCGCGAGCCCGAACGCGACCACGCCGCGCCCCGCGTAGCGCGCCGCGAGCTGCGCCTGCGCGACGGCCACGGTCGTGGCGCGCGTGCGGTCCGCGACGAGCACCAACCCGAGCCCGACGCCGAGGCGCGCGCCCGCGAGCGAGGCCTCGTCGAGGACGACCTCGACCTGGTGCTCGACGGGCCCGAGCCGCTCGCGATGATCGGGCGGGTAGAACTGCGGCTCGATCCACGTCGCACCGTGCGCGGCGGCGTCCTCGATCGTCTCCCGGACCAGGCGGCGGAGGTCGTCGTCGCTGCGGACGACGTCGCACGCCGCGAGGTAGACACCCGCGAACTTCGAGAAGTCCCCGTATCCCGAGACGTCCGGCACGGCGACGCCGTCACGCGCCGCGAGCTCCCGCAGCGTCGACATCCGCATGCACGCGTCGAGATGGACGTGGAGGTGGGCCTTCGGGAGCGCGGCGAGATCGCGCATCCCGAGAACGTACCGCCGTCGCCGCGGCGTAGCCTGGTGACGTGACCGACGATCGCGGCGAGCACCGCGACGAGCACGTCGAGCCGGTGGACCTGGACGCGCCCGCCGCGGGCGCCGAACCGTACGAGCGACCGGTCGACCGGTTCCGGCGGAGCGCGGTGGGATCGGTGCTGGCGGCGGGGATGCTCGGGCTGCGCGACGTCTTCGAGCCGGAGAAGAAGGAGGAGGTCGCGATCGTCAGCGAGGCGCCCACGCGTCCGGACGACAAGCGCGTCCGGCTCCTGCTCGATCCCGACCACCCGGACCGGTCGGTGGTCATCCTCCGGCGGGACCAGGACTGACGAGCGTGCAGACGGGCAGGGGGCCGGGGCGAGCGTCGTTCACCGCGCTCGCCGTCGCGCTCGTTACCGTCGTCGCGCTCGGCGGGTGCGTCTGGATCAAGCAGGCGAGCCACGCGGTCGGCACGGCTGCCGACGGCGACGCGCCGAGCACGAACCCCGTCCTCGACCTCGCCGGCAACTACGTCGTGTTCCAGTCGGACGCGACGAACCTCGTCCCGGGCGACACGAACGGCGTCACCGACGTGTTCAAGGTCGGCACGACGAACGACCACGTCGAGCGCGTGAGCGTCGCACCCGACGGATCCCAGGCGAACGGCGCGAGCCGCAACCCGTCGATCGACTGCTGCGGCGGCGAGGTCGTCTTCGAATCGGACGCGAGCAACCTCGTCGCGGGCGACACGAACGGCACGACCGACGTGTTCGTGCGCAACATGACGACGAAGGTGACGTCGCTCGTGAGCGTGGCGAGCGGCGGTGGACCGACCGACGGCGCGAGCACGCACCCCTCGATCAGCAGCGACAGTCGGTTCATCGCGTTCGAGTCGACGGCCGACGACATCGTGCCCGGCGTCTCCGGGCACCAGGTGTACGTCCGCGACATGCAGTCCGGCACGACTCGTGTCGTGAGCACGTCGTCGTGTGCGGGCGGTGGTGTGGCCGGCAACGGCACGAGCACCGGACCGCACCTCAGCGACGACGGCACGACGGTCGCGTTCACGTCGACGTCGACGAACTTCGCGGTGAATCCCGGCAACGGCGCGCCGAACGCGTATGTCGCGCCGACAGGATCATGCGCGGTCCCGAGCTTCGTCGGCGTCGACACGACGGGACACGCGCTCGCACACGGCAGCGTCGCGACGTCGCTCGACCACGACGGGAAGATCGTCGCGTACGACCCGAGCGGTGCCGCCGGCGTGTACGTGCGCGATCTCGTCGCCGCTACGACGACCGCGGTCGACGCGGGCGATCCCTTTGCGACGGGCGGCGCGCTGAGCAACGACGGCCTCACGATCGCGATCCAGGCGAGCGGCCAGACCGCGGCGACGTCGCCCGTCGCCGCGGTCTATCGCGTGCCGACCGGTGCACGTCTCGTGACGAGCACCGACGCGTCGGGCAACGTGCGGACGGTGACGACCGGCTCTCCGGTGTTCATGACCCGGTGGTCGCAGTACTTCGCGTACGCGGCGCCCGGGCCGTCGTCCCTTCCGCAGGTCTTCGAGCAGACGATGGCACCGGTCCCGACCGTGACCGGCGTGAGCCCGCCATCGGTCGCGCGCGGCTCGACGAACGTCGTCCTGAAGGTGACGGGAAGCGGGTTCGTGAGCGGCGCGACCGTCTACGTCGTGGCCTCGGGCGTGACGCTCGGCGCGACGACGTACGTGAACGCCACGACGTTGCAGGTCCCGATCACCGTCGCGAACGACGCGACGCCGGGCTCGCTCACCGTCGTCGTCGCCAACCCGGGCGGCCTGGGCGCGACCTACGGCAGCGCGGGGAGCTGCAACGGCTGCCTGAGCGTCGCCTGACCCGGCCGCCGGGCTCTGACATACCATCAGGTCCTCCGCACGCCTGCTGATCGGACAACGCGGCGGCGAGCGGAGCAGCCCGGAGGGTGCGCAGCGAGCCCGCAGGAGCGGCGAGCCTCGCGAGCGCGGCCAGAGAGCAGGAGCGCTTCCGCATGCACACCGAGATCTGCGACCGGCTCGGCATCGAGTTCCCGATCTTCGCGTTCACCCACTGCCGCGACGTGGTCGCCGCCGTCAGCAACGCGGGCGGGTTCGGGGTGCTCGGCGCGGTCGGGTTCGACCCCGACCAGCTCGAGATCGAGCTCCAGTGGATCGACGAGCACGTCGGCGACCACCCGTACGGCGTGGACGTCGTCATCCCCGGCAAGTACGAGGGCATGGGCGAGAGCGACCCGCAGAAGCTGACGCAGCAGCTGCGCGAGATGGTCCCCGCCGGTCACCTCCAATTCGCCAAGGACATCCTCGCCCAGCACGGCGTCCCCGAGCTGCCCGAGGGCGAGAGCGGCAGCCTGCGCCTGCTCGGCTGGACCGCGGCGACCGCCGCGCCCCAGGTCGACGTCGCGTTGAACCACGACAAGGTCCGGCTCGTCGCCAACGCGCTCGGCACGCCACCGGCCGACATCGTGGACGAGATCAAGCGCAGCGGCCGCACCATCGCCGCGCTGTGCGGCTCGCCGGACCAGGCCCGCCGCCACGTCGAGGCCGGCATCGACATCGTCGTCGCGCAGGGCGGCGAGGCGGGCGGCCACACGGGCGAGGTGGGCTCGATCGTGCTGTGGCCCCAGGTCGCGAAGGCGGTCGCGCCGACGCCGATGCTCGCGGCGGGCGGGATCGGCAGCGGCGAGCAGGTGGCGGCCGCGCTCGCGCTCGGCGCGCAGGGCGTCTGGACGGGCTCGCTGTGGTTGACGTGCGAGGAGTCGGCGCTGTCCCCGGTCCAGAAGCAGCAGCTGCTCGACGCGACGAGCCGGGACACCGTGCGGTCGCGGTCGTTCACCGGCAAGCCGGCACGAATGCTGCGCAACGACTGGACCGACGCGTGGGAGCGCCCCGACACGCCCGACCCGCTGCCGATGCCGTTGCAGTACATGGTGTCGGGCGAGTGCGTGAGCCGCGCGAGCGCGTACCCCGAGAAAGCCCGCGACGTGCTGTTCAACCCGGTCGGTCAGGTCGTCGGCCAGATGAACCAGGTCCGCAAGGCCCGCGACGTCGTGCTCGACCTCGTCGAGGGCTACGTCGAAGCCGTGGAGCGTCTCGACTCGCTCAACGCATGACCGAGTTCAACATCGGCCGGGTCCACGAGACCGTCGCGGCCGCGGTCCCCGACCGCGAGTGCATCGTGTGGCGCGACCGGCGCCTCACGTACCGCGACGTGACGGAGCGCTCACGCCGTCTCGCGACGTACCTCCACCGAGCCGGGCTCGGCGCGCACACCGAGCGCGGCGCGCTGCACGGGTGGGAGTCCGGTCAGGACCACCTCGCGCTCTACCTCTACAACGGCAACGAGTACCTGGAGGGGATGCTCGGCGCGTTCAAGGCGCGCGTCGCGCCGTTCAACGTGAACTACCGCTACGTCGCGGAGGAGCTGCGCTACCTGTTCGCGGACGGGCGCCCGCATGCGATCGTGTACCACGCGTCGTTCGCGCCGTTGCTCGCCGACGTCCTCCCCGGTCTGCCCGACGTCGCGGTGCTGTTGCAGGTCGCGGACGAGTCGGGCGAGGCACTGCTGCCCGGCGCGGTCGACTACGAGGACGCGCTCGCGTCCGTTGAGCCGGAGCTCCCTCCCGTCGCCGCGTCGCCGGACGACCTGTACCTGCTCTACACGGGCGGGACGACCGGCATGCCCAAGGGCGTCGCGTGGCGTCAGGACGACATCTTCATGGCCGCGATGGGCGGCCGGCAGATCGGTACGTGGCAGGAGCTCACGAGCTACGACGAGATCGCGCAGGCCGCGCGGGACAGCTTCGGTCTGCGGATGACGCCGACGCCGCCGTTCATGCACGGCGCGTCGCAGTGGGCTGCGTTCATCTGCATGACGGGTGGCGGCACGATCGTCATCCAGGACAACACGCGCCGTCTCGACCCGGCCGACGTGTGGAGCACCGTCGCACGTGAGCGCGTGCAGTCCGTCACGGTCGTCGGCGACGCGTTCGCCCGGCCGCTCATCGACGAGCTCGAGCGCGGCGACTACGACGTCAGCTCGCTCGTCGGGTTCGGCAACGGCGGCGCACCGCTCAATCCCGCGTTGAAGCAGCGCCTGCTCGACCTGCTGCCGAACCTGTTCGTGTCCGACTCGGTCGGCTCCTCGGAGACGGGCGCCCAGGCGACGCACCTGTCGACCAAGGACGGCGTCAGCACGGGGACGTTCGTGCCCGGTCCGGGCGCCGTGGTCGTCAGCGAGGACCTCACGCGGCTGCTCGAACCCGGTCACGAGGGCATGGGTTGGCTCGCGCAGACGGGACACGTCCCGCTCGGGTACCTGCACGACGAGGCGAAGACGAAGCGGACGTTCCCGGTGATCGACGGCGTGCGGTACGCGGTGCCGGGCGACCGCGCGATCTGGCTGCCCGACGGCCAGATCGAGCTGCTCGGCCGCGATGCCGTGACGATCAACTCGGGCGGCGAGAAGATCTTCGCCGAGGAGGTCGAGCAGGCGATCGCCGGCCACCCGGCCGTGCGCGACGTGATCTGCGTCGGCCGTCCGAGCGAGCGTTGGGGCAACGAGGTGGTCGCGCTGGTGCAGCTCGCCGACGGTCGCACTGCCACGCAGGACGAGCTCGAGCGGCACGCGTCGGAGCACGTCGCCCGCTACAAGCTGCCGAAGGCGTGGCTGTTCCTCGACGAGATCCGTCGCTCGCCTGCGGGCAAGGCCGACTACCGCTGGGCCGCGCAGACGGCGCGCGACGCATCGGGCGCGTAGGCGCGCACCAGCCTCGGCGCGTCACGCAGCGGTCTCGTCGTCGACCAGGCCGAGCACGTCCGGCTCGGCTACCGCCTCGCCCGCAGGCTGCGCCGCACGCGCGGGCAGGTAGCGCAACGTCAGCGCGATGCCGGCCGCGGCCGCGACGACCGCGACGAGCGATGCCGCCCCGAACCCGGTGACGAACGCGTCGCGCGCCGCGTCCGCGATCGCGGCGCCGATCGTTCCGGGGGCGTGCGCCGCGGTCGCGAGCGCGCTCGCGACCGACTCGCGTGCGGCGTGGACCGCGGCCGGCGGAAGGGCGACGGCGTGCAGTCGCGACGTGAGTCGCGCGGCGTACGCGGAGCTGAACACCGATCCCAGCGCGGCGACGCCGAGCGTGCCGCCGAGCTGGCGCGTCGTGTCGTTGACGGCGGAGCCCGCACCTGCCTTCGCGAGCGGGAGCGATCCCATGATCGACTCGGTCGCGGGTGCCGTGGTCATCGTGAGACCGACGGCGAGCAGGATCATCGACCCCACGATCGGACCCCAGTACGCGGTGCCGGTGTCGAACGTCGCAGCGACGGCAAAGCCGGCGGCCATCGCGGCGAGCCCGCCCGCGACCACGAGCTTGGTGCCGAAGCGTTCCGCCAGCCGCGGAGCGACGGGCGCGGTGAGCCCGGCGGTGAGCGCGAACGGCAGCTCGCGAAGACCCGTCCCGAGCGCCGAGTAGCCGCGCACGAACTGGAAGTACTGCGTCAGCACGAAGATGAAGCCGTAGAGCGCGAAGTACGCGACGGTGATCGAGACGCTGGCCGCGGTGAACCGCATGTTGGAGAAGATGCCGACGTCGAGCATCGGGTCGGGACGGCGACGCTCCCACACGACGAACAGCGCGAGCAGCAGCGCGGCGCCGGCGAAGCCCGCGAGCGACGTCGTCGCCGTCCATCCGCGGCGTGGCGCGTCGATGACGGTCCACACGAGCAACCCGACGCCGGCCACGGACAGCACGAGCGCGACCGGGTCGAACCGACCGGCGCGCTCGTCGCGCGAGTCCGGGACGAACAGGCGTCCGAGGACGATCGCGGTGGCGACGATCGGCACGTTGACGAAGAACACGGAGCCCCACCAGAAGTGCTGGAGCAGGAAGCCGCCGGTGACCGGTCCGATCGCGACCGCGAGCCCGGTCACAGCGGCCCAGATGCCGATCGCCCGTCCCCGCTCGACGGGATCGGTGAAGACGTTGGTGAGGATCGCGAGCGTCGCCGGGAAGACGAGCGCGGCGCCGATCCCCATCGCGGCCCGCGCGGCGATCAGCAACGGCGCGCTCGGCGCGACCGCGGCGGCCGCCGACATCGCGCCGAACCACACGAGACCGAGCTCGAGCATCCGCTTCCGGCCGAGACGGTCACCGAGGTTCCCCGCCGCGATGAGCAGGCCCGCGAACACGAGGCTGTACGCGTCGACGATCCACTGCAGCTGGGTGGTCGTGGCGTGGAGCTCGCGCGACAGCGACGGCAACGCGACGTTCACGACGGTGTTGTCCACGACGACGATGAGGATGCTGAGGCACAGCACCGGCAGGATCAGCCACCGCCGCTCGTGCACGAGGTCTCGGTCCATTGACGTTCCTCCCGTCGTCCGCCTCACCGGCAAATACTCGCTAGAACGATCTTTCTAGTCAACCGAATTCGGGTACGATGTGGCGCGTGGCACGAACCGAGGAACGGCCGACGAAGGAGCGGATCGTCCGCGCCGCGCGCCGTCTGCTGTCCGCCCACGGCTACGAAGGCACCGGTCTGAAGGAGCTCAGCGAGACCGCTCGCGCGCCGTACGGATCGATCTACTTCCACTTCCCCGGCGGCAAGGACGAGGTCATCGCGACCGCCGTGCGCGACGCGGGTCGCGAGCGGGCGGCCGCGTTCGCGGTCGAGCTGTCGGAGGCGTCACCGGCCCACGCGATCGACGCGCTGTTCCGGCGAACCGCCCAGGCGCTCGAGGACGCCGACTACGCGCGCGGCTGCGTGGTGGGAACGCCGTCGCTCGACGCCTCGACGTCGTCGGAGATCGTCCGGGCCGCGTGCGACGAGGCGTTCGCGTCGTGGATCGACGCGATCGCGGCCTCGCTGCGCGAGCACGGGTCCACCCGCGCTCGCGCGCGCGAACTCGCGTCGACCGTGATGGCGACGTTCGAGGGCGCGTTGATGCTGGCCCGGTCGCAACGGAGCCCCGAGCCGCTGCTCGCGGCGGGCAAGGTGATGCGACAGGTGCTCGAGGAGCCGCCGGCGCCGCGCCCGCGTCCGTCACGCGCGGCCGCCCGGTAGCCTCCCCCGCCGTGCCACCCGGTCGGTCGTCGCCGCGCCTCGTCGTCAGCTTCGACATCGATGGCACGATGGTCTTCGGTGACCCGGCCGGGCCCGTCGCCGTCGACCTCGTGCGCGCGCTCGCCGCGCTGGGTCACGTCGTCGGGTCGGCGTCGGACAGAACGCGCACCGAGCAGGCCGCGCTCTGGTCGCGTCACGGTGTGGACGTCGCGTTCGTGGGCGGGAAGCACCATCTCGGCGAGGTCCGCCGGCGGTTCCCCGCCGACCGCTACGTCCACATCGGGGACACCGTCGTCGACGAGCACTTCGCGCTCGATGCGGGCTTCGAGTTCTTCGACGTCGTGGGTCTTCCCGAGCCCGGTTCGCCGGGATGGATCATGTGACGGGCGCGAGACGCGCGCTCGTCACCGGCGCGGACGCGACCGTCGGCGCAGCAGTCGCCCGTACGTTGCGGGCGCGCGGTATGGACGTGGTCGAGGCGTTCGACGCACCCGTCGATGTCGCCGTGTACGCGGCCGTCGACGTCGACACGCTGGCGGTCCAGCTGTTGCGCGACACGGACGAGGAGACGTGGCGCCGGCGCTGCGAGGATCCGATCGCCGGGTTCGTGGCATGGTTGCAACGCGTGCACCCGTTGGTCGTGTCGTCACGCGGGACGGTCGTGCTCGTCGCACCGAGCGTGTCGCAGGAAGGTGCAGCCGGGCTCGTCCCGTACACGACCGCCGTCGAGACGCAACGCCTGCTCGCCAAGTCGGCCGCGCGGCAGTGGGCCGCGGACGGCATCACCGTGCTCGTCGTCGCGCCACGTCTCGACGCGCTGGTCTCGTCGCCACTCGACGGCACCGACGCGCTGCGCACGGACCCCGTGCTCGACGCGCCCGCCTACGACGCCGATGCCGTCGCCGCGGTCGTCGCGCTCCTCACCGATCCTGCGGCGCGCGTGATGACCGGCGGGACGTTCGCCGTCGACGGGGGCGCGCTCATGACTCCCTGACCGCGCGCCGCGTCACGCGGCGAAGATGCGGTCGCGGGTGGTCGGGTCGGGCGGTGGTGGGCCGGGCGCGTAGATGCGCCCGTCGGGTCGTCGGAACACGAGCCCGTCCGCGCGGTTCGGGTCGCCGCGCACGCGCCAGCCGTGCTCGTGCACCCAGCGGTGATGGCGCGGGCAGACCATGAGCAGGTTGGCGGCCTCGGTCGGCCCGCCGTGCTCGTAGTGCACCATGTGATGGGCCTGGAGTCCCCAGGTGCGCGTGCAGCCGGGGAACCGGCACGTCCGATCCCGGTGACGCAGGATGCGGCCCAACGCCGGTGACACCGTGCGGCGGCGCGCGCTCAACGCGACGGGGTTGCCGAACGCGTCCCGGATCAGCAGCTGGATCCACGCGTCACAGCGCAGGCGGCGACACACCTCCGGCGAGATCGGGGCGTCGTGGTCCCCGACCAACCCCGACGCCGTGTCGTGTTCCATACGGACCACCACACACGCACGATCGGTGTCGCTGTCGGCCGCCAGGTTCACGCCCGCGAGCTCGGCCAGCGCGTCCGCGTACCGGGCCTCCCACGACCCCACCGACCCGTCCGGGCCGACCGGATCGCGCTCCACGATCCGCTCCAGCGCGCGGGTCAGCTGCTCACCCTGCTCCGGCGTGAGCCGGCCCTTGAGGCGCAGCATCTTGATCCGCTGATCGAACCACCACACCAACGACCGCTGCCGCTGACGCTCCACGTCGTCGGCCTCACGCGCCCTGCGCCGCAGCCCGGCCCGGTAGCCGAGCTGCGCCGGCGAGTACCCACGCCCGTGCTCCGCCCACCAGCCGTCGCTCTCCGCGTTCGCGATCTGGGCGAGCGGCACCAACTGATCCCACGAGAGCTCGCCGCGCGCCGCGACCTCCGCGACGCGCGGCAGATCCTTCAACGCGCGCGCCGTCGCGACCTGCTGCACCGCGTGTGGGCGCGTCACCAACGACTGCGCCGCAACCCAACCCTCCATGTCGAGCGCACCGTCGTCCGCGCCCGCGTCACGTTCGTCGAGCACCGCGAGCACGTGCAGGCGCTGGACACGCACCGCGTTCTCCAACGCGTCCAACTGCCCGAACGCGACCTTCAACTCCTCCGTCGAGCACTCGCGGAGACGCGCCAACAGCTCCGACTGCTCGAAGCCCGCCGCCTCGTCGGAGACCTCACCATCCCGCGAGTGCCCGACCCTGCCCTGGTCGAACATACGGCTAGGGTATCGAACACATGTTCGCTCTGTCAAGCGAAGCGTCCCATGCCACCGAGACGGACGCGCCATGCTGTCCCGCCGTGCAGCGGGGACGAGTGGTGCTGATCACCGGCGCGAACCGCGGCATCGGGCGTGGGCTCGCGCTCGCCTTCGCCGCGCGAGGCGCCCGCGTGGTCGTCACCGCGCGTGACGTCGCCGGTGGCGAGACCGTCGTCGACGAGATCCGCGCGCGCAACGCCGACGCGTGCTTCGCGCGTTGCGACGTCACACGTCGCGACGACGTCGAGCAGGCGGTCGCCACGGCGGTCGACCACTACGGCGGGCTCGACGCGATGATCCACAACGCGGTCAGCGTGCGGTCGAGCGAGCCACACGACGTCGCGACCGCGCCGCTCGAGCTGTGGGGCGAGCACGCGTCGGTGTCGATCACCGGCGCGTACCACTGCGCGGCCGCGGCGTACGGGCCGCTGCGAGACCGGGGCGGTGCCATGCTCGTCCTCACCTCGCCCGCGGGCATCAACGGCTCGCACAACCTGCCGTTCTACGCGGCGGTGAAGGGCGCGCAGCGCGCGTTCGTGAAGAGCCTGGCGCGGGAGTGGGGTCCCGACGGCATCCGCGTCAACGGTCTCGCGCCCCTCGCCACGACACCCGCGCTCGCGAACGCGTTCGCGCACGACCCTGCGATGGAGGAACGCCTCACGCGTCTCGTCCCGCTCGGCCGCTTCGGTGACCCGGAACGGGACATCGGGCCGGCGGCCGTGTTCCTGTGCAGCGACGACGCCCGCTACGTCACGGGGCAGACGCTCGTGGTCAGCGGCGGCCGCCTCACGAGCCTGTGACCGAGGGACGTCCATGACCGCGCTCGCACCCGCTTCCGTCTCGATGCGGCTGTACCCGCACAACGAGCTCGGCGCGCCCGCGATCGTCGACGAGCTCCGCACGCAGGCGCGTCTCGCGGTGGAGTCCGGGTTCGACGGCGTCATGACGAGCGAGCACCACGGGGGCTTCGCCGGGTACCTGCCGAACCCGCTGCAGATGTGCGGCTGGCTGCTCGACGCGATGCCGGACGGATGGGCCGCCCCCTGCCCCATGCTCCTGCCGGTGCGACCCGTCGCGCTCCTCGCCGAGGAGGTTGCGTGGCTCGCGGCGCGCTTCCCCGGTCGCGTCGCGGTCGGTGTCGCGCCGGGCGCGCTCCGCCTCGACTTCGACGTCATGGACGTCCCCTTCGACGAGAACATGACCCGCTTCCGCGCGGGCCTCCCGCGCCTTGCCGCGATGCTGCGCGGTCACGACCTGGGGGAGCTCGAGCACGACCGCGCGCTCGCCGCGTGCGCCCGCGCGCCCGTCCCCGTCGTCAGCACCGCGATGAGCGCGCCCGCGGTCCGGCGCGCGGCGCGCGCAGGTGCCGGGATCCTGTTCGACGGCGCGACCGCGACCGATCGTCTCGGGACGCTGTCGGGCGAGTACCTCTCGGCCGGCGGCGACGGGCGTCGCGTGCTCATCCGGCGCGTCTGGCTCGGTGACCCGCCGCGCGACGCGTTCGACCGCCAGCTCGAGGTCTACCGCAGCTACTCCCCCGCGGCCGCGCAACAGCACTGGCGTGACAACGGCTTCGTGTGCAGGACCGACGCCGCGGAGCTCGCCGACGATCTCGCGACCGCGATGCGCGAGGCCCGAGCGGACGCGCTCAACATGCGTGTCCACGTGCCCGGCGTCGCTCCCGACGCGGCCCGCACCCAGATCGCCCGGCTCGGCGAGGAGGTCGTCCCGCTGGTGCGCGACCGGATCGAGGGGGTCCCGTGACCGTGCGCGCCGGCCGCCTGCAGGTCGGGATCGTCCCGTCCGACCTCGGCGCGTCGCTCGCGTTCTACCGCGACGCGCTCGGGCTGCCCTACGAGGGGACGCGACCCGCCCTCGAAGGACGCTCGCTCCATCTGTTCGCGGTCGGTGACGCGGTCCTGAAGCTGCTCGAGACGGGCGACACGCCCCGCGCTCGCGCGCCGCGCGGGGCATTCGCCGACGCGACCGGGGTCCGCTGGATCACCGTCGACGTCGACGACCTCGACGCCGTCGTGGCGCGCTGCGAGGCGGCGGGCGCGCGCACGCAGCTTCCCCTGACCGCGTTGCGTCCCGGGCTGCGCCTGGCGATCGTCGAGGACCCCGACGGCAACGCGATCGAGCTCGTCGAACGCTCGGACGGCGCGTGACGAGCAACTATCCGTTGAGCGCGCCGACGCGCCGCTCCATCGGGAGTTGCTGCGCGCGGCGCGAGCGCGACCGCACGCGGACGGGCCGCATCACCGCGAGCGCGAACCCGCTCAGCACGACGACGCCGCCTTCGACGAACAGGGACGCGAGGCCGAGGGGCTCGCGCCAGTTGCCGATGTCGTCCGTCGACGACGGGAGGCCGGTGCTGCGCGAGAGGACGTAGCCGACGATCGTCGCGGCGGCGACGATCCCGGCGACGCTCCACACGACGCGCGACCCGCGGGCGACGAGCGCGAGCGCAGTCCCGACGCACACCGTGATGAGCACTGCGTACAGCACTCCGAGGTACGGCGTCTCCGAGAACTTCGAGAAGATGTCGAGGAAGTGGATCAGCGCGGTCCCGAACAGGCCGATGGTGCCCGCTGCTCGCAGGACGGTGTCGTCGAACCCACGCTCGAGTCGCTGGTCGTTGCGCGTGATCGTCATCGTCGCTCTCGCTCCGTTCGTCGCGGACGTTCCGAAGGAGGCGTTACGGACGACAGCCGCGCGCGGATGTCGCGATCACGCAACATGAGACCGCGATGACCGTTGCTCCATACGCGCGTCAAACGCGCGTCGAGCGCCATCCGAAATGTGCTCGGCTCCGTAACGGGACCCCCGGTAACGTGACGTCGTGCCCGCGGTCCCGCTGCTGACGTCCGTCGCACCCGTCGAGCGCCACCGTCT
>Ga0070739_10002707_pt1 | contig 23128 bp, 17 predicted proteins | sample Coa_R1_7_FD_66445 | JGI IMG/M metagenome (GOLD analysis project Ga0070739, IMG submission 66445) | Surface soil microbial communities from Centralia Pennsylvania, which are recovering from an underground coalmine fire - Coalmine... | ecosystem: Environmental > Terrestrial > Soil > Unclassified ... | reverse complement strand
ACCATACAAATAGATTCATCTCCATTCGGGTCGAAGATGGCTTCGCGATGTGTTTGGAGGTACTTCGTACCCGATTTGGATCGGCACATTCCCCGCTGCTTGCGGCGGGGAATCTTCAATCTCTCATAAAATCCTCCCCTCCTTGAATAAGAATTTATTTGACAATCCATTCGACAATATTGTTCTAAGTTATTTATTTTATTGCCCTTTTCCTTCTGTAAAAAATCCTTTTTAATTGACTTTTCTATCGCATATGATAGGCTTGCTATCGGGGTTTTTACATCATTGTTAAGCCGTGTAGGTGTGGATTTTTGAAATCGCATCGTGCTAAATTACCTCACATTGAGTCATCTTCGTTTAAGGCATAAAAGTGATCACTTCAGGTGAATCTTAGAGTATTCACATTTTATTGGAGTCGAGTCTGGTAGTTTAATAATAAAGTCGAGAAATTTGGATTTGCTTTAATCGAAAGCGTCGTACCACTATCGTGCGTGGGCTTAAAGAAGATACCAATGTGAAGCAAACTATTTAGCGGGGGCAGATTGCGTATTTTCGGGATAAACAGTTGACTAAAAAAGTATTTTTTCATCTTTCATCTATTTTTTCTATCTTGATACTGTTGATCCCTATTTTACAAGGCGAAAGTTATCCCCAAAATTTACCCCCGCGTTCGTTTGAAAAAGGAGTTGAAGCGCTTCAAAAGGGAGATCTCAAAACTGCAGAAGAGATCTTTCGCGCTGTTTTGAAGAGCGATCCTGAGAACCCTTTCGCTTATTTTAATCTTGGGAGCATATTTCTCATGACTCGGCGCATCGACTTGGCTTTGACTGCCCTGAATCGCGCGGTTGACTTGAAGCCAGATTTGGTCGCTGCCCACCTTCGTCTTGCCGAGATTTACGAAGGACAAGGAAATCTGAACGAAGCCGTTCGAGAGTATGAAGAGGCCTATCTTTACATGACGGAAGCTTTTCCGGTTGAGGAAAATACAATCCGAAATCGTATCGAGAACCTGGACGACACAATTTACTTTAGGGAAAATTGGGATCGAGGAGTGACCTCCCTTAGGAAGGGGAATTATCCGGAGGCGGAAGCGGCATTTCGGGAGGCTTTGACAGTGCAGCCCAATAATTCTCAAGCTTACAATTTCCTTGGAATTGTATTGGGGATTCAAAATCGTTTCGATGAGGCGATTGAAAATTTTAAAACATCATTGCGAATAAAACCTAATTTGACCGACTCCCGGACCCGCTTGGCGGAGCTTTATGAATTGAAAGGAGATCTTTTAGCGGCAAAAGCAGAGTTGGAAAAGGCCCTCTTTTTTTTAGAAGATCGAGAAGGGCCTGAGGCGCAATCTCTTGAGGAAAAATTAAATGCCATTGAAGATCGGATCGAAGTAAAATCATACGTGGATCGGAGCCTTAAGGAACTTGAAAATAATAACATTGATGGGGCGATCGGTACTTTACAATCTTTGATTAAGCTTGATCCAAATAACGCATTGGCTTACTTCAACTTGGGAAATCTTTTTGCGCAAAAGAACCGACTTGATCTCGCGGAAACAGCTTTTAAAAGAGCGGTCGAAATTCAGCCGAACTATATTGAGGCCTATCAGCGCCTCGGACAAACTTACGAAATAATGCGATATTTCGATCGTGCAAAGACACAATACCAAAAGGCTCAGGCTTTAGTTCAAAAAAATGATCGATCAGGTAAGGAACTGGATGGTCTGATTGACAGAGTTCAACAGCAGATCCAGATAGCCGACGCTTCTGCTCGCAAAGTGTACCAGGAAGGGTTGGAATTGATTCAGGCGGGCAATGTTGAAGGTGCTATTGCCAAATTAGAACAGGCAATATTCATTCATCCAGAAGATCCGGAGCTACATTTTAAGCTCGGAGAATTATATGAGCAAGAGAATAAAATTGATCTCGCAATTAATGAAATGCTCGGAGTCCTTGAATTTAATCCCAACGATGCGCCGGCTCACCAAAAACTCGGGTTGATGTACGAGAAGAAGGGATATTTCTATCAGAGTTTTAAAAAATGGCAAGAGGCGGATACCATCTCCTCATCGGAGGAGACAAGATCACATTTGAAGAGCCTGACCGAAAAGCTATCGGAAATTGAATTACAGACAGCTCCGCTCCTTAAGAAAGCAACAGAAGAAGAGGGGGGTGGGAAATGGATTGCAGCGATTCAAACGCTGAAACAGGCATTGTCACTTGCTCCGGATGACACCCGAATCCGGATGAAATTGGCTCTCCTTTATGTCAAAGTTGGCAATACAACAGATGCCTACACGGAGCTGAATACGGTTTCACTGCAAGACCCATCGGAGGGGGAAGCGCAATATCACCTCGGGCTCCTCTACTTTTCAGCGGGTCAATGGGAAGACGCCAAGCGTTCATTTGAAACGGCCTTGAAAGCGAAAAAGCTCTCCGATACTCTTCGCCGAAATATTCAAGTTGATCTTGAGCGGATAAAATCAAAGGTACGAAACGAAACGGACGCCAAGCGATATTTCAATCGAGGAAGTCGGTATATGGCAGAGCAGGATTATCGAACCGCCTTAGAATATTTTGAAAAAATAGTCCGACTTTATCCGTCTGATGTGAGGAGCTTATATTTGATCGGTTTTTCGTATGAAAATCTTGGACAGGACGATCAAGCCAGGAAGTATTACGAAAAGGTACTCGAACTAAATCCGATGCATATCCAAGCCAATCAGCGCCTCGGCATGCTCTATGAAAAGGAGGGAAGTCTGGAGAAAGCCATCGAGGTATATCGTAAAACATTGGATTTTATCCCTGACAAAGATTCTCCGGACGCGGTATCGGTGAGAGGAAAACTGACTCCTCTTGAAAAGCGGTATGTCATTAATCTAAACCAAGTGGTCGTAGGTTACGATAGTAATCCCAGTGGAGCATCGAATCCTGGGGGAGATCTCTCTTCCAGCCTTGGAGTGTCATTTAACTACTATCTTAAAAAGAATCGATATTTACAAATACCCATTGCGTTCAGCACCCAGAATACTGCTTTTCTTCGTACGAATACGATATTCAGCAGCGAGACAGTCTCAATTACAACCACAGCGGTTCGGGATCCTTATTCCTTATCATTCTCGTACAACTTTAATCTCGGAATTTCACAGGGGGGATTAACAGGGAGGGACAATACCGGTGCTCTAAGCTTTTTCCGAAGGGGTGATACACCTTCAGTATTGGGATTCGAATACAGCTATGACAACTTTTATTCGTACAATCGTTCTACCAATGATGCGATTCGGCAACGTGTTCGATTGAGCGCTGTGCAAAATTGGGATGTCAACACGATGAGTATCTCATATAGTTATTTCGATAACGGTGCGAAATTAAATGATCAAGCTTATACATCACACGGAATCGGCCTTTCCTATAGTCGGATGCTCTTTGAAAATCTAATGAGGGGAAGCGTTTCATACAATTTGGAGTGGAAAGAGTTTTCAAACCCGGATTCTTATATTCAACTTATTGAAACGAGGGATGCTTTTCGACGAAATTTTCTCCACACGCTTACTTTCACAGGGATCTATTTTCTACAGGATAATATGTCGGTTGGGCTCAGTTACACTGAATTGAGAAATCAATCAAATCTTCCTGCGGTATTTATTGCGAGGCCGGAGCAAAGGCTTTCAGGACAAGCAGAATCACTAGGCCGTTTCAGCGAGAGGACATTTAATCTATTCTTAAATTGGACTTTTTAAATGTACATTAAAAACAATAACTTATATTGTTGACAGCGGTATAAGGGTTTGATACCTTTGGGATGACCCTTAGAGAACATGCCAAAATTATATTTAAGAAAATTCTATTATCCCAAGGAAGATCAGCATGCTCTTTTCTTCTTCCGATGGATTCTCATTGTCCTTTTTGTTTGTTGGGGATCTGCTTTTGCGCAGGATGTTGAGGATATTTTCCCCAGCATCAAAAGTCCTGAACAGAAAGAAAATCAGAATCTCCCTGAAAAAGAAAAAAAGGATAACGCGGAAAAACCTCCGGACCCTCCCTCTTCTCTTCTTAATCAAATTTCAGATCGGATCAACAATAATTTAACGTGGGGCGGATATCTACGAAATGAGACTGCATTTCGATACGTAAACCCAACCGGTTTCGATAAGATCCTCAACATTCTGCAGCTTGAAGGCCATTATCGCTTTACCCCGAAGATCCAACTTGCAGGAAGACTTCGTGGATTTTATGATGCCGTCTATGACGTCGAAAGTATTGATGTTGTAAGTCCCATCAAAGGTCCCGACACGATCCTTACAGATAATGTGACAGATGCCAACTCGGTAAAAAATTTGAGTCCGAATAACGTTCGGGATGTGGAGATTGTCAGAGATCGGGTTGAGTTAAAAGAGTTGTATCTCGATATGAACTTTCCTAACCTCGACCTTCGAATTGGGCGGCAGATCGTACGATGGGGGGTTGTTGAGGGAGCTCGTGTTACAGATGAGATTAATCCGCTGGACTTCTACGAGCTCATTCTTCGAGACATTGACGACCGATACATTCCTCTTTTCATGATCAAGGGGGATCTCTATCTCGGAGCCAACACATTTGAGGGGATTCTCATCCCTCAAGTCGAAGGACACCGTCCGGCTCCCCGGGGAAGTGAATGGGAACAATTTCGAATCCTTCCGAATACGGTCCACCCCGCTCAACCCTATGACGACTTCCCAAAAAATATAAAGAACACGGAGGTCGCTTTAAAATATACCCGCGTTTTTTCCGGTTTTGAGCTTTCCGCAAGTTATTTTTATACTTGGGATGATTTTCCCTCTTCCTTTCGTACAATTCAAAATTCGGGAGTATTCGGCGGAACACCGGATGTCAGTTTTAATCCCAGATATACCCGTCTTCATATTTATGGAACGACTTTCTCAAAATCATTTCCAGGTTTTGTGTTGAATGCTGAAGCGGCCTATGTCTCCGGAAAGGTATGGGGAGCCAGATTAGGGGATGGAGCGACTCCGGCGGCGGGAGAAGTTCAGAGCGATTATATAAAATATGCGGTCGGACTTGATCTCTATTTATTGGGAATGGATATTTCTCCCGCCGTTATCCAACAATACATCTTAAATTATCAGCAGGAAATTATTCAGGACAGGCTCGACACCGTTGGAGCGCTTTTTATCCGAAAAGAATTTATCCATAATTTGTGGACAGGTAATCTTCTGCTGATTTATTTCTTTAACGATCGAGATTGGCTGATTCGGCCCCGAACAGTTTATAACATTACCGATCGTCTCCGACTTTCTTTCGGACTTGATATTTTTGAAGGAAAAATTGGAACAGGTCAACCGGGAGAATTCCATTTCGTTGGATTTTTTGATAATAATGACCGAATTTTTTGGGACATCACTTATAGCTTCTAAATTCTATGCGTGCTTTTGTTTTACGGCTTATTGGCATTTTAATTCTTGGTCTCGTTGGATGTAGTGCCCAACCCTTTCCGGGCGGACCCGATTCGAGCGGTTTTCGTGACGTCCCCTTCTTGGAAACTTACCTTTTTGATTTCAAAACGGGAGCGGGTCCGATCTCTCGAGATAATCCGGACGGCAATCTCCAAATCATCTCTGCGGCCGATCTTATGACCCTGCTCAATGCGGCCCAGGATCAGCAAACGCTCGGTCTGGGTGTTGTCAGCGGTCTGGTCCTCTACAACGGAAGCCCCGTTCAAGATGTCGCATTGAAAGTCACCGACGCGGATGGGAATCTTCTGGCCATTCGGATGCAAGGAAAGAAGATCGGAAATGATCTTGTGCTGCCGGATGGATTGATCTGTCCGCCTGAGAATGCCACCTCCGATAACATCTGCATTAAAGGGAGCATTTACTATAACAGCCCCGGCGGGGTTCCTGATTTTTCGAATAATCTTGGAACATCAACGGCCGGCTCCTATACCATTTTTAATCTTCCTCCGGGAGAGGTGTATCTGTGGGCCTCTCGGGGAGGAAGAGGAAACGGCCGGATCAAAGTCTTCGCCGATCGGATCTCGATCGGAAAGCTTCAAGTGGTTCCGTTCAGCGTCTCGACGGTGAGCGTCACCGGCAGTGTGATCGAGGCGGAAGATGAATCCACCGCGGTGCCTCAAGCGAGCATTTCAGTTTTAGGCACGAAGGATCCGGGACTCACCACCCTCAGCGACTCCAGCGGCCTCTATGAGTTTGCGTCGATCGGAACCAATGGGAATTATCTGCTTAAGGTCAGCAAAGCGGGTCATTGGGATACCTACCACAGCATGAACACCACCCCTTTTCAGACCAGTACAGACACAGACATTGAGAGTGTCACAAAAACGGTGACCAGTTATTCCAACAGCTACATTGGGAAGATCGCACAGCAAGGAAAGATTCCAGCCGATCCGAACATGGGGATCATTACCGGCCGGGTCAAAGCGGGGGATGGAACGCCGCAGCATTGCGCTAAAGTCACCGTCACAGATAAAGATGGAAATGATCTCACGAAGACCCAGAACACGAAATTAGTTTATGTTGATGGGCCTCGTGATAGTTGCGTAGCAATAGATCCATCAGGTAATCAGGACCCGAATCAAACCTCCCTCAATGGGCTTTTCTTTATTATTAACGTTCCTCCGGGTGAAGTTTTTGTCAGCTACACCTCACAAGTTCAGAACGGATCGGGCCAGCAAGGGATTGTCACGGCCAGCGGAGGGATGATCGTTCCTTCATTCCCTGGGGTCGTCTTTGTGCAGGATATGACGAACTCCGGAACGGATACACCACGAGATCTCTCAGGAAAAGTTATCGATGCAATCAGCTCAGCGTCCGTTCCGAGCGCGCAGTTAACCTTTTTAGGCGTCAGTCCCCAATCGGTTTCAAGCGACGGCACTGGTGCTTACGATGTCCCCAATCTGCTCATCGGCGGGCAGACCTATCGGGTCAAAGTTTCCAAATCGGGTTCAGACACCTACCAGCTCTTTAACATGGCTGATAGCGCAACAAAGCATAACTTCCTCATCCTGCAAAATTCCACCCCTCCCTCCGGACAGGGAGAGATTGACGGTCTCTTCATTGATCAGAATACAGGACAAACAGCGCAGAATGTCACCGTGCGGATTACAGATCTGGCCGGCAATCCCATTGCCGGCGGCCAGATCACCTCTTCCGACGGAACCTTCCGCATCCCCAATGTGCCGATTCCGAGTGGCTCTTCCACAACAGTGAATCTCTCGGTGATTTCCGGAGATGACTCCGGGAATGCAACGCTTCAGGTCTACTCAGGCGGGGTAACCTATTTTCAATTCATTATGACAAAAGTCATTCCCTCTCAGGTGGCCGTTTCTGGAACAATCAAGGATCTTGCGGGTGCGAATGTCGGCGGCGCTCAGATCAGAGCGCTCGGAAAAAGTAGTGTGATCTCCGCCGATGGAAGTGGACATTATCAAGGCAGTCTGGAATCGTTCGGCCGCTTCATCATCAAAACACAAAAAGACAGTTATTATGACACCTATAACTTCTTCCCGAGCACCGGGGTTCTCGACAATCTAGCGCCGATCGATCTTTTTTCCATCTCTCGCGGACAGGTCGCCGCCGCAGCCGCCCAGGCCGGTGTGGCGCAGAGCAGTGCCAATGGAGTGATCGTCGGCTCGACCGTTCAGAATAGTTTTCTCCCGAATATCTGTACCGGCTGTCTCGGAACGGGCCCTCACACGGCGGCGCTGGGATACTTTAATCAGGACACAATCATCGATATTGCAATCACCAATCAGACGGACAACTCCGTCACCGTTCTCTTCGGAGACGGCAGCGGCGGATTCGGCAATCCGAAGACGATCCCTGTTGGGAAGAATCCCACTGGGATTGTCATGGCCGATGTGGATGGGAACGGAACGGCCGATTTAATCGTGACCAATCAAGGCGATAATACAATCACCGTTCTGCTCGGAGATAAAAATGGAAACTTCTCCCCGGTCACCAGTCCACTCGTCGACGTTGCCACGCCTGTCCCGCAGCCGCTCTCACCCTCTCCGCTGAATTCACCTGTCGCCATCGCCACGGGACTTTTCGATTCGGATACGATTCCGGATATCGCCATTGTCAATGGCAACGGAAGCAATAGTGATGTTCTGGTCTTGTTGGGAAATGGGAACGGGACGTTCCACCCGATTTATCAAAATAATAATATTCAGCGAAATCCGCTCGGGAGCGCTCCGAAAGCAATTGTTGCTGCCGATTTCAACCAAGATCAAAGAATGGACATGGCGATCTCCAATTCTGGCGATGGAACGATCACTGTCCTGCTGGGGAGCACCGATGGAACGTTTCACCCTTTGAGCGACCCGAATACAAATGCTCCCATTGTTCTTCAAGTCGGGGGGCATCCGGAAGCGATGACATTGGCGGACTTTAACGCCGATGGTCGGCTCGATTTGGCTGTCCTCGACCGGGGGGCGGGGACCGTCACCATCTTGAAAGGAAATGCGAGCGGAGGCTTCGATCCGCTCACCGATGCCAATCAGAATCCGCTCCCTGCGATCAATGTGGGAACGAATCCTTCTGGCCTTACTGTCGGGGAGTTTAATGGAGACGGCAGAGCGGACTTGGCGATCATTCGGGGAGATCAGTCGCTCTTGGTCTTGCTGGGGAATGGCGACGGCCGATTCACCCCCGGTGATCCGATCGCGCTGGGAGACTCTCCGCAGAATATCTTGCTCTCGGATCAGAACAGAGATGGCATATTTGACCTGGTGGTTGTCGGCGCCACCGATGTTATTGATCTCTTGGGAACACAGAATCCAGTCGGTGGCATTTCAATCGAAGCAAGAGATCTGAATGGAGCGAGAGTCGGGACGGTCGGTTATCTCGATAGTGCAGGACAGATTCACACGGAACTAAATGCGACTTCAGCCGCGCCAGGGTTTAACGGTGGATTTATTATCTTTAATGTGCCGCCGGGACTTGTCACCGTTCGTTCTGCAAGCGGCGGCTCCGGGAACAGTATTGTCGAATCCATTGCAGATGCAGTCTCTTATGCAAAGATTCGGACAATCTCTCTGCTCCCATCAATTGTTTCGGTCAATGGGGTGACCTATGATCCGGTCGGTCCGCCGCCGGCCGGTGTCCCTGTCGGATCAGTCCATATCCAGGTTTTGGGAGTGGATCTCCATACGAAATCCGACAGCAACTCAGGAAGCTACTCGTTCAATATCGATGCAAATAGCGAGTATGTTTTAAGAATGTGTTGGGACTTACCGAATCAACCTTGTCAGTAGGGGCATGCTCCTACCGGCCAGAACCTCCGACCGTTACAATTTGAGTGTTTGCATTTATTTCTTGACAGTTCAATCGTCTAGTGCTATCTTTTTAAAAAAGATATCACATTCCATATCAATTTAAATTATCTGTGTTAACTTATGAACATTCCGGTCGATGGAAATGGCGCCGTCAAAATCTCTGATGGTGTATCGGACAGGCGAAATTCCGCTGTATTGGCCGCATTGTTATCTTCTTTGTTTATTCATATTACGTTCGGTTGGTATGGGTTGAATGCAATAAAAAATACAAAGGTTCAAGCGCCGAGACAAGCCCTTGAATTCAAGATTGTTAAGCCGCCCGACCCTGTCTTTACACCGCCACAACCCCTGCCGATATCACCAATTCCCCGCGCCGTTCCTTCTCCGCCGAAGCTGAAAGTTAACCGAGAGCCCTCGGCGCCCAAACCGGAAGTATCAAAACCAGGGCCGGTGAAGGAATCTGTAAAACTAACAGAACCGATCGAGAACAAAGTCGAGACGACGCAACCCACTTTGCCCACCTCAATATCACCCACTTCAATATCAGATGAAGCGAGCGGACAGGCGGTTGGTTCAACTACAGAAGCAGCTCCTGGGAATCAGCTCTCGTCAGTGGAAAGCAGCGGGGGAAATCTCGGCAATGCGACCGGCACCGCTTCGGCCGGCACCGCTTCGGAGGGAGCCCAGGGGAATGGGAGTCAGACGGTCGGCCCGATTTTCGATGCGGATTATTTGAATAATCCAATCCCGCCATATCCGGCTGCAGCGCGTAAATTGAAGCTGCAAGGAACTGTTATTGTAAGGGTGCTGGTGAATCCACAGGGAAAACCAGAAGTGGTCCAGCTTGCAAAGAGCTCCGGAGCTTCTCTCTTGGACGGAGCCGCATTAAAGGCTGTGAAAGATTGGTCCTTTGTCCCTGCGCGAGAGGGGGGGAATGCGGTTTCCGCTTGGGTCGATGTGCCGATCCGATTTCGGCTAAATTAAATTGTAAGAAGGAAGAGCAAAATGCCTCAAACAGCTTCGACAAATGAATGGGTACAAAGTTTACAACACTCTGATCCGCTTGTCCTCGGGGTGTTGTATCTCTTAATTGCATTATCGGTGTTGTCATGGTCCCTAATTATCTATAAATCATGGGAATTGTGGCGCGCGGGACGTGCAAACAAAGATTTTGCAAAAAAGTTTTGGCAGTCCGACATTGATGCTCTAAGAGAGGCGAATCAAACAGCCGACTCCAGCGGTCCCTTTGCACTCTTGACGGCAAAGGGAATAGAAGCATTGCAGCATTATCAAAAATACCCGGACGGACCGACTGAAATTAAAGGAACCCCTGCGGAGATGTTGACCCGCGTGTTGCGCCAAACCATTCAGGATTGTACAACCCGGTTGGAATCTGGAATCGGACTTCTGGCGACGATTGGGAACACAGCTCCTTTTATTGGATTGTTCGGGACCGTGGTCGGAATTATGTCGGCATTAAAGGGAATTTCACAAACCGGTGCTGCCGGATTGGATGTCGTTGCGGGCCCGATCGGAGAGGCGCTTATTGCAACGGCCGCGGGACTGGCCTGTGCGATTCCTGCGGTGGTCGCCTATAACAGCTTCGTACGTCGGCTTCGTGTGCTCGGAAATACGCTCGATGGATTTGCGCATGATGTGTTGGTTCGCCTCGCCACCGAAGCCGTGGAGCGCGCGCTGATCTCGGCGGAAAGGAGATAGCCATGGCTTTCGGTCAATTGGATCGTGGCGGCCCTTCACAGCCGATGAGTGAAATCAACATGACACCTTTAGTAGATGTCATGCTGGTATTACTGATTATCTTTATCGTAACCGCTCCCTTGCTGACCCACAATGTTAAAATAAATCTGCCGAAAGCGCAGGCGACTGCATCAAGTATACAGAACCCGATCAAAATCAGCCTCGCCCGTAATTCAGAAATCTATTTGGATGGTAAGACAATCACACGGCACGAGCTGGAATATGCTTTGCAGCAGCAAGTATCACGCGGTGAACAACCCACGGTGGAACTGCGGGCGGACGGAGAATTGGCTTACCAACAGGTTGTGCGATTGATGGCGTTAATACAGAACGCCGGTATTACGAAGATTTCATTTGTTACGGAGCCGGCAAAAGGAGAGGAAAATCCGAATCAGTAAAGTTGCCGGTTCCTCCCGCCAAACTAAAAACTCTTTCATTGAGTCCACTTTCCATCCTTCGCGCGGTTTTCATTTCAATGCCGCGCGTTTCCCTTCCTTATTGATATTCCTGTCAAAATCATTCCATAAAGCGATACTTTTTGCTTGACATTTAATAAGATAGTGCTATTATTTTAAAAATCGTATTACTAAGAAGATAAACTTTTAATTATAATAACACTGCCCATAATAGCGTTTTGGAGGTCAATCAATGGCGTGTGACGAAACATACCACCGGCATTTTCACAAAAGAATCACACACAGCCATCCGCATCAGAACGATGCGCATCACCGGCATCTACATTCAGATGATACGGAACATCTCCATGAGCACACCCATGAGGCGATAGAGCATGAGCATGAGGTATCGCATGATCCGCTCCACCCCTCGGATGGAGGTGATCCTAAGTCATGTTGAAGGAAAGAAGAGAGAGATCATGAACCGACCCTGAAGATTGCGCCTCTTGCCCTCTTCGGGAAGGCCACCCAGAGGAGGGGACTTCTTCACGCAGTCTTCAGGGTTTTTCTAACCGTCAACGGAGGAGCACCGTGTCGAAACCCCGCAACACATCAAAGAATAACTTAAAAAATATTATCTTGCAGGCAATCCTTGGAATCGCAATTTTCACAGCGAGCCCTTCCGTCCCGGATCTCTTTGCCGGAGGCATCCAGACGCTCGATACGGTGGAGGTCACCGATTCTGCGGAGAATCTCGTTGGCAGTGCTGATTCCTCGAATGAAGGAACAGTCACACCGAGACAAATCGAAGAGCGACCGGTCTCGCGTACCGGAGAGATTTTGGAAACGGTTCCTGGTCTGGAAATCAGCCAGCATAGCGGCGAGGGAAAGGCAAATCAGTATTATCTGCGGGGATTTCAGCTCGACCATGGAACTGATTTTGCCACATCGGTTTGCGGTGAGCCGGTTAATCTTCCGACGCATGCTCACGGTCAGGGTTATTCCGATTTGAATTTCATGATCCCCGAAGTGATTGGCGGGATCCAATATGTGAAAGGTCCCTATTTTGCCGAGAACGGGGACTTCTCCGCGGCCGGCGCTGCGAATATGCCCTGTGTCAACACGTTGCCGAACAAGATTTTCAAGTTAGAGGGCGGCACCGATCAATATCGGCGCGCATTGATCGCTGGCTCTTCTCATATCGGAAGCGGAGATCTCCTTTATGCTCTGGAGGGATTTTTTAATGCCGGACCATGGGATCATCCGGACAATTATCGGAAACTCAACGGCCTACTCCGATACAGTTGGGGAAGCACGGAGAATCAATTCGCAATCACATTGATGGGCTACCACGGAAATTGGGATGCGACTGATCAAATCGCCAAGCGGGCGATCGGCACTGTCCAGTGTCGTATCGTCGATGGTTGCGCACTTATCGACCGCTTCGGCTCGCTCGATCCCAGCGACGGTGGCCGTTCCTATCGATATAGCGCGGTTGGAGAGTGGCAGCGGACCGTAGGAGACTCAGTCACCAAGGCGACTCTCTACGCGATCGATTATGGCCTCGACCTCTGGTCCGATTTTACCTATTTTCTAAATGATCCCGTAAACGGAGATCAAATTCAGCAAACCGACCGACGCATCGTCACCGGATTGAGAACAAGCCAAACCTGGCTGGGTAAGTTGGGCGATCATGAAATGGAGAATACCATTGGCATTCAGGTTCGCAACGATAACATCGCGAAAGTGGCGCTCTATCATACGGCAGATCGGATGATTTTAGAGACGGTCTCTCAGGACCATGTGGCGCAGACCAGCGAGGCGGTCTACTTTCAAAACCGCTTTCAATGGATGGAAAAATTCCGGACGATCGCCGGTATTCGGGCCGACTTCTATCAATGGCATGTGATCAGCGATAACCCGTTGAACTCCGGTAATGCCAGTGATTCAATCGTCAGCCCCAAGCTGACCATGATTTTCGGCCCATGGGCGAAGACGGAATATTATATTAATGCGGGATATGGATTCCACAGCAACGACGGCCGCGGCACGACCATTACCGTTGATCCATCGACGGGAGATCCGGCCCAGAAGGTTAATGGATTGGTCCGTGCAAAAGGAGCGGAGGTCGGTGCACGCTCCGCTCTCATTCCTCATTTACAGACAGAACTGACAGTATGGATCTTAAATCTCGATTCCGAGCTGACCTTCTCCGGGGATCGCGGGGGGACTGAAGCGGGTCCTCCGAGTCATCGGAGGGGAATCGAGTTTGCAAATTATTACACCCCAACCCCCTGGTTGACGATCGATGCGGACTACGCATATTCCTGGTCCTACTTTGTAAACGATCCGGCCGGCCATTACATTCCGGAATCCCCGGAGGGGATTGCGTCCGCCGGCATTTTTGTCAATAATATCACCGGCTGGATGGGGGGCACGCGATTGCGCTATTTTGGTCCGCGCGCCCTGACGGAGGACAACAGCGTCCGCTCCAGTTCCGCGACGACGGTGGACGGTCGAATCGGCTACGAGTTCATTAAACAGTGGACGGTGTTGTTGGATGTATTCAACATATTTAATGCCAAGGTGAGCGATGTTGAATATTACTATCCCTCGCGACTTCAAGGGGAGCCGCCCGGTCCGGATGAAGGCGGATACAATGACATTCATTTACACCCGATGAACCCCCGAGAATTTCGATTAACTTTGGTCGGTAAATTCTAAAACTTAAATGCAGGCAGGTTCGATTGCAGCAATAGGAAAAGGAGGAGACCCGGCTCATCACCGGATCTCCCTTCTTCAGAGTTCAGTGTTGATGGTGCATCTCTTTGTGGTCATGGGTATGGCTGTGCGACATCGGTTGGTGTTCATGGTCGTGGGAATGCTCCCCCTTTTCTTGATCGTGTTTATGATGCTCATCCTGACGGTGGGGATGATTATGCTTCATCGATTTATGCTGGTGCGCTTCCTCTTTCATCGGACTCTCCTTATCTGAAATGTGAGAGATCTTTCTTTCCTTCCTCTTGCCGTAAAACAATTTGGTATTTCCACCTTTCATTTTAGCATCGAACTCTCATTTCAATCAAATTGCGGAAAACAAAAAATTGCGCGATCCGCCACAGTGCAGTTCGCGTATTCTCCTCGCGAAAGGCTCATCACTGCTACGTTGACATTCGGTAGAGGGTGTGTTAGAAGGCAGATGCGATGCCGCATGCTGCGTGATCAGAGCAATGAGATGAAAAAACAAAAATAGGGTAAAATGAAGCGGATTGCTTTTATTATACAGTGGCATTGTCTTTAAATGGAGACATCATGATCGCGTTTTTTTTAAAATCGGTTCCACTCGGCTCTGATCGTCCCATGCCTTCCTGTCCGCATCGGCCCTTCGGTCGGAATATTCAATTGAGAATAGGATTCTTTGCCGTTTCGCTCCTCATTCTCAATTTTATTGTTCCCGCGCTCCATGCCGCCGGTCCATTGAAGGTGGTGGCCACCGTCGCTCCCATTACCAATATTGTCAAGAACGTCGGCGGAGAGCGGATCGATCTTCATGGGATCGTTCCGGAGGGGACCGATTCCCACACGTTTGAGCCGGCTCCTTCCGATATCAAATACCTGGCGCAGGCGGATCTGCTCATCTTCAACGGTCTGAATTTGGAAACGCCGACGGAGACGCTGGCGAAAGCGAATCGGAAAAAGGGAGCGAAGATTCTCAAACTGGGGGATAACACGATCAGCAAGAAAGAGTGGGTATTCGATTTCAGTTTTCCGGAATCGAGCGGGAATCCGAATCCGCATCTCTGGTTGAATGTCGCGCACGCGATGCGCTACGCGGAATTGGTGCGCGATGCGCTGATCTCGCTCGACCCGTCGGGCAAAGAGTATTATCAGCAGCGGGCGACGGAATATCTCGCCCGATTAAAAAAATTGGACGAAGCGATTTTTAAAGCGATGGAAACAATCCCGGCTCAAAATAGAAAACTACTGACCTACCATGACTCATGGGCCTATTTTTGTCCCCGTTACGGCTGCAAGGTGGTCGGCGCCGTTCAACCCTCCTCTTTTTCAGAACCCTCTCCCAGAGAAATGGCCCGATTGATCGACCAACTCAAAGCAGAGAAAGTCCCGGCGATCTTCGGCTCCGAAGTCTTCCCCAGCAAGATTCTCGACCAGATCGGAAAGGAGGCGGGGGTCAAATATATCTCCACCCTTCGGGACGATGATCTCCCCGGTACATCGGATGCCCCCGATCACACCTACATCGGGATGATGGTGGAAGATGTCAAAACCATGGCGTCGGTCCTCGGTGGAAAGAGCGAGCCTTTAAACGAAATCGATCCTAGAAATCTTCCATAAAATAACAATCAAATTCTTGACAATCTGATCGTTTTATAGCACACTTATTTAAAAAGTGTTATCGGATTGGAGGGGTATCCGTGGCAAAATTGGTTCGATTCGGCGTCTCGATGGATGAGGGGCTCTTGAAGCAATTCGACGAATTAATCGAAGAGAAGAAATACACAAATCGTTCTGAGGCGCTGCGCGATTTGATTCGTGATCATCTGGTCGAGCAGGAGTGGGATGAAAACAAAGAGACGATCGGAACGATTACAATTGTGTATGATCACGGCGTGCATGAATTAATGGAGAAGCTGACCGATTTGCAGCACCACTATTCGAAATTGATTCGCTCCACGCTGCATATCCATCTCGACGAGCATCGGTGCCTCGAAGTGCTGGTGGTGCGGGGGCGGAGCGGAGAAATCAAAAAGATCGCCGACTCGCTGATCTCGACGAAAGGGGTCAAGCATGGCAAGTTGACCGCAACGACGACCGGGAAGGATCTCGATTAGGATGGCCTCTGACCCGGATAGCAAGAGAGACGCACTGGTTTCACTCCAGAACGTCACCTGCGGCTATCAAAGCAAAACTGTTTTCAGAAATCTCTCCCTTCAGATTTATCCGGGGCAGTTCGCCGGTCTGGTCGGGCCGAGCGGCACCGGCAAATCGACCCTCCTCAAATCGATCTTGGGTGTCGTTCCGATTCTCTCCGGATCGGTTTCTGTCTCAGGCAATCGCGTTTCTCAGCAGACGCCGCCCCAGGTTGGCTATGTCCCTCAGATCGAGACGGTCGATTGGGATTTTCCGGTGACGGTCGAGCAGGTGGTTGCGATGGGACTTTACCGCCAATCGACGCGCCTTCCATGGCTGAGCCGCTCGGAGCGGGCACGGATTCTTGCCTTATTGGACCAACTCGGAATCGGCTCCTACGCGCAACGACACATCAAAGCTCTGTCGGGGGGCGAGCAGCAACGGGTCTTTCTGGCCCGGGCATTGATCGGAAACCCTCAGCTTCTCATCCTCGATGAGCCGACCTCCGGCGTCGATTTGAAAACCCAACATGCCATCCTTCATCTTCTCGGAGAGTTGAATCGAAGCGGGGTCACCATCTTGCTGACGACGCACGATCTGAACGCCGTCGCGCGCCATCTTCCCTGGGTCATCTGCTTCAATCAAACCATCATCGCCCAAGGACATCCTGAAGAAATTTTTACCTCGGCGATTCTTTCCCGAACCTACGATTCGGAGATGTCGGTCGTCCGACAGGGGGATGTCATTTTGGTGGACGACAGCCCGAAGGCCGGCCTGCATTTTAAAAGTCACAGTCATCTCTCATCGCAAGGATTAAATTGAACTTCATAACCGCCCCGCTTCAATATGAGTTTTTCCTTCACGGCCTGGTGGCCGCCTCGCTGGTCGGCGCGATCTGCGGCCTGATCGGCGTCTACATTGTTTTAAGGCGAATGAGCTACATCGGTCACGGCCTCTCCCACGCCGTCTTCGGCGGCGCCGTCGTCAGCTATGTCATGAACTGGAATTTTTATGTCGGCGCCGGTTTGTGGGGATTTCTCTCGGCGCTATTGATCAACATGGTCACGCGAAAAAAGAAAATCGGCGCCGACGCCGCCATCGGCGTCGTCACCACCGCCAGCTTTGCGATCGGGGTGGCGATTATCAGTCAATACCGCCGCTTTACGAAAAATTTCGAAGCGGCGCTTTTTGGAAACATTCTCGGCGTGACCACGCAAGATCTCTGGGCGATTGCCGCGGTCACGGTGATTTCAGGATTGTTGATTTTTATTTTCTACCGGCAGTTTCTTTTTACGACGTTCGACGCCGAGGTGGCGCGGATTTACGGTGTTCCCTCCGGGTGGGTTGAATCCCTCTTCTCGCTGATCCTGGCGGCGACGATCATCGTCTCGATGCAGGTGATGGGGGTGACGATGATTGCCGCGGCGATCGTCATCCCGGCGGTCACCGCCCGCCTGGTAACCGACAGCTTCAACAAGATGGTTTTTCTCTCGACGCTGATCGGCCTGGTCTGCGGACTGGTCGGCATGTACGCTAGCTTTTATCTGAATGTCTCCTCCGGCGCGACAATTGTCCTGGTTGCCGCCGCGTTGTTTATGGTCGGTTATCTTTATCATCTTGCCAAAGAGAGCGGCCTTTCCCTTCGTGAGGTGGCGAACCCGCCGATAGAGCCGGCGCCGATGCACGATCATCCGCATGACCACTCCGGCTTTTATCATGTCCACGAACATTCCCATTCCAAACCCGCCGCCCACCACAAAGGGGAATCCCAAGACCCGCGCTGAAGCGATTATTTTAATCGTGAGGTCAATGCCCGGTCCACCGCATTCGGCGGCCGCTTCCCCGCGAAGACCGCCGTGATATTCTCCAGAACGATGCGGCCCATTCGAATACGGGTTTCGAGGGAAGCCGATCCGATATGAGGAAGGAGAACGACCTCTTTCCTGTCGCGCAATTCCGGTGGGATGGACGGCTCATTCTCAAACACATCCAGCCCGGCTCCCGCAATTTTTTTTCGACGGAGCGCTTCGATCAGCGCTTTTTCATCCACGATCGGACCGCGCGCGGTGTTGATCAAGAACGCCGTCGGTTTCATCAGGCGGAGGGCGTTTCGGTCGATGAGATGACGTGATTCCTCGGTCAACGGGAGGTGCAGAGAGACAAAATCGGACTGCTTCAAAAGTTCCGGCAAGGGGAGAAATGAACTCCGAAGACGCTTTTCTTCTTTGATCGGAAGCCGATGACGGCAGGTGTAAATCACCCGCATGTCGAATCCGGCGGCGCGTCGCGCGACCGCCTGTCCGATCCGTCCCATTCCGATCAGGCCGAGTGTTTTCCCGAAGAGGTCGCTTCCGAGGAGTTGGGTCGGGGCCCATCCGGTCCATTTCCCCGACCTTGCAAACTGTTCTGCTTCAGTGATCCGTCGCGCGACCGTCAGCATCAGCGCCCAGGTCAGGTCGGCGGTTGTTTCGGTGAGAACCCCCGGAGTATTGGTCACAAAGATCCCCCGCTCCCGCGCGGCGTTCAGATCGATGTTGTTGTAGCCGACCGCGTAATTTGCGATGATTCGGAGGTGGGGCGCAGCGTCGATGATCTCTCGGTCGATCGTGTCGCTCAACATCGAGATCATTCCATCCGCTTCCCGGACGCCTCGAAGAATTTCTTCTTTGGAGAGGGGACGGTCTTTACGATTGAAGCGGAGCCGGAAGCGCCGACCGATCTCTTTCATATTCGGCTCGGGGAGGGCGCGTGTTAAAAAGAGGGTTGGTTTCATCGCGGGCCATAATATCGAAATTGAGTCTATTTGACAAGTCTATCGGGCGAGGAGAGGGGGAAGCCGATCGCTTTACACTTTGGCAAAAATTGCCTATCATAAAGCATCATGAAAAGGTGGATCTTCCTCTCTGGGCTTTTTTTCCTCTCGATTGTTCTCTTTCTGGAGAAGCGGCCGGCGGGCGAGCTCGATACAAAATCGGTCTTTCGAATGAACATCACCTCGGAGCCGCCGACGCTCGATTGGTCGCTGGCGACCGATAATGTTTCGATCCGGGTGATTGAAAACCTCATGGAAGGGCTGGCCGAATATGACGACCAACTTCGTCCCCAACCGGCAATCGCCGCGCGCTGGGATCTTTCTCCCGACGGACGGCGCTATCTTTTTCACCTGCGGGAAGATGTTTTCTGGTCGGATGGAAAGCGGGTCACGGCGCATGATTTTGAGTATTCCTGGAAGCGCCTTCTTGACCCAAAGACCGCCTCGGAATATGCCTATTTCCTCTATGACATCCGGAACGCGGCCGAATACAACAGCGGCGAGATCAAAAATGCCGATCAAGTCGGGGTGAAAGCGCTCGATGAAACCACCCTTCAGGTTGACCTGAAAAAGCCGGCGGTTTACTTTCCGTCGATTACCACCTTTACGGCGACCTTTCCGCTCCGCCGGGATCTGATCGAGCAGTACGGAGATCGTTGGACCGAGCCGGCCCACTTAATCACCTGCGGGCCGTTTCGATTGAAAGAGTGGCGGCATGAATATCGCCTCATTTTGAAGGCGAACGATCGCTACTACGGCGGGCGTCCTGCGCTTGATCAAATCCGCTTCTACGTCGTGGAAGAAGAGACGACGGCGCTGACCCTTTATGAGACCGGCTATCTCGACCGGGTCGCCCTTCCTCCGGTGGCGATCCCGCGCTACCGGAACCGTCCGGATTATCTCCACGCGCCGTTTTTGAGAGGTTATTACTACGGCTTCAATACCGAGAAACCTCCCTTCAACGATGTTCGGGTCCGACAGGCGTTCTCGATGGCGATCGATCGAAACGAAATCCCCCGCATTCTGAACGGCGGCGAGATTCCGGCGACCTCGTGGATTCCGGAGGGAATGTTCGGGCACAATCCGAAGATCGGACTCGGTTTTAATCCGGCAAAAGCCAGGGCTCTTTTGGCGGAGGCGGGCTATCCGGGTGGCGCGGGACTTCCTGCTGTCCGCTTGGCATTTAATACCGATCCGACCAACCGGCTGATCGCGGAGAATATCCAGGCGCAGTGGAAGCGAAATCTCGGCGTCACCGTCGACCTCGACAATATGGAGTGGAAAGTTTATCTCAAACGGCTGAAGGAGGATACACCGCAGATCTTCCGGCTCGGCTGGGGAGCCGATTATCCCGATCCGGATAATTTCATGAACCTCTTTACCGGCAGCAGCGGCAATAACTACACCCGCTGGAAAAATGCCGACTACGACCGCTTGATTTCGGAGGCGGCGAGCGAGCCGAACGAATTGAAGCGGCGCGCCCTTTACGATGAAACCCAGCGGATCCTCACCGAAAGCGCGGTTCCGATCATGCCGCTCTTCTTTGCCGCGCAGAACCTCTTGATCAAACCGTCGATCCAAGGACTGAAGGTGAATGCGATGGACATTCTTCATTTAAAACAGGTCCGGCGCGTGTCGAGTGAGTAAAGGAGAAATATTCTGTTATTCCCTATTTTAGGATCTATAATATGATCCTTTACTTTATCTTTAGGAGAATTCTCTGGGCCATTCCGGTCCTTTGGGTTGTGGCGACCGTGACCTTTCTGATCATGCATGTCGTTCCCGGAGGGCCGTTTGATAAAGAGAAAAAGCTTCCGCCGGAGATCAAAGCCAATGTCGAGGCAAAGTATCATCTCGATCAGCCGATTCCCAGGCAATACCTTCTCTATATGAAGGGGCTGGTCCAGGGAGATCTGGGGCCTTCCTATAAATATCTGGGGAGAACCGTCAATGACGTGATCGGCGACACCCTTCCTGTCTCGGTTCAGTTGGGATTGTTGGCGTTGGGCTTTGCGATTCTCTTCGGCCTGATCGCCGGCATGATCTCCTCCGCGACGGCGCACTCCCTTTGGGACCGGATCAGCATGTTCATCGCGACCGCGGGGATTTCGACGCCGAATTTTGTGCTGGGAGCGCTGCTGATCTATCTTCTCTCCCATCGGTATCGACTGTTTCCTCCGGCGCTCTGGGAGGGAATCTCGAATGCCGTTCTCCCTTCAATTGCACTCGGCCTGGCGCCGGCCGCTTATATCGCGCGACTGACCCGTTCGAGCATCCTCGAAACAAACCGGCAAGATTACGTCCGGACCGCGCGATCAAAAGGGCTCTCGGAAGGGGCGATTCTCTTTCGCCATATTTTGAAAAACGCCATCAGTCCGATTGTGACGATCGTGGGGCCGCTGACCGCGGCGTTGGTAACCGGGTCATTTGTCGTCGAGTTTATCTTCTCTATTCCGGGGATGGGGAAATTTTTCATTACGGCGGTGACGAATCGCGATTATCCGCTGATCATGGGGGTGACCCTCGTCTATGCGGTTCTGATTGTTATCGCCAATCTGTTGGTCGATATTCTCTACACGTTGATCGATCCGCGTGTGAAGTTGCAGTAAGGATTGAGATGGAAGAAAATCGCTTCTGGAAACGGTTCCGTCGAGATCGGGCGGCCATCGCCAGCCTAGGGATCATCCTTCTCCTTTTGGCCGTCTCGCTCTTTGGGAATTGGATTGCCCCTTATCCGTTCGATATGCAGAACACCCTGGAGAGTCTCTCTCCTCCCAGCAGGGCGCACTGGATGGGAACCGATGAGCTTGGGCGCGATCTTTTTTCTCGGCTGATTTACGGAACGCGGGTGTCGATGTCGGTCAGTCTTCTCACCGCGCTTTCGGCATTGATTTTCGGAACGCTCTACGGCGCGATCTCCGGGTATGTCGGAGGGCGGACTGATAACCTCTTGATGCGGGCGGTTGACGTCCTCTATGCCTTGCCCGATCTGCTTCTGATCATTCTCATCACCGTGGTGATCGGGCGCGGGATTCTCGGGGTCTTCTTGGCTTTGAGCTTGGTCGGGTGGATCACGGTGGCCCGATTGATCCGGGGGGAAGTGCTTCGCTTGAAAGAGTTGAGCTACATCGAGGCGGCCCGGGCCATGGGGGCGACGCACGGGCGGATTCTCCTTCAGCATATCTTGCCGAATACCGTCGGCGTTCTGATCGTGACATTGACCTTCCGGATTCCTTCGGCAATCCTCGCCGAATCGACCCTCAGCTTCATCGGTTTGGGCCTCACGCCCCCCGCGGCGAGTTGGGGAACGTTGGCGAACGAGGGGTGGAAGGCGTTGAAGTTTTATCCCCATCTGATCATCTTTCCAAGCCTCGCGATTTTTATCACGATGCTGGCCTTTAACTTTTTGGGAGACGGTTTGCGGGATGCGCTCGATCCAAGCCGCGCCGAGGTACCCGGTCCGATCGCTCAAACCGAGATCAAGCGGGTGGGGGCTTGAGATTGCCTCCGGCCGATGATAAACTGACAAAGGATTCTTTCAAAACATCGTTGCTTCGGTCTCCTTTTTCTTTGCTCGATGGTTTCATTTCATCTTCTCTTCGCGTTGTCCTCCTCACCGTCCGATTCTTTTCAGCCTGGAGCCGAGCCACGGTTCAATGATCATTGAAGGGGATACGGTAGGGCGTTTCTCTTTGGATGAAGCCTCGCGGGAAACTCCATCAGGACAGCTCTGATAACGCTTCAGCGTTTTTTCCGATTGAAATTTACTTCTCTTTTCATCCAAAATAGATCGCTGATTTTAAACTTCGAATGAGAGATAAGTCGGCGGTTTACGAGTTGAACACGCACGCGCGTTGCATTCCCCGCCCCTTGGGGCGTGGGTTAGACGCGCGAATACAAATAGATTCATCTCCATTCGGGTCGAAGATGGCTTCGCGATGTGTTTGGAGGTACTTCGTACCCGATTTGGATCGGCACATTCCCCGCTGCTTGC